>MDSV01012762.1_pt1 | contig 29467 bp, 28 predicted proteins | sample 810851 | NCBI WGS metagenome assembly MDSV01 (sample SAMN05326640, study PRJNA326480) | marine metagenome | isolation source: seawater | place: Atlantic Ocean: North East | collected 2012 | reverse complement strand
CCTGTAACAATATTTTGTGTTGTTGGCGTAATGAATGCTTTCAATATGATAGATGGTATTAATGGGCTATGCGCAGGATCTGCACTTGTAATGCTTCTATTTACTGGAATTTCTTCAGGCTTTATTTATGATTCGATGGCAGTTCTTCTAATTGGGTCGATGATAGGTTTTTTAATATTCAATTTAAGGATAGTAGGGAAAAGGAGAGCTGTATTTTTAGGAGATCACGGATCAAACTTTATCGGCTTTAATGTTGCTTGGGTCGCTATTTATTGCTCGCAAATGGAAGCATACTCTATTAATCCTATAACTATTGTTTGGTTTATTGCTATTCCTTTTTTAGACTGTATTGGTTTAATAATTTCTAGAACATTAAGAGGTCGAAACTGGGCAACTCCTGGAAAAGATCATATACATAATAAGCTTATGCAATACTACTCAGCTGAAGTTTCATTAATAATAATTCTATTTTTTTCATCTTTAATAGGCTTTATTGCTCTAATATTGGATAAAAGTTTTGATGAATATATTTCTTTTTATGGATTCGTACTGCTATCATTATTCTACTATCTTTTTTTCTACATAAGGTCTATATATAAACAAGGTTGATAACTCAAATGTTTAATTTTTTTAATAAAAAAACTGCTAATGAACTTTTTGAACATGATTCTTCTTTTGATATTGAATTAGTGGCATACGCATTAGCTTACGAAGTTGCAATTGCAGATGGAGCTATTGATGATGATGAATTAGCAAGAATTAAGCTTGGGCTTGAGAATATCTCAGTTAAATTATCTCAGTCTACTGAAGAGCTTTTTCAAGTAATAGAGGAGCATACTCAAAATAGTGTTTCTTTTTACGAATTTGTGGAAGATATAAATTCTAATTTTAATAAGGAGCAAAAGCTTGCTTTAATCAAATTACTTTGGGAGACTGCATATGCAGACAATGTACTTGAAGTTAATGAGGAAAGATTGATTAGGAGAGTTGCTGAACTTATAAGAATTAAATCATCGCTAGTGCTTAAGCTCAAAGAGGAGGTTAGAACAAATTAAGATTTAAAAATCTATTACTCCACTATTTTCATCTAAAAATGCTCTTGCTAGATTTTTTGTACACTTACCATTTAATCTATCTTGATATTTATCAAAAACATCTTCCCCTACAAAAGTAGTAACTTGGAATAATAAGGCACATTGCTCTCTTAAATTTATAACCGAGCTAAGCTCCAGCTCTGTAATCAGACTATCAAGATTTTTATTAAAACTAGTTATCCCTAAATTGCTTCTTTTATCTAGGATCATCATAGATTTATTTCCATTCTCATCAATGTATGGAGTCCATTCTTTATTATTACTTGATGTTCCTGGATAACCATTTTTGGCAAAATGTGCCCAAAAGCTCATCATATTTTTTTCAGTGAACCTTTTTGATGGTCCTTTTGGATATAAAATAAAATCAAAATCGCCAACTATGTCATCATTCCCAGATACTAGAGGGATCTCTGAGGCATGAAAGGCTCCAATTAATTCAGCAAAATCTGCAAAAAGATATCTTCTGTGATCATCCCAATCAAATCTATATGCAAAAATATCTTTATTGCCTGCTTGATATAGACTTGACAAAGGCTGATCTACACCTCTAAGCTGCCAAGCAGTTGATCTATAATAATTAAAGGCAGCATAAGCTTTCTTATCTTTAAGAACCGGCTTTGGAATATTTATCATATTACCAAGGTAACTTTGTTCTAATCTAACAAAATATTCTGCGGAAGCTAACCATAGCTTAACTTCATCTCTATTAGAGCCAGCAATAGTTGGCACAAAATTAATATGTTTAGGATTACTTAGAGCAGATTTCATTCCTTCAAAGGGCATTGTAATTCCATCTTCTGTTATTAATGGAATGCTATTAACAGCATCATCTTGATATAGTAAAAATAATTCATATGCATTTATTTCTTTTAATATTTTTCTTTGCTCTGCTATGTCTATCTCATGTTCAAGCTTTGAGTAATCAATAGATTTAAGGAGTCTTGAGAATATTTCTGAACTTGATGCGTCTGAGGTATTGGAAGATTCTTTTGGTTTATAAGCCTCTTCAATAGAGTAAGTAGTTGTGTATCCAGATTGAGAAATAGCTTTGTGAAATAAGCCTTTTGCTTCTTTTGAAACCAGTAGGCTTAAAACATTATGGCCGCCTGCAGATTCACCAAAGATAGTTATATTATTTGGGTCTCCGCCAAATTTTTCAATATTCTCTTGGGTCCACTTTAATGCAGCTATAATATCCAAAGTTCCAAAGTTTGATGACTTATCAAGACCTGATTGTAAGCTTTGAATAGATGGGTGTGTAAACCAACCAAAAGCGCCTAATCTGTAATTAATGGAGACAACAATTACCTTCTCCTTATGTACTAATTTTGAAAAATTATAGCTATCCTTTAATCCTGACGTATTGCCTCCTCCATGAATCCAAAACATAACAGGCAGTTTGGACTCTGAATGTGAAAGTGGCGCTTGTATATCAAGATATAGACAGTCTTCTGATCCACTAACATCTTCATCTCCAGGAGCTCCCCCTCTTTCATAAGGCTCTTGTACACAAAAATTTCCTTCCTTAGCAATTATTTTTTTATTGCTCTCAAGAATTAATTGAGGTGCTTTCCAACGCAGTTCACCTATTGGAGGTTTTGCATAAGGTATATCATGCCAGTTCATAACTTTATGCATCTCAAAGCCTGCAATAGTTCCTGAAGAAGTTAAAATTATTTCTTCAGCTGCAAATGAAAAGCTATTCAAAGTAAAAATAATGGTGAGGATGAATTTAGAAATTTTTTGCATGATTAAGAAGTTTATACCTTTCCTTGAAAGGAGAGCTAATATTTTTAATTGAATCTTTAATTAAAGCGTAATTAGAAGAATGTAAAAATGGCTTCCATTCAAAATTATCACTGGAAGGATTGCCATTTTTTGCAAAATTTACCCACGCATCCTGCATCACTTCTGCAGTTTTATTTCGATAATCTGGACTCCACTTTTGATATGGAAGTTTATTTTGAACTCCAAATATATAAGGTAACTCTGAGGCATGAAATGCACCCAGCTCACCATTAAGTAATGGGCTTTGAGGAGTGAATATATATCCATATGAGTTATTTTTCATTGATAAAAGTTCTTCAACCGGGCTGCCAAATGTGAGATCAGTCATGATTGAAGATAATAAATAGCCATAATTTTCATCGCTTAAATAATCAGAATAAAGTTCGATAATTTCATCATAAGAATGCTTAAATATCTTTGATAATCTTTTTAATAAATTTTCTTTGGAAAGATTCTTATATAAAGGATGGAACGCACTCCATAGTCTATATTCATCTAATGTCACTCCAGCAATTAAGTCAAAACTCTCTTTTTTGAAGTTCTTCATGTAATCGTCTTTTAAGATTATATTATCAATAACAGGGGCGAATCCTACTTCGGGCATAACCCATGAAGTGCCATCGCTAAGTTCTTGATGCCTCATTAACTTTGCCACTTCAATTAATTGCTCAGGTTTTGCATTAACAAGATTATGTAATTGAATATTTATATCATGACATTTTGCAATAAATAATTCACCCCACTGATTTGCTATTTCAGTAGATCTAACAGCATCTGCTCCTCCACTTTGGCAAATTACTCTTTGAAAGTCTCCTTTTATACCCATGCCAACTTGCAAAGCGCAACTCCAAGAGCCGGCAGATTCTCCAAATATTGTTATATTCTCAGGATTGCCTCCAAAAGCTTCTATATTTTTTTTTACCCATTTAATGGCAAGCCTTTGATCTAATAACCCCTCATTTCCAGTAGATGGAATTTTTCCATTTGTTGCCTCATCAAGTTTTAGAAATCCTAAAGGCCCTAATCTATAATTGATAGTAACCAAAACTACACCTCTTGATGCAAGAGTTTCCATCTGATAAAGATTTCCATGAGCAGACCCAGTTAAATAAGCTCCACCATGTATCCAAATCATTACAGGAAGATTAGAGGCACCTTTTGGCGAAGCTATGTTTAGGTTTAAGCAATCCTCGCTAGGATTTGGAAGGCCTGGATCAAACATAAAAGATTTATTTACTACTGTTTGATATGCGCTTGGACCTTTTACCGATTCGGTATGATTATAGTTATCTTGAAGTTCTTTAGGCTTTTGCCATCTATTTATATTGGCGCATGACTGAGCATATGGAATCCCGTAAAAAGTACTAATTTTATCTATACACGTACCTGTATATGATCCAGATGAAGATTTAATAATAATGCTTTCCATATCATATAATTATATCTAAATTCTTTATATAAAAGACATTACTAGAAAATTTGTTAGGTTAAAATGTGCTCTATTCGGGATGTGGCGCAGCTTGGTAGCGCACTACGCTGGGGGTGTAGTGGTCGTCGGTTCAAATCCGACCATCCCGACCACTTAAAGCCTAATTTATTTTTTCTTTAATCTTTTTTGATAAGATAAGGTTTAATTTAGTTCTTTCAGAAATTTCAAACTCTTCACCTGTTTTAGGATTTCTTCCAATTCTTGCAGGTGTTTTTTTTCTTAAAAATGTTCCAAACCCACTTATTTTTATGAGCTTTTTATTAGAACTAGAAACAACTATCTGAATAAATTTATCAAGTAGCTGTTTAGCTGTTTGGTTGGATACTGATGACTTTTTAGCAATATTCTTAGCTATATCGCTTTTTGTAAAAGACATCTAATAAATTAAGTGCCGGTTCCTGTGCCTGTACCTGTACCAGTTCCAGTTCCAGTTCCAGTTCCAGTTCCTGTTCCTGTTCCTGTTCCTGTTCCTGTTCCTGTATCATCATCAGATTCATCATTAGTTACAGCAATTGAAATATCTTGTGAATCTGAGTTTGTACCGTCAGTCACTGTCACAGTTGCGGTATAAGCAGATTTAGTTTCAAAATCTGGAGCGGTAACAAATGTTAATGCCCCTGAAGCAGAATCAATAGCAATATTGTCTCCAGTTACAGAGAACACTAGATCATTAAGGTCTCCATCAGCATCTTCAGCAATTACTGTTCCGATTGTAGTTTGGTTTTCAACTGCTGAGAAACTTGCATCTGAAGTTATGCTTGGAGTATTGTCGTTTAGGTTATTCAACTGAATACAAACGTTTTGAACAGTTTCATTTCCACTTGGATCTCTTGCTTTTAGTGTGTACATATTGGGTTCGTATCCCGTGCTACATCCAAACGATTGAATTGTTTCGTAGTCACTATATCCATCAGTTATAGCAGATGGAGCAAGGATTAATGTTGCAGGAGATGAAGTATTATCAACTCCACCAGTAAATTCATATCTACTTCCACCATCACCTGTGAATAAAGTTACTACAGCAAGGTCAGTTGCAGATATTGAGCCTATTACATTTTGGTTTTCATCAATAGTAAATGTTGAATCTGAAGTAAATACAGGAGCAACTGTATCAACAACATTTACAGTTCTTGTATCTGTCGCAGTATTTCCAGAATCATCTGATGCTGTGTAAGTAATCGTATATGTTCCAGCTGTGCTAGTATCAACAGTGCCTGTTGTTTCAAGAGTATGAGTTTGAGATGCATCTGTAGCTGAGGCGCCAGCATCTTCATAAGTATCGCCGAGTTCAACAGTAACAGGATTATCTCCATTTATTGTTATAACAGGAGCAACTGTATCAACAACATTTACAGTTCTAGTTGCCGTTCCAATATTACCTGAAGCGTCAGTAGCAGTATAAGTAATTGTATAAGTCCCAACAACATCAGTATTTAGACTGCCAAGATTAGTAGAAACAAGCTCTCCACCATCCGCAGTAGCACCAGCATCAGTATATATAGTACCTAGTTCTACAGTAGCTGGATTAAAGCCTAAAACAGTTATAACAGGAGGAACGATATCTCTTGAATCATCATCATCAAAAATCATTTCTAAAATACCTGCACCACCAATAACAACTAGAGCTTTTTCGATCATATCAAGTTCAGCAAAGCACTCGCTTAGTAACATGGAAATAGCTTTTAATCTTTCTGGGCTCTGTGAAGTTGACTCCTCTTCTTTTAAAACTTCAACTTCTTCTAATAATTGTTCTCTTCTTTCATTTAACTGAAAATTAGGCATAGAATTCACTCTATCTTGAATTTCAAGAATTTTATCTTGGGATAAAGCCACATCCTGAGAAAAGACGTTAACTGCGAATAAAGCTATGAATAGAGATAGGCCGCACAAATAAACTTTAAAATTAATTTTCATGTTAAATCCGATTATATATTAGATGATTATATAACTATTTTTATTTTTTACCATATTAATGATATAAATAAGCAAAAAAAGTGTGCTTTAAAAAAACATAAACAATATATATTAAATAAATAGAATTATATTTAAGCTTTTCATTTATATTTCTAAGGGTTATGGGGTCTGAATTTTACTAACAAATCATTTAAAGTATGTTTTCTTGTCAATTTAGCGCCTGGATCCTTAGTTAAAGGCCTCCAAGTATAATTTACGAAGTCCTTGAATACAGGTATATTAAAAAATATGCCCTTATCAAAGGATCCTTCCCCAAATTGCCTACTAGTTACATCAGTAAAGCTTGCAAAAACTCCAAATTCAGCTCCATTTAAAAAAGATCTTGAAAACTCAAATGTAGTACCAATATCTCCTGCCAAATATTCTCCATAAGAAATTTTTGCATCAAAAGGAATAATTTTATAATTACGATAATAAAAATTTAAATGTCCGGTTGTATTTTCATAATCTAGGTTTCCAAATCTAAGCTTATAATCCCTTTTTTTGACATTGAATATTTCAAAGCCTAGCGCATAATTCTTTGAGTTATTAAAGTATAAATACTCTAAGCCATATCCTGAAAACATTTCTTCTAAAATTCCAGCAGAGAGCATTAGATGATTATTTTTTACCGGAGTAATATGGTAATCAAACTGTGCTCTTCCGATTATAAATCGATTCTCAAAATTCTTAAGGTATTGTTTAATATCAGATCTAACTTGTGCGGGATATACATCAACAGGCTTAAACCTAAGATCATCAAAATTATCTTTAATGGTGTATTTTATATTTGAAGAAAAAAAGAAATTATCGCTAATAATATATTCACTATTATTTTCAGCCATAATCGCAAGTTTAAAAAATTCTTCTCTTGAGGCTAAAAATGGTCTTAAGCTTAAAGTGTTTGATGTGTTAAAGCTTTTGAGAGCACTTCTCTCATATATTAATTTTGAGTTGTTAATGTAATCTTCATTGAAATCTGAGTATGCCTGTAAGTCAGCAATTCTGGCTTCATATTTAATATCTTTATTTATTCCAGCATCTTTTTTTGCACTGTATAAAATATTTTCAATAATATCTAGATTAGGATGAGAGAATTGAGTTACTTCTATTCCGACACTATCAGCAGTTTCTACAATTTTATTTACACCAACTCCGTTAGCTTCAAGATTTTTAATTAAATAACTAAACTTAGAGTCATTATTTTTTTTGTCTACTTTTTTATATTTAAATGCATTATTGGATAAAGAGGAATTTTGTTTATATATAAATTTAATTGAAAAAAAATTGTCTCTTTCCCTTGAAAGACCAATTATAAAATTTTTATTAAGTTTATACTCAATGGCAAAACTCTCCCTTCTGCTAGGAATTTCATATTTAATAAGTCCATCAGTTTTAGTTGGATCATGCTCAATTTTAAATAAAAATTTTTCATTAAATGCATATGAGATGCCGTAAAAAGGTGAGATATCTTTTCCTGAAAAGTATCTTGAAGGTTGAAATTGACCACCTTGATTCTCCAATATATTTGGCCTATAGTTAAATGAGTCATCTAGATATGATAATGGATTTTTAAAAGACCTATTTGAACCATTTAAAGAGCCCCAACCTAATCCAAAATGCATGTCTAAATTATTAATCTCATAACTTCCCACAATATACTCAGAACTATAAAGTCCAGTTCCTGCTATATCATTAATTCCAACTGCAATAGCAGGCAAAACGCCCTCCTCTTTTAATTTAATCTTAAAATTGAATCCTTTATCTTTATAGTCTTGAAATTCAAATCCAGGATATGGCTTTCCTTGGATATTTGTATAAAAAAATGAAGCTTCTAGCCAATCATAGGGTGAGGATGTTATTGTAATTTTTTGATCTGGAGTGCCATCATAAATAGTTAAGCCAAAAGAACCCTCGTCATAGAGCCTTGCTGTGGGAATGTTTATTAAACCAATCACCCCATGATTATTAAATGAATTATATTCGAAACTATCTGATGAAACATAAACAGAAACAACAGATAACAATAAAAAAAAAGTTTTGAGTCTTAAGAATATTCTTAAACAAATTGACATGCTCATATTATAAGATAGTTTTTACAAACCGCTTTTGTATCCAGGAATTGAAACACCATCTAATTTAATAATAGGACTAAGAATAGCTTCAATTTTTTTTGTAATTTCTTCATCAGAAAGTGTCTTGGAAAGTGACTGAAAAGAAAGCCTAAATCCTATTTTGACTGAATCTGTTTTATTGTTCTTATAAAAATCAAACATAAAAGAATTAAATAAATCTTTATCATCTATTTGTTGAAAGTGTGAAATTACCTCATTAACTTTTGATAGATCTGTTATAGAAAATGAAAAATCTCTCGAGCTAGATGGAAATTCAGATATGGGTTGAAATTTTACGAAATTAGTTAAATATTCTTTAGGGATATGCTTTGAATAAAATTCTTCTGAAATGTCATCTAAACTAATTTCAATGTAAAAAATTTTATTCTTTTTCTTTGTATCTAATTCACTTCTAGAAATTTCAGATATTGGAAAAATTGGAGCAGAAAGGTCAGCATTTAAGAGAGTGTTTAGATATTTTTTATCAAGATTCTTTGAGAAGCTAATATGATTGTGACCTTGTCTTCCGCTTACCAATATACCTACTTTTTTTTGCTGTTTAATTATGGAATCTTTAGTGTATATGTCACTTATTTCAAAAAGTTTTATGGAATCTTTTTGCCTTCTTTCATTGTAGAGAAGATTTTCAATTAAAGAATCTTTAATAGATGTTCTAAAGTTTGCTTTGTTTGAATCAAGAGGATTGTCAATGCGTATTGATTCATCATTTTTTTTGGAAGAAAATGGATAATTAATAACTTCTGAAAAACCGTTTTGTATTAAAAAAGATTCAATTATAGCAACACTATCTTGTTTAATAGAGCGTCTTCTTTTCTTTAAATTTATAGGCTCAACAGGCAAATTATTATATCCGATAACTCTTGCAATTTCCTCAGCTAAGTCGTTTTGTGATTTGATGTCATGCCTATAAGGTGGGACTGTAATTATATTACCAACAGAGAAGTGTAAGTTTTTAAGATAGTCTAGATATTCAAATTCTTTGATTTCCACACCTAATATTTTGTTTATTTTATTAAAATCTTTTTTTATAGTTGTATGCTTAAAATTCTTTGAAATAAATGATTTGATCTTAATATCTTTTACAGATGAATGCTCTTGAACAACTTTAATAAATCTTCTTAAAACTTTTTCTTGTGATGTGATATCTACCCCTCTCTCAAATTTGTGTGCCGCGTCAGACATTAAGTTATATTTAATAGCTTTCCCAATTATTGCTTCGGGATTAAAATATGCACATTCAACTAAAACTTTTTTAGTATTCGCAGAGCATGCAGTGGACTCGCCTCCCATTACACCTGCAAGACTTATTACTTCATTATCGATTGAAAAGACACAATTTTTTCCTTCTAACTTAATATAGGAACCAAGTAATGTTTTAAATGATTCATCGCATATCTTATTTTCAAAAACTAAAGTTTTAGAAATAGCATTGCTATCAAAACAGTGAGTTGGCTGACCTTGTTCGTAAGAAATATAATTAGAAATATCTGTAAAAAAATTTGTTTTTTTATTACCAAGCTTTGAAAAATAATTTTCTAAATATGGTTTATATTCGCAAGCCTTGCCTTCAATTTGAATTTCTAAAAAAGATATTTGTTGGCATGACTCAGTTGATATATTTTTAAAATCAATATTAAGTGTTTCTATTTTGCCATCATAAATATCAATTGATTGATTCATTGCAAAGAAAATATTTAAGTCTCTTGCAAGACCTACTAGTGACAAGCAATCTCCTCTATTTGGAGTCAGTTCCATATCAAGAATATCACCATGAACCTCGTGCTCGTGACCAAGTTGGAAGAGTTTTTCAGATAAATCTTCTATTGAAGGCTTATGTTCAAGTAAATTTATTAAGTCTTGATAAACTATTTTCATTTAAATTGGCCTAAAAAATCTAAATTTGATTTATAAAATTCTCTAATATCATTAACTCCATATTTAAGCATTGCTATTCTTTCTACCCCTAAGCCAAAAGCAAGACCACTAAACTTCTTAGAATCGATATTACAATTTTCTAAAACAATAGGATTTACAATCCCACAACCAAGAATTTCAAGCCACTTGCCATTATCAGAAAGAATATCAACTTCTGCAGAAGGCTCTGTAAACGGAAAGTATGAAGGCCTAAATCTTATTTGAACATTTCTACCGAATAAATTATGGAGTATTTGATGAATAAGATCTTTTAAGTTTGCAAAAGTTACATCTTCATCAATATATATACCTTCAACTTGATGAAACATTGGTAAATGAGTTGCATCATCATCTTTTCTATAAACTTTACCTGCAGAAGTAAAAGCTATTGGAGGTGTTGTTTCTAGCATGCTGCGAATCTGTACAGGGGAGGTGTGAGTTCTTAAAACATTTTTTTTATTTTCAACATAAAAAGTATCATGCATCTGACGCGCAGGGTGTGATTTTTTAATATTAAGCATATCAAAATTAAACTCTTCAGTTTCAATTTCAGGACCATGAATTTCTGTAAAGCCAATATCTTCAAGGAGATTTAGAAGATATTTCTTTGTCTGATTTACAGGATGGAGTGTGCCAATCTCTAACGAAGAAGGTGGAAGGTCAATGTTGTCTGTTAGAGACATGAAAAATTTAGTTTACAGCGGTTTTAACAATCTTCTCAAATGTTGGTGAGTCATTTATAGCTAGATCAGATAAAATTTTTCTATCAATCTGAATATTATTCTTAACAAGTCCATTTATTAAGACTGAGTATGAAATTCCTAACTCTCTTGAACCAGCATTGATTCTGGCAATCCATAATGACCTAAAGGCCCTTTTTTTATTTTTTCTATCTCTAAAAGCGTATTGAAGAGATTTAATATTGGATTGTTTTGCTGTTCTAAAAAGTCTGCTTCTAGCCCCGTAATGACCTTTGGTAGAACTTAATACCTTCTTATGTTTTGCTTTTGCTGTGACTGATTTTGTAACTCTTGGCATAATTATTTAATAAGTTTTTGAACCATTCGTAATGTAGTTCCAGCTAACTTAATTAATCCTCTGTTGTGTCTTTTTCTTTTTGTAGACTGTTTAGTAAGTATATGGTTTCTACTAGCGCTTCTACTTTTAACAGATGTCCCTGTCTTTTTAAAACGTTTAGCAGCACCTGAGTGCGATTTTAATTTATATCCCATATCTATCTCTTTTTATTTATTTCTTTTTTAGGGGAGATAGGACCATGAGTAATTGTCTACCTTCAAGAGAAGGCTCTTGGTCAACTTGAGCCATTTCTTGAAGCTCATCTCTTATTCTGTTAAGAAGATCTAATCCAAGATTACTATTTAGTATTTCTCTACCTCTAAATCGGACGCTTATTTTAATCTTATCTCCCACAAGAATAAAGCTTTTAATCTTTTTTAATTTAATATTATAATCACTAGTATCAGTAGATGGTCTAAACTTTATTTCTTTTACGGTATTCCTTTTAACTTTTACTTTAGAAGAAGAAGTGCTTTTCTTCTTTTCAAAAATATGCTTCCCGTAATCTAGTAATTTACAAACAACTGGATTTGAATCAGACGGAGATACTTGAACAAGATCAAGAGATTCAGCTTTAGCAGAATTTAAAGCTAAATCGATCGAAACTAAGCCCTGTTTCTTTCCATCCGATCCAATTAGCATAACTTCAGCAGCTCTTATTTTTTCATTAATTGGAGTAATATTTTTCTTTTGAGAAGCTATGAGAGTACCTTTATAGTATTAGAGGAGATTTTAAACATTAAGCATAAAATATAATTTTATTTATTAGTGATGGTTTGCTGTTTATCATTCTGATTGTGATTTTATACTAATTAACCTATTACGCAATTAAATTTTCTTATGGCTGAAGGATGAGATGCTTCCAGTTATCATCAATTTTTTTATAGACTTCTCTCTTATTTAATCTATTTTCATGCCCCTTCCAAAATTCAAAATAATATGGTGTGAAAGAGTACCCGCCCCAATAAGTTGGTCGTGTTCTAATTAAATCTTTATCGCTTAGAACTCTTTTATATTTGCTTTTAACTATTTTATAAGATTCTATGATTCTAGATTGATCTGAACTTATTGCTAATGCATTTTTCTCATTGCTTCTTTTATAAAAATGTGAATCTGAAAAAGATTCAGAGGTTTTATTGATAGTTGCCTTAATTCTAATTTGAAGATTTATCGAGTCCCAGTAAAAAAGAGCTCCAATATAATTGTTATTTTTAAAATCATTTGCTTTATTAGAATTGTAATTGGAGAAAAAAATCCACTCATCATTTTGAATGTATTTTAAATTAACATATCTAGATTCTATCTCTTTATTATTTTTGTTTAATGAGCTTATGGCTACAACCTCAGTCGATTTCTGATCATTAGAAATAGCTAATTTATAAAATTTTTTAAATAAAACGTATGGGGCGCCTTTATCCAGATCTTTGATTTTTATCATTTATAAATGATCAATTATTAGATATTGAATTTAACGATGCCAGGGAAATAGCTAGACTGCTAAAAATTGGTGCCATAACTTTTGCAAGTTGAGTTCCTTCAATAAATTGAAGATTTCTAGGAACATAAATAACAGTTCCTGGCTTTATTATTGTACTATTTTGCTTTCCAAATTTGCGTAATGTTAATCTTTCTACTATTCCATTAGGATGGACTATTATTAAGGCTTGTTTATCAGCATACTTATTTAATCCGCCAGCTGAACTTATATATTTGCTTACATCATTGCCATCAAGATGTTTAAAGGTACCCGGATTAAGAACTTCACCAAAAATATAAACTCTCTCTTTAAAGTATGGTATGTGGATTTCATCTCCAGGCATTAACCTTGTGTCTAAAGATTTATCTTTCTGTATTGCTTCAATGTTAAATTCTGAGACAATTCTTCCCTTTGATGGTGCATTTTTAAATTCAGCTAAAATTGTTGAAAGTGAAGATAAATCTACGCCACTTGAGATAGATGAAAAAGATGCGATTGATTTGATCGCCTCGTTGTAAAGTTTCTCGTTATATGATCTTTCAATTTGTTTTGCATCCTTGTTTATAAGAGATGCTGCTGAAGGATATGCATTCTCCTTGTAGCCACCTACTTTATTTATTAAATTTAAAAGTGAGTCTCCTGGTTTGATGAAGTATTTACCAGGGTTCATAACTGCGCCTGAAATAAATACTGGCTCATCTATAAAAATTTCTTCATTATTGATCGTATATTGATCAGGGGAAAATTCATTGAAAGGAATAAATATTCGATCGTTAACCATTAATTTAGTAGATTTGTCTAGTTTTGAGCTTGAAAGTTTTCCATCTTGAAGCCGAGATAAAATAATTTTAGATTGATCAGAGTTATTTATAATACCACCAGCATAATTTATTAAATCATCAGTTGTTTCACCTTTTTTAAATTCATATATAGCTTCATTAGCTACCCCTCCAATTATAGGTACATAATTTTTTGAAGAGTTTACAAATATTGAATCTCCCGAGCGAAGAGAAAAATTTGAAGATGTATCTGCATAAACAAACATATCGTATAAATCTATTGATTTATTATCCTTGTTAGGGCTTTTAATAATTACTTCTCTTAATGAGCCATATTTAGAGACGCCGCCTGCCATTATAAGGGCGTGTAAAATATTAGAGTATCCACTGAGAATATAAATGCCAGGCTTTTTTACTTGCCCTGTTATTAATATTTCAATATCTCTGATCTCTTCTAAAGATAAAACTGCCTCAGTTTCAATAAAATTCTCTTTAAGAACTTTATTTAGCATTGCATTGGCTGCATTTAGGGATAAACCAGCTATAGTTATTTTTCCGATATCCTGAATCGCGATACTACCTGATCTATCAATTTTATAAGAGTATTGATCGGATCTATCCCCTATTAACTGGACTAATAATTTATCATCCACATCTAAAATATAATTAGAATTTGCCACTGGATCATTTATAGGCATAAAAGTAGAGGGTGTATTTACAAAAAAATCATCTCCAAATCTTTTTAAAACATTTAGGTTTTCTTCATTAAGTTTTAATTTTGAATTAAAGGAATCATAATCTTTAGCGGAACTTGGAGAAGATTTACTCCTATTACTTATACTATCCAAAACATCACCCTTAACCTCAGCAGGTAAAGAGTCTAAGAAATTTTGATCAAGCTCTTGAGCAAACAAAATAGAGGAATTACAAAAAATAAAAAATAATAAAAAGTAAGAGCGTTTTTTCATAATTTTAATGTATCTTAATAACACTCATTATGCACTAAACTCATCTGAAAGTCTGACAATAATCTTAATCCCAAGTAGTACAATCCAGGTAACAATCATGATCAATATAGAATATAACAATGCTCCTTTCTTCTCAGGCTGATCCGGCTCAATTGGTTCCACAATAATTTCCATGTAATCAGTTTCAGAGACAGCATCCATTGATTTCTGGTACAAATCAGTAATAATTTTTTTTGATGCCTCGGCATTAATATTTCTTAATTCAAAAGATGGTATGTTTAATAAATTTAATTTTTGTGTATCTTCTGAAGAGCTATTTTCTAATTGGTTAAGACACTGCATTTTGTATAGTTCGGCTTTGGTTACAAGCAGTTCATTTGCAGAGGAAGATTTATCAACAATAGAATAATCTTCTGACATATCTAATTCATCAACTCCAAGAATTCCTGCATTAGCTGAATAGAGTTCGCATATCTTATTCGAGCGAGCATTTGATGATGCAAGTTTGGATTTCTTATTAAAAAAATCGGCCGTCATATTAATCAAATGCAGATTTATATTTTTAGCATCTTGTGATGAAAAAGCATTAGTCTGTATAATTAAGGTATTTGAGTCACCATCAACTAAAATATTAAATTTATTTTGAATAAAATCATGGAATGTTTGAATTCTGCTTTCTCTAAATTTTGAAAAATATGTTATTTCCTTGTTCTGAAATAGGTTTTCAATATTAACTCTAGATCTAAATATGCGGCTCGCCTCCTCTGATTCAAGAAATAATTTAACTTGAAATGAGTCTGTTGCTCCAGAGGTTGGAATTATAGAGCTAACTAAACTAGAAGAAATAGATTCTTTTTCATTAAGTGAAACATCTAATATAGATTCTGATTTGAAAGATGGTGAAATAAAAAAATAAAGAAAAATAAAAGAAATAATTCCTGCAAACACAACAAACTTAGATATAGATAAATTTACAATATAATTTTTCATGTTACTTTTTTGAAAGTTCCTTTACATAGTCTATAGCTTCATCTGCATCGATGAAACCCTTTACAGTGTTGTCTTCTTTTAAAATTGCATAAAATCCAAAAAAATCTTTAAACTTGTTAAGTAAATTTATATTTGGAGGAGCCAAATAGACAACATTATTAACTTGTAAGTATTTTCTAAATAATATTCTTCTTACTTGATTTTCCATATTAATTAATTGCAGTAATGGTATTTTTTCAAAAATATTTATTTCATTGTTAAACATATAAAGTAAAACGCCTACTTCTTGCCTTAAATTGAAAGGCAATTCGCTTGACAAAGAATTACCATATTCACAATATAGGTCCTTAAAATCATTTGCTTGTAAAAATGCATCCTTAGAGTTCATAGATGAGTTACAGTGGAAATCTATATTCTGAAATAATGTTAAAGTCGGGTTTAAATAATTATTCTGATAAATCTCTGTAAAATTAATTTTTTTATCTATCTCAAAATCTTTTTTAAAACAATTTATTACATCTCTAACTGCCATTGGAGGGCCTCCATTTAAGTTGTAAAAAATTACATTTGAATTTAATTTTATATCTTCAAATTCATAACTTTTTATAAGCTCATTCATCTCAAGAAGTATCCCCTAAAAATTTACTATTCTTAACATAGATGCTTATTGGCAATAAAATGAGAAAACATATCAAAAAGTTAATAAAATATCCTAAGTCAATATATTCATAATATATTCCAGTTGTTGGCTCTTTTACCCATTCGTTTAAATGAACTAGGGGATTATATAAAAGAATATCTCTAATTGTTTCAGGCAATCGAGTAACGGGAATTATTATTGAAGAAAGGAAAAACATGCCTTGAACAAAATATCCATGAAGATCAGATATAAAGGAGTTATTGTGAAATATGGAGGCTATAAATAAAGAGTAACCAAGAGCAAAAAAGGAATAAAATAAAAAAGCAACAAATAATCGGAATGGTTCAAGAGCATAGTCAAATAAAGTCATTACAAAACAACAAAGTATAAATCTGATGAAAACCTGAATAATATGAATAGTAAATTCCGAAATGATTAGTAACCAGGGAGATATATACTTCTTATTAGTAATAAAATTATTAGGTTTGTAAATTACCATCTTCTGTATAATGCCTACGAAGCCAAACCAGAATAAAAGAAGAAACAAAAGATATTCTAACTCAAAACCACGACCTCTTATTCCTGAAGAAACAAGTATAGCTAATCCAATTACTAAAATTAGAGGATTTAAAGAATCCCAAATTACTCCCCAATTAAAATAAAAATTTTTATTTTTAAATGCTCTACCTTTAGTGGTTATAATCAAACACATATTTACTGTTTCAAAGAATGAAACCTTAAATCTATTAATAGCAGAATTATTTGTAGACATATTTATCAAGATAATTATTGTACATCATTATTAAAAATAACATGTGTGAAAAAAACATAGAAAAAGCCATAAATATCCTTGCAATAATGATGTGCGTTAAAAATGGTGCATGTTTTATAGATTTACAATTAGCATCAATCAAAAATCAAATTTTTAAGAAATTTGATTTATATATTTCTTTTAATAAATCAAATGATAACTCATTAAGAAAAATTGAAGAGTTTAGATTAGCAAATCCTCAAATTAATATAGTTATATTAAAAGGAAAAGATAGACATTTTGCAAACAACTTTATTGATCTGGCAAAATCAATCTCACAAAACTATAAATTCTATGCATTCTGTGATCAAGATGATATTTGGGAAGATTTTCATCTTGAAAGAGCAGTTAATGAAATTAATGAAAATAGTCAAAAAAATAAACCTTATCTGTGCTGTTCAGCAACTAAACTTATTGATAAAGAAGATAAGTCATTAGGGCATTCAATAATTTTTAGGCGAAGCCCTTCTTTTGAGAATGCTTTAGTTCAATCCATAGCCGGTGGAAACACAATGATATTTAATAAGAAAGCATGCGCTCTTTTAGAGGAAATAGATACTAATATTTATAAGATACCTAGTCACGATTGGATGATGTACCTTATAGTTACAGCCTTTGAGGGAAAGGTTTCATATCATAGTAGTTCAAGCGTCAAATATAGGCAGCACAAAGATAATTTAATTGGCTCTAATAGGGGCGCTATAGCATTTCTAAAGAGATTAAAATTAGCCTATAAAGGCGAATGGACTGAATGGGTTAATATCAATACATTAATTCTAAAAAACTTTAAAGATTTGCCTAAATCCTCTTCACAAAAACTAAAAGAGTTCGATCATGCTCGTTTAAGTAAGTCTATAAATAAAAGAATGAGGTTATATACAAGTGTTGGTATTTACAGGCAGACATTCCTTGGTAATATAAATCTATTTTTAGCTGTAATTGCCAAAAAGATTTAAGCTTTATTATATAATTCTGAAAAAAATTAGTAACGCGATAATTAATGAAATATAAAAATATACTGGTAACGGGTGGCTCAGGGTTTATTGGATCAAACTTTATCCATAACATTCTCAAAACTGAAAATGTAAAAATATTTAATATAGATAAACTTACATATGCTGGAAACAATTCTAATCATCAGCATTTAGAAAATAATAATAACTATAGTTTTATAAAAGGTGATGTCACAGATAAAAGATTAATAAATAATATTTTGAAAGAAAAATCTATAAATTGTGTAGTTCATTTCGCTGCTGAAAGTCATGTTGACAGATCTATAGATAATCCAGAAGAATTTTTAAATACAAATATTTATGGAACTTATAATCTTTTAAATTGCTCATTGGAACATTATAAGAGCACTAAAGAATTTGTTTTTATACACATTAGCACTGATGAGGTTTATGGCACTCTCTTGGATGATGAGAGTCCATTCATAGAGACGAACCAATATCTTCCTAATAGCCCGTATTCTGCTTCAAAAGCAGCATCTGACATGCTTGTAAGAGCTTGGCATCATACCTATGGTCTCCCAACTATAACTACAAACTGCTCAAATAACTATGGACCTTACCAATTTATAGAAAAACTTATTCCTTTAACGATTTATAATGCAATAAATTATAAGCCAATCACTATCTACGGCGATGGTTCAAATATAAGGGACTGGCTTTATGTAGATGATCATTGTGATGCTATTAAAACTATAATAAATAAAGGATCTTTTGGTGAAGTTTATAACATAGGTGGCAATAATGAGTTCAAAAATATCGATATAGTGAATAAAATATGTGAAATTCTTGATTATAAGAGCCCAATAGCAAATAAGAATAACTCAATTAAATTAAAGTCATATAAAGAGTTGATTACATTTATCCCTGACAGGCCTGGTCATGACTACAGATATAGTATCGACTCATCAAAAATTATTAATTCTCTTAACTGGAAGCCAGCTTATTCTTTTAATACAGGCATTGAAAAGACGGTGTCATGGTATTTAGAAAATCAAGACTGGATTAAATCTCTTGATAAGAACTAGTTTGTTATGAAAGTAATTATTTTTGGAGCTAAGGGCCAACTTGGAAACGAGCTATTTCAAATTCTTAAAGAGAATTATTTAGTCTATGGTTTTTCAAAAGAGGATTGTGATGTTTGCAATAAAAAAGAATTAAAAAAAATATTTCATAATCTTAAACCAGATATTGTTATTAATGCGGCAGCTTATACAAATGTTGATGAGGCTGAAAATAATTTTTTATTAGCCGACAAGATAAATAACCTAGCCTTAAAATATATATCAGAGCTTGTAAATGATTTTGATGCAATTCTAATTCACTTCTCCACTGATTATGTATTTAATGAAACTAATAAAATTCCAATAGTCGAAAGTTGCAAAAAAAAACCAATCAACAAATATGGTTTATCAAAACATCTTGGTGAAGAGCAAATATTAAATAAATGTAAAAAGTATTTTATTTTTAGAATTAGCTGGGTATACGGAAAATATGGTCAGAATTTTCCAAAAAAAATAATTGCGCTAGCTAAGCAAAAAAAAGTTATTAGAGTAATAAATGATCAAGAAGGCATTCCTACTTCAACAAAATTCATAGCACAAACTATTAATAAAATAATCTCAAAAAAAGAGTATCTAACGTTTTTTGGAGTATATAACATAGCACCCTTGGGATCTGTAACGTGGTATGGGTTAGCCTTGCACATAAAATCTATAATTGATTCAAAGAATTCACAAATATTTACACTAAAGGATATTATTCCAGTCAAATCAGAAGAATATATAACTAATGCAAGCAGGCCAAGATATTCTTGTTTAAATAATATTAAAATGTGTGATATGTTTAATATTAGAACATATGATTGGACTAAGTACATGGATGAATATATGGATGAAATACTGTGATAAAAAATAGAAAAGGCATTATTTTAGCTGGAGGTTTTGGCACAAGGCTTTACCCGTCAACTGTTAGTATTTCTAAACAAATTATTCCGATTTATGATAAACCAATGATCTACTATCCTCTCAGCACTCTTATGGAAGCCGGTATAAAAGATATTTTGATTATCTCATCTCCAGAACATATTAAGTATTTTGAACTACTTCTAAAGGATGGATCTCAGTTTGGTATTAATATTAAATATGCCATTCAGCATAAACCAGAAGGATTAGCTCAAGCTCTTATAATTGCAGAAGAATTCATTGATAATAAACCCTCTTGCCTCATTCTTGGGGATAATATTTTTTATGGAGCTGGGCTATCTCAATTATTATTAAAAGCTTCTTTGGATGGAGAAAATACTACTATATTCTCATATCAAGTAAGTGATCCAAAAAGATTTGGGGTTATTGAGATAGATAAGAATAACAATGTCTTATCAATCGAAGAAAAGCCTAAAAAGCCTAAATCTTCTTATGCGATTACCGGAATATATTTTTATGATGAAAAAGCTCCTAATTATGCTAAAGATTTATTACCATCTAAAAGAGGCGAACTTGAAATTTCAGATCTAAATAATGTTTATTTGAAGAAGGGTAATTTAAAAGCTATTCCATTATCAAAAGGTTATGCATGGCTAGATACAGGAACTCCTGAATCTTTGCTAGAAGCCTCAAACTTCATACACACTATAGAAAAAAGGCAGGGTTCTAAAATTTGTTGTCCAGAAGAAATTGCATTAAAACAAAAATGGATAAACAAAGAAGAATTACTAAAAAACATTCATAACATTAATAATCCCTATAATGATTATCTAAAAGGGCTTATTGAGTAAATGGAGTTTCAAAAATTAAAAATTAAAGATCTCATATTATTCAAGCCTAATAAAATTGAGGATCATAGAGGCTCTTTTCAAGAGTCATATAATCAAATAAATTTTAATAAGATTGTAGGCAAAAATATTGAATTTGTGCAGGATAATTTTTCTGTTTCTAATAAAGGAGTTTTTAGGGGTATTCATTTCCAAAAAAAACCTTATGAGCAGGGGAAGCTAGTTAGGGTTTCATTAGGTAGGGTTATTGATTTTGCTGTAGATCTTAGAAAAAATTCCCCAACATATCTTCAATGGGAGAAAGTGGAGCTTTCAGATGATAATAGATTTCAGTTATGGATCCCTGAAGGCTTTGGACATGCATTCTTTACTTTGTCTGATGTTGCACATTTTTGTTATAAGACTACGAATTTTTACAACAAAGATTCTGAAGAATGTATAATTTGGAATGATCCTTCAATAGGAATTTCATTTAATAAAAATAACATCGAAATGATAATTTCCGATAAAGATCTAAAAGGTAAACTGCTATGATCAAAAAATATATTTTAAATAATGCTGGTCTCCATAATTCTCTTATTCAATCAATTAATAATATTGGACTCAAAAAAACTGAAAATTATATAGAATTAATTGATCCTGATTTCGAATCCATTAGTAGCCTAGAAAAAGGTTCTAATCTTTTGATTCCTGTTTCTTTTGAAAAAGATTTAAAGGGAAATTATTTCATCTCAAACCAGTTTATTAGAGATGAGCTAGTAAATCTTCCAGAAATAGGCATTAATTTAATTTTTAATATTTCTTTTGAAGAGAAACAGTTAAGTATTGGTCAAATTATTTCATTTATAGATGACGCATATAATATTGATGAAGAAGAAATTGACCAGTTATTAATTAATTCAGAATTAAATCAAAAATCCATGTTAATTTTGTTCTCGAATATATTTTTGAATTCCCAGTCAGCTGAAAGATTTTTTAAGGTATTTTATAGTCTCAGAAATAGTGGAAATTCAAATCCTAACTATAATTTTTTAATACTAGAAAAATTAGATCAAATCAATCAACAATTTACAGCATATAGAAATTTACCTCATTATCTCAGAACGCACTCTCTAGTTTATAGATTTACAATTCCCGTAATTAGTTTCATAAGAAATTTAAAGAACAAAACTGTAAACCTAAAAAACAAAATTATTACAAAATCTAAGAATCTTAAAAATAGGGTTAAATATGTAGAGGTACCTAATCCTGTCTTAGATAGTTTCTTAAAAATTTCTAAAAAGCGTATTGATCCAAAGTCAATAAATATAAATAATAGTAGTAATCCTCAACTATCTATAATAATTCCTGTTTATGGGAAGTTAGATTTCTTAGCAAGATGCCTGCACTCAATTCAAAAAGCTAAAACAGAATTAAAGTATGAAGTTATTGTTGTAGATGATCTAGGTTCTGATCTAGTCCAATCAGTTTTCTCAGAGAGAAGAAATGGTATTAAAATATATAAAAATTCTAAAAATATAGGTTTCACAAATACTTGTAATCAGGGAGCTAAAATAGCGAATGGGAAATATCTATGTTTCCTTAATTCAGATACCATAGTTACAGATAATTGGTCAGATTCCTTAATAAATGGTTTTAAACTTGCTACTAATGTAGGCATTGTTGGTCCAAGATTAATTTTTGAAGATGGAACTCTTCAAGAATCTGGAGGAATAGTATTTTCTAATGGAGATGCTGCAAATATTGGAAGGAATGAATCATTAGATGATAGCTGGTATAAGTATTTCAAAGATGTTGATTATGTTTCTGGTGCTGCTTTAACAATTTCTTCAGTTGATTTTAAAAAATTAGGCGGGTTTGATAAAAGATTTACTCCTGCCTACTATGAAGACACTTCGCTGTGCCTCGATGTAAGGCATAAACTAAAAAAACGCGTTGTTGTTAATCCTCTTTCCACAGTTATTCATCACGAGGGTGCTACAAATGGTATAGATGAAACTTCAGGATTTAAGAAATTTATGCCTATTAATAAAGAAAAGTTTGTAAAAAAACATTCGAGTGATTTAATTAATTATGGAGAGAGTTTTGCCAATATGTGGTGGGACAGGGATAAGTACATTAAAGGTAACGTTTTAATAATTGATCAATGTATACCCACTCCAAATGAAGATTCTGGCTCAAAAGACATGGATAATATTTTAAGAGCACTACTAAATCAAAATTATAGGCCTCATCTGTTTGCTCTAAGTAATAGAGGCGAAACGCCTGAATCATATGGATATTATGAAAAAGGTGTTCATTGCATATTCGGTAAAGATATGCGTCAATTCAAAGATTTTTTTAAAAAGTATAATTCTCTTTATAGCTTAATAATAGTTTCTAGAGTCAATAGTCATCAAGAAGTCTATGAAACCTTGGATACATATGCTCCCCAAACTAAAAAAATATTTTATACAGTTGATTTACATCATGTAAGGCTTGAATCTGAATATAATTCAAATAAATCTCTTGATGTTTTAAAAGAGGCAAGAAAAGTTAAAATACAAGAAATTCAGGCTATCGCCGAAACTGATAAAACTATTGTGCTGTCTCAAAAAGAGAAAAATTATTTAATTAACTCTCATGGAATAGAGTCTAGTAAAATATCAATTTGGCCTCTAATAAGATCAGAGTTTGATAATGCAGATAATTTTACCAAAGATAAAAATCCTAAAAATATAATATTTATTGGCGGCTTTAGGCATACTCCAAATATTGAAGCTGTTAAAATATTAGAAAAACAAATTCTTCCTGTAACGAAGGAGATTTTTGAAAAAAACGGGGTGGAATTTCCTAAACTAAAAGTATATGGATCTAATCCAAATGAATATATAAAAAATTTAAATAATGACCTTATCTCTTATCAAGGTTTTATTGAAAATGAACAAGATGCTTTTAAAGACTGTAAAATTAGTGTCGCTCCTCTTCCCTTTGGTTCAGGTTTAAAAGGTAAAACATTATCATCAATGATTTATAAAACTCCTATTGTAGGAACTTCCTTTGCATTTGAGGGATTCCAGACAGCTTATAACAATGTGATGTTTCAGAGCTCTCTTGATGCTGAGGATTTTTCTCAGAATATCTATAATGCATATATATCTGCAAACGATATAAGTTCATCAAAATGGAATGAGATCATTGAAGATTTAAGCAAAAGTTATTCTTACTCATCTTTTTTAAATATAATTAAAGATGATATCAATGATGTGATGAATAAATCATAAGTTAAATTAAAGTAACTTTACCTTTTTTTTCTAAAAATTTACTATTCTTGCAACGCTCATTAAAATCTTGAAGTTTTTCTTCAAAAGATTCTATTCGTTTGATTTCATCATCCATTTTTTTATTTACAAGGTTCCACAACCAATAATCACAATCTGTTGAAGGGAATGAAAACTTTCTTAGATTAGGAATCTTCATATTTGGAAAGATATTTTTTGTTGTATTTGCTTTTTGTGGATAACTAAAATCTTTTTTAATTCCTCTAGCTTTTAATCGTTCTTCAATTAGTACCATTGATTCATCATATCTTTCTACAATCCCCGCAAAAAAACTATCGCCAAATAAAAATTCCAAGTCAAGATTAATTTCCCAGCCATTGCTGTAATTATTACTCTTTGATTGTACTGAAAGTAACTTGCTTTGATAATTGCTAATGACGGAATTGTTATAATCATTTAAAAAATCTCTGAAGTTTAGGCGGGTATCTTTAGTAACATTTTTTTGAAATTTCCATGCTGAAATTAGTCTTTTATATGGATCTCTAATTAGAGATATTTGTAAAGCATCTGATCCTTTGGATGGTGAGAGTAAATGAGATGAAATTGATTGAGCAGATAATAAATTTTTTGGTATATCCTGAAAAAAAAGTCTTGATCCTGAATCTTTTGATTCAATTAATAAAAGTTTTTCATATTCTCTATTAAGGGTTTGCTCTAAAGTCGTACCAGCACACTTAAAACCATGTATGTGTATCAATTCCATGACGATAATTATAAATCACGTATAATTATTAATACATAATTATTCACTCTTAAGAATGAATTGTATTTTACATATAGGCATAGAAAAAACTGGAACAACTTCTATACAAGAGTTTTTTGTTTCAAATGAGGATATTCTTTTGAACCAAAATTATAAAATTACTCATAGCTTAGGAACTATAAATAATTCAGGTTTAGTGCAAATTGCCAATAAGAATAAACTGTCTAAATATGTTAAAGATATAAGAGGCCTTGATGATAAGTCCTATGAATTATTTTTAAAACGAAGAATTCAAAGTTTCGAAAAAGAAATCATTAATACAAAGTGGCCGACTGATAATAAAAATATACTAATGTCTTCTGAACATCTTCAGTCGCATTTGGAAAAATCAGAAATAAGAAATCTTAAATTAGCTCTTCAAAATTTAGGCTTTGACAGTTTTAGAATAGTTTTAGTCTTAAGACCACAAAGTGAGGTAATCTTATCTCGGATTTCAACCGGTGTTATTGCAAGAAATTACTATAGCTTTTTAAGTAATACAAATGTGATAGAGCTTCCAAGGCATTATCTAAAAAATTCAAGATTATATAATTACAAAAAAACAATAAATATATGGTCTGAAGTATTCGGTATTAATAATATTTTAGTCCTAGATTTTAATAAAATTAGAAAGCCTTCACTTGAAATTAATTTCTTAAAAGAAATTGACAAAAATATAGATGTTAGGAACTTCAAACAAATACAAATAAAAAATATCTCTTTGCCATTCGAAATTATTCTTGCGCTAAATAAATTTAATAAAGAGCATAAATTAGATAACAAGCAAATGGTAAGTCTAGTTAAGAACTTAAGACTTATGGAGGTATGTAAAGTAGATTATTCATTGAGTAGAAAAACAATAGAGTATATAAATTCAGACTTTTGTGATGAAAATAAAGAAATTCAAGAAAAATATGGTATCAATCTTGCAAATAATTATAAAAAAATTGACCTTCAAGAAATCAATATAGATAAATCCTATGAATCTATATTAAACTTTTGCAAAAGATCGTTATGAAAATTTGTATTACTGGAAATTGCTAAGTCAATCCTTTATCAGAGTTATTTAAGCAATTAAGAATATTAAAAATTAACTAGAGCTTCATTAAATTTTAATGTTTAGCTTGGTATTTTCTATTTATCAATACTCTAGTATTAAGATATATATTTTAATCCATCAATGGTACCCGAGGCCGGACTTGAACCGGCACGATATTTCTATCGAGGGATTTTAAGTCCCTTGTGTCTACCAATTCCACCACTCGGGCTAGATTTCTATACTCCTATCTTTTAAAACCTTAATATTAATATACTTTATAAATGCTTCCATGCTTTAACAACAATGTAATTAATTATTTAAGTATATATTCTTTATAACTTTCCTTCTTCTCTTAGTTTTTTTCTAATCTTTGTGGCACTTATAGATGTTATTGAATCATCAAATACTTCTTCATCAAAAGCATAGCCAACACCTCTACCATAAGTTATGTTTACTATATTAGGAACCAGCATGATTTCATACTCAACGCCCCTTTGAAAACCATCCTTAAGCAGACCATTCTCAATATTTTCGCACACAATATCCCAATCAAAGGGGTTATCATCTTGACCGTCACCACCTGAAGCTCCCTCGACATCTCTTACCTGAATTGCAACTTGTCCTGTTTTAGCAATACATCTTTTAAATAACTCTTGGTGGCCATCATGCCATGGTTGCCATCTTCCTAACATCTGTACTGTTGGTTTTTTCCAATTAAACATATTTCTCCTTTATATCATGAGCTAAATTAATATGATTCTTATCATTCCATTCAGTAATGTGGTAAGTAACATTATCTGGATTTTGAAATAATTTATTTGTATCTTCAAATCTTCCTTCAGTTATAGTATCCATCCACACTGTTATATCTGCATCAAAACTAGATCTTGTAGACTTAGTAGGACATACAAAATCACAAATAACGAATCTATTATTGCTTTTTTCAAAATCAGCAAAAGTCCTCATTCTATTTGCTTGTCTTGCTCTTCCCTCATCAGAAAAGTCCCAGTCATTTGCCATTTCTCTTACCTTGTCAGCGTTATACCAAGCAGCATCTAAAAGTGGAGCAAGCTTTTCAGTAAGATATGTTTTGCCTGACCCTGGTAACCCCATTACTAATATTTTCATAATAAACTCTATTTTAAAAAATGTGTATTATATATACACTTGAGATTAAATAAATAAAAATTGTTCATTTTATTTGTTTGTTTATGGAGGCTGAATCCGGAATCGAACCGGAGTTAACGGCTTTGCAGGCCGCTGCATAACCACTCTGCCATCCAGCCAAATGAAGCAAAAGCTATTGTATACATCTATTGTCTAAATTAAAAATGAAATTATTATTAATATCTAAAAGCATTTTAGCTTGGAGAATAATATTCAGTTCTTTCAATATCATCCTCAACACAAGCTTCACCATACTGAATTTCTATAAGGTGGCATGCTTCTTCAAAAGGGTTTGTTATTTGATGCCATTCGCCTAAAGGAACTAAATAGTGATCAAATTTATTAAGTTGTATATTATCTTTTTCATCTGGATCTCCCTTGCTGTAATTTACAATACATGACCCCTTACTTACCATCCATATTTCACTTCTCTTAAAGTGTTTTTGAAAGCTCATGCCTTTGCCAGGATGGACAATTAATTCTTTGACTTTTACCTGGTCTTCTTCAAATAAGTTATAAAAAGATCCCCATAACCTTTCTTCATGGTAGTACTGCCAATTCTTAAGAATCCAAGAAGACGAATTTTTTTTATCATCTCCTCCGACACTAAATAAGAATTCAATTCCATCTACTGACATTTCAGGAATATTTCCATCATTTCTGTCGCCACCATTCGCAAAAAATAATTTATCATTTGGAAACAGAGTTTTAGCTTTTTCTAAAGCATGAATACAGCTTCCGATCTTATCATCTTCAAAATCAATAACCTCATCAACATAACTAATGCTTTCTATAATTGCTTTTCTTTCATTGAAAGGCATGAAAAACTTTCCTTTTTTATTTTCAAGCCAAAAGTCACTATTAAGCGCTACTACCAATTTATCACCAAAGCTTCTAGCAGATTTAAAATATGCTATGTGTCCTGAATGTATAGGATCAAAACCACCACTGACTATTATAATTTTCATTTAATCTCCTTATTGCTATCTGATATATTAGTATCAAAATTTATATTTTGTTCTAACTCTCTGCTGCTTAAAGAATTATATTGACTGCGTATATTATCATTTATAGAGATGCATTTTTCTAGAAGCTTGAGAGGCTCAGCGATATCTTTAGAATATTGAAGTAAAGCCTTTGCGTCTTTTGGAAAACATGGGCCTCCAAATCCTAACTTACCGTCAGGGCCAGGAACTTGCATATGTGAGTTTCCAATTCTTTTGTCATTTTTAATAATTTTTATAAAATTTTCCCAATTATCTTTGGTTCCAGAATTACTAAAAACTTCAAAAAGCTCATTAAAAAATATTACTTTGGTAGATAGAAAGGTGTTTATGGAATACTTAATCAAAGATGCAGAAATTAAATCTGTGAATTGGTAATTGGAACTAATACATTTAGTGTGTTGTCTATAAAAATTTGCTAATTTTTTTATTTCATCTTCATTACTACCACCTATAAGAATAAGATCAGAATTTATAAAGTCTTCATTTGCATAATTTTCTCTTAAAAACTCTGGATTATAGATAATGTTAGGAATTTTAATTTCTATTTTAGATATATATGAAGGTATTATTGTGCTCTTTAAAACAATTAATGCTGATTCTGAAGGGAAATTTAATTCATCAATAACATTTTCTAATATTGAAGGATCTTGTGATCCATCATCATTCATTGGAGTCGGAACACAAATAAATATCATTTCTGGTTTAAAAGTTTTGAGATCATTTATATCTGTATTTAGTTTTGGATCAACTAAAAGAACTTCTACTGTGTTTTTTAAACCATTTTCTAATGCCTTTCCAACAAATCCATAGCCAATAATTGCAACTTTCATATTTAATGCCTTAATGCCTTAGGGAATTAACTGTATATATATAACCAGTATAAATAGTTATCAATAAGGATAAAAATAAGAACATATCTCCAAATAATATTAAAAGCATGTTATTTATTGTAAGTCCTAATAAGTAGATGCTAATTGTAAAAAGCTGAATACTTGTTTTAATTTTTGCTAGAAATGTTACTTTTGTAGCATCTGAGCTTCCATTTCTTGCATTAAAGTCTCGCAATGCACCTACCCAAATTTCTCTTGTTATTATTAAAGATGCCATGAGGGCTATGAAATAACTTGTAAGATTTACTGAAAGCCCAAATAAAACAAAAATAATTAATATTTTGTCTGCAATTGGATCTAAAATCTCTCCAATCTCAGAAGTAAAGTTATATTTTCTTGCCAAGTAACCATCAAAATAATCAGTTGCTCCTGCTACAAAAAATAAAATAAAAGCAAGAAAGTAT
>MDSV01161756.1_pt1 | contig 29469 bp, 38 predicted proteins | sample 810851 | NCBI WGS metagenome assembly MDSV01 (sample SAMN05326640, study PRJNA326480) | marine metagenome | isolation source: seawater | place: Atlantic Ocean: North East | collected 2012 | reverse complement strand
TTCCACAGGATAAATCCCACAGCGACCTCAACGCTGCGCGTATACCAATTCCGCCACAGCCGCATATATACTAGAATTAAATAACAGATAGGATATTAAGTATCAACAGAACTTAATTAATAGAAAAAAATGAAAGAAATTGAAATTAAAAAATCAATGGGATTGTTAGATTACGAATCTTCAATTAAATTTATGGAGACACGCGTTAAAAATATCCAAAATAGTTCAGAAAGCGAATTAATTTGGTTTCTCAATCATCAACATATTTATACTCAAGGTACAAGCGCAAAGAATAACGAAATTATAAAACTAAATCAAATTAGTGTCATAAAATCTAATAGAGGCGGCAAAACTACATATCATGGACCCGGTCAAAGAATTGTTTATTTTTTATTAAATTTAAATAAAAGAAAAAAAGATATTAGGAAATTTATTTCAATTGTTGAAGACTCTTTAATAAGTTTCCTAAAAAATTATAATATTGAAGCTCAATCTTTTAAAGACAGAGTAGGTATTTGGGTATTTAAATCAGATAAAAAAACATTTGATATAGAAAGAAAAATAGGCGCTATTGGATTAAGGGTATCTAAATGGATAACATATCATGGTTTAAGTTTTAATATAAATCCAGATTTGAAATATTATAATGACATCCACTCATGTGGATTAAAAAATTATAAAAATACATCATTAAAAGAACTGGGAATTAATATTTCAAATGAAGAATTTGACAAAAAATTTTCAAAAATTTTTCTTGATAAACTTTCAAAATTTTAAATTTCTTTTTTTGAGTATTTAAGTTTATTTTTGTTCATAAACATAATGAAATCTTTCTGTAATAATGAAAAAAATTCATAAATATAATTATTATAAGAAAATTTTAAACTGTGGGCATTTAATTTCAATATTTCTCTACTAAATTTTGACTGATTGTTATATTTGTTATCTCCAATAATTGGACAACTAAGATTTTTAGATACAATTCTTATTTGATGAGTTTTACCAGTTAAAGGCTTGAACAATATTAATGACAAATTATTTGAATTATTTAGAAGTTTGAATAAAGTTTTAGTTTTTTCAATTTTTCCTGTTTTATTTTTTATATCTAAATCTAAATTAGATTGATTTAATCTTGGTTTACCTTCACATATTGCTAAATATTTTTTTTCAATTAATCTTGACTTAAATAAGTTACCAAAAATTTTTGCTGAGTTTCTATTTTTAGCAATAATTAATAAACCAGAGGTATCTTTATCTAATCTATGGACTAATTTATATTCTGTAGAAATTTCTTTGATTATATCATCAATAGATATGTTGATCTTACTTCCACCTTGAGTTGCTATCGAAGACCATTTATTTATTATTAGAAAATCATTATTTTGAAAAATAATTGATTTTTTAAAAGTTTTTAAGATATCATTTGAAATATTATTTTTTTTTTTAAAAATTATCTTATTTTTATATTTATCTTCATGAAAATTTAAAATTTTAAGTGAATCATTTTGTTTAATAATATATTTTGAAAAAGTTTTAGAATCATTAATTAATATATTTTTTTTTCTTATATTTTTTTCAATGAAGCTCTGTGTTAAGTTTGTAAACTGAATTTTCAGATACTTATCTAATCTAATATCCAAATCTTTTTCTATTTTTAAAATTTTAATCAAGGTTTATTAATATACATTCCCATATATGCTGCTGTAATACATAAAAATATTGATGAAAGAATGTAAAAAAAGGTTAAAAAAAACTTTTTAGATAAAAATAAATCAACAACTTCATATGAAAAAGTTGAAAAAGTAGTAAATGAACCTAAAAACCCAATTATTAAAAAATATTTAATAAAATTTTCAGACATATTTTTAACTAAGCCAAAAGAGATCAGATATCCAATTAAAAAAGATCCTAAAATATTTACAAACAGAGTTGCATAAAAGCCATTGTAAAAATAGAATTTTATAAAACCACTTAATATAAATCTTAATATCGCTCCTACTGCTCCACCAGAGGCAACTAAAAATAAATTAATCAAAATAATTTAAGCTGGTAGTTGTTCTTCAGCTTCTTCTGTAGGTTTTTTTTCAATAACTGGACCACTATCTTGACCTTTTGCATTCTCATCCCTATCAACAAACTCTATGACCGCCATTGGAGCATTGTCTCCAAATCGATTACCTAGCTTAATAATTCTAGTATAACCACCATTCCTATCCTTGTATCTACTAGCAAGAACATCAAATATTTTTTTTGCCATTTTTTGATCTTGTAATACAGAGATTGCTTTCCTTCTTGATAAAAGATCAGCCTTTTTTCCGAGAGTTATAATTTTTTCTACAAATCTTCTTAATTCTTTTGCTTTAGGTAAGGTTGTAGTTATTTGCTCATGTTTAATTAATGAATTTGACAAATTCATAAACATAGCTTTTCTATGAGAAGAATCCTTATTTAGTTTTTTATTTTTAATATTATGTTTCATTATTTACTTATTAAATGGATCTTCATATTTTTTTGCAAGTTCGTCAATATTTTCTGGAGGCCAATCTGGAACTGACATTCCTAAATTTAACTCCATTTGTTGTAAAACTTCTTTAATTTCATTAAGTGACTTTCTGCCAAAATTAGGAGTTCTTAACATCTCTGACTCTGATTTTTGAACAAGATCACCTATATAAATTATATTATCATTTTTAAGGCAGTTTGCAGATCTTACTGAAAGTTCTAATTCCTCGACCTTCTTTAATAAATTTGAATTGAAGGAAAGTTTTTCTACTTGTGATTGATCAGGCATAATTTCAGGCTCATCAAAATTAATAAAAGGCTGCAATTGGTCTTGTAATATTCTGGCAGCTAAAGCTATAGCATCATCTGGTGAAATCACTCCATTTGTTTCAACTTCAAAAATTAATTTATCATAATCAGTAACTTGTCCTACTCTACTGTTTTCAACTTTATATGAAGTTCTTACAACAGGACTAAACATAGCATCTAATTTAATTTCACCAATTATCTTATTATCATCCTCAGCTACTTCAGCAGATACATATCCTTTTCCAGTTTCTACATTTGCTTCAATTTCAATTTCTGCATTTGAGTCTAGAGTCATTATTAGTTGATCGGGGTTCATAATTTCAGTTTCTGAATCTGTCTCAAAATTACCTGCTCTAAGTTCACCTGAACCAGATGATTTTAAATACATTTTTTTAAGACCTGGCGAATGAACTTTAACTGCTACAGTTTTAAGATTTAACAAAATATCAGTAAGATCTTCTTTAACACCAGGTATTGTTGAAAACTCGTGAACTACACCTTTGATTTTTATTGAAGTAATTGCTGCTCCTTGCAATGAGGATAATAATATTCTTCTAATAGCATTTCCTAAAGTAAGACCGAAGCCTCTTTCCAATGGTTCTGCAGTAAGAACTCCTACCTTACCATTACTTTCTTCTACATTAACTTCCATTTTACTCGGTTTAATTAATTCACTCCAGTTTTTTTGTAACACTTGTTTACTCCTTTTAAATTAAACTCTTCTTCTTTTTCTAGGTCTACATCCATTGTGTGGTATTGGTGTAACATCCTTAATAGAAGTAATTATATAACCAATTGATTGTAATGACCTTAATGCTGACTCACGACCAGACCCTGGTCCAGAAACTTCAACTTTTAGAGATTTCAAACCAAACTCTTTAGCTTTATTTCCAACATCTTCCGCTGCTATTTGTGCTGCATATGGAGTTGACTTTCTTGAACCTTTAAAACCTTTATGTCCAGAAGATGACCAAGCTAATGCATTACCTTTTTCATCTGATATTGTTATTATCGTATTATTAAATGATGAAACTATATGAGCGACACCTGTAGACACCTTTTTTTTTGTTTTAGTTTTCTTTTTTTCTACCATATTAACCCTTGGTAACCTTTTTCTTACCAGCAATAGCAACGGCTTTACCTTTTCTAGTTCTGGCATTAGTGTGTGTTCGTTGACCTCTAACCGGAAGTTTCTTTCTGTGTCTTAAGCCTCTATAGCAACCTAAATCATTTAATCTCTTTATGTCCATGGAGATCTTCCTTCTTAAATCTCCTTCTACAGAATGGTTTTTATCAATTAAATCTCTAATTTTATTTAACTCTTCATCAGTTAACTCACTAACTCTTTTTGATGTATCTATAGAAGCGTTCGCACACAAATCAGTTGCAATTTTATTCCCTATTCCAAATATATACGTGAGTGCTATATGCACTCTTTTATTTGTAGGTATATTTATTCCTGATATTCTAGCCATAATGATGTATGAAAATGAATGAGGGTGAATACATGATTAATGAGGCTTTAGTCAAGTGAAGAAATAGTAAAAATTGGCTGAAAATCATTATTTTTTAAGTATTTTTTTAATTTTGGATGTAATTTGTTCAATTTCGTCGTCACCGTTAATATCATAGAAGATATCAGGTTTATTATTTTGATAGTGTTCAGAAGCTGGCTGTGTGGTTTTTAAATATGTAGAATATCTTGTATTTAAAACATCTAAATTATCATCTTCTCTTCCATCTTCTTCAGACCTTTTAAGAATTCTATTTTTTAAAATATCAAAACTAATTCTAATGTTAAAAATAAAATTTAATTTTAAATAAGACTCTTTGAGAAATGTATTTAGGTATAATGCCTGCTCTAGTGTTCTAGGGTATCCATCTAAAATGAAACCTTCTTCACAATTAATTAATTTTTCAGAAACTATTTTGTTTAAAATGTCATCAGATACCAATTTACCACTAGACATTATATTCTTTAATTCAATTCCTAATTTATCATTCTGTGTGATTTTAGAACGAAGTATTTCTCCAGTAGAAAGATGTGGTAAGTTTAATAAATCTGATATTATTTTTGCTTGTGTTCCTTTTCCAGCACCTGGTGGGCCAAAAAAAATAATATTATTCAACTTAACGTCTGCCTTTTAATTTAGTTTTTCTTAAAAGATTTTCATACTGATGTTGAAATAAATGTGATTGAACCTGAGTAATAAAATCTATCATTACCACAACTACAATTAGTAAAGCGGTTCCTCCAAGATAAAAAGGTATAGATGTTCTGGATAATAAAAACTCTGGAAGTAAAGCAACAAAAGATAAATAAATTGTTCCAATTGTTGTAATTCTAGTTAATACAAATTCAATATAGTTGGCTGTATTCTCTCCCGGTCTTATTCCTGGAATAAAGCCACCATACTTTCTTAAATTCTCTGCTTGTTCATCTGGGTTAAAAACTATTCCTGTATAAAAGAAAGCAAAGAAAATTATCATTGCTGCATAAAAAATTAAGTATAATGGTTGACCTCTACCTAAGTAACTAGAAATTAATATAAATATATCGCTTGAAGAACCTGCTCCAAACCCTGACATAGTATTTGGTAAAAGTAAAATCGATGATGCAAATATTACAGGTATTACACCTGCGGTATTTATTTTAAGAGGCAAGTGTGAGCTTTGTCCACCATAAATTTTGTTGCCAACTTGTCTTTTAGGATATTGTACAGGAAGTCTTCTTTGTGCTTTCTCAACAAAAACAATAAATATAATTAACAATAATATTAATATTAAAATACCTAAGATGAATGCTATACTTAATTCACCAGTTCTTCCTAATTGTAGTGTACTTACGAAAGCACTTGGAAGATTAGCTATTATTCCAGCGGTTATTATTAATGATATACCATTTCCTACACCTCTAGAACTAATTTGTTCACCAAGCCACATTAAAAATATTGTTCCACCTACTAATGTTATTACAGTCGTGATTCTAAAAAAAATACCGGGATCAAAAACTATGTTTCCATAATTTGTTTGCATTGATTCCAAACCAATTGATACTCCATATCCTTGTAAAGCAGCTATAAGTACAGTAAAATAACGGGAATATTGTAAAAGCTGTCTTCTACCTTTTGTTCCTTGTTCTTTAAGTGACTTTAAATATGGAATAGCGGACTGCATAAGTGTCATAATTATTGACGCTGAAATATATGGCATTACTCCCAAAGCAAAGATACCCATACGACCTAGAGCACCGCCAGAAAATGTATCAAAAATACCCAATATTCCTGAAGATTGTTGTTCAAAAAATTGTTGAAGTGCTAGTGGATTTATACCAGGTATTGGCAAAAAAGTTCCAAGTCTAAATACTATTAAAGCACCTAAAGTAAATAAAAGTCTTTGTCTAAGTTCAGTAGCTTTACCTAGTGCCCCAAAGTTCAAATTATTAGCTAGTCTATCTGCAGCAGTTGCCATTTTTTATTTTTTTAATAAATTAACCTTTCCACCAATTTTTTCAACTATTTCAATTGCTTTTTTTGAAGCATATGAAATTTCAATGTTGAGAGGATGTTCTAACTTACCTTTATTTAAAAGTTTCAACTTACCTTTTGATTTATTTAAAATTTTTTTATCAAAGAGATCTTGTTCCTTAATTAATGCATTATCAAGACTATGTTTTTTAATTATTGAGTTTAAAATATCAAAATTAACCTGCTGTATTTTAGACTTAAAAGGATTTTTGAAACCTCTTTTAGGAAGTCTTCTGTAAAGGGGCATTTGGCCGCCTTCAAAACCATTAATAGAAACTCCTGATCTTGATTTTTGTCCTTTTACACCTCTTCCAGAAGTTTTACCTAAACCAGATCCTGAGCCCCTACCAACTCTCTTTCTCGCTTTATTTGACATTTTTGTTGATTTTAATTCATTTATTTTCATATTAATTTTCTAATTTTTTATTTGTTATTTCAGTTATTTTTTTTGATCTTTTTGAAGCAATTGATTTTGGAGACTCTGACATTTTGAACGCATTAAATGTTGCCTTCAACATATTATGGGGATTGGATGTTCCCGTTGATTTAGCAACAACATCTTTAATACCTAATGACTCAAATAGCGCTCTCATTGGTCCTCCTGCTATAATTCCTGTGCCAGGTGATGCAGATCTTAGAATTACTTTACCGGCTCCAAATCGACCAACTATATCATGATGGATAGTTCTGTTTTCTTTAAGATGAACTCTTATCATTTTATTTTTTGCATTTTCAGTAGCTTTCCTAACAGCTTCTGGAACTTCTTTAGCTTTACCTGTACCAATTCCTACTCTGCCTTTACTATCACCTACAATCATAATCGCAGCAAAACCAAATCTTCTTCCACCTTTAACAACTTTTGCAACCCTGTTAATTGTAACTAAATGTTCATTAAATTCTGATTTATCATTTTCAAACATAATTACCCCTAAAAATTAAGACCTTCATCTCTAGCTGCCTCAGCTAATATTTTAATTAAACCGTGATATTTGTACTTACCTCTATCAAATGCCACATCTTTTATACCTAAAGATATAACTTTTTTTGCAATTTCTTTGCCAATAAACTCAGCAACTTCTTTTTTATTTAAACTTTTATTTTTTATTGATGACTGTATTGAAGCAGAACTTGCTAAAGTAATTCCTTTTTTATCATCAATTAACTGAGCGTATATATGGGTATTAGATTTAAATACTGATAGCCTATTTCTATTAGAGACTTTTTTTAATTTAAATCGTATTTTTTGAGATCTAGTTTTCATTTATTTATTTTTTCTTTCCTTCTTTTCTAAAAATGTATTCATTGCTATACTTTATTCCTTTACCTTTAAATGGCTCAGGTTTTCTAAATGATCTTATTTTTGCAGCAGCTGCACCTAGTTTTTCTTTATCAAAGCTTGATAAATTTATAATATTTTGTTTTGGGCAAGCAATTTTAACTTCTTTTGGAATTTCATAATTAATATCATGACTATATCCTAATTGCAATTTAAGTACTGACCCTGAGACACTTGCTCTATAACCAGTTCCATTTAATTCTAATGTTTTTGTAAAGCCCTCCGAAACACCTTGGAGAATATTTGCTACTAGCGCTCTTGTAGTTCCCCAGTTCGGGTCTTTTTTATTATTTTCATTAATTGGCAGAACAAAAACTTCATTCTCTTCTATATTAATAGTAAAGTTAGGTTTAATATTGATTTTCATCTCACCATTTTTACCTTTTGCAAAAAATGTTCCATCTTTAAAGGTGCATGAAGTTTCTTTACTAAACTTAATACTATTCTTTGCAATTCTAGACATTAAAATACCTCACAGAGAACTTCTCCGCCAACATTGTTTTTTCTTGCCTGTTGATCAGACATAACACCTTTTGGTGTTGAGAGAATAGAGATACCTAGTCCACCATATGGTTTTTCAAGATCAGATATTTTTGAATAAACTCTAATACCAGGTTTAGAAATTCTTTTAATTTTTTTTATAACTGGAGTTCCATTATAATATTTTAAATCAATTTTAATAAAGTTTATACCTTTTCTTTCTTCGACATCCTTGAAATCTCTGATGTAGCCTTCATCTTTTAAAACTGAAAGAACGTTTAAATTTAATTTAGATTTAAAACATGATGTATTGTTCTTCTTAGCCTGATGTGCATTTCTAATTCTTGCTAACATATCAGATAAAGCATCGTTAAAAGCCATATAATAAACTCCTTACCAACTTGATTTAACAACTCCTGGTAAATCACCAGTCATTGATAACTCTCTAATTTTAATTCTTGATAAACCAAATTTTCTATAAACACCTCTTGATCTACCAGTTAATTCACACCTATTCCTATGTCTTATGGAAGAACTGTTTCTGGGCATTTCATTTAATTTATTCTGAAACACAATTCTCTCTTCTAAAGATAATTTTTTATCTTTAATCTTAGACTTTAGTAATTCTCTTTTTTTACTAAGTTTTTTAATCAACATAGAACGACGATTATTTTTTTGAACTGAACTTGCTTTAGCCATGCTCCTCCTAATTTGCCTTTTTATCTAAAAACGGCATGTTGAAACTTTTTAAAAGTTCAAATGCCTCATTATTATTTTTTGCAGAAGTACATATAGTTATATCCAAACCTCTAACTTTATCAATTTTATCAAAGTTAATTTCTGGAAAAATTATATGCTCTTTAATACCAATAGAGTAGTTTCCATTTCCATCAAAGCTATTAGGGTTCAACCCTCTAAAATCTCTAATTCTTGGGATGGCAATGTTAATTAATCTATCAAGAAACTCATACATAATTTTATTTCTTAAAGTAACCATAACACCTAACGGCATTCCTGCACGTATTTTGAAACCAGATATAGCTTTTTTTGCTTTTGTTTTAACAGCTTTTTGTCCAGTTATTTGAGTAAGGTCTTCAATAGCTTTATCAGTAATTTTAGAGTCATCCTTTGCCTCACCAAGACCCATATTTAAAACAATTTTATTTAATTTAGGAACTTCATGAATATTTGCAAGTTTCAATTTCGACATTAAGTCTGACTTAATATTATTTTTATATTCTTGTAAAAGTCTGCTCATACTAAACTTCCTTACCTGATACTTTATTTATTCTAACTTTTTTATTATTTATAAATTTATATCCAAGTCTAACTGGTTTATTTGCTGATGCGTCAAAGAAAGATAAATTAGAAATATGTATAGGCATTTCTTTTTCTATTATGCCTCCTGGTTGATTATTATCAGGTTTTTGATTTTTTTTAACCTTGTTCAAATCTGAAACGATAGCTTTATCTCTTTTAGGTAGCATTTTGATAATTTTACCCTTTTTACCTTTATCTTTTCCAGTGAGCACAATCACTTCATCACCTTTTTTAAGTTTAAATTTTTTATTCATTATAAAACCTCAGGCGCAAGACTTATTATTTTCATAAATTTTTTACTTCTTAATTCTCTTGTTACTGGTCCAAATATCCTCGTAGCGATTGGTTCTTCTTGTTTATCTAAGAGCACTGCTGCATTTTTATCAAACCTAATAGCTGTTCCATCATTTCTTTGAAAGTCTTTAGAAGTTCTCACAATAACGGCCTTATAAACATCACCTTTTTTAACTTTAGCTCTGGGTATTGCGTCTTTTATTGAAACAACTATAATATCTCCAATTGATGCAGATTTTCTTTTTGATCCACCTAAAACTTTAATACACTGAATCCTACGTGCCCCTGAGTTATCTGCAACAAAAAGCTTTGATTGCATTTGTATCATTTATTATCTCCATTATTTGTAATAGCTAACCATGTTTTAAGTTTAGAAACTGGTTTAGTTTCAACAATTGATACTTGATCGCCAACTTTAAATTCATTATTTTCATCATGCGCATGATATTTTTTTGTTCTGCTAATAATCTTTCTATAAAGTTTATGTTTAACTCTTCTTGTAACACTAACCACTATTGTTTTATTAGAATTTGAAGATACAACAACTCCAGATAATAATCTTTTAGGCATTTTTGGCTCCAGTATTTTGACGAATTTGTGTTTTCAATTTTGCAATGTTTCTTCTTGTTTTTTTAATATTAGATGTTTTTTCCAATTGACCTGTAGATTTTTGAAAGTTCATGTTCATGAGTGATTTTTTTAAACCTAGGATTTCATTTTTAATTTTAACTATATCTTTATTTTCTTTTACTTTGCTCATTATATGTTTCTTTCAACAAACTTACATTTTATAGGAAGTTTAGCAGCTGCAAGCGTCATTGCTTTTCTTGCATCATTAATACCTACTCCATCAACCTCAAACATTATTCGACCTGGTTTAACTCTGCATGCCCAAAATTCTACAGAACCTTTTCCCTTTCCCATTCTTACCTCAGCAGGTTTTTTAGAGACAGGTACATCAGGAAAAATTCTAATCCACATTCTTCCAGCTCTTTTTAGATACCTTGTAATTGCTTTACGCGCTGCTTCTATTTGTCTAGAAGTTACTCTTTCTGGCTCCATTGCTTTTAAACCGAAGCTTCCATAATTTAAAGCGTAGTTACCTTTTGAGCTACCGTGTATTCTGCCTTTAAATTGTTTTCTAAACTTAGTTTTTTTTGGAGATAACATGTTCATTATCTTACACTTCCTTGATCAATTTGTTTTTTTTCGCTGGCATATGGATCTTTTGATAAAATTTCACCTTTATTAATCCATACTTTGATACCACATATACCATAAGTAGTATCAGCTTCAGCTGTTGCGTAGTCAATATCTCCTCTTAAGGTATGAAGTGGAACACTACCTTCGTGATATTTTTCGGTTCTTGCTATTTCAGCACCGCCTAATCTACCACTACATACAACTTTAACACCTTTAGCACCCAATCTCATAGCAGATTGAACTGCTTTTTTCATAGCTCTTCTAAAAGATATTCTTTTTTCAAGTTGATTAGCAATATTCTCTGCAACAAGTTTAGCTTCAACTTCTGGTTTTCTTACTTCTTTAATATCAAGAAATACTTCAAGTTTAGACATTTCTGATAATTTATTTTTTAAAGTTTCAATATCTGCGCCTTTTTTTCCAATAATTATACCTGGTCTTGAGCTGAAAATTGATAGTCTTAATTTTTTAGCTGCTCTTTCAATATTAATTTTTGAAATACTTGCATTTTGTAATTTACTCTCAACATAATTTTTAATCTTTAAATCTTGATGAAGTAATTTTGTATACTCAGATTTAGAAAACCATCTTGATGACCAAGTCTTATTAATACCTAATCTTATTCCATGTGGGTTAACTTTTTGTCCCATTATTTCTTATCCTTTTGTTTTTTAGTTCTTTCTTCAACAACTATTGTGATTTTACTAAATGGCTTAATAATAGAGCCTGCTCTACCTTTTGCTCTAGGCCTCCATCTTTTCATTCTAAGGCTTTTGCCGACGAATGCTTCTTTGATGAATAGGTTGTCTATATCTAATTGTTTATTATTTTCTGCATTCGCTATAGCAGCATTTAAAACTTTAAGAACATTTTTTGATATTCTTTTTTCTGAAAATTTAAGTTTATTAATTGCAACATTTACTTTTTTATTAACTATACTATTTGCAACTAAAGAAAGTTTAAGCTGACTAACTCTTACCATATTATCTTTGGCAACTGCTGTTAAATTGTTTTGACTCATTTCTTTTCTGCTTTCTTATCTGATGCTGTGTGTCCTTTAAACGATCTAGTTGGGGAAAATTCACCAAACTTATGACCTACCATCTGTTCATTAACTGTAACAGGAACAAATTTTTGACCATTATAAACACCAAAAGTGAGCCCAACAAATTGGGGTAAAATTGTAGATCTTCTTGACCATGTTTTAATTACCTCTTTCCTTTGAGATTGAGAAGATTTTTCAGCTTTTTTTATAAGTTGCTGATCAACAAAAGGGCCTTTCCAAACTGATCTTGTCATGATTTTTTCCTTCTTTTAATAATGAAAACAGCTGTTTTTTTATTTTTTCTTGTTTTTTTACCTTTGGTTGATACGCCCCATGGTGTTACCGGATCTCTTCCACCTGAAGTTCTTCCTTCACCACCACCGTGTGGATGATCAACAGGATTCATTACTACACCACGAACCTTTGGTCTAAAACCAAGGTATCTTTTACGACCTGCTTTACCCAATTTAATATTTTTTTGATCAGCATTTGAAACTTCTCCAACAGTTGCTTTAGAGTTCTTGTTTATATGTCTAATCTCACCAGAAATTAATTTGACTTGAACATATGGAGCTTCTTTTGAAATAATTTGTGCAGATGAGCCTGCTGATCTTATTAATTGTGCTCCAGCTCCTGGTTTTAACTCTATATTATGTATATTAGTTCCAACGGGAATATTTTTAAGAGGTAAGCAATTACCACTTTTTATTTCAACATTTTCACCGGATATAATTTTTTCACCAACATTAATATTTTTAGGTGAAATAATATAGCTAAGTTCTCCATCTTCATATTTCAGAAGAGAAATAAATGCAGATCTATTAGGGTCATATTCATTCCTAATTACTTCAGCCAAAACATCAAGTTTATTTCTTTTAAAATCTATTAAACGATATTTTCTTTTGACTCCTCCTCCCATTCTTCTAGAGGTAATTCTTCCTTGATTATTTCTACCACCCGTTGAAATAATTGGTTTGGTTAAAGATTTAACAGGTTTTTCATTTGTAAGATGTTTTTTTGAAACTAATACTGTGCCTCTTAATCCTGGAGTTACTGGTTTAAATTTTTTAAGCATTACTTAATCTCCAAGGACGAATCTATTGTATTGCCTTCTTTTAGAGTAACAATAGCTTTTTTTATATCTTTTCTATAACCAAATTCACCTTTAAAGGATTTAATTTTTCCACGAACAATAGATGTATTAATTTTAAGAACTTTTACCTTAAATAGTGTTTCAATTGCTTGCTTTATTTCGTTTGAATTTGATTTTTTTGAAACAACAAATGAATATTGATTAAACTGCTGCAAGTTAGTTGATTTCTCAGTTGTAATAGGCTTTTTTATAATACTTATTGCTCTTTCAGATGAGATTTTTTTAAATCTAGAAGATGTCATGAAAGCCTCTTTGAAATTTTATCAATACAATTTATTTCGATAAAAATTTTGTCGTAAATAATTAAATCTTTTACATTAATTCCATTTGAATTTAGTGTAGAGATCTTTGGAATATTTGAAGATGCTAATTTAAAATTTCTATCAAGTGCATCATCGGAGTATATAAATAGAGCAGAGGAATAATCAAATTTTTTTAATTTTTTATCTAAATCTTTTGTCTTATGATTATCTATCTTAAATGAATCTATAAATATTAGTTTATCTTCAGAAAGCTTAGTTGAAAGAGCTGATCTTAAAGCAAGTTTTTTTTCTTTTTTATTAAGACTGAATGAATAATCTCTATTAGTTGGACCCATTGATACAGCTCCACCTCTAAAGTTAGGTGGTTTACTACTACCTTGTCTAGCATTACCAGTTCCTTTTTGTGCAAAAGGTTTTTTTGCTCTTCCATTTACCTCTGATCTTGATTTTGTTTTATGACTACCTTGCCTAGACTTTGCGTTTTGGAATCTGATGTATTGATGAATTATATCTGGAAATGTTTTAATACCAAATATACTCATATCTAAAGTCACATTATCAACTTCAATTTTTTTTAAATTTACAACAGGTTTTTTCATTTAATTTTTCTTCACTGCATCTTTAATATAAATTATTGAGTTTTTCTTACCTGGCACTGATCCTTTAACTACAATTAATTTATTGTTTTCATCAACATCTATTATTTTTAGATTTTGTTTAGTAACTTTTTTTGCACCCATTCTACCGGCCATTTTTTTTCCTTTAAAAACTCTTCCTGGATCTTGGTTCTGTCCAGTTGATCCATGGGATCTATGAGATATCGAAACACCGTGTGATGCTCTAAGACCACCAAAATTATGTCTTTTCATTACACCTGCAAAGCCTTTACCTATTGATATACTACTTGCATCAATAAATTGATCTACTTTAAAATGACTTACGGTTAAGGTTGTGCCAATTTCAAGCAAGTTTTCATCATCAACTTTAAATTCTTTTATTATTTTTTTTGGATTTAATTTGATTGATGAAAACATTTTTCTTTGAGGTTTGCTTATCTTTTTTAGATCTTTGCCAGTATCTATACTAGCAAGCTGGATAGCATTGTATCCATCTTTTTCTTTAGTTTTAATACATGAGACAATACAGTCATCAACTTTCAGAATTGTTACATGAGTAGAATTACCATCCAAGCTATAAAAAGATGAGTTACCTACTTTTGTTGCTATTAAACCAGTTCTGCTCATGATTAAATTTTTATATCAACCTCGACACCAGCTGATAAATCAAGTTTCATTAAAGCATCAACAGTTTGAGGAGTTGGGTCTATTATGTCAAGTAATCTATTATGTGTTCTGATTTCCAACTGATCTCGACTTTTCTTATCTACGTGAGGTGATTTATTTACAGTGAATTTCTCAAATCTAGTTGGTAAAGGAATTGGACCTTTTACTTTTGCACCTGTTCTTTTTGCAGTATTTATTATGTCTAAAGTACTAGTATCAAGAAGTGAATTATCAAAACCTCTCAATCTTATTCTTATGTTTTGATTTTCCATTATGCTAGCTTAGCCTTTACTTCATCTGCAACATTTGACGGCACTTGTTCATAGTGGTCAAATTGCATTGTATAATTAGCCCTACCTTGAGAGAGTGATCTTAAGTTATTAACGTACCCAAACATATTAGCTAAAGGAACCATAGCATCAACAACATTAGCATTTCCTCTTGTTGACATTTCTTGTACTTGGCCTCTTCTACTATTAAGATCTCCAATAACATCGCCCATGTATTCTTCTGGAGTTACGACTTCTACTTTCATCATTGGCTCTAATAAAACTGGACTGGCTTTTGCGATACCTTCTCTAAATGCTGCTCTTGCCGCTATTTCGAAGGCTAAGACACTTGAATCTACATCATGATACGCTCCATCATAGAGTATTGCTTTAAAATCTATGCAAGGAAATCCAGCAATTACTCCTGTTTGTTGTTGAGCCACAAGACCTTTTTCAACACCAGGAATATGCTCTGTTGGTATATTGCCCCCTTTTATTTGGTTAACAAATTCATAACCGCTACCAGCCTGACCTGGCTCAAACTTAATTTTCACTCTAGCGAACTGTCCTGCGCCCCCAGATTGTTTTTTATGAGTATAATCAACATCAAATGAGTTTGAAATTGTTTCTCTGTAAGCAACTTGTGGTGCGCCGACATTAGCTTCAACTTTGAATTCTCTTTTCATTCTATCTACAAGTATTTCTAAATGAAGTTCACCCATTCCTTTAATTATTGTTTGTCCACTTTCTTCATCAGTTGTTACTCTAAAGCTAGGATCTTCTTGTGCTAATCTTCCTAAAGCTTGACCCATTTTTTCATGGTCAGCTTTTGTTTTTGGTTCAACTGCTACTTCAATAACTGGATCTGGAAAGTCCATTCTTTCTAAAACTATAGGTTTATTTGGATCGCATAGAGTCTCTCCTGTGGTAACATCTTTTAATCCAACTAGAGCTACAATATCTCCTGCATGTGCAACTTTAATTTCTTCTCTATTATTTGCATGCATGAGTAACATTCTTCCTATATTCTCTTTTTTTCCTGAGTTAGAATTAAGAACTGAGTCCTTTGCATTAATGGTACCCGAGTAAATTCTAGTGAATGTCAGACTTCCAACAAATGGATCTGTCATTATTTTAAATGCTAGAGCACTAAAAGGTTCTTCGTCTTCACATTTTCTAGAAAGCTCTTTTGAGTCATCATTAACATCTAAGCCCTTTACACTTTCAACATCCATAGGTGAAGGCATGTAATCAATAACAGCATCTAGCAAAGGTTGAACTCCTTTATTTTTAAATGCTGAACCTGTTAAAACAGGAACAAAAGATCCTGCGATGGTACCTTTTCTGATACAATTTTTTAACTCTTCTACAGTAGGCTCATTACCATCAAGGTATTTTTCCATTATTGAATCATCTTCTTCTACAGCTTTTTCAATTAACTTTTCTCTATATTCGGAGGATTGAGTTAAAAGATCTTCAGGGATATCAACAATATCAAACTTTGCTCCAAGACTTTCATCCTGCCAAATAATTGCTTTGTTAGTAACTAGATCAACAACTCCCTTAAGGTTACTTTCAATACCAATTGGCAACTGAGTTACTAATGGGTATGAACCTAATCGATCTGAAATCATATCGACACACATGAAAAAGTTTGCACCTGTTCTATCTAATTTATTAACAAAGCACATTCTAGGAACATTATATTTGTCTGCTTGTCTCCAAACTGTTTCAGATTGAGGCTCTACTCCTGCAACACCATCGAAAACAGCAACAGCACCATCTAAAACTTTGAGTGATCTTTCAACTTCAATTGTGAAGTCTACATGTCCTGGTGTATCAATAATATTTATTCTGTGATCATTCCAAAAACAGGTTGTAGCTGCCGAGGTTATAGTAATGCCTCTTTCTTGTTCTTGCTCCATCCAGTCCATAGTAGCTGCCCCATCATGGACTTCACCTATTTTATGGGATTTACCTGTATAATAAAGAATTCTTTCAGTTGTTGTAGTTTTACCAGCATCAATATGAGCCATTATCCCAATGTTTCTATATTTTGATAAAGGATGCTTTCTTGACATTTATTACCACCTAAAGTGAGAGAATGCTCTATTTGCTTCTGCCATTTTATGAGTTTCTTCTCTTTTTTTCACAGCATTACCTTTGTTATTAAAAGCATCAAAAATCTCATTTGCAACTCTTTCTTTCATAGTTTTCTCATTACGTTTAATAGCTGAATCTACTATCCATTTCATGGCTAATGTTTGTGCACGTTTTGGTCTAACTTCCATTGGGACTTGGTAGGTTGCTCCTCCAACTCTTCTAGAGCGAACTTCTAAAGAAGGTTTTACATTGTTTAAGGCTTCGTGAAAAAAATCAATTGGAGTCTTATCAGTTTTTTTTGAAACTATATCAAAGGCCCCATAAACAATTCTTTCTGAAACAGATTTCTTTCCATCTTCCATGATCCTATTCATAAACTTAGCTAATACTAAATCCTTATATTTATGGTCTGGAAGTATAGTTCTTTTTTCTGCTGCTCTTCTTCTGGACATAATTATTTCGGACGTTTTGCGCCATATAACGAGCGTCTTTGTTTTCTTGTGCTTACACCCTGTGTATCGAGTGTACCTCTTAAAATATGATATCTAACTCCTGGTAGATCTTTAACTCTACCTCCTCTAATTAAAACTACTGAATGTTCTTGAAGATTGTGACCTTCTCCAGGTATATAAGCTGAAACTTCTTGGCCATTTGTAAGCTTGACTCTTGCAACCTTTCTCAGAGCTGAGTTAGGTTTTTTTGGAGTAGTGGTGTAAACTCTTGTACACACTCCGCGTTTTTGTGGACTTTGATCAAGAGCAGGAACTTTGTTCCTTTTTTTTACAGTTGTTCTACCTTTGCGAACAAGTTGGTTAATTGTTGGCATCTTACCCCTAAGTTAAGTGTTTGGAAACTAATCCACGACCTTTAACAAATCGTAGCGGGTCTGTATAAATAGATAGGCAATAAGTCAAGGAAATATCTTAGTTTATTCTGAATTTTCTATGTTTTTGCTCATATTCAGATCTTTAATTTCTTGATCTTTAGCATAAGCAACTTTTTCATACTCAGTTGTCATTCTTCCTGTACCTGCCGGTATAAGCCTACCTACAATAACGTTTTCTTTTAAACCGTTAAGTGTATCAACTTTGCCAAGAGTAGCTGCATCAGTTAATACTTTAGTTGTCTCCTGGAAAGAGGCTGCAGAAATGAATGAATTTGTTTGAAGACTTGCCTTAGTAATCCCTAAAAGTACTGGCTCGTATTCAATGATTTTTTTATTTTGAGTGGTCAATAATTTATTTAGTTTAATTAAATCTCTTCTTTGAATTTGCTCACCTGATATTAAATTAGAGTCTCCTGGATCCTTAATTAGAACCTTTTGTAACATTTGTCTTGCTATAGTCTCAATATGCTTATCATTTATGTATACACCTTGAAGTTTATAAACAGATTGTACTTCCCTTACTAAATATCTAGCTAACTCCTCTACACCTAGAATTCGAAGAATGTCGTGTGGCACAGGGGTACCTTCAACTAAAATATCTCCCTTTTTTACAAAATCACCTTCTTGAACATTGAGATATTTCGATCTTGGAATTAATAGCTCTATACTTTGATCTTCTTCTATGCTTGTAATTATAACTCTTCTCTTATTCTTGTAATCTTTTCCAAAAGAAATTTTACCATCAATATCTGACATTATTGCTGGATCTTTTGGTTTTCTTGCTTCAAAAAGCTCTGCAACTCTTGGAAGACCTCCTGTAATATCTTTTGTTTTAGATGATTCCTTTGGTATCCTTGCTAGTACTTGTCCGGCAGTAACCTCTTGACCATCTTCTACACTTATAATCGTATCGATAGACATAGGATAATTTAAGAAATTAGATTCATCTGAAGAATCTTCCAATGAGTCTAAGATGTTTATAGCTGGTTTGAAATTTTTACTTTTTTGATTTTGACTCCAGTCTATAACTATTTTACTTGATATACCTGTTGTGTCATCGATAGACTCTCTGAAAGAATTGCCTTGTTTAAGGTCTATATATTTAGCAAACCCATTTTTTTCTGCTATTATTGGTAATGTATAGGGATCCCATTCAGCTAAAGTTTGATTTATTTTAACATCATCTTGATCTTTAACTAATAGTCTGGCTCCAAAAGGAACATATGATGAAAATTTTTCTTCATTGTCATCAATTATTTTTACCTTAGCATTTCTACTTAATACTATTTTGTTATTAAATTTATCTTCAATAATTTTTACATTATCTAATTGTATTTTTCCTTCAGTTGGAGATACTGCATTAGACTGTTCGACTGATGAACTCGCAGCTCCACCAATGTGAAATGTTCTCATTGTTAACTGAGTCCCTGGCTCACCTATTGATTGTGCAGCAATTATTCCTACTGCCTCACCAATATTAACAGAAGTTCCTCTAGCAAGATCTCTACCATAGCACTTAGCACAAATACCATCTTCGGTTTCACATGTTAGTACTGATCTAATTTTAAGCGATCTAATTCCAAGTTTAGAAATAGCTTCTAAATGTTGTTCTGAAATAATCTCACCAGAGTTAACTATGATATTTTCATTCTCATCAACTATCGGATTTACAGGAGTTCTTCCAAGAATTCTCTCTGAAAGAGGTGAGGTTATATTTCCAGATTCAACAATTTCTTCAACCATAACTCCATTTTCTGTTTTGCAGTCGTCTTCTCTAATTACAGCATCCTGAGCTACATCTACTAATCTCCTAGTTAGATAACCACTACTAGCTGTTTTTAGAGCAGTATCTGCCAAACCTTTTCTTGCACCGTGTGTTGATGTAAAATATTCTAAAACTGATAATCCTTCTTTAAAATTAGATTTTATTGGATTCTCAATAATTTCTCCAGAAGGTTTGGCCATAAGCCCCCTCATTCCAGATAGCTGTTTGAGTTGAGCTGCTGAACCCCTAGCACCCGAATGAGCCATCATATAAACAGAATTTATTGGTTGATCATCAGAAGGATTGGAAATTACTTCTAACATTTTATCAGCAACTTTATTTGTACATTCAGACCAAGCATCAACGACTTTATTGTATTTTTCACCTTGGGTAATAAGTCCATCTTGGTACTGACTTTCATATTCTTGAACCTTAATTTGTGTTTCATCCAAAAGATTTTTCTTATCACTTGGTATTATAAGATCATCTTTTCCAAATGATATTCCAGCAATAGCAGCATATTTAAATCCAGTTTGCATTATTTGATCAGCAAAAAGTACTGTTTCTTTTTGTCCACAAAATCTGTAAACACTATCAATGATGTTACTTACTTCTTTTTTTGTTAAAACTTTATTTACCATATTATAATTTATATTTACGTTATTAGGTAAAGCATTGCCTAATATCATTCTGCCAGGAGTAGTTTCTACTTTTTCAAAGTTACCTTCGAAATTAGTTATTCTAGCAAAAATCTTAGAATGTAATGTTACATCATTATTTTCTAGAGCTTTTAAAATTTCATTTAAATCTACAAAATATCTACCTTGACCCTTCTGATTAGTTCTTAAAATAGATAAATAATAAATTCCTAAAACTATGTCCTGAGAAGGAACAATAATCGGTTTACCGCTAGAAGGAGATAGAATATTATTTGTGCTCATCATTAATACTCTAGCTTCTAATTGAGCCTCTAGGCTCAATGGTACATGGACCGCCATTTGATCTCCATCAAAATCTGCGTTAAAAGCTGTACAAACTAAAGGGTGCAACTGAATTGATTTACCTTCAATTAATATTGGTTCAAAAGCCTGAATACCGAGCCTGTGAAGTGTTGGGGCCCTATTCAAAAGAACAGGATGTTCTCTGATAACTTCTTCTAAAATGTCCCAAACTCTTGGATCTTCTTTTTCAACTAATTTTTTAGCTGCCTTTATTGTATTAGCCCAACCATAAATATCTAATTTATGGAATATAAATGGCTTAAATAATTCTAAGGCCATTTTTTTTGGAATACCGCATTGATGTAACTTCAGATTAGGCCCTACTACTATTACTGATCTTCCAGAGTAATCTACTCTTTTTCCTAATAGATTTTGTCTAAATCTACCCTGTTTACCTTTAAGCATATCCGAGAGAGATTTCAAAGGTCTTTTATTTGTGGATGTTATAACTCTACCTCTTCTTCCATTATCAAAAAGAGCGTCAACTGACTCTTGAAGCATTCTTTTTTCATTTCTAATAATTATATCTGGAGCTCTTAAGTCTATAAGTCTCTTTAATCTATTGTTACGGTTTATGACTCTTCTATAAAGATCATTTAGATCACTAGTTGCAAATCTTCCGCCATCTAGAGGAACTAGAGGTCTTAATTCAGGAGGTATTACGGGCAGTACTCTTAAAATCATCCATTCAGGTTTGTTTTTAGAAACTATAAATGATTCAAGAAGTTTTAGTCGTTTTGTTATTTTAGTTTTTTTTAACTCCGATTTAGTTTCAGTTAGCTCAATTTTAAGTTGTTTATAATCATTTTCTAAATCAATATTTAAGAGCATTTGCTCAATTGCCTCAGCTCCAATAGCGGCACTAAATGAGTCTTCACCATACTCATCCTGATAATCAATAAACTGTTCCTCAGAAATTATCTCACCTTTCTTTAAATCAGTTAGACCAGGCTCAACAACAATAAATTGCTCAAAGTATAAAACTTTTTCTAAATTTTTAATTGTCATGTCTAAGAGTGTAGCAATTCTGCTTGGAAGTGATTTCATGAACCAAATATGGGATACAGGGGCGGCAAGCTCAATATGACCCATTCTATCTCTTCTAACTTTAGAAAGAGTAACTTCAACACCACATTTTTCACATATAATCCCTCTAAATTTCATCCTTTTATATTTACCGCACAAACATTCATAATCTTTAACTGGTCCAAAAATTCTAGAGCAAAATAAACCATCTTTCTCAGGTTTAAATGTTCTATAATTTATTGTTTCAGGTTTTTTAATTTCTCCAAAAGACCAGGATCTAATATCTTCTGGACTTGCTATAGCAATTTTCAAACTATTAAAATTTTGTACTCCGAGACTTTGATTAAATATATTTGTTAGTTCTTTATTCATTATTACCTATTAGATTGATTAAATTATTTTCTTTTAAATTTTCCTTAAACTCAAGATTTAGACCTAAGGATCGTAGCTCTTTAACCATTACATTAAAGGACTCTGGAGTACCTGACTCAAAATTGTTATCACCTTTAACAATCGATTCATACACCTTCGTTCTTCCTGCAACATCGTCAGATTTTATAGTTAGAATTTCTTGTAATGTATAAGCAGCACCGTAAGCCTCCAATGCCCAAACCTCCATTTCTCCAAATCTTTGACCACCGAATTGAGCTTTACCTCCAAGTGGCTGCTGTGTAACGAGACTGTAAGGTCCAATGGATCTTGCATGAATTTTTTCATCTACTAAATGATGTAATTTTAACATATACATATATCCAACTGTAACAGGTCGTTCAAACTGCTTACCAGAAATACCGTCGAATAGTATCTCTTGTCCTGTAACTGAAACTCCAGACTTTTCTAATAAACTAGATATATCTTTTTCTTTAGCACCATCAAAAACTGGTGTTGCAAAAGGTATTCCATCTTTAAGGTTATCTGCAAGTTCAAGAATTTCATCATCATTCATTTTTTCAATAATTTTTTGATGACTTTTATAATCATAAATATCTAAAAGTTTATTTTTTAAATCTTTTGTTTGACCTTCTTTTTGCATCTTACTAATCATTCCGTTAACTTGTCTACCCATTGATGCCGATGCCCAACCCAAGTGAGTTTCAAGTATTTGTCCAATATTCATTCTACTTGGTACTCCTAGGGGATTTAAAACAATATCTACTGGAGTTCCATCTTCAAGATAAGGCATATCTTCAACAGGGCATATTTTTGAAATAACTCCTTTATTACCATGTCTACCAGCCATTTTATCACCGGGCTGAAGTTTTCTTTTAACAGCTATAAACACCTTAATGAGTTTTAAAACTCCTGGGAGCAATTCATCACCACTTTGTATTTTATCAATTTTGTTTTCAAATTTTTGGCTAATATTACCAAGTTGGTTTTCATAATTCTTAACCAAGTCTTCAATTTGCTTATTTGATTTCTCTTCAGAGATATTTATTTTTAACAATTCGTTTAAAGATAATTTTTCAATTTCATCAAAATTTATAGAATTATTTTTACTTAAATTATCATTACCTGATAAAAAAGTTTTACCAATAAGAATATCTCTTAAATGGTTTCCAAAGCTTTTTTCAAGTATTTTTAACTCATCATCTCTATCCCTTGCAATCATTTCAATTTGATAGTTTTCAATACTAATAGCTCTTTCATCTTTCTCAATACCCCTTCTTGAAAATACTCTAATTTCAACAATTGTTCCTTTTACACCAGGAGGTACTCTTAAACTTGTATCTTTAACATCAGCGGCCTTTTCTCCAAAGATAGCTCTTAATAATTTTTCTTCAGGTGTCATTGGTGATTCACCTTTAGGAGTAACCTTACCAACAAGAATGTCACCTGAAGAGACTTCTGCACCGATATAAACTATACCGGTTTCATCAAGGTTAATTAACATTTCCTCACTCGCATTAGGAATATCTCTTGTAATTTCTTCAGGACCAAGTTTAGTATCTCTAGACATGACTTCAAATTCTTCAACATGAATCGAAGTAAACACATCATCTTGAACAACTTTTTCAGAAATTAAAATAGAGTCCTCAAAATTATATCCGTTCCAAGGCATGAAAGCAGCCAGAACATTTCTACCTAAAGCAAGTTCACCTAAATCTGTTGCTGGGCCATCAGCTATAACTTGGTTCTTTTTAATCTTATCTCCAACATTAACCAAAGGTCTTTGAGTAATACATGTATTTTGATTTGATCTTTGAAACTTCAAGAGATTGTAGATATCTATTTTATTTAATGAAGAGTCATTTTTATCTGTAACCCTTATAACTATTCTATTTGCATCAAGCTGATCAACTATTCCTTCTCTTTTTGCAACAACAGTTGATCCACTATCTTTAGCAACTGTATATTCCATTCCTGTTCCAACTAATGGAGCTTTTGGTTTTATGAGTGGAACCGCTTGTCTCATCATATTAGAACCCATTAGAGCCCTATTAGCATCATCGTTTTCTAAAAATGGTATTAGAGATGAAGCAACTGAAACTAACTGTTGAGGAGATACATCCATTAAATCTATTGCATCTATATCAACATTAATAAATTCACCATTTTTTCTACAACTAACAATCTCATTAACAAATTTACCTTTATTATCTATCTCTGCATTTGCTTGAGCAATAACGAAGTCCTCCTCATCAATAGCACTTAGGTAAATAACTTTATCTGATACCTTACCATTAGTAACAATCCTGTAAGGAGTTTCAATAAAACCATATTTATTAATTCTTGAATATGAAGCTAAACTATTAATTAAACCTATATTAGCGCCTTCAGGAGTCTCAATGGGACATATACGTCCATAATGAGTTTGATGAACATCTCTTACTTCAAAGCCTGCCCTCTCCCTATTTAAACCTCCGGGACCTAATGCTGATACCCTCCTTTTGTGTGTTATTTCACTTAAGGGATTAGTTTGATCCATAAATTGACTCAGTTGACTTAAGCCAAAAAACTCTTTTATAGAAGATACTACAGGTTTAGCATTAACAATATCTTGTGGCATTATGTTATCTACTTCAAGAGAGCTCAATCTTTCTTTAATAGCTCTATCCATTTTAAGTAAACCAATTCTGTATTGATTTTCTAGCAATTCACCAACTGACCTTACTCTTCTATTTGCCAAGTGATCAATATCGTCAATATCACCTTTCCCATCAATAAGGTTGTGCATGTGTTTGACAACATCAATAATATCGCTTTTATCTAAAATTCTTTGTTCAACTGGAGTATCTTTTTTAAATTTTGCACAAATTTTTAATCTACCTACAGAAGATAAATCATACCTATCTGCATTAAAAAACAAATTATTAAAAAGAGTCTCAGCCGTTTCAATAGTCGGTGGTTCTCCAGGTCTTAAAATTTTGAAAACTTCAAACAATGCCTCTTCTCTAGATCTTGCTTTGTCTAACTGCAATGTGCTTCTTATGTATGATCCGATTTCTATATTATCTACTTTTAAAATATCAATTTTAGTTATTTTTAATTCATCTATAAATTCAAGAAATGCCTCATCTATTTCATAACCAGCTTCAAAAAATATTTTACCAGTTTTAGTATCAATTATATCAGAAGATAAATAATGGCCTACCAAGGACTCATTATCAATAGTGACACTTCCTATATTTTTCTTATTTAAGTCATTTATTATTTTTTGGTTAACCTTAGTTCCCTTAGTTACAAGTATTTTACCTGTTTTTGAATCTAATATGTCAAAGTTTAATATTTTTGCTTTAAAAAATGATAGATCTTCCTTAAATTGCCAACCGTAGTCATTTTTTTTATATGAAATACTATCATAAAATATATTTAAAATTTCTTCAGCAGTCATACCTAATATTTTTTTAGGATCTGGTTCTATTTTATTTTTTTCACATTCATTTAAGTATTCTTCTGACATTTTTCCCATCATGCATTTTAATAATGTAGTTACAGGGAATTTTCTTTTTCTGTCTATTCTTGCATGAATATTATTTTTTGCATCGTGCTCAAAATCAAGCCAAGAACCTCTATAGGGTATTATTCTTGCATTAAATAAGTATTTTCCGCTGGTGTGTGTTTTCCCAAAATCATGGTCAAAAAAAACACCGGGTGATCGGTGCATTTGACTTACTACAACTCTCTGCGTTCCATTAACTACAAATGTTGCATTTTTTGTCATAAGAGGAATGTCTCCCATGTATACTTCTTGTTCTTTTATATCTCTTACAGACTTGGTTCCTGCTATTTCATCAATATCCCAAATTATAAGTCTAAAATTAACAAGAAGTGGAGCTCCATATGTCATTCCCCTCTGAGAACACTCGTCTACATCGTATTTAGGAATGCCTAGATTGTAACTTACATAATCAACAGTTGCTCTTTCTGTGTAATCATGAATTGGGAACACTGATTTAAATATGGCATGCAATCCCAAGTTATCCCTTTTATCAGGATCGACATTGAGTTGTAAAAAACTGTCATATGATCTTTTTTGAACTTCGACAAGATTTGGTAACGAAGTAACCAAAGGTATTTTACCAAAAGATTTTCTTATTTTTTTTATATTTACATGATCTAAACTCATCAATATTCCTTTTATATAAATTGACCTCCATTAAGGAGGTCAATAATTATTTTAATTCAACTTTAGCGCCAGCTGCTTCTAAAGACTTTTTCATAGCTTCAGCATCTTCTTTTTTTACACCTTGCTTTAATGGTTTAGGTGCACCCTCAACTAAGTCTTTTGCTTCTTTTAAGCCTAATCCAGTTATTGTTCTAACTTCTTTAATAACTGCAATTTTATTTGAACCGGACTCAGATAGTACCACATCAAATTCAGACTTTTCTTCAGCAGGTGCTTCTCCACCAGCTGCAGGTGCAGCTACTGCAGCTACAGGTGCTGCTGCTGATACGCCCCACTTTTCTTCTAGCATTTTACTTAGTTCAGCTGCCTCAAGAACAGTTAAAGAAGATAAATCTTCAACAATTTTATTTAAATCAGCCATTATATTACTCCTTATTAACCTAGTTCGACTCTTGTGAATTGCTACTCTTTGAACTTAAAAGTCTTGCAATTTGTGCGCCTGGCTCAATTGCTATACTAGCAATCTTCTGGGCTGGTGCAGAAATAAGACCGATAAGTTTGCCACGTAACTCATCTAATGATGGAAGTCCGGCTAAAAAATCGATTCTATCTTTATCAATCTTTTCACCATTATAACCGCCGCCAATTATATTAAATTTTTCATATTTTTTTTCAAAATTTACAGCAACTTTTGCAGGTGCAACTGGATCAGTTGAGTAAGCAACAGCTGTAGGACCTTTGAATAAATCTGACATATCTTTAAATTGAGTTTCAGCAATAGCAAGTTTTGTGAGTCTGTTCTTAGTTACTTTAAATTTAGCACCATTAGCTCTCATTTCTTTTCTCAAACTTTCAGATTCATTAACAGTTAAGCCAGAATATTCAGCTACTATTATTGAAGAAGAATTTGAAAATTCATCTTTGAGCTTAGATACAAAATCTTTTTTTTCAGAACGTTTCACGTCAACCTCGGTTTTAATTAGATTAAAAAATCTAATGTTAGCTAAAGTTAGTTTGCTCATCAAACTAACTCTAAGCCTGTCAAGAAGCAAATCAATGACTTACTTCAGTCTATGCAGGATATTAAGCATATTGCTCCTGCAGTCTTTGACAGGTGATGATCAAAATGACCATCTGTTGAACTCTTAACGCAGACTAGTCTGGTTAATTTTGAGTCCAACTCCCATAGTTGAAGCTATGGTAACTTTTTTAATAAATGATCCTTTCACCGCATCAGGTTTACTCTTAGCTATTGAAGAATAAAAAGTTTTTAAATTTGTTAAAATATCTTCTTCAGAAAAGCTTAACTTTCCAATACCAGCATGAACAATTCCAGATTTTTCATTTTTAAATTTAACTTGACCAGATTTAGCGTCTTTAACGGCTTTTCCTATTTCATTTGTAACAGTTCCTAATTTTGGATTTGGCATCAAACCTTTTGGACCTAAAATTTTTGCAATTTTACCCAATGAGGGCATCATGTCAGGAGTTGCGATTAGAATATCAAAATTTATTTTATTTGTTGAAATAGTTTCTACTAATTCTTTACCTCCAACTTGATCGGCTCCATTTTCTTTTGCTTCATTTTGCTTATCTTCAGATGCAATAACAGTAACATTAATTTTTTTTCCAGTACCTTTAGGTAAATTGATTACACCTTTGATATTTTGATCAGTTTTATTTCCATCAATACTTAGATTTATTGATACATCAATTGTTTCATCAAATTTAACAAAAGTTTTTTCCTTGAGAATTTTTATTGCATCAATAGGCTCATATATTTTGTTTAAATCTAGTTCTTTCAATAAAGTTTTTCTATTTTTTGAAATTTTCATTAATTTACAACCTCCATTCCCATTGATACAGCAGAGCCTTTAACCATATTAACCGCTCCATTTAAATCAATGGCATTTAGATCTACCATTTTTTCTTTGGCAATTTTTTCAACATCAGACATTGTAACTTTACCAACTAAAGATCTACCAGGAGTAGAATTGCCCTTCTTAATTTTTGCAGCTTTTTTTAAATAGTAACTTACTGGTGGTAATTTAGTTACAAAATCAAAGCTTCTATCTTTATAAGCAGTTATTATAACTGGTATAGGAGCGCCTTTCTCTAAATTTTTAGTTTTATCATTAAATGCTTTACAAAAATCCATTATATTTAAGCCTCTTTGACCTAATGCAGGGCCTACTGGTGGTGAAGGATTGGCTCCACCAGCTGGGATTTGTAATTTGATTAAACCTAATACTTCTTTAGCCATAATATACTACACCTTCTCAACTTGTGAATAATCTAAATCTACTGGAGTTGATCTCCCAAATATTGAAACTGCAACTCTAAGTCTAGCTTTTTCTTCATCAATTTGCTCGATTTCTCCATTAAATGAAGCAAATGGACCATCTATAACCTTAACTTGTTCACCAACATCATACATTATAGCTGGTCTAGTCTTTTCAACGCCATCAATAACTTGCTGTGAAATTCTTTTTGCTTCAGCATTGCTTATAGGTATTGGTTTACCTTTATTGCCTAAAAATCCACTTAATTTTGGAGTTGTTTTTATTATATGCCAGGTATCATCATTTAAATTCATCTTAATAAGTATATAACCAGGAAAAATTTTTCTTTCTGTATTTACTCTTACACCTCTTTTAACCTCAACAATATTTTGAGTTGGAACTGATATATCTTCTATATGTTCTTTAATACCTAACTTAGTTGCCTGATCTATTATGCTATCAGCAACTTTTTTTTCATATCCTGAATATGCATGTAAAACATACCATCTAGTCTTAGACATAATTAAATACCAGATCCTATTTGAATGATTTTTTTTATTGAAAATGACCAAATTTGATCAGTTAATAAGAAAAATAGTGAAAACAAAATAATAAGAACAATAACTATTCCTGAAGAAATAAAGGTGTCCCTTCTTTGAGGCCAAGTAATCTTTTGCATTTCCTGTCTCACTTGTCTTACGAAAAGTGCAGGTGAGGTTTTTTTCTTTTCAATACTCATAAACAATTTCTCAATTTGGCAGGAGTGGCAGGACTTGAACCCGCAGCCCCCGGTTTTGGAGACCGGTGCTCTACCAGTTGAGCTACACTCCTATTTTTAATGTAAACAACTAA
>MDSV01207517.1_pt1 | contig 29477 bp, 21 predicted proteins | sample 810851 | NCBI WGS metagenome assembly MDSV01 (sample SAMN05326640, study PRJNA326480) | marine metagenome | isolation source: seawater | place: Atlantic Ocean: North East | collected 2012 | reverse complement strand
TAAATCAATTGATTTAGCTACTTACACTAAAGGAGTTTACTTCTTAGAGATTACAACAAATAATGGTATAGTTAACAAGAAACTGATTCTATATTAATTTTGTAATATTACAATAGTGTATTTCTATAATTTGTTAAAATTTGTATCATGAAAAAGATAATTGCAGCATTCTTAATTTTATCGTTCAACTCTTACGCTCAGCCAGGAATATATTCGGGGACATTCCTTCTGGATTTGAGTCTATATTCAGGAAATATTTCAAATGTTGAATTTGTTCGTGGGACTCAATCTGATACGATGACTAGTATTGGGAATAATCAGTATAGTTATAATTTTAGTTCATTTTTAACTACACCTACAATTTATTATAAATTTAGTATAAATGGGGTTGTTGAATCTTTTTCTTCTATAGATAGTTGTTTGTTTAATAATTCTATTACAAATGACACATCACGTGTTATTAATTTAGGAAATACTACACCATCGATTGTGTGTTGGGAAAGTTGCACTCCTTGTATTGCTTCAATATCAGGCTGTACAGATTCAACAGCACTTAATTATGATCCCTCTGCTAATTTAAATAATGATAGTTGTGAGTATAATGTCACTTTTTATGTTGATATGAATGAAGCTAATCAAGTTTTTGATACAGTGGAGGTTAATGGTACATTTAATTCTTGGTGTGGAAATTGTGCTCAGATGAATGATGTTAATAATGATAACATATGGGAAATAACAATACCTTTGCTTACTGGTAGTTATGAATATAAATTTTCAGCTGATAATTGGAGTATTGAGGAGAATTTGTATGAGTCTGACGATTGTGTTGTCGGGAGTCCTCCATATATCAATAGGTCACTAGTTGTATTAGGAAATCAAGTATTAGATACTGTGTGTTGGAATAGATGTTATAGTTGTGATACTGAAAGAAATTTCTATAATGTTACTTTCCAAGTAGATATGAGTAATGTAGCAAGTTCATTTGTTTTGCCTGAAGTTAATGGTACATTTAATTCTTGGTGCGGGAATTGCTGGACTTTAGAGAGTCAAGGTAATAATATTTTTTCAAATTCTTTTAATGTTGATACATCCTTACATACATTTAAGTTTTCGGCAGATAATTGGGGCCTTCAAGAAGAGCTAGATTCAAATTTATCTTGTATTTTAATTAATTATGATCCTTCTTCACCGAATGGATGGGGTTATGTTAATAGATATTTAAGTTCTACTAAAGATACGATATTAGCTCCTGTTTGTTGGGAGGATTGTTTTACATGTACACCTGTGAGCTGGGAATGTGACGGTCAAGGTAATTGCTTTGATCCTGGTGATGGTTCAGGTTTATTTAGTGACTCGTTGAGTTGTGTCTTGGATTGTCAAGTAACGAATATTTTAGATAATATGGATGATAATTTCATTATTTATCCTAATCCAACTAAGGGGTTGTTTTCTATTAAAGCAACAAATAATATTGAGATGATTATTGTTTATAATAAGTTAGGACAAGAGATATTTAGAAATTACAATCTTGAGGAGATTACAGAAATAAATTTTCTTGATAAAACCCCTGATTTTTATTTTATTGAATTATATGATGATAAAAAGATCATAAGAAAGAAAATTATTAAAATATAGTTATTATGCAAAGATGTGCTTTCGTATTATTTCTTTTTCTCAATTTTTCTTTTGCTCATGCTCAGAACTGGCAATTAGTTTGGGAAGATAATTTTGATGGTAATTCAATCGATACAACGAAATGGAGTCATGATTATGGAACGGGTTCACAGTACAATATGTGGGGATGGGGGAATGGTGAGCTTCAATATTATCAATCACAAAATACAACATTAAACAATGGGATTGCTACAATTGAGGTTAAGGAAGAACCAAACGGTATAATTGATTCTTGGGGGGCCTTATCTTATTATTCATCTTCTAAAATTACTACTAAAGGAATTTTTGATTTTAGATTTGGTAAAATTGAGGCTAGAATTAAAACTATTGAAGGTGAAGGTTTTGGCCTGCTTTTTGGATGTTGCCAACTGGAGGTAGCTGGCCTTGTGATGGAGAGATTGATATTATGGAACAGTGGGGAAATAATTATTTAACAAATGCTACAACTGGGGCTGCTCATATTGGCACATGTCCTTATTCTCAATCAACACATTTTTATCAAAATTTCTCAACTTATATTTCAGCAGGTTCTTATGCGGATGATTTTCATACCTATTCAGTTGTTTGGAAAGAAGACACTATTACATGGTATGTTGACGACATTGAGAAGTTCACTATTAATCCATCAAGTTATTGGTCAATACCATCTCAACATGCTTGGCCATTTAATTCTAATGACTGGTACTTGATGATTAATTTAGCGATTAAGCAGTCTGGTCCAAATACAAATACTATCTTCCCAAATCAGATTGAGATTGATTATGTTAAAGTCTATCAAGAGGATTTAACCAGTTCTATAAATATTTGTAATAATCAGATGTTTTCTTATATTAGTTCAACAAATGATTTGATATTTTCAAAAGGTATGGACTTGAATAATATTAGAATATTTAATATTGAAGGGAAATTAATTCTAGATAAGCAATTAAATGACAGTCATAAAGTTGATGTTAGCTTTATTAGAAATGGAATGTATATAGTTGAGTTACAGGATCTATTTGGAATCAAGAGGAATGATAAAATAATAATTAATAAACATTAAAATAATGAGCGAAAATCAAAATCATAAACAAGCCTTATATACATTAGTAAGTGTCTTCTTCTTCTGGGGGTTTATTGCAGCAAGTAATGGGGTTTTTATCCCTTTTTGTAAAACTTACTTTAGTTTAGATCAATTTCAAAGCCAACTTATTGACTTCGCATTTTATGGGGCGTACTACATTGGAGGGTTATTTCTATTTGTATTCTCTAGTATTAGCAACAAAGATATGATGAATGAATGGGGACTTAAAAGTAGTATTGTAAAAGGACTAATGTTATCAGCTATAGGAGCTGTAGCTATGGTTATTGCAGTTAATGGTGCCTCTCCTAATGACTCCACTGCATTTACATATATTCTTGGTGCTCTTTTTATTGTTGCATTAGGATTTTCACTTCAGCAAGCAGCAGCAAATCCATTTGCAATATCATTAGGACATCCAGATAAAGGTTCTCATCGCTTAAATCTAGCTGGAGGTGTTAACTCTTTTGGTACCGCTATTGGGCCTATTTTAGTCTCTTTAGCTCTTTTTGGTACTGCAGCAAGTGCTAATATTAATTTAGAGGAAGAGATTGCTAATAACAGTATAACCCTAACAGTAGTGCAATATTTATATATTGGAGTTGGTATTTTATTTTTGTTAGCAGCAGGTTTGTTTTATTTCTCAAAAAATCTTCCAGATGGTAAGCAAGACGCAAGTTTCTTAGGAGCGTCTAAGGCAATGACATCTTTAATTTCAATAACTATAATTCTAATTCTTATTTTCTATCAGGTATTTAGGCAATATGTAGGTTTAGGTGATGGAGAATCATTAAGTGCTGAATCTGAATCCTTAATTCTCAATTTATCTTTATTAGCTTTAGCTATAGTGGTTGGAGGCCTGCTAATATCTAATGTGTTCGCAAGAAGAGATTCTAATGGTTGGGGCGCTATGCAATATCCTCAATTGGTTCTGGGTATGCTTGCAATATTTACATATGTTGGAGTGGAAGTTTCTATACAAAGTAATTTAGGAGAATTATTAAAGACTAGTGCATTTGGGTCACTTAATGATACCCAGATAGCCCCATATATCTCTATGTATTGGGGAGGCTTAATGATTGGAAGGTGGACAGGAGCAATTACAGTATTTAATCCTTCAGATAAATTAAAGAAATGGTTGTATATTCTTATTCCTTATATTGCTTTTGGTGTAGTTCTTTCTGTTAATGCGATATCCGGATTTGAAGTAAAGCATCTCTTTGCTTTTGCAATATGTGTTGCAATCCAAATTGCTGGTTTCTTTATAGGTAAAGATAAACCTGCCTTAACATTAAAAGTTTTTGGTTTCTTAGGTTTATTTGCGATGCTTACTGGTTTATTCACAACAGGTACTGTTGCAATATTTGCTTTTTTAAGTGGAGGCCTATTTTGCTCTATTATGTGGCCTTCAATATTCTCTTTAAGTATTAAAGGCTTAGGTAAGTATACTTCTCAAGGGTCTGCTTTCTTAGTTATGATGATACTTGGTGGCGCTATAATACCGCCAATTCAAGGAAAGTTAGCTGATATTATTGGAATACATGAATCATATTGGGTTACTGTATTTTGCTTCTTGTACTTAATTATATTTGCCGAAAAGACTACAAAAATATTTCAGAAATCGTAAATGAATCATAATAAACCAAAAAAAGTACTTATAGCAATACTTGCTGCCTTAGTCTTATTTGTATTGTATTTTTTTAGCAATGCTAATCATGATACTAATCTACAGCATTACACCTTTAATTTAAGTAGTGAAAATAATGAAAAGATAGAAGATCTTATTGATAATATGACAATAGAGGAGAAAGTAGGACAAACTTGTCAAATTACCTTAGATGCGATATTAAAGAAGGATTCATTAGGTGCACTTATAGAACCTCATCAGATAGATAAGCAAAAATTAGATAGAGCCATATTAGAATACAAGATAGGTTCTGTATTGAATGTATCTAATCATACTTTTAGTTTAGAGAAATGGCGCACAATCATTAATGATATTCAGACTGCTGCATTAACATCAAATCATAAGATCCCTGTGATTTATGGTGTAGATGCTATTCATGGTGCTACATATATCCAGAATAGTACTCTCTTTCCACAAGAAATTGGCTTAGCTGCAACTTGGGATACCTCCCATGCTAGGATAATGGGAAAAATTACTGCATATGAAACAAGAGCCTCTGGAGTTCCTTGGAATTTTTCACCTGTCTTAGATCTAGGGAGGACACCAATTTGGTCTAGATTTTTTGAGACTTTAGGTGAGGACGTATACCTAGCTAAGGTTATGGGAAAATCTATTGTTGATGGCTATCAAGGAGATGGTAGTATTGATAATTATCATGTAGCAGCTTGTCTTAAACATTATGTGGGTTATAGTTTCCCAACCAGTGGGAGAGATAGGACGCCAGCTCTTATTCCAAGAAGGACAATGGAAGAATATTATTTACCTCCTTTTAAAGAAGCTATTGATGCTGGTGCTTTAACAGTTATGATAAATAGCGGTGAAGTAAATGGTATACCAGGTCATGCAAATAAGTACTTAATTACGGAAGTTCTGAAAGAAACCTGGGGTTTTTCTGGATTTACAGTTTCAGATTGGGAAGATTTTATTAACTTACATAAAATAGCGCAGACAGATTCCACATTAAAAGATGCTATTGCAACTGCAATAAATGCCGGTGTTGATATGAGTATGGTTCCAAATAACCCTGAATACAAGCGTTATTGTAAGTTGTTTATTGAATTGGTAAATGAGGGTAGAGTTAAGGAACATCGTTTAAATGATGCTGTTAGAAGGATCTTAAGAGTAAAATTTCATTTAGGATTAATTAATGATATCTGGATTCCAGTTTCTGACGATTATTCTAAATTTGGATCCCAGGAATATAGAGATGCCGCATATAATGCTGCAGCAGAATCAATTACATTATTAAAGAATAAGAATAGTTTACTTCCTTTATCATCTGATAGATCCATTTTAATTATTGGGCCAGCAGCAAATAGTTTAAACTGTTTAAATGGGGCATGGACTCATACATGGCAAGGTCTAGATGAATCTTATAATAATAACTATCCAACAATAAAAGGTGCTATTGAACAAAGATTTAATAAAGTGAGCTACTTTGAAGGGTCAAAAATGATCATGAAAGATGGGGATGAAGTAGATGTTGTATCTAGTGATCTTCAAGTTGCTGTAAATAATGCAAAATATTCAGATGTCGCGATTGTTTGCTTGGGAGAGCTTCCCTCTACAGAAAGGCCGGGTGATATTTCCACATTAGATTTGCCAAATGAGCAGCAATTAATTATTAAGGAATTAAGTAAAGTTGGTATACCAATTATCTTAGTCCTTGTAGAAGGAAGGCCTAAAATTATTAGAGAGATTGAGCCATTATCAGATGCAATATTACAAGCATATCTACCAGGTGATCAAGGAGCGTCTGCTATAGTAGATGTATTATGTGGAGATATTAATCCTTCTGGTAAATTACCTTATACATATCCTAGATATAATGGTGTGATTATGCACTATGATTATAAGCAGTCTGAGTTACTAAATGGTAATACTTGGAAGAACGATTTTTATAATCCGCAATGGGATTTTGGTTTTGGTTTGAGTTACACGAATTTTGAATATTCTAATATGCAGATAGGTAGTAATGAGTTGTTTTCTCATGAAGAGTTAACAATTTCGGTTGATGTAACTAATACAGGAGAAATTAGAGGAAAAGAGGTCGTACAATTATATATTAGAGATCATTATGCAAGTGTATCACCTTGCTTGAAGAAATTAAAAAGGTTTGTAAAGATTGAATTAGAGCCTTCAGAGACAAAAAAGGTTGAGTTTAGAATTAGTGAAAAAGATCTGCAATTTTATGGAGTCAATAATGAGTGGATAACAGAACAAGGTAAATTTAGTGTTATAATAGATAAGCAATCTAAAGATTTTAATTTTAAGAATGAATGAGTTTAGCTAGACATTTTCTGCAATATTTCCTAGTGTTATTTTTAATTATGGCTACTTCATTTATGTCTTTTGCTCAAGATGAAACTAAGATTACTCCATTTCAAAGTACTCCCCTAAGTATTAAGGATCCAATTTTAAATTTAAGAATGGGAGGGTATTTTAGATTTTTAGGATATGTGCGTAATTTTCAAGATATGTATGATCTTGATATTCCCAATTATTACTCAGGGGAATATCCACAATCTACAACAATAGGTGTTGGCACAGGTTATCGTGAACCAATGATGATGCTTTCTATTTCTGGGAAAGCCAGTAAGAATGTGAATTTTGGCACTGATTTAATGTTAAATAGCCCGTTTAATGGAACATATGATAATAATAGTATAGCTATGTATCTCGGATCAAATGTGTATTCAACCATTCATTCTGAAATAGGAAGTTTTGCTTTACATGCAGGAGGAATAAAGTGGTATAGACAAAGTAAATTAACAGCATGGGCAGAAGAGGGTTATTTACGATATAGTCTTTTTGAGCGCGCTCCATATGATCCCTTAACTAAGAATGTAGCAGAGCGATATAGTGATTATTATGGAAAAGGCTCTATTTCTCAAGATCTACGCTTTGGCAATATTGCTTTTCAAGGTATTACACTTTCAGGTTCTAGTATTAAGGGGCCTAATAGTTCATTATTTTCCTTTCAATCTATTTTGGGTAAAACACAGAATAATATTGGAGAGTTGGTTTCCTTTGGTAAAGATGATTATGCTACTGGATTAAGAGTTAATAATGATTTAAGTGATGGCTCAAATTTTGCATATAATTATTTTGCCTCTATAACAGCAACCGATTCTGTCAAGAATAACTATCGTAAGTTTTCAATTAATACCTTGGAGTTCAACTTTGAGTTACAGAAGATAGAATTCTCTGGTGAGTTAGGAATTGGCAGCTATCAAAGTTATTTAGTTGATAAACAAACAGGCGGATTATTTGTAATAAATTTTGCTATCCCTAGAGAATACTCATTCATTCCATTTAAACTACAATATTCTAAAATTGCTCCAGAAGCTGTTAATGTTAATTCTTCATTTCAAAACACTTCAGTTGTTGATCTTGTAAATACAACAGTAATTGAAGAGGGAGCCGATGCAACAATTCTAAGTTCTTTTGGGGGACCAATAAATAGTTTAGGTTATTTAGCTAATAATAGAGAGGGTTTGAGCTTAAATACAGAATTTAATATTGGTAATTTATTTGTTTCTGGTGGTTTTGGCTTTTATTCTGAGTTAGAGAGAATTAATACTAATTTTTCATATAGTCATAATACAAATGGCTTGATGCTCTCTAGGATCTCTTATTTTAGTTCAGGATATGGTCCTTATAAACAGTTCAATTCTTATTATAGGGGAGTTTTTGAAAATGTAAATATTTCAGATAGCATCTATATAAACGATAGCACAATAATCTCTAGTGGATTGGTTGACACAAATGGCTTGCCACTTTTTGATAAATTCTACTGTTCTTCTGACTTGCATCTAAAATATAGGACTAAATTATTTGGTAAGAATATGTACTTTTTTTCTCTCACAAATTACAATACAGCACAGGATTTCTTTAGTGTCTTACCTGTTGTAAATTCCACTGCATTCATTAGACATTTTAATCAGCAGTTTGATATATGTTATGAATTAGGTAAAAGAACTACTTTAGTCTTAAAATATGGAGTGGAAAGAGTTTTAGGAAATAGATATACTGATATTGATAATACCGATCCATATCCTTTAGACAATACTTGGGGTGTTACTGAGGATTACATACCATCTTATAAGCCAAGAGATCAATTCGGAAATTTTCTTGGTCTTGGCTTTGACATTAAATTAAATGAAGGGGCATATTTATTTCTAAGGCATGCTGCTTTTCATTATTATGATAAAAGCTTCTCAGCAACTAATATTAAAGGAAGTGAATCGACTATTGAACTAAAAATTAATTTCTGATGAAAAAAATATATTTATACTGTTTTGTCTGTTGTTTGTTCTTGCCATTGCTTGCACAATCGCAAGTTAAATCAAAGATATGGTATGATGGGAATACCCGAGTTATGTATAATAGAGATGCATTAGAAGGAGTTTTGAAAGAAACAGACACTGTATCAACAAGAAGTAATGGATCAGGTTTTACGATAGTAGATTTAGGACTTCATTTTACACCAATTTCTGATATTGAGATTTCATCAGAGATAAGATTAAGAAATGAGTTTGGTGGTATGTGGGGAAATAGAAGTCAGGTGGAATTAAGAACATTGTCTGCAAAAGGAGTAGTTAATAATAAGATAGCATTTAGTGTTGGAGATTTGTATTTGAAGCAAACTAAATTTACTTTGTATAACTATGACCAGGAGTTTTCATTATATGAACCTTCTGTTTTTAAATTTTATAGAGATTTTGTTAATTATGAGAATTTTTATCAATCTAATCATTGGAGATTGCAGGGATTTCAAACTAACTTTTCATATAACATGTATAATCTAATTGAGCAAATTGATATTGATGGCTTTACCGCCAGAGTTAGAGGTTTAGAATGGTTAGGTGATCCAGAATTATTAATGCTAGGAGGTTCTGCGGTATTTCGTTTAAATAATAATTTGAATATTGGCTCACACTATATAAATAGCTTTGAAGTTAGATCATCTGCTAATACAACAGTTGCTTATCATAATCCTGTTCTTAATATTCAATTGTCCTATTCAGGTGTGTCTAAGGGTATCCCTTATAAAGCATTATTAGAAGGAGGATTTTCAAAAAGAGGTTGGGATGGAGATTCTTTAGCGCCTGAGATTAGAGGTAACTTTATTAAGGGGTCAATATATTCAGAAAGTGCAAAAGGAATTTTCAATATGGAATTCAGATATGTTGATACAGATTTTAGAAGCATAGGGGCCCAAACAAGAAGAGTCGAATATAATAATATAAATACTACTTACCCTTACTATTCAAATAATTACACACAAAGAAAGGTGACTATGTTAGATATTATGTCTGATCCAAATATTTACAATCAGAGTTTGTCTACCTCTTTAATGAATTATAATCCAATGTATAGTGCTGTTTCTCCTTATGGAGATGCTACTCCTAATAGGGTTGGTCTGATAGCTCAGATTCAGAAAGTAGATATAACAGATTTCTTTAGTGCTAAACTGCAGTCGCAATATTTCTCAGAGGTAATAGGACAAGGAACAACTGAGAAGAGACGTTATAATAAATCTGCTGTTTATTCTTCCATTGATTTAGACAGGATACTATCTCTTAAGAATAGTGTTGTGATTGAAGGCAGTATGGACGTTGAGATGGTAAGAAGGGGAGGTGATGATTTTGAGAAGATTGATTTTAGCAGCATATTATATAGCGGTTCTATCTTGATTGAGCTTATTAAAGATTTAAAGATAGTTGCTGGTGCTAAGATATTTTCTGTAGATGGTAATGAGTTTGTTGCAGAAAGAGATATATACGATCAGATTAATGATTATGAGAATAACTCTTATGATAGTAAGGAAACTGTTTTAATTGGTGGATTGCAATATCACTTTACTGATGAGGTCTATTTTACTATGCAGTATAATCAATTTAATATCTTGGATAATACCAATATTCAGGATGAGTTTAATATGGGAAGACTAATCTTTATGTTTAATATGAATCTATAATATTATGAAAAACTTGAAATTTTTGTTATTAACTGTGCCATTCTTTTTTATTTCTTGTGAGAAAGATAAAATAGAAGGTCCTAGTTTAAATGATTTGTATGGGGAATTAACAATTCTTGAGCCTTTAGTAGTTGTGGGTGATAGCGCTGACTTTAGTGTTGGTGAGAATATATATTTTACTGCTTCTTTTTCAAAACAGGTTGATTGGAAGATAAAAATAGAGGGATTGTATTCAGGTTCTATTAAAATTATTTCTGGCAAATCAGATATTATCAATCAATCTAATTCACTTTGGAATGGAGAGTCTTCACTACTTCCTTTCTTTACTGTTGAAGATTGTAATATAGAGTTGACTTTTGAGATGCATGATGACACTATAAATAGCCAATTGAAGATACAGGGAGCGAAAGAGTACAATGATGAGAGTACAGTATTAATTACAGATTTTGAGAATGGATTTAACCCTAATTTTACTGGTTTTTTCCAAGCAGGATGCACTAAAGCATTAGCCACAGGGGAGTCTGGACAGGGGCTTAACCATCTCCAACAGTTTGGAACATGTGATTGGGATTGGCTAATTGGTTATATTGATTATTACGCAAGTTTCTGGTTTAATGAGAACACTTTAGTAAGTGACCCTAGTCAGGTTTATTTTAATATTATGATAAATGGTGATAGTACAATCTCCCAAATTGCTGGCGTACCTAATTCATTATTTAAATTAGAGTTCTATGAAGATGAAAATGGAGATGGTTACTATGATGCAAGCTCTGAAGACAGATATGACTATGAATTTGATGTAGACTGGAAGGGATGGCGCATGATTTCTATTTGCTATAATGATGTTGAGAAATTAGTTTTATCTGCGAATGGGGGGGATGGCATAAGAAATCCATCTAAGATATCCAATGTTCGCACTCTACTCCTTGCAAATCCAGAGTCTGGTTTTGCAAAAGCTGATGTAGATTTTTTAATTTGGAGTATTGGGACACCAATTTTGAATTAATAGATGTATAAATATTTCATAATATCGCTATTTTTTATCTCATGTACCAGCATGAATGATATATCTGTGTATGAGTATGAAGTAGAGAATACTGAGGGTATTAATGGATTTACTTCAATTGATATTTTTAATAAAGGAGGGTCTGATGAGGTATGGGGAAATGCAGATGAAGAATGTAATCCGTTTGCTTTTTCATCTCTTGATGCAAGTATTGACTATTCTTTGTTAGAAAAATCTTCAGGTGAATTATTTGACACGGCCAATGTAGATGTTAAATATGATCTTCCAGTAGTTAGGGTAAAAGACAGAAAAGGTATAGAAAAAAATTCTCTACATTTAAAAACAGATAAATTACCAAGTTGTGAGTGGATTGGGATGGGTATTGGTTGGGATGGCTGGCAGGGTAAGGATTTGTCAGGAGTTGTTAATAATGCTGCTATTGAGTTTATGGCTATGGTAGATGGAGATCCAGTTAATAGTATCCCTATTGTATTTATTTTAGAAGATTATTCGGCTAATCAATGCTATGCTACAGCTGGATATTTAGGAATTGAAGGAGGTATGGTTACGAAAAAGTGGACTAGAGTACTTATTCCACTTCCAACTTTTTCATATCAGAAAAATAATATTGATCTCACTAATATTAAGCAATTATTATTACAGTGTTATGACAAGGTTGATATTTATATTGACAACATTAAGATCATACCTCATAATCATAATTATAGAAAGATTGCCAACTCCTTAACTGTTAGTACAGATGCATATCCCATAGACATTTTCTCAGAAGAGTTAGGTTCTGCTTGGGGGATAGATCCTAACTACTGTAATAATATTATAATCAACTCAGATCTTAGTTATAACGGAGGTAAATTCATTGATGTTAATATTAATTCAGAAGATTGTAATTGGAGAGAGATAGCTATTAGTTGGAATGATTGGCTTTATACTGATTTGAGTAATAGTATATATGGTGTGTTTCTTGAGTTTGATATTAAGTTAGATAATTATCAAGAGACTAAGATTGCACTTGAAGATTATGATGGCAAGAAGATGAATATAGATTTAGAAAGCTATATAAGTAAATCAAACACAAAAGAATGGCAAAATATTCGTATCCCAATGAAACATTTCCCAATTAAGAAGTCATTAATTGATTTAGAGAGAATTAAAGATATAATCTTCACTTTTAAAGATAAAACAAGACTTAAACTAGACAACATTAAATTAACTAATTAAACTATAAATCATGAAAAATAAACTTTACATTCTATTGATGCTAGCATTCCCATTTTTGTCTTCATCACAAATCCTTTGGGATAATTTTGAGGACACCCGTATTGGATATTATGATTTTGTTCATGGTGGGATGACAACTAGATTAGACAATCCCCTTCCAAACGCTATTAATAGCTCCGAGCTTTGTGCCCAATATGTGAGAAATCCTGGAGAAACTTACGATGTTATTGTAATTGTAGCTAATGGACCATTCCTTGAGTTAACTGATTACATCAATGGCACTAAGAAGATGACTGTAGATGTCTTTAGCCCAGCCCCTGGAATCCCATTGCAAATCACATTAGAAGACTCATCTATTGCTGGAGCAACTAACTATCCTGATGGAAGACATAGTATATATACAGCCATAACTACAACTACTAACGAATGGGAAAGGATTGAATTTATATATGATTCAAGACCAGATAATTCTGTTTCTGATATAGATGTAACTTCCCTCATTTTGCTTTTTGACATCGGAAATAATACCAATGACACGTACTATTTTGATAATCTTTATGGCCCTGAATTTGATAACCAATGTGATGGGTTAATAATAGATCCTACTGTCAATTTTGCTGATTGGGATTGTAATTGGGATTTAAGATTCTGTCCTTCAAATTCTGCTTGTTCTTCTTATGACTATATGAGCGGGTGGTTGAATCATAAATATAATCCAGACAATACAGGAATAAATACAAGTAAATATTGCGGTGAGTATACGCGTAACCCAGATCCGAATGGGGAAGATGTCCTGGTATCTTATTTTGCAAGTGGCAATTTAGATTTAAGTGTCAATAAGTATTTTAACTTTAAAATCTATGGACCTCCAAGACCAATATACATGTCATTTCAGGATGCTGGAGGCAATGAGGTTTTTGGATATAGCTCGGCTTTGTTGTCAAATAATGAGTGGCAGCAATTTTCTATTGATTTAAGTCCTGTTTCTACTGCCTCTATTGTACGATTTGTACTATTTCTTGATCAGAGTGTTGTAAATTGGGATAAGTATTATTTAGACGATTTTAATTTGTCATCAATGCAATTGTCGCTACAAGAATTAGAAAATGTAGATGCTTTAAAAATCTATCCTCAGCCAGCAGACAATCATTTGAATATCACTCTTGAATTTAAAGAAGATGATAAAAAGTATCTTGCTCTTTGTGATGTTCAAGGTAGAGTTTTATTATCACGTACTTTAGATCAGAATTTTCACAATGTAGTTTTAGATGTTTCTGATCTTAATTCAGGAATTTATTTTTTGAAGATTAAATCAAGAAATAGTCTATCTACTAAACAAGTTCAAATTATTAAATAATGAGATTTAAGATACTTCTTCTTTTTTTGTTAACTAGTATTTTTTGTTTTTCTCAGGTGAGAGATATACATAAGACAGAAATTATTAAAACTAAAGATGGCTTCCAGTTATTAAGAAATGGTGATCCATACTATATTAAAGGAGGAGGAGGAGATTCACATCTAAGTTTGCTTAAATCTATTGGAGGGAACTCAATTAGAACATGGGGGACTGAAAATGCGCAAGAGGTATTAGATGAGGCTTTTTCAAATGGGATAAGTGTTTGTCTTGGATTATGGGTTGGTCATGAAAGGCATGGCTTTGATTATAATGATGAGTATGCCATTACTGCACAATTGGAGTCATTTAAGAATGAGATCTTAAGATATAAAGATCATCCAGCTCTCTTGATGTGGGCTGTAGGCAATGAGGTTGATTTATTTTACACAAACTTCAGAGTATGGAATGCAGTTGAGGATATTGCAAAGATGATTAAAGAGTTAGATCCAAACCATCCAACTATGACAGTTACAGCAGGTATTGATCCTGCTGAGGTATTTATGATAAAAACATATTGTCCAAGTATTGATATTTTGGGGATTAACACATATGGAGGTATTAAATCTTTATCTCAGGCAGTGAGAATGTATGGTTGGGATAAGCCATATATGGTAACGGAATGGGGACCATATGGTCATTGGGAGTCTCCTACTACTAAATGGGGAGTCGCAGTTGAAGCAACAAGCAAAGAAAAAGCAGATTTTAGAAATACAGCGTATAATTCTATTGTCAAAGATGTTGATTTATGTTTAGGAAGCTATGCCTTCTTATGGGGATATAAACAGGAGCAAACACCAACATGGTATGGTATCTTTACAAGAGATGGTAATGCAACACAGAGTATAGATGTATTAAATAAGCACTGGAGCAATAGTGCTAGAAATAAAGCTCCAATTATTCATTCTTTTTTGTTAAATGATAAGGACAAAGAAGAGAGCGTAAAAATAAAAAGAGGTAAACATTGTGTTTTTACATATGAGGTTGCTGATCCTGATAATGATAGTTTAACTTATGATTGTGTATTAATGCCTGAGAGTACAGATAAGAAATCTGGGGGTGATTTTGAAAAAACTCCAGAGCTTATATCTTTTAAAATCATTGAACATATAGAGAATAAGCTAGTAATTAAAGCGCCGCAAAGATCAGGGGCGTATCGGTTTTTTATTTATGTTCGTGATGGCTATCAGAATGTTGCAACTGCAAACATTCCATTTTATGTTAGATAATTAGAAAAATATTAGATGTTATTATTAAATCTGTCTATTGATTGTGTTGTTTTAGGTTTTGATAAAGACCAAAAACTGAAGGTATTATTAATAAAAAAGTTTATTAATGAAAGAAATGATTTTCAATTTGCACTACCTGGTGATTTAGTTGGAGTTAACGAGGATCTACTTTCTGCCGGGAAAAGAATTTTAGAGAGCCTTACTTCTTTAGAAAATATCTATCTAAAACAGTTCTATACATTTGGGAGTCCAGATCGAACTAAACACAATAAAGACCAATCTTGGTTAAAGATGTATAGGCAGCAGCCAGATGAGCGGGTTATTACTGTAGGATATATTGCTCTTGTTAAAATGGAAGAATATACCCCTCGCCCTTCTTCATTTGCTGTTGATGCAGAGTGGGTAGAATTAAGCAAGGTGTCAAAAGATTTAGCTTTTGATCATAATTTGATATTAGAAAAGGGTTTAAAATATCTAAAGGAACAATTAGATCATCAATTAATTTCAAATTTATTGCCTGCTAAATTTACACTTTCTCAATTACAGAGACTATACGAGACTCTATTAGATGAAAAATTAGATAAACGGAATTTCAGAAAAAATATATCTAAAGAGAGTTTAATAATAAAGACTGATGAAAAACAACAGGGTGTTGCCCATAAACCTGCACATCTTTATACTTATAAAGTTAAGAAGTAATTTATCTTTTAAAAAAATCTAAAGAGTACATTTGTTGACTAATATTTGACCTTTTTTTATATTTTTACGATTAAAATTATATCGGATGTTTAAAATTTTGCCTTTTATCATTGGTTTCTTCTTGATTAATCCCCAGAAAGAAGTGATTAATCATTCTGTTGTTTATGCTTCAGATAATCCTGCAGAGAGGATAGTTTGGGAGCATTTACGTTTAGTAGATCCTAATACTGGTGAGATTCCAAAGAATATTAGGAAGAAGGAAATGATTTTTGCAAAAACACTGCCAAAATCTACAAGAATTAATAAAACTAATTGGCTGCATAGAGGGCCTTATAATGTTGGAGGACGTACTAGAGCATTAGCTTTTGATGTTTTAGATGAGAATACTATTTTAGCGGGAGGAGCTAGTGGAGGAATGTTTCGTTCTGTTGATGCTGGTGCTTCTTGGCTTATGACAACAAAACCTAGTCAAGAACATAGAATTTCGTGTTTAGCACAAGATAAAAGGTCTGGTAAAGAGAACATTTGGTATTTTGGAACTGGTGAAAATAGAGGTTCCTATTTAAGTGATGTCTCAATTTATGGTAATGGGATATGGAAATCAATTGATGGTGGTTTAAGTTGGGATTCTTTACCAATAACAACATCTAATACACCAACTATTCTCGATGGTGATTTTGACTTTACATTTAGTATTAAGACTGACATGAGTAACGATAGTTTAGATGTTGTTTATGTTGCAACAAGAGGAGATATTTATAGGTCAGATGATGGAGGAGGCACATGGTTAAAACAGTTAGGTGGTCCTAATAACAGCTATTATCAATATACTGATGTTGATATCACATCACAAGGTATAGTGTATGCTACAATTAGTAGTAATTGTACTGATAAAGGTATATGGCGTTCAATTGATGGTCAAAATTGGGTAAATGTAACCGATTCATTATTTTCTCCTATTTACAGTAGAGTGGTTATTGGAATTAATCCTGCAAATGAAAACCAGGTTTACTTCTTAGCAGCAGAGACTACTGGATATGGTCAGCATACTGATGTTTTTTTTGGTGGAGAAACGTGGACTTCTCTTTGGAAATATGAGTATATTTCAGGAGATGGCACTGGTAATGGTGGTCAATGGACAGATCTATCTGGTAATATTCCAACAAATCAAAGCACTTCATTTGATAACTTTAATGCACAAGGGTCGTATGATTTGGTAGTTAGTGTCCATCCTTCTGACAGTAATTTAGTTATAATAGGAGGTACTAATTTGTGGCGTTCTACCGATGGCTTTACATCCCCAAATAATACTTCAATAATAGGAGGGTATCGAGTGGGTTCATCAGAAGGTGATGGAAATTGGGGGTCTTATCCAGATCATCATCCAGATCAGCATGTAATTCTATACTTACCTTCTAATGATAGTGTGATGATTAATGGGAATGATGGAGGTGTTTTTAAGACACAAAATGTATTCAAGGATACTGTCGTATGGGAGTCATTGAATCATGGTTATAATACGACTCAGTTATACACTGTTGCAATAAGTAATAATGCAAACTCAAAACTTCTACAAGGTGGTTTCCAAGATAATGGTAGTAGGCTAACTTTTAGTGACAATACAGATGCTACATGGAATATGCCTTTTAATGGTGATGGTTCATATGCTGGTATTGCTGATAATGAAGAAGATTTTTATTTAACTATCCAGAGAGGGGTCATGTATAAGATGAAGTTAGATACTAATGCTAATAGATTAGCTTTTCAAAGAATGGATCCGGCATCATGTGATAGTAATAAATATATGTGGATGAATCCAATGGAAATGGATGCAAATAATGATAATGTTATGTTTTGGGCTGAAGGCAATAAATTATGGAGGAATAATAATCTCAATAATATTAGTTACAATAGTTCACATCAGAAATCAGATTTTGGATGGGAGATGTTTTCCGATACTTTATATCCTCCAAGCTTAAAGATTTCTGCACTAAGCTCTTCTTTAGACCCTCCAAATGTATTATATGTAGGAACTCAGAATAAACGTATATACAGGGTGGATAATGCTCATGTAGGAGACCCTTCTGTAATCCAGCTTCCTGATATCTTAACTGCGGGCAGTTCATATTGTACTGATATTGCAATTAATCCTTTAAATGCTGATGAGATTATGATTGTTTATTCTAACTATAGTGTTTATTCTCTGTTCCATAGTATTGATGGAGGGCAGAGCTGGAATAAGGCGGCAGGTAATTTAGAGCAAAACAATAGTGGTAGTGGTAATGGGCCTTCTTGCCGAGATGCTGAGATTATTCCATTAGGGAATGATACTCTATACTTAGTTGGGACTACTGTAGGTTTATTTGGCACTTCTAAGATAAATGGTATAAATACAGTTTGGGAGCAGATAGGGAGCGCCACTTTAGGCTCTACGATTGTAGAGTATATTACCTATAGACAAGCAGATGGTTTGTTAGTTGTAGGAACTTTTGGCAATGGAGTTTATCAAACACATTTAAGCTCTATTGGTGACATTTTGGCTACTGGTGATAATGTTAACAATTTTGATTTAATGTTATTTCCTAATCCTATAATTGATAGGTTGTCAGTAGTAGTGAATATAGATGTAAATTCAGATGCAAAAGTTATAATTTATGATCAGCTAGGCAGAAGTATGGGGGATGCATATTTCCAGAGATTATATTCTGGTAATAATACAATAGAGTTGAATTTTTCTGATTATAGTTCTGGAATTTATTTTGTAAGTTTTGTTATTGATAATAAGAATTTTGTTCGACAGATAATTATAGAATAATTAGAAAAAAGATAATGAAAAAAATACTTTTGATACTAATGGTTTTACCATCTTTTATGCTCGGCCAGAAAACATTTATACCAGATGACGCATTTGAGCAAGCACTAATCAATTTAGATCTAGATGGTGTCTTTGATGATAGTGTCTACACTTCTGCAATTGATACCGTACAGCAATTGTATATTTCAAATAAGGGAATAGCAGATCTTACTGGTATTGAGGACTTTACTGCATTGACTGACTTGTTTTGTTATGGGAATCTATTACAATCTTTAGATTTAAGTAATAATACTAATTTATTTGAGGTAAATTGTAACAGCAATCAGTTAATATCACTTTCGGTTAAGAACGGTAATCCAATGGGGCTATGGTATTTTATGGCTACTAATAATCCTAATTTGCTTTGTGTGGAAGTAGATAATGTTGCTTATGCAAATTATACTTGGTTAATTGATAATACCGCTGTTTTTAGCACGAATTGTAATCCTTCGGCTATTTCTGAAATAGATATAGACAGGAGATTAATAAAGATTGTAGATTTATTTGGAAGAGAAGTAAGAAAACCAACCTATCAACCAATCCTTTATATTTATAGTGATGGTACAGTGGAGAAGAAAAATGTTTTAGAATAGCCTATCTTATTCTAACTTGTTAGGATAGAGGTTTTGTAAGTAATAAATATTTACTTTTGGATTTTAAATATAAATTATGAAATTATTAGAAGGAAAGAATGTAATTATAACTGGTGCTAGTAGAGGTATTGGTAAAGGAATAGCCGAGGTGTTTGCAGAGCATGGGGCAAATATTGCGTTTACCTACCATTCATCGGATGAAAAAGCAAAAGTATTAGAGCAAGCATTATCAGCTAATAAATGTAAAATCAAAGGTTATAAATCTGATGCATCTGATTTTCAAGCTGCAGATCAACTAGCAAAAGATGTAATGAAAGACTTCGGGAGTATCGATGTATTAGTAAATAATGCTGGAATTACTAAGGATGCTTTAGTGATACGTATGTCAGAACAAGATTTTGATAATGTGATGGCTGTTAATATGAAGTCTGTTTTTAATATGACAAAAGCTGTATCATCCTTTATGCTAAAGGCAAAATCAGGTTCTATTATTAACATGAGCTCAGTGGTTGGTGTTAAAGGAAATGCTGGTCAAGCTAACTATGCTGCTTCTAAAGCTGCAATTAATGGTTTTACAAAATCTATTGCTTTAGAGTTAGGGTCAAGAAATATTAGATGTAATTCAATTGCTCCTGGTTTTATTGAAACTGAAATGACTGAATCCCTAGATGAGAAGAATGTGGAACATTGGAGAGAGCAGATTCCATTAAAAAGAGGAGGGAATCCTAAGGATATTGCAAATACGACTTTATTTCTAGCATCTGATTTATCTACCTATGTTACTGGACAAGTAATTAATGTTTGTGGAGGTATGCTAACATGATTATATGTTAGGGTTTATTTCAGATTTTCCATTTTACTATACTATATTTTGTATTATTCTGGGTTTAGGCTATGCATCTTTCCTATATAAAAGAGGGACAAGTATTGCTCTGAACAGATTGACTTTAGGTTTATTTATTTTTCGAGCAATTTTTACTAGTGTTTTAGCATTTTTGTTATTGAATCCTGTTATTAGATCCGATATTAGTATTACTGCGAGACCTATAGTAATCATTGCTAAAGATAATTCTCAATCTATAGAGGATGAGATTAATAATGATTTGGAGTTATTAATAGCTGGATTGGGTGATTTCGAAGTATTTACATGCTCTTTTTCAGATAAGATAAGTGATGGACTAAGTCAGAGGAATAATGGTCTTCGAACCAATTTTTCGCAGTTATTCTCTGAAATTAGTAATAAGTTTGAGAATAGAAATGTAGCAGGTTTTATTTTGGCATCAGATGGTTGCTATAATACGGGATCTAGTCCGGAGTACTTATCTTATAATTTTCCTGTGCATAGTATTGCTTTAGGAGATACAACCAGATATAAGGATGTAAGAATTGATAATGTTGTAAAGAATGATATCACTTTCTTGGGTAATACTTTTCCTCTAGAGGTATCTTTAGCATCAAGTGTATCTAAGAATGAAGATACTAAACTTATTATCTGGAATAATGGAGTGAAAGAGTATGAAAATTCTTTCACTATCTTTAGTGATGTAGATTATAATACTTATACTATTCATCTTCCTGCTAATAAGATTGGTTTACAGACTTATACTATTGAGGTAGAGGCATTAGATGCCGAAGAGAATGTTGCCAATAATGTATTTGACACTTATATTGATGTTATTGACTCTAGATATAATATTCTTATCCTAAAAGGTAAGACTTCACCTGACTTGGCAGCATACAAGAGTGTTATAGAGAAGGATAAAAATTATAAAATAGATGTCAGAGATATTAGTGATCATATTATTCCTGAGAAATATCAATTAGCAATAATCTTCGGAGTTAATAATATCCCCAATAATTTGATAAATAATGATATCCCTTTAATTATTTTTAATGCAACTCAATCACATTATGTTGATCTAGAATTACCTGTCAGATTTATTAAGGAAGGTGGTGTAGAAGAAATAATTCCATATAAAAACAAGGGTTTTTCGAAGTTCTCATTTTCTCCAGAATTATTAAGGCTAATTGCAGATGCGCCCCCTTTATTTACTTCATTTGGTAGATATGAATTTGAAGGCAATATTGAATTTGTTTTAAATCAGAAGGTAGGTGCTTTCGAATCAAAAAATCCTGTTATAATGATTCAGGATATAGATGCTAGGAAGATGTCATTTATAACAGCTGAAGGATGGTGGAAATGGAAGTTATATGATTATTCTTATAATAAGAATAATATTGCTTTTGATGAGTTATTCTCAAAACTAAGTAGATATTTGATTTTGCAGGAAGATAAAAGCTTGTTGCGTCTGGAATATGAAAAACAATATGAGGAAAATAATGAAGTGATCTTCCGTGCAAATTTATATAATGAGAGTTATGAATTAGTAAATAATAAGGAAGTTGTTTTAGATCTTGTTGATCAGGAGGGTAGAGAATATAATTTCCAGTTCTCGCAGGAAGGGAATGAGTTGATTGCTAGAATGGGTGTACTTGGAGTAGGAACGTATCATTTTACTGCAGATGTTAAAGGTAGTGATTTAGTAAGAAAGGGTGTCTTTGATGTTAAAAGAATCCAGGTGGAACAATTAGGATTGTCTGCAAATCATCACGTTCTATATAAAATAGCTGAGCTGAGTGACGGGAAAGTGTTTTCTATAAATAATATTCAGAATTTAATACAGACGATTAAAGATAGTGAAAGAAATAGGAAGATTATATATTCTAAAGAAAAGCTAGAAGGCTTAATAAATATTCCTTGGATTTTATTAATTTTGCTTCTTCTTATATCTGTTGAATGGTTTGTTAGAAAATATAATGGATTAATTTGATTGTAAAGAATAAATAATAATAAATAACTAAAAAAAGTAATTATGGAAAATCAAGGATTGCCAAAGAGCATCGTATTAGGTATAGTAGGATTAATATTTCTAGTCATGTTTGGCTCAAGCATGTTTTATACTATTGAGCCAGGAGAAAAAGGAATTTTATTTGAGAAATTTGGGGGCGGACTAGATAAGGAAACAATCTATGATCAGGGTTTTCATATTATAGCACCATGGAATACTTTACATGTGTATGATGTTAAGATAAATGAAACCTTTGAAAAAATGGAGGTGTTATCAAAAAATGGGCTTTCAATAAGAATTGATTTGTCATTTAGATATAATCCTGTTCAAGCTAAGATTGGATATCTTCATGATGAGATCGGGAGGGACTATTTGGAACGTATTATAAAACCAGAGATACGATCGGTTACAAGAGAAGTGATTGGTAATTATTATCCAGAAGAATTATATTCAACCAAGCGTGAAGCAATTGAGGACGAAATCGAATCTCTTACTAGAACAAGGGTTGAGGCTAAATATTTATCTTTAGATGCAATTCTTATTAGAGATGTAACACTTCCTCAGACTCTTAGAGCTGGTATAGAAAAAAAGTTAGTTCAAGAACAAGAGGCTTTGGAATATGAGTTTAAGATAGCTAAAGCTAAGAAAGAGGCAGAAAGGAAGGAGATAGAAGCAAAGGGAATCGCTGAATTTCAAAAAATCGTTAATAGAACAATCACACCACAATTGTTAAAGTGGAAGGGTGTGGAGGCTACTCAGGAGATAGCAAAATCACCAAATTCCAAAGTAATTGTAATTGGAAATGGAGATGGAGATTTGCCTATTATTTTAGGAGGGCAATAATATTTTGTATTATTGCGTTATATAAAACTTATTAATTAATTTAAAAGAAGAAAATGAAAAGATTAACACTAATTATGCTAGTTGCTATGATACCTTTTTTTACCATAGCACAGAAAAGAAGTAAGAAAGGTAAAGATAAGTCCATTCAGAAAACTGAATCAGTGTATGAGTTTATGGTTATTACTGGTTATGATCTTATGAATGTTGCAGCTGGAGATATTAGATCTGCTGATGATATGCGGGATGCAGCTCCATCAAGGGCAAAGGTTATGTTTGATTTTGGAGGGATTAGAACTGCAGATGTAGAGAAACTATCTAGTCAACAATTTAAATCAATGGCTCATGCAGTGAATCAGTCTGCTAAATTTGGTTGGGAGTTCACAGACGCTAATGTTGTTGCTATAGAAGAGACAAGGGTCCATTATTATTACATGAGAAGAAAGAAATAATATCTTCGCAATTCATATTACAAGCCCTACTGAAAGGTAGGGCTTTTTTATTGTATCTCTCCATTAATAAGAACCTGTTCGATAAGATTCTCTCCAAAACTGTAAGCTAAATAAGCATAGCTAGGGATAGGCTTTGTAATAAATAGGTTTGCTTTTTTTCCAATTGCGATACTTCCTAATTCTTTTTGTGTCCCCATGGCATAAGCTGAGTTTATTGTAGTAGCATTAATTACTTCTTCAGGTGTCATCTTTAGTTTTATACACCCTAATGATGCTATGAGATTCATGTTTCCGCTAGGAGAAGATCCAGGATTGTAATCGGTTGCTAAGGCTACAGGAAGTCCTTTGTCAATCATCTTTCTTGCAGGGCTATAAGGAATGCCTAGAAAGAAGGAGCATGAGGGTAGTATTGTTGGCATACATCTACTGCTTAAAAGGATGTCAAAATCTTCTTTATTCATTTGTTCTAAGTGATCAACAGACAGAGCACCTAAATCAACAGATGCTTTGACACCCCCCATAGCATTAAACTGATTGACATGAGTTTTTGACTTTATCCCAAATTTATTTGCTGCATCTAATAATCTTGTTGTATCTTCAACATTAAAATATCCTTTTTCACAGAAGATATCTACATAGTCAGCTAGATTTTCTTGTGCTACTTTGGGTAATATTTCATTTATTATTAAATTCATGTACCCATCTTTATTGTCTTTAAATTCTTTTGGTATGGCATGAGCCCCTAGGAAAGTTGATTTTATCGTTATATTGGAGTTCTCTTTTAAGCGTCTTATGACTTTTAAGATCTTCAGTTCTGACTCCAGCGTTAATCCATATCCACTCTTAATTTCAATAGCTCCAGTGCCCATTTTTACTAATTTATTTAATCGAGCAAGAGCGTCCTCAAATAATTTATCTTCATTAGTGTGTCTTAGTTTTTCAGCAGAATTAAGTATCCCTCCTCCTTTACTGGCTATTTCTTGATAGGAGAGGCCTTTTATCCTGTCTACAAATTCTTCTTCCCTGCTTTCTGCAAACACTAGATGGGTATGGCTATCACAATAGGTTGGAAAAACACTTCCTCCTTCAGCATCAATAATTTTAGTATTGCTCCAGTTATCGATTCCAGTCCAATCATGCATACTGCCAAAACCTGTGATAAGGCCATTTTCAATCTCTACAAAAGCATCTTCTATTGTGTTAAGATCTTGCATATCTGCTCCAGCAATCCATTCCTTAGGGTCTCTTTCAGTCTGTACTAGTTCTGCTATATTTTTAATTATTATCTTCATATTACTATTTAATATTGCTAAAGTACAAAATTCACTCTAATCAATTATATTATATTTGCCATATGGGAAATACCTTTGGTAGAGCTTTTAGATTAACAACTTTCGGTGAGTCACATGGAGTCTCAATTGGAGGAATCATTGATGGTTGTCCTTCTGGTTTGAGTATAGATCTTCATGCAGTCCAGGATTATTTAGATAGAAGAAAGCCAGGCCAGAGTAGAGTCTCAAGTAGTAGAAAAGAAAGTGATATCGTAGAGTTTCTGTCTGGTATTTTTGAGGGTAAAACTACTGGAACACCTATTGGTTTTATCATTAGGAATGAAGATCAAGAATCAAAAGACTATAACCATATTAAGAGTGCTTTTCGCCCGTCTCATGCTGATTTTTCATATCAGGAGAAATATGGTGTGAGAGATTATAGAGGAGGAGGAAGGTCTTCTGCTAGAGAGACTGCTAATTGGGTAGTGGCTGGTGCATTTGCTCAGCAGATTCTTGATAGATTGGGAGTAAAAGTTATTGCTTATGTAAGTGCTACTGGAGATATAAAATTGACCAAATCTTACAAGGCTCTGGATTTATCAGCTGTCTATATGAATTCTGTAAGATGCCCTGATTCAGAGTATGCAGATAAGATGATGTTAGAGATTGAGAAGGTTAAAGATCAAGGAGATACAATAGGAGGTGAAATTACAGTAATTGCTTCAGGCATACCTGTAGGATGGGGTGAGCCAGTTTTTGATAAATTGCATGCAGATATTGGGAAAGCTTTACTTAGTATAAATGCTGTGCATAGCTTCAAATATGGTTTTGAAGGTGTTGACATAGCATCTAGTAAAGGAAGCGATGTGAATGATATTATCATTACTGATGCTGGGAAAACAAAGACAAATTATTCTGGAGGAATACAAGGTGGTATATCTAATGGAAATGATATTTATTGCGAAATAGCTTTTAAGCCAGTTGCAACTATTATGCAAAAGCAGGAAACAATTGATGTCAATGGAAATAAAGTAGAAATTGAGGGAAAGGGGAGGCATGATGCATGCGTAGTTCCAAGAGCAGTTCCTATTGTAGAAAGTATGTTAGCTCTTACTTTAGTGGATCACTATCTAAGAAGTTTTACAAATAAAATCTAAGATTATGAGAAAATTATTATTTATATTTTTATGCTTGCCTGTACTTGTCCTAGGGCAATTAAATTATAACATTACAATTAACACGCCTAACTCTTGGGGTGGTAATCTTTTTTTCCAACAAGGAGGCACCCCTCCTGGTTGGAATCCGCCACCAGCCCCGCCTAGACCAGTCAAGATTATTGATTCAACTGGTGTGGATATTTTCTCGCAAAGTTGGGGTATGAAGGGATGGGACTTCAAAGTAAATTATAATAATAAACTTTCTTATTTTGATAGATTTTCAAAAGGCTGGTTTATTATGGATTCACTCCAGAATGAAGTTGATTCTGTTTATGCTCAAAATGGCTATATAGCTGATAATCATGATTTCTTAGCCCTTCCAAATGGGAATTATGTGCTCATTGCATATGATGAACAGCCATATGCTATGGATACAGTTGTCCCGGGTGGAGACCCTAATGCAGTTGTTGAAGGTCTAATAATTCAAGAGTTGGACTCTAATCATAATGTGATTTTTGAGTGGAAAAGTTGGGATCATTTTCATATAACAGATAATACTTATCTTTACCCATGGACGGCTCCAAGCTTAGCTTTTATACATGCCAATGCAATTGATATTGATTTTGATGGACATTTCTTGATCTCAAGTAGACAATTAGATGAGATAACAAAGATACATAGAACCACTGGTGAAATTATTTGGAGATTTGGTGGTTCTCAGAATGATTTTATCTTCTTAAATGACTATCCTTTTACTCATCAGCATTCCATAAGAAGTTTAGGCAATAATAGATACATATTGTTTGACAATGGCAATTATAGTGCTCAATATACAGGCGTAAATATCTCAAGAGCTGTTGAATATGAACTAGACACAAATTTCATGACGGCTACAAAGGTCTGGGAATTTGTTCATCCAGACTCATTGTATTGCCCATCAATTAGTGGCGTTCAAAGACTGCCAAACGGCAATACTCTAATTAATTTTGGTAATTTACAATGGTTAGGTTTGGGATCTATTGTTACAGAAGTAGATTCAAATAATCAGATTGTTTTCCAATTAGAGTATGATACAGGCGGTAATTTATATAGAGCCCAGAAATTCGACTGGTTCTTCTATTCGTCACCTTATGGCTGTATAGATTCTTCTGCTTGTAATTATGATTCACTTGCAACAATGGGTGACAGTACATGTTGTTATGAAACACCTGCCTTGGCAGTTACTGTTTTTTCTTGTGATTCTTATACATTAAATGGAAATACATATACATCATCAACAACTCTTACTAATATTGATGAAAACTCTTGTGGCTGTGATAGTACTGTCTATACAGAGATACTTATTTCTTATAGCTCTTCTTCTTTTGATACATTGGTTTCTTCTGTTAGTGTGGCTTGGAATGGGATGACTCTTAGTGTATCAGGGGATTATTCGGTTACTCTAATTAATTCTTCCGGGTGTGATAGTATTGCAAATCTCAATCTAACTATTACTACAACAGGTATATTAGATATAGCTAATGAAAGTAAGTTGATTAAGATAGTTGATGTATTAGGTCAAGAGGCACCCCACAGGAAAAGAACCCCGCTCTTTTACATTTATAATGATGGAACAGTTGAAAAAAAAATAGTTATAGAATAAAAAAATAGATTATGAAAAAACTACTACTTATATTACTTTGTTTGCCTGTAATTTTATTTAGTCAAACATCTGGAGGCCCTGATGGCTATGGATATACTTGGGTTGACAGCAATGATCCCCAAGGCCCTATTTATGATTGGGTAGATATTGAGGTTCCTGCTAACTTAGTATCAGGCTTAGGAGATGATAATATTATAGGTTCATTTCCAATCGAGAGTTTTAATTTTTATTGGTATAATGTTACTTCTTTGTCAATTGGTTCTAATGGTTTTATTGCATTTTCAAATCCGCAAAATATTGCCTCTCCATTTCCTTCTATTCCATTAGCAAGCGGAGCTAATGATTTTATCGCACCACTTCTATCTGATTTGACATTTACAGGTATTAATAATCCTGGCAAATGTTATTTTGACAATCATAATATAGATAGCACGATTGTTTCATTTGTCGATGTTCCATTTTGGCAACAATTTAGTCCCCAATACTCGGGTTCTAATACTTTTCAGATTATCTTATGTCATATCGACTCTTCAATTACATTTCAGTATAAGTCAATGAGCGGAGTTACAACTGGTAATGATATAACAATTGGTATAGAATCTGTTGCTGGATCAATAGGTTTACAGCACTCTCAAGATAGTTATCCGCAATCTTCTTATAGTATAAGATTTACTCCGCCAGCTTTATCTAACGCATCTCCTGTGACTGATATTTCAACTGCTTGGAATGGAAATAATGAAAATAAAGGAATATTCTTGTCTGGTCTTGGTGTAAATCATGCTATGATTTCAAATATTTCTAATGTAGGTAATCAGAATGCTGGCTCAATTAATGTATCATCAAATGTTACATCTTTATTTGGAATGCCAGTTGTTAATAATAATAGCTCCATAAATTCTTTAAGCATAGGTCAAGATACTACTATATATTTTTCTACGATGTTTTCTCCTTCAACTCAAGGAACTTATACATTTTCATCTCAAGCTACTTTAGTTGGTGATATTAATCCAACTAATAATACTATTTCGCAAGAGATAGTAGTTCTAGATACATCTCAGAATAATATTAATTTATGTTATGCAAACAACTTAGCTTCTACTACATTGCCAGGTATAAATTGGGCAGGTGGTAATGGGGGTATTGCAGTTTATTTTGAGCCCTCTTTTTATCCTGCAAAATTAGTTTCTTCTAACTTTGGAATTGATCTTACAGGTAGCTCATTTGCTGCAATGATATATGATGACAATGGGCCAAATGGCAGCCCAGGGACATTAATTGATTCTGTTTTTGTTGATTCTAATTCGGTTTTAATAGGGTGGAATAATATTCCATTAAGTCTGCCGCATATTATTAATGATGGGGGAGTGTATGTTCTATGGTATATGTACGGAAATAATATTTCTTTGGCTAGAGAAAATATCCCTCCTATTTCACGACAAGCATATGAAGTTTTGAGTGGATTTTGGTCTTCATATAGGGATTATCAAACAGAAGATTTCTTTATATCTATAGATATCGAGAAGATACCATTTGCTGAGGATATAGGAGTTAGTTCGATCCTAAATGTGAGTAATGGCATTGTTCAGATTGAGATATTAAATCATGGTCTTAATGATATAAGTAATTTCAATGTTTCTTATAGTGTAGATGGTGCTTCTGCAGTTTCTGAAAATATCTCATCTAACTTATTATCAGGAAGTAGCATGAATTATATATTTTCTACTCCTTTTTCAGTATTACCAGGCCAATATGAAGTATGTTCATGGACAGATTATAACGCTGATATGCAACATAATAATGACACCTCTTGCGTAACTACTACAATTGTTGGTGTGAATGATTTTGATAT
>MDSV01033966.1_pt1 | contig 29477 bp, 18 predicted proteins | sample 810851 | NCBI WGS metagenome assembly MDSV01 (sample SAMN05326640, study PRJNA326480) | marine metagenome | isolation source: seawater | place: Atlantic Ocean: North East | collected 2012 | reverse complement strand
TCTACTTTTTTTGCTCTGTCTTTATTCTTTGCTATTTCTCCTCTTACATTAATTAGTTCTGTGTTTAACTTTAGTTCTTGCTGATTTTGTTCTTTTATCTGTTTTTCAAGATTTTCTATATTTTTATTATTGCTATTAAGTTGTAATTTTAGTTTTCTAATATCAGTTGATTTTGTTTTATTTGTGTCCCTTAAATCATCATTTTCTTCTGATAACTTTTCTTTTTTTACATTTAAACTATCATTTTCTCTAGATAATTTTTGAACTTTTTGATTTAAATCTTTGCTATCTCTTTGTATTTGTTTTATTTCACTATCTAATTTATCTATTTTGTTTTCTTTTTCGTTAATTTCTAATAAAAAATTATCTGCTATTTCATTTTTTTGTTCCAAAGTTTTTTCATACATTCTTCTGTCATCATCACATTCGGTTTTAAGTTTATTTAACTGTTCAGTTTTTGTATCTAACTCTGCTAACTTCTGATTTTTTTTTTCAATATCATTTTTTAGTTCTGAAGTACATTTATTATCCTTAAAAACACATTGTTGATCCCAGTTTTTTCTTTGATCACATGTGGCACTATCTGTATATTGTGCAGGACCCCATCCAGGTCCTCCTATAGCGGTTTTATTTTTATTTAAATCTTTCATCCATTCACACTTAATAGGTTTGTTATTATTATTAGTCATTATATTTCTTATAATATCTCCGGCCTCTTCTTTATTTTTATCATTGAAATTAATTTCATCATCTAAATTTACAAGCAAACCTCCTGGACTTGTAACATGGGTTTGAGCGCCTGTTTTTGAAATTAAATTATTTGAAACTTGATAGTTAGAACCACCAGATAGATTAGTTTTTTTATTTTTTAATTGTTTTAAATTATTTATTATAAATTGTTTTTTAGTTTCACTATCCATAATATATATAAGTTAAAAAAAATTTAATAAAATATAATGTTTTATTAATGAATAATGATAATATATGTTCTATATGTTATGATTCATTAGAGGATAATAATACAACTGAAATAGAATGTGGTCATAAGTTTCATATAAACTGTATAATAAAATGGTTTAGAACAGGAAGTGAAAAATGCCCATTGTGTAATGATAGTACAATAGATACAAGTAATATAAATTATTATACAAAACTAACAACAATAAAAGAAATAAAAAAATTAGGTCGTAGAAAAAATTGTCCTAGTAATTTGAAAACTTTATTAAATAAAATAAAAAAAAAAGAAGAAGAAAAAAAAAATAATTCTAAACAAAGAAAAGAATTTACTTTAAAATATAAAGAAGAACTAAAAATCTATAATAAATTAAGAAATAATAGTTGGAAAATAGGGAGAAAAATAAGAGAATTAGAACATAAATTATTAGCACAAATTGTATTGAAACCTATTTATATTAAATAGAAGTTATTATTTCAAATTCTTCATCAGTAAAATTAAAATGACTACCATTTTTTTCAGGTATATCTATATTTTTATTACAAGTATTATAAGTATGTAATAATTGAACTATAATATCCATCCATGATATTTCTTTACATTTATCAATTGAATTTTTTATAAAGTTTTCTCCTTCATTTATATTATCATCATTATTAAATTTATTATTATGCCAAAATGATTTTTTAAATGTTAATGTAGCCTCAGACACTTTTTTTTCTAATGGTATATTTATAGGTGATGAATTAATAATACTACTCATTTTGTTTATATGAAAACATCCGATGGTAGAACAAAATACACAATCTTTATTAGAGTTTAGTAATTGAGTTATTCTATTGTATAAAGAATTAGGTGGATAATAATCATCATCATCCATAAAGCATATAAAATCATTTTTAGCTAGTTTAACACATTCATTTCTTTTAAATCCAATAGGTTTTTTAGTTTTTAATTTAATATATCTTATATTATTTGATTTAGGAATTAAATGTTCTATTTCTTCATCACCATCATCTAAAATTATTAATTCTATTTTATCTTTCGGATATGATATATTATTATAATTTAAATTTAATAGTTTCATAAATTTTTTCCTATTATAAGTTGGAATACATACTGATACATTTGGTAAATTATCATTTTCTATTTCATTAAATTTATCAGGTAGTTTTATTGATTTTATTTTTGATACTATATTTAATACTGATTTATAATATATATTTATATTTTTATTATAAATATCAATAATTTGTGTTTCTCTTTTTATAAAATTATCTATAATTTTATCTTCTTCTGATTTAACTAAAATTAAATCATAATTATTTAATTGAGGAATCCAACTATTTGAAAAACAGTGTTTATCAAAAATAAATATATTATTTCTAGAATAATCTAATAATAAATTATTAATATAACCATAAAATATATTTATATTAGCATTTTCTGTTTTAAATGATAAATAGTGTTCTATATTTTTTTTAAAATTACCTCCACTATATTTTACACCAAATCCTTTAAATATTTTATCAATATCTATTAATAATCTTTTATCATTTACATCTGTAATAAAATTAATTAGAACCATTTATATATTTATAATCATATTTATTCTATAAATCATTTATTCAGATGAATCAGAATTATTTTTATCTAAATCAATACATATTGTATTATCTTTTTTTAAAATATTAGTAGTATTTGGATTATCAATTGATTCAACATTTATACATATTTTATTATATCCACAACCTATGTATTTTTCCATATATAATTGATAAATCTGATCGTCATCTTCAAATAATTTATTTTTTAGACAATCAATTAATACTTTATTATAATTATCTAAATCTCTTTTTCGTTTATCTTTAAAATATAATATTAATGTTAATTTAACTTTACCTAAAACTTTTTGATAATTATTTAATAACATATCAACTTCATTTTTAAATATACGACCATCTTTTGATATTAATACACGTCCTTGCCAAGTCCGATAATATTTATTTACACTACATGCCATAATTGGTAATTCAATCATTAAATATAATTTATATTTATATTTTTAAATATATTATCTAAAATATAATATAATATTTATATAGATTCTTTGTTTTCTTCAAATAATTCAATATTTTCTGATTCAAATAATTCGGTATTTTCTAGATCTGAAAATATTGTAGAAATATCACTATTTACAATATTATTTAAAACACTAAAATCATAATTTTCATTAAATTTAGTTGGATTATACCATTTTATATTTTTAACATAATTATTATTAATTGAATTATTAATAAAATAATCATAATCTGATTTAATTTTATCAATTGATAAATTATTATTATTATTATTAACTACAAAATTTTGGATATAATCAAATATAATAGCAGATAAAGTTATATTATTGCTATTAATTTTAAAAAGATAATGATTTTTAAGTGATTTTGGAACATTTGTATCGATATATATATTTGATGATAAATTATCGATAAATGGATATAAGTTTGTAGGAATATATAAATATTTACCTAGAATTAAATAATTATTTTTATTATTAAGTAATTTAACATAATCAAAACTTTGAAAAAAATTAATTTGATTATTTTCAAAATTATTTATAGGTATTTTCCATTTTACATATGTTAATTCTTTATTAATTGAATTAGAATGTAAATATTTTGAACCAAATAAATTGTAAAAAAGATAAAATTTTTCTTGTAATAAATTATTTTTAAATTTAAAATTATTAAATAATTTATTAGTATTATTATAAATTAAATATCCAAAAAATAAAGAACCTGTAATATAAAAAATATTATGATTCATTATATATAAGTAATAAATTAAATATTATTTTCCGTATAATCTTCCTGTGCTTTTTTTTGTATTTTCTTTTAAATAATTAAAATCAACATCTATAAGACTATTATCATATGTTGAAATAATAAAACTTTTGAAATTATAATTACTTAAAAATTTACAACAATCTTCACAAGGAACGCCTTGAGATAATTCCCAGTCATTTTTATTTTTATTATAACCCCAACGAACTAAAGCTAATTTAGCTTTTTTAAGTGTTTTTTTTGATTTTTTTGAAAGAACATCTTTAACTGCTACAACTTCTGCATGAGCGGAAGGTAATGTTGGATCAGATGGAGATGCTTGTGTAGGATTATATGGTCCCCATACTTCATTTTTATTCCAGATTATAAAACAATTATACCCAACATACACATTTTCGTTTTTTATTATGATTCACACAACAACAGTTAGAAGCATGCCACTCATTACGAGGAATAGGTTTTGTCAGCAAAATATTAGAGATTTTAGTGGAGACAGATTTCATTTTTAAATTATTAAAAAAAAAATCAATTTAAAATAAAATTAATCAAATAAATCTGGTTGTGTTTGATATGTTATACCTAATGTTAATGTAAAACCAGCTGATGAAAGAGCAGTAATTTCATCTCCGCTTTTATCTGTTACACTAATATCGAGTCTATTAAGAGATTGTAAAATTGGTTTATATTCAAATACATTTGTGAAATTTTTAATTCTTCCAAAAAATACATTTTGATATGTTCCTGGAATAGGTAATCTAGCAAAACAAGTAGATACTAAGTTGTTTGCTTCACATATTTTATAGTTAGGTAAATTAATATTATTAATATGTAATAATAAATATTTATTTGATGAATAATTTATAGTATTAGTGCTATTAGTAGAGGTGCTATGTTGTGGTAAATGAAAACTCATTAATTCTATTTCAACAACATCTTTAATAACTTCATCTAAAACTACACTAAACTTGCTAGTAGGAGTGCCACTATTATAATCTAAACTATCTATAAATATAAATTTTTGCGCTAGTTTTTGTTTTTTCCCTTGTGGAGGTTTAATTAATGCTGCTTTACCAAAATCAAAATCATTTATACAAAAATTATTTGAATCACTATCTATAATATTATTATTATCAATACAAAAATCTGACATTATATATAATTAAAATATAATTTTTTAAAGTTTTTTACTTTTAATCAAAAATAATAAATCAATTAAATAATTTTGTAAAATTTCAAATTCTTGAGTATATTGATTATTTAATATATAATTATCAACTTGATTTAAGTTATCTAGTAGTATTTTAAATTTTTCTGAATATTTATTTGTTTTTTTAATTTCTATATTGTCTGTAGTTTCACATAATGGATTAGAACTTTGAGTATAATTATTAGGAGAATTAGATTCTTCTGAAGATGGTGTCAATTCTGTATTAGATGGAGAATTTTTAGGATATAAATCATCTTTACATTTTCTAGGGTCAACTAACATATGTAGTAATGTATCATCCATAGTATATTTATAATTATAAAATATATTTTAAATAATTTTATTGCATAAAAATATAAATGAATTATAAAAAAAAATATTTAGAATATAAATTAAAATATTTAACAGCAAAAAAAATAGTAAATAAAAAACAAAAAGTATTAAAAGGTGGCGAAACTGATTCAGAATATTTAAAAAATAGTTTATCAATTGAGGATCTAGAAAAAAAGTTAAAAAATTATTTAAAAAATAAAAATAAATTTAAAATATTATTGATTTGTTATGCTGGATGGTGTGGATATTGTAAACAATTGAAAGAACCTATAAATAAATTATATGAAGAATTGGGATCAGAAGCAGAAAATAAATTATTAACAATAGATTTATCTATACATACAAAATTTAACGATAAATATGATTTTATACAAAGTTATCCAACATTATTATTATTAAGTAATAAAAATGAGGAAATTAATGAAGATGATTTATTTTCAAATTTTAATATAATGAATATAGAAGATAGAACTGAATCATATTTAAAAAAGTTATTATTAGATGATTAAATAACTTCATATTCTTTTTTTTTATTTAATAGATTAGATATAGAATTAAAATCAAAAACTGAATTAGTAAAAGAACAAGTAAAAAATCTAAGTGAATTATGTTTTAAGAGTGTTGAATATATGTTTGGATAATTATTTTTGTAATCAAAATATTCTTGATTTAAATAATTAATAAACATATCAAATAATCCAAAATAATATATGAAGATAATAGAAAATAAAGGTATAATAATATAGTAATATTTAGCAAAATTTGCTTGACAAATATTATTATTTGTGTTAGGAATACCTAAATTATTTAGACAATATTGTGATGTAAATATAATAATAGAAAAAATAATAGATAATAAAATAATAATATTAGAATTAATTGAAATTCTAGGTGGTATAAATACTTTATTTTTTTTGTTTAATGTGCTATCATAATATCCCGGAGATTTTGTAATTTTTCTACCATAATTAGATAAATCAATAGAATTATGATTCATATTTTTATATATAATAATCAAATATTAAAAATTGATTTAAATTTAAATTAAAATAAAAATGAGTCTGATAAGTGGTGGAAAAATAATATTTAATAAACTGGTAGAGAAAAATGTAAAAGATGTATTTTTATATAGTGGAGGTGCTATAATGCCATTAATAGATTGTTTTAATAATCAAAAAAAAATAAATTATTATATAAATACTTGTGAACAGAATTTAGGTCATTCTGCTACTGGTTATGCTAGAAGTTTAAATAAACCAGGTGTATGTATAGTCACATCTGGTCCAGGTTTAACAAATATGATAACTCCTATGTTAGATGCTCAGAATGATTCAACACCATTAATAGTATTATCAGGTCAAGTGCCAATAAAAGCGATGGGAACAAATGCTTTTCAGGAGGCACCATCAACAGAATTAACATCTGTATTTACTAAGTGGAGTTATTGTGTAAAAGATACAGAAGAATTGGAGAGTGTAATTGAACGTGCTTTTGATATAGCGATGTCTGGTAAGAAGGGTGTAGTTCATATAGATTTACCAAAGTGTATTTTAGCAAATAAAATTATTGTAAATAAGAAAAAAGATATTAATAATATTAATATTATAAAAAATGAAAATATAGAGAATGAATATAGCAAAATTGATGAAGTAGCAAATATTATAAATAAATCTGAAAAACCGATTTTATGTGTAGGTCAGGGTTGTAATGATTATTCAAAAGAATTAACATATTTTGCCTTAAAGGGTAATATTCCTGTAACAACAACATTACATGCGGTAGGAGTATTTAGTGAAGAACATAGTTTATCTTTAAAATTTATGGGAATGCATGGAAGTGCTTATGCTAATAAAGCGATTCAAGAGTCTGATTGTATTATAGCGTTAGGGTCTCGTTTTGATGACCGAACAATTGGAACAAGGGAGACATATGGTTTAAATGCTTTAAAAGCAGGAAAAGAAAATATGGGTGGAATAATTCATGTGAATATTGATAATTCAACATTTAATAGTATAATAAAAACAAATTATAATATAAATATAGATTGTGGTGTATTTTTAGATAAAATAAAAAAAAAGATAGATTATAAAAAACGAGAGAACTGGATAAATCATATAAAAAGGTTAAAAAGTGATTATCCTTTTAAATATGATGAAGATAATTTTAATATATATTCACAAGATGTATTAAAAGAATTAAATAAACAAATAAGGATAAAAGAGAATTATATATTTACAACTGGAGTTGGAAATCATCAAATGTTTGCAGGTCAATTTATAGATTTTACTAGTCCAAAAAGTTTTATAATGAGTGGTTCTATGGGTGTTATGGGATTTGGATTACCAGCAGCAATAGGTTGTGCTATAGGAAATAAAAATAAAACGGTGATTGATATAGATGGTGATGGTTCTATATTAATGACATTAAGTGATTTAAAAACAGCATATCAATATGACTTAAAAAATTTGAAAATATTAGTATTAAATAATAAAACTTTAGGAATGGTAGATATATGGGAGAAATTATTTTATGAAAATAGAATTACAGCAACTGATAATATGTATGCTCCATCATTTGCTAATGTTGCGAAATCATTTGGTTTGAAATCATTATATTGTAATAAAAAAGATAATTTAGAATATACAATAAATAAATTTTTAGAAACTGATGGTCCAATTTTATGTGATATTAAAACAACACATACACCTTGTTTTCCGTTGGTTGCTCCAGGTAAAGGATTAGATGATATGTTTTTATGGGATTCAACAGTAAATATTGATAAAGATAATTTACCACCTTCGTAATATATAAACAAAAAAAAAAAAATAAAAAAATAATATAGATAATAAATATATGACAGAAACTTTAATATGTCTTTTTTTGATATGTATAATAATATATAATTTATGTAAATCTTATAATATTAAAGGTGGTAATATAGAAGAAAATTTAAAAATTAAGGTATTTAAAGATATTTTAAAGGATACAAATAATGGAACGTGGTTAAATATAAATTCTGATACTATAAATACTGAAAAAGTAATACAAAAACAACAAATGGAAGATGTAACTATATTATTTAAAAAGGATTCTAATAGTTTTTTTAATATAAATATACCTTATGATAAGTATAAAATAACAAATATATTAAATAATATATTTATAAATGATAAAGATAATACAGGAATAAAAAATAGATTTGAATTAAATTTGAAGAATTGTATAAGTAAATTATATGAGGAAGTAGATTTAAAAATAGATAATAATACATTAAAAATTGAGAATGTAGAATTAGTAAATGATAATAATAATTTACATAAAATAGGTTTAAAATATAGTTATTCATTTGATTTAATTCATACATTAAATGAAACTAAATATAAGTTATCTAAACAAAAACTAAAAAAATTATTTGATTATAATATAATCAAATATATAAAAAATAAATATTTAAATGATATATTAGATATAACTAATAGTGATTATTCTAATATTAATAATAATGATATAAATAGTGTTCAGTTTAGATATTCTATAAAACCAACATATTCAGGAACTTTTATAAAAAATTCAATAATTTTGAATAAATTAGATATAAAATCATTTATAAAAAAATATTTTGAAAAAGAACTTTATATAATAAATGATGAAGATGATTTTGTTTTAGAAAATGGTGATAAACAGTTAAAAATTAATATAACTTTTTCTAAGATTCCAGGTCAAAATCCAGTAGAAAAATTTGATAAATTTACAAAAACTTTATTTAATAAAAATTTTACGAGTGCTTTAACTGGTAAATCAATAGTTTTATATGATTTTATAGAACATCCAGGAATACAAATAGAATATTATTTAAAAAATATATATGTGCCAAATGAATATCATTATAAACCAATTCCAAAAATAATAGAAAGTATTAGAATGTATAATTTAAATGATGTAAATATAATGAAAACAATAAGTTCAGAACAGATAAATCCAATAAAAACAGGTAATAAATATATAATAAAATTACCAAAATTACAGTCAGAACAATCTATAAATATAGATTTAATATTTAAATTACATAAAGACCATAAGTTTGCTAATCAAGAAAGTAATAAATTAAATATAACAGACTATTCTCCTAAACAATTTGAATTAGAATTTAATCAAAATAGAACACAATATGAGTTACAATTTTATGATAGTATGTATGAATATAAATATACAGGAGGTGAAGGTTGTAATACAAATACAACATTATTAAGAAGATTAAATTGTTATGATAATACTATAAGAATTTTAAAAGAACCAATATTTTTTAATACAAATTATCAAGAACATATAGAGTCATTTTATTCTCCGGTATTAATTAGAAATACTCCAAGTAATTTAACTCAAGGTGTTTTAACAAGAAATTTTAAACATCATTCAACATGCAATAAATTAGATATATTTTATAATGATACAACATTAAATGGAAAATTAAAAGTAATAAATAGTATAGAATTAGATTCAGATTTAAAACAAGAAGTAATAGCAACATTATTTAGTAAAATGGCAACAGATGAGATATTTTTTTCTTTTATAGAAAATAAGAATCCGATAGATAAAGTTAAGTTTTTAAAATTAAGAATATTAGGACTTTGTAAAAATGATTTAATCAAAAATAATAAATTTTCAGAAACTGATATAAAAAATTTATCAGAAACGAAACATATAAATAAAGATAAAATTTATGGTGCTTTACGTTATTTAGAGTCTAGTTCTGATAATATTATATATAAATATAAAGAGGAGTTATCAAGAATTCCTTTAGATACAACTGAGAAAACTTTTGAAAATTTTAGATTTATGGAACCTATAGAAAAATTAAGTTTTTTGGAAGAATTAAATAATTCAATTGCTGTTAATCAAGATGTAAAATTTTTAATTGCTGTTCAGATACATATATATAATGATAAATATAATAATAAATTATCAGATTATAAAAATGTTAATAAAGCAGAAATCTCAGAATTATATAAATTAATAAATAGTAAAGCTAATAATAATTTTGCTAAAAATTTTAAAGCTAGATATATAGATGAAGTTATAAATCAGTTGCTTAATAAAGATGCTAGAATTAATAATTTTATGGAATATATGTCTTCAGAATTAGATAAAAATTTTGGAACAGAAAATAAATGTATAAAAATTTTTGAAAATAAATCAAATTTAGATGATAGTAAATTATTTGAAGAATTAAAATTAAATAATTGTATAGATGATAGATTTTTTACAAAAATAAGAACTGAAAAAGAAAATGAAATATATAAATCATCACTTGTGACTTTACAAAAAAATATAAAAAAACTTACAACAATTATAGAGAAAAATAGAATAACATTAGGTGGTTCAATAATATCAGAAGAACATATATCTAATTTATATTCAACAGTTCGTCCAATTATATCACAAGAATATATACAGAATACTGTATCAACATTAAGTCCAATTATATCCGAGGAGTCTAGACCGTTGATTATGCCTGTTAAATATACAGATATTGTATCTCAAAATAATTGTCCTAGTGTTCCACTTAAATTAAATAAAATTGTTGATATGACAGATGTAGATTTATATATAACAAATCCTAATACATCTAATAATACATTAATAAGTATTTTTGGTAATTCAGAAGATTCAAATATAAAAAAAACTATAGATAATATAAGAAAAATAAGTAATATAAATTTAGATTTTATTAATAATATAAATACATTAACATTAAGTAATATGTCAGAACTAAATAATATAGTTTCTAAGTTAGACCAAATAAAAAAATTTACAAATATATTAAATAATTCTAATACTACTATAGAACAGAAACAATATTTACAAGTATATGAATATATAATAAATACATTAATTAGAGATTTGGAGAGTTTTAAGACAATAAGTATTAAGTTAATAAATAATAAAAAATCATTTGTTGGAGGAAATATTGATTTAAAAAATCCTAATTCTCCTGAAACAATATTAACATATATGTCTAAAAATATAGATAAAAAATCAATAAAACAGGTTTTTAGTATTATTTATTCATTTGTCCGTAATGATAGAGATGATTTTAATCCTAGTAATCCTATAGATAATCCTAAAAAGTTTTTTGAATATACAAATATTATTTATAATAATATAAAAAATAATAGAGAAAAATTACAGGAGTTTTTTATATTTTTAGAAAAAAATCATTCAAATGAATTTAAAAAATATAAAAATATAGTCAATATTGAAGATAAATCAATAAGTGATATTTATATGAATTTAAATCGTGAAATAGTTTCAACTAGTAGTCCAATAGATAATACTATTGTGCCAAATAAAGATATATTAAGATTAAGTAAACGTAATCAAGATCTTGAAAAAAAAATTCAAGAATTTAAAACACAAAGTGATAATTATAAAATCAAACTTGATAATTGCAATAATACAATCAGTATAATGAATAGAGCTGCTCAGATAGCTTCATATAGAGGTGGTAAATCAAATATATCTATGGTAGATAAAAATAAAAATCAAAAAAGAGATATAGAACAACAAAGTAAATATATGAGTAAAAATATAAATAATCAAGATTTAAGTAAACCATTAAAAACTGATAATAATGAATGTAATACATTTTCTTGTCAATCAAATGAAAAAATTCAGAAGCAATATCAAAATACTTTAGACCTTTTAAATTTAGATAATTCTACGAAAAAAATGTCTAAAAAGTGTCGTCCAAATAATCAAGAATGTGATATGTGTGGTGTTATAAAAAATACATCTAATTATGATAATATAAATCAATTATCAAATATTATTAGTTCCGAAGATATTGATTATGATTTACCATTATGTCCTCCAGATTGTTCTAAATGTGATGATATAAATAATTTACAATCATATGATAATGCTTTTAATTCAAATTTATTAAAAGATTTGAATAAAAATTATAATATTGATGAAGTTAAATTTTATAAAGATGATGCGTCAAATTTATATTCAACATATCATAAAAGTGTTTTAAATAAAACAAATAAAACGATACCAAAAAAAAATAAAACTCAATTAAAAAATACAGATAAAAAGGTATTAAAAAATAAATTAAATAAATTAGTATCTAAAATAAATTGATTATTATTAAATTTTGATTCCATTATATCTTAATATTCCTCTAAAAACACCTATAAATAAAAATATTGATATTATTAAATATGATATATAATACCATAAATATCCTCTAAAAATAAAAGTAAATATAATATAAAATAGTATATAAATTGGTAGAAAATATTTAATTGGTATCCAATCTTCAATATTAATGATTAAAATTTCAGATGGAATTATTGAATCAATATAATCATATTTTTCAATATAATGAAATAATACATTATGTAATCTTTCCGATAAAAATCTTACAATAATGATAATTATATTTTCAAAAATATATAAAAATAAACTAAATGTAAATATTAAAAATAGAAATGAATTTATATTTACAGGATACATACTAGAATCAGTCATACCAAAAATATTTTCTATTGTTTTAAATATTTTTTGTGTAAAAGTTAATGTTGCATTTTGTAATTCTTCTAATGTTATTATTTTTTTTGTTTTTTTATTATAAATTCTGTAATTATTTTTATATTTATAAATTTTATAATCATTAGAATCAAATTCATAATTTTGATAAACATAAAAATATCTATTATATTTTTTAATAACAGTCCAACCATTTTCATTTAAATATTTAATTATATTTTTCTGTTTTATTAATATTTCTAGTTCATTTGAATTATATTCTTTTTTTAATATTTTATTGTATAAAACTATATTATTAGTTTTATAATATTTTCTTAGATGATATTTATCTGATTCAAAAATATTATTATTTTTATATGTATAAACATATTTATTATTAGATGATTTTTTAATAAACCAATTACTATTTTCTAATAATTTATTTTTATCTTTTATTTGATTTTCTTTATTAATAATATTTTTTATAGAAATTTTATTGTATTCAGCAGTATTGTCTTTATTTTTATTTATCTTATATACATCGGTTTCTAATTGTTTTGAAATATTATTATATAAATTATATTTTTCTTTATTATCTTGATTTTTTTTTTCTTCTAATAGAATTTTTAATTTATTTTTAACAATATTTTTCTTATTTTCATCTAATGATTCTAGTATTTTTGTTCTATTTTCAGTTGATTCATTTAATAAATTTGATGCTAGTTTATCTGTTAATAAATTATTATTATAGGTTTTTTCTTTTTCTGGTAAATTATTTAATTTTTGATTAAATATTTTTAATGTATTTATATTAGATAAATTACTCATTTTATAAATATATAAAACAAATTAATTAGTATTTAATTTTATTAATTTTTCTTCTAATTTTGTTTTATCAAATAAGATATTTGGACTATCTATTATATCTTCAATAGGATTAATATCATTTGATTCTATAATAATATTATCAATATTAATTTTAGGTAAATCATCATTTTGTTTTTCATAATTATTATTTTCTTGAATTTCTTTTTCATCAGATAATTTTTTATTATCACTTTCATTTTTATGTGTATCTTCTTTATTACTTTCTTTTTCATTATTAATAATATTAACTAATTCTTGGTTAATATCTGTTTCATGTTCTGATAAGTTTGTTTCTAAATAATCAGTTAATATTGTTTTTATAGGTAAAAAATTTCTAATAACAGTTTCAATAGAATTTTTTATTAAATATTCGATTTGTTTTTTATTTTTTTGTATTGTTAATTTATTATTATTTTCATCAAATAAATAAAGTGTTTCATAAAAATCACGAGCACACTGAATATAACATTTATGAATAAATATTTCTAATTTAGGTATTTTTAATTTTATTTTTTTTTGAGAACTTTTTATAGAACATAATAATCGTGTATTACTTATAAATACAGCAGTTAATAAGTCATCTATATAATTCATATTACTTTTTATTCTGTTTGTTTCTTTATTTATAATACTTTTATTCCATTTAGGAATTTCTAATAACATTTGTTGAAACATTACTAAAACATCTTTATTATTTTCATTAGATATTTTTTTACAGTGAAAATATATTGAATTAATTCCTCTTGTAATTTCTGGATATAAATATGATATTAAAATACATGAAAATTCTTTTTTTGTATCTACTAATAGATTTAAATATTCCATTTATATTTTATATTATAAAATATATTTTTATAATACGCTATAATTAAAATCTTTTTATATATATATAAATTAATGATACTTGAAATAAAATTAGAAATGTTAAATAATGATTATTTATTTGTATTATTAGGCGGATTATTAGCAATATTATTTTTATTTATTGATAAATGTATATTTTGTAAAACTAATGAAGAAGTATCAAATATTACTTATTTTAAAAAGTTTTTATCTGTATCTATCATTATTTATTTAATTTTATTAATTAAAAGTCAATTTAATAATTTAGATTCTAATAATATAATAGAATTACCAAATCCAGAAGATAATAGCATAAGCACCGATCGAGCACCATTTTAATTAAAAAATAAAAATTAAAATTAAAGTATTTAAAAAAAAAATATATTATATATATATATATATATCATCATATTATATATCTTGAGAATAGTTTAAATTTATTATTCATTACAATTTATATATGTATTTATTATAATAAAAAATTATATCAATAGTGTAATGCTATTAGTGATATATTATAAATATATAAAATTTTATTATTTGTAAATAATAAAGTTCTCAATACAGCATAAAAAACTTATAATCAAAAATATCATATCGAATTGAAAATTTACAAGTTCATAAAATATACCTAATAATAATTATGAGACTTAAAAAATTATAGCATACATTTTGGCGATTAGATAAATCATAAAATTATCATATTGATAAAAAAAAGATGAATAAAAATAGATTATATAGCAGCATAAATAAACAGAGATTATTATAGGACGACGACGACATCATTCAGGTAAAAATGAGTAAAAAAAAATATAAGGGTAAAAAAAAAATATAAAGGTAAAAATAAAATATAAGAGTAAAAAAGTATAAAAAATAGAATAAGAGTAAAATAAAAAGAATAGAATAAAAAATAGAATATAAGAGTAAAATAGATAATAAAAATATAAGATAAACAAATAATTATGTAAGAGAATAAATAGATTTAGTTATATGTGATATTTGAAATATGATATGACTAAATCTATTTTTTTTATCTTTGATTAGGATGTTTATATTCAAGATTTAGATAGTTAAAGATGTCTTCTTCTGTATTTAATAAAATAGGATTATTATTTTTATCATATAAACCATATTCATTAAGTTTAAGATTAAGTTTAATTGCTTGATTTCGCATAGTTGTATTATTTAATTTACTACCTGTAAAATATAATATAGCAAATGGATATGATTTTTTAGGAATAAGTCTAATATCTATTCTCATAAATTGTTCAAATTTAGGTATTTTACAGATACCCATATATTTAGTTTGACCTTTTGTAGTAAGATCATCAACTAATATTTTTTTTTGTTTTAGGAATTCAACAATAAATCCTAGTGTATGTTGTTCTTCTGGAATTAAAATGTCAATATCACTAGAAGATGATTTTTCTCTTCTATAAGAACCACATACGATAAAATTAAATTTAATTTTAGTTTTAAAATTATTTAATATAGAAATAAATTGTGTAATGATATCTCTAGGAATCTTTTTTTGAAGGTCATGATAATATTTAATACCAATTAATTGATGATGTGTTAATTCATCTAAAATTTTTGAAGTAGGATTATTAATTAAATCATTAAATGTGATATTATTTTCTATTAAATTTTTTGCTTTAGCTGGTCCAATACCAGTAATAGTTTGTAGTAATTTAAATTCAGATACTGTATTTGAAGTAGTGTTTGTAGTAGTATTATTAATATTTTCTTTTAATTTACCTGATTTAAGTATTTCAGATATTCTATCTAGTGTTCCTTTACCAATACCTTTAATATTTTTAATTTGTTCTATAGATGTAATTTCAAAATCAAGATTATTTATAATATCGATGGTTTTTTTAAATGAATTTACTTTAAATGAATAATTGGAAGGTTTGTCATTAAACAAACTTTGAATAAGTGTTTGGAAGTTATTTACAATTACAGAGTTCATTATTATACTTTAATATAAATAAAAAATCAATTTTAATTTTTTTATATATAAAACGTATTTAAATACTACTATATATAAATTAAATATGGATGAAAGTTTAGTATCTTTGGTAGATGAAACACAAACAATAGAAGAAAATAATTATCTAATAGAAATGGATTTAACAAATTATGAAAGAAATATATATAGTTGGATTTTATTTGTATTTAGTATTATAATAAATTTAATATTTGTAATTATTTATAATGAAAATGTAGGTGTAAATTTATTTTTAAATTTAATATATATATTATCAAATTGTGGTGTATTATGTTTAACATATAAAAATAAATATTTAGAAAAAATAAAAGATAATTTAATATTAATAATATTATTATTAATATCAATAATATTTGATATAATATTAAGTTTAAATAATAATGAAAATAAACTAACATTAATATTTATATTTATGATTAAAAATGTGATAATAGGTTGTTATATAAAATATAGTTATGAAAATTAATATGTAGAATAATGATAGTATATTATTATTTTTTTTTCTAATAAATATTTATAATGTCATCAATAGTTGCATTAAATGCCGGTTCAATAAAAATAAAAAATATGTCTAGTTATGGCCAATCATCTAGTTTAAATATTGGTAGTAATTTGAATATAACTGGTAATATAAGTATTGGAGATGAATTATTGGTATTATCAACACAACAAAGTATAAATTCAGATACAGGAGGTATGTTAGTAAAAGGTGGTTTAGGTGTAGCTATGAATGTTAATATAGGTGGAAATCTTAATGTATCTGATGGTGCTTTATATGTGAATCGTGAAGGAGGTTTACAAACAACACGTGTAGGAATAGGAACAACAACACCAAGATGTAGTTTAGAAATGGTAGGAACAGATGGTATAATAGTTCCAAGTGGTTCAAATTTAGATCGTGATAATATTCAAAATCCTGTAGATGGTATGATTAGATATAATAATGAAGATAATTTTTTTGAAGGTTATAGTAGTAATACTTGGGCTATATTAGGAGGTGCTAAATCAGCAGATAAAAGAACTTATGTAGAAGCAGAACAATTTTCAAATGAAAATGTTTTACGTTTTGCTACATCAGGTAAACAACGTATGGCAATTTTTAATGGAAATAATAATATATATGGAGAAATCTCTGATAGCACCGGTAATGGAACTGTGCCTGGAATGATGGGTGGTATTGCTATTGGTCTAGATTTTAATAGACCTGAAGCTTCATTACATGTTAAGGGTAATATGATAGTTTCTTCTAATGTAAATATTACTGGTGATTATTTTAAAGTTTTAACTACTAATAATGAAAATGATTCTATAAAATTATTAAGTGAAAATGGTGGAATGATTTTAAATATTAACAAAAGTTTAAATGAAACTATAGGAGAAAATAAAATTACACATATATCAGGATATTTAACTGAAACTATAAATAATAAGTTATCTAGAACTGTTCTAGGAGATGTAATTGAAACTTATAAATCAAATAGAGATATAATTATTGATGGAGAACATTCACTAACAGTTGGAAGTGATACAACATTAGTATATAATGGAACTAGAACTATGAATATATTAGGTGAAGTTTCTGAAACCTATAAAGGTAATAGAACAATAAAGGTTAGTGGGAATTTATTAGAAACAATAATAGGAAATTATAATTTAAACATATCAAATGATTTTACTGAAATAGTAAGTGGAAGTAAAGATATAGTAGTATCAAATAATTTATCATTAACAGTATCTGGAAATAGTAATTTAATAATAGAAAATGATAGATATTTAAATATAAAAGGAGATAATACTAGTATTATAGAAGGTAATATAACTGAAACAATAGGAGGTATATATAATACAACTATTACTGGTGATAGAACATTATTAGTATCAGGAAATGTAGATGAAGTATATGATTCAAATTTATCTATAACAGTAGATGGAACTGTAAATAGTATATATAATGGTTTAACAACAACTGTAATTGATGGTTTAAATAGAGAAACTATAAAAAATAATAAAGTCTTAAATATTTCTGGTAATTCTACTGAATTAATTACTGGAAGTAAAACTATAATTATATCAGGACAAGCTTCTGAAACAATACAAGGTGATAAAATTGAAGTAGTTACAGGTATATTAAGTGAAACTATAGAACAAAATTTTAATAGAGTTGTATTAAATGATATAAACGAAACTTTTGGTGGCTCTAGAACTGTTACAATTAGTGGAAATAGTTTAGAAACAATATCTGGATTACATTCACAAACAATAAAAGGTATTTCTACTGAAGTTTTTGATAATAATCGTAATATAACTATTAGTGGAAGTTTATTTGAAACTGTTTCTGGAAGTAAAACTATTATAGTTAGTGGAGAAAATGTAGAAACAATAAAAGGTAATTCATCACTACACATAACAGCAAATTATACAGAATTAGTTACAGGTAATAAAGATGTTACAATAACAGGAGATTCTAATGAAACGATTGAAGGAAATGCGTCTAATACAGTAAAACAAGATAAAACTTTAATAATATCTGGAAACAATGTAGAAACTATAGGAGGTAGTAATAATTTAATAGTTGAAGGTGTAAATACAGAAACATATAAATCAAACTTTATTAAACATGTTGAAGGTAATTTATCTGAAACTATATCTGGTTCAAGTCATTTATTAATTACAGGTATAACTCATGAAACATATAAAGATGATAAATTTATAAATATTGCTGGAAATAATGACTGTATAATAGTAGGTTCAATATCAACAAATATTAATAATACTCGAACATTAATTGTTAGTGGTGATAATATTGAAACATTTAAAAGTGATAGTTCAACAACAATACATGGAAATAAAGTAGAAATTATAACAGGTGATTCTACAAATACAATTACTGGTTCAAGAACTTTCTTTGTTGGTGGTAATTCTACAGAAACTTATAATTCTAATCGTTCTATATTTATTAGTGGAAATTTAGAAGAAACAATATTAGGTGATAATATAATTCAAATTACACAATCTAATATAGAAACAATAGAATATGATAATTTAATACATATTAAAGGTGATTGTTTTGAAACAGTAGATGGTAATAAAACTGTAGAAATACAGGGTTCATATACAGAAACTATAGAAGGTAATTTAGTTGAAACTTATGTAGGTTCAAAAGCATTATCTATTGGTGGTGATTTTAACGAAACTATTACAGGAACAAGCACTTTATCAATTAGTGGAGATTATATAGAAACTATAACTGGTTCTAAAACAAATGTAGTAGGTGGAGATTTAACAGAAACTGTCACAGGTCAATATGAATTACATGTTTATAGCACAGAACCAAGTAAAATAGAAACAGAAGGAGATATAACATTAGAAACAACAGGAGGTTCAAAAGATATAAAATTATCTACAGCAGGTTCTGGAAAAGTTCATATAACTAATAATACTAATATAACACATGATAATAATGTTCCTTATGATAGTGTTGGTAGTTTAATAGTAGATGGAGGTGTTTATATTAAAAAAGATGGTTGGATAGGACAAAATTTAAATGTAATAGGTAATTTAAATATAACTGGTAATTATACAAGATTAAATACAGATAATATTATAGTAGATGATCCTTTAATAGTTTTAGGATTAGATTCTAATGATAATTCAGCTCAATCTGGTATAGTTAGTAGATATAAAGATAATGGTAATTATAAATTTACAGGTTTAGTTAAAGAAACAAATAGTTTTGATTATCATTTATTTACAGATATTGACCCATTAACAAATGATAATGAAATACCTAAATCATTAGATATGACTGATTCATTAAGTGATAAAGATAAACATGGTAATTTAATAGTTAATAAAATAGATTCATTAGATGAAACTGATCTAGATCCAAATAATATAAGTTATGCTCATGCTAAAGCTAATGCTTCAATATTTTCTGAAGGAAGTTTAGGTGTTGCTAATAATGTATTTATAGGTGATAATAAAGGTATTTATTTTGGTGATTCATTAAATAAAATAGAAAAAACATCTACAGAATTAAATATTCATTCAACTAAAGATATTGATATTAATTCACTAGAAAGTAAAAGTGTTTCTATTTCAAGTTCAAATAATTTAGTTGAAACTATTGCTAATGATAAAACTACAATAATTGGAGGAGATTCTAATTTAACAATAAGTGGTGCTCATGATAAAGTAGTTGGTGATAATGCTACTGAAATTTATAAAAGTAATCGTTCTATAATTGTATCTGGTAATAATACTTTAATAGTTTCTGGTATTAATAGTGAAACATATAAAGGTTCATCTAGTATAACAATTGATGGAGCATATACTGAATTGATTACTGGTATAAGAACTTTAAAAGTTACAGGTGATTCTATAGAAACCTATAAATCAAATAGAAATATATTAATATCTGGAAATTTAAATGAAACAGTTTCAGGTGTAAAAACACAAAATATAATTGGTGAATTAAATGAAACAATCGGTAATAATTATAATCTTACAGTCACAGGGTCCAGAGTTTTAATTGTAAGTGGAACATCATCAGAAACATATAAAAATAATAAAGAAATAGTTATACATAATAATTTAACTCAAACTATAGGTAATAATTTAACTATTCTAGTAACAGGTGATAAGTTTGAAACTATAGCAGGTATATGTAATGAAACTTATACTGGAACAAGAACAATTAATGTTAGTGGAAACTTTAATGAAGTAATTACAGGAACATATGATTGTATAATTAGTGGTGAAAGTAATAAAACTATAACATTAGATAGCACAGAAAATTATTTACAAGATCGTTTATTAAGTGTTAGTGGTAATAATACAGAAATTGTTTCTGGGTCTAATTCTATAACTATTTATGGAGATTCTAATGAAACTTATTATAATAATAGAACTATTGAGATTAGTGGTAATTTAACAGAATTAATTACAGGTTCTAAAAATATTGATGTATCAGGTGATTCAATAGAAACATACAAAAAAAATAGAACAGTATTAATAAGTGGTAGTTTTACAAATACTGTTGATGGAAATGTAAATGAAACATATGAAAAAAGTAAATTATTAATAGTTTCAGGTAATTATATTGAAACTGTTGGAAATACAAAAGATATAATTATTTCTGGTGATTTATTAGAAACAATACAAGGAAATAGACATTTAGAAGTTGAATTAGCATCTACAGAATTATATAAAAATACCAGAAATATGACAGTATCTGGAAACTTTATAGAACAAGTTACTGGAAATCGTAATCTAACTGTTGAAAGCACAAACAATGAAACATATAAGGCTGTTAGAACAGTTGTTATATCTGGAAATAAAAATGAAACAATAAGTGGAGCACATAATATTACAACTCATGGAGATGTTAATACTACATATTTAGGTAATGTTCAGAAAACTATTGATGGAACATATATTGAAACAATTACTGGTGCTGTAGAACAATTATATAATAATACACGTGATTTAACAATAGTTGGAACAAATAAAGAAACATATAATAATAATTATAGTTTACAAATTTCTGGTGATTCTACAGAAATTATAACTGGAATTAGAACAATAATAGTATCAGGAATAAATAATGAAACTTATAAACAAAATAGAACAATTATAGTAAGTGGTAATTTATCAGAAACAATTACAGGAACACATAATTTACATATTTCTGGAATAGCTACAGATATTATTAAAGGAAATAGAATTTTAACTATATCAGGCAATTATACACAAGTTATATCAGGAGATTTAAATGAAACTATAAAAAATAATACAGTTATAATAACTGGTAATAGTATTGAAACAATAGAACAGAATAGAACATTAGTAGTTAGTGGAAATATGGAAGAAACTATTAAAAATAATTATTCTATAAATATTGTAGGAACTAATCAAGAAATATATAATTCTAATAGAACTATTACAATATCAGGTAATTTAAATGAAACTATTACAGGAAGTTGTTTAAAACATATTCATGGTGATTTAGATGAAACATTTAAAAATGATTGTAATATTACAATAAGTGGAGATTCAAATTTAATAATTTCTGGTTATGTAAAAGAAACATATCATAATAATATAACTCAAATTATAACAGGAGAAAATAATGAAACATATCATTCATATAAAAATTTGATTATTTCTGGTGATAATAATATTACTATATCTGGTGATAAAAATTGTTCTATTGAAGGATTATTAATTGAAACTGTTAATAATAATAGAATTATACAAATTAGTGGTAATACAATAGAAACTATATCAGGATATCATTCATTAACGATTACAGGAAATAGTGATGAAGTATTTAAATCAAACAGAAATATGATTATAAGTGGAAATATGAATCAAACAGTTTCTGGTAAATATGATTTAACTATTAATAATACAAGTTCAGATGCGTTAAAAATGACAACTACATCTGGTGGAATTGAATTAAATTCTGGTTCTGATTTAGGTCAAGAAATATTAATTAATTCTAATGTTAGATTTAATAATATACTTTATTATACTCCAGAAATATTAACATCAGCAGGAGATAAAGATACTGATAATAGTGGTGGTGGTCCATTAACTAAAAGAAAAGTATTATCATCATCTGTTTTAACTATTTTAGCAAATAATAATTCTAATTTGAATCCACTTAATGGTGATGATAATAATTGGTATTGTGTTGTTCCAAATGGAACTTATAATGGACAACTTAAAAAAGTTGTATTACATCCTATTTGGGATACAAATAATAATGGACATGTAAATATAGCTATTAATAGATTTTGTGATCCAGATGGTTCAATTTTTACATCTAATTATGAAAATGATAATACAAATGTAGCTCAAATTATTCTAAATAAAGGTGGTCAATCAATTAATTTAATATATGTAGATGATGATTCAAATAATATAGATACAACAGGTTATTGGATGTTACTAGATAACAATTTTGATTTCATATAAACATAAATCACTAATTAGTTTTTTTTTTTTCTAATATAAATTATAATGACTTCACGTTCTGCTGTATCTAGTCTTATTAAGGGAATAAATATTAATTTTATTGATCCTTATAAAAATACAGAAGCTATTACTATTTCAAACTTAGATAATAAAAATATAGTTACCGGTGATAAATGTTTTGTAAATTCTACTGAAGATATTACACATAATAACAATAGAATTGATAAAATATATTATGTTAAATTTGATTCTGCCTTAAATAAAGTTTTATTATCTGAAGATGAAACTAATTGGTTTCCTCCTAACTATTCATTAACTTTATATTCTGGTGCTACTTATACTTTTATTCAAAAAAATAATGTAGAATATAATAATGATACTAATCCTTTACTAATTTCTACTAAAAATATTTATGAAAAACCACGTTTAATACCATTATATGATGATAATATTTTATATCAAGTATATGATAATGACTCATCTTCTTGGATTACTAAAATACCTGCTGATCCTAATGGTTTAGTTAGAAATGATACATATTATACTCAAGCATTTTCTTCAACTATTACTAAACGTAAAATAATATTTTCTCCATCACAACATGCAGATATTTTTTATATTACAGAACAATTTAATAATCCTAACATAACAGGTGGAAGTTTGTTTGTTAAACCAAATAATTATAAATATGGAGCAGCAATAGTAAATTCTGGTTTAGGAGTATCTTACAATCTTAATTCTGGTAAAAGTTTTATAATTGATGATATTTTTATTGTTAATAATACAAATATATTTATTACACCCGATAAAGTTAATACTTCTACACCTATTCAAGACCACTATAAAATTAATTGTGGTATTGGAACAAATGATTCTAGATCTACCCTTGATTTAGGTTATATGAATAATGCATTTAAAATTCCTAGTGGAAATGATACTACTGAAAAACCAAATGGATTAATGGGTATGCTTCGTTACAATACAGATATTAAGGATTATGAAGGAAAATCTGCTTCAGACTGGGGCACCCTTGGAGGTATTCAAGATATTGATATGGATACTAAAATTAAACTATATCCAGGTGAATCTACTGATAATTTAGGACAATTAGAATTTTTAACTGAAAATCATACACGACTTAATCTTGGTTATAGAGGCACTGCTGTAAATCATAAAAATCCTACTGCTACTTTAGATATAAAAGGAAATTTAGCTACATCTAATCATAATATTGGTGGAGTTATTTTAGGTGCTGATACACTTAATACAGATAATTATTTTAATTTATCAGTTAATAATAATTCTACTAATTCATTAGATATTTTATCTAATAATGGTGGGATGATTCTAAATATTAATAAAAGTTTAAATGAAGATATTAATATAAATAAAATTTCCATATTAGGTAATCATACACAAATCATAGATTTAGATCATAATTTATTTGTTAATAATATAAATACATTAAATTATAATTCATCATTTGAAAACTTTATAACATCAAATAATTCTGAAATATTTCAAAATAATTCTTCTAATGTTTTTAATAATGTTAATATTACTATTTCAAATAACTCAATAGAAACTTATAATACATCATTACCATTATTAAATTCTTCTACTAATAAAACTAATAATATAATGAATAATTATAATTTTAATTTATCATTTAATAATTATCAAATTATTGATAATAATCTAACAAATATTATTTATAATAATCTTAATAAAACGATAAATTCTAATTATAATCAAAATATTATTGATAATAATTATAATCTTATTTATGGTAATTCTAATATTATCTATAATAATAAACTAACTGAATCAGCAAATTCTAAAATATCCAATTATTTATCATCAACTAATTTACATTTTATTCAAGGTTCTACTAATAATTATAAAAAAAACTTTTCGAATACTATAAATGGTGATTGTATTATTAATATCACACAAGATAAAAACTTATCAGTTAATGATAGTAAAGTTGATACAATTAATAATCATCAAGTTAATATTTTAAATGATTCTACTAAAAATATTCATTATAATAATATTTTAACTTCTAATATTGATTATAATATTAGAAATAAATTGAATAAAATAAATCATATTTCTTTATCTTCAAACTTAAATGCAGGTTCACTATATTCTACAATTAAAACAAATACTGATATTAAAATAGAGAAAGATTTTACTAACTCTACAGGTCAAGTAAATCATATATCAAATTTAAATTCAAATAAATTTATAAAACAAGAATCTACTAAAAATAATTATGATAATTTATATATTAATCAAAAAACATTAGAAAAATTAATTCATAGTAATAAACATAATATTACTAATCTTAATTCACTAAAAAATTATTTAAATAATTTTAAAATTAATTATTCAATAAATAAAATAATCACTATTTCAGGTTCTTCTAATAATACTACCAAAAATGACAGCACTTTATTTTGTAATCAAAACTTTATAATAAATATTAATTCTAATCATACTTCAGATGTTAATAATAATAAATCTAATAATATTAAACAAAATAATACATTATCTATTGATAATGATAATAATTATTACTTTAATGATAATTCATCAACATTAATACAAAATAATTTTGATACAAAAGTTAGTGGCTTTAATAAATTATATTTTAATCAAATTAATACAAAAACATTCAAAAATAATTTTAATATAAATATTTATAATAATCTTAATACTATAATTGAAAACACAGATATTAATAACTTTCAAAATAATAATTCTATTTCAGTTAATAATAATAATCTTGAAATATTTAAATCTAATTTTAATAAAACTATATCTAAAAAAATAGAAACTATAAATAATAATTCACAATATCTAGTTTATAATACATATTCTAATATAGTTAATACTCAAGATACTAAAACATATAACAATAATAATAATATTACTTTTAATAATAATAAAACACTTATTATTAAAAATAACTGCATTACTATATCAAATAATTTAAATAAAATTAATGCTACTAATACTATACATATTAAACAGAATTATTCAAAAAAAATAGGTAGTTCTGAATCTAATATACACAATATTATTTTAAAAGGTAATTCACAAATTACATTTGGTAATAATTATCAAACTACTATTTTAAATAATAAAAATATTACAACTAATTTAAATATTGAAAGAAACTTACAATCAAATTATAATGTTTTATCAAATACAAAAGATATTCTTTTTAAATCAAATAAAAATTCTGTTATAAAAAATGACTTAATTGAAACAGTAACAGGTAAACTTAATTATGTTATTAAAAATAATTGTAAAATAATACAAAATAATGGAGAGATTAACTTAATTACTAAATAATATCTAATAATATAAATTAAATATTATTTTTTTTTTTCTACTTTTAAAGTATAATGTCGTCGTTTGGAGATTCAAACTATATATCATTATATAGAGTTGCTAATATTTCTCAAGCAGATATTACCAAATTCAAAAATTCTGTAAGAAACCAATCTACACTTGCAGAGGATTCAGATAATACACCTGTATTTTTACCAGATGAACTAAACAATGATGGAGCAGATACTAACAAAAATATGTTTATATTTAAATTTGATGCTCCAGGAGCAACAATAACATTAGACAGTTCTACAGGTGTCTCAGAATCAGATGATAGTAATGAGCAATCAATTCCTGAATCTGCTGATAATATTAATATATTAAGTAATGGTTTTAATATTACTTTTAATTCATTATATAATGGTGGAGATACATTTAAAATTAATATTTTAAATAGTAGTAATATTACTTTATGGGAAAAAATTGTTAATACTGGATTAACATCAAATGAATCAAAAGATATTAATTTATTAGATGGACAAGTTGTTGGAAACAATAATCCATATAATAATGATTATCAGTTAACAGCTGGTAATTATCAGTTTGTAATTAATGTTTATAATGGTGGAATTAATGGAACATTAGTAGCATCATCATCACATTCTCATTTAGCAACAATAGGAGATAAAACTATCACATGTGTCACTCAAACATCAACTGTTAATGTTAAAACTTTCACTACCAATAATGTTAATAGCAACAAATATATATTAAATAATATACAAACATATAATCCACATATTAACTTTGGTTTAAATAATGGAGCATATACTTTAACAAATATACCAAGTAATCATCCTATCGCAATTTTGAATAATGGAAAAGAATCTCTCATATCATATTATGGTGATTCAGATAAGAAGTCAACACAAGAAATAAACACTATATCATATGATTTTTATTCCGGAGATATTACTGTTACGGTATTTGGTGATTTTGATAAAGTTAGCATATATTGTCTTACTCATGGATATATGGGTGGTGAAGATTTATTAAAATATTCTACTAATTGTCCTGCTGTAGGTGGCGGTCAATCTGCTGATAATATTAATATATTAAATAATGGTTATAATATTACTTTTAATTCTTTATATAATGGTGGAGATACATTTAAAATTAATATTTTAAATAGTAGTAATGACATCTTATGGGAGAAAATTGTTAATACAGGATTAACATCAAATGAATCAAAAGATATTAATTTATTAGATGGACAAGTTGTTGGAAATAATAATCCATATAATAATGATTATCAGTTAAAAGCAGATAATTATAAGTTTGTAATTAATGTTTATAAAGGTGGAATATTAGTAGCATCATCATCACATTCTCATACTGCAACAATAGAAGATAAAACTATCACATGTGTCACTCAAACATCAACTGTTAATGTTAAAACTTTCACTACCAATAATGTTAATAGCAATAAATATGTATTAAATAATATACAAACATATAATCCACATGTTAACTTTGGTTTAAATAATGGAATATATACTTTAACAAATATACCAAGTAATCATCCTATCGCAATTTTGAATAATGGAAAAGAATCTCTCATATCATATACAGGTGATTCAGATAAGAAGTCAACAAAAGAAATAAACAGTATATCATATGATTTTTATCATGGAGATATTACTGTTACGGTATTTGGTGATTTTGATAAAGTTAGCATATATTGTCATAATCATGGATATATGGGTGGTGAAGATTTATTAAAATATTCTAGTAATTGTCCTGCTGTAGGTGGTGAAGGTTACATATCAAATGCTGATTCAGGCGAATTAACTGCTGGTTTATCTGATTTGTCTGAAGAAACTGACAGAGGTGATCTTGAGTTAAAAACAATAACTAATACTGCTGTTCTTAATAAGATTCAATCTTTGATTGATGATGAAACTGATAATACAAATAAATTATCATTAAGAACTAATATTTTAAGAAATATTTTAGATGATGCTAGTATGGGTTCATCTTCATCAATTAGTATTCCTAAGAACGTTTTAGGTTTAGATGATATTTTAGAAGATAATATTACTGATGTTATAGCATTTAAAGCTAATGAAAGTTTTAATTTATCTGACTTACAAAATGATGAAGCTTTCTATGCTCCATTAATTAATGATAATGAAACAATTACAATAAATTATAGCAATGGTAGATCAGCTGTATTTACTCATAATACTATAAATGATAGTGTTCAGTATACTTTAAGTATCAATGGAAACTTAAATGTTGCTAAGAATACTGGTGGTGATAATTTAATAATTAATAATTCTGATAATTCAGTTAGTGGATATTTAGTGCCAGGTGATCAGATAGAATTAGAAGAACGATTAATTATAATTGGTTCAGTAATTGATACTGGTATTATAAGTGTTGGAAGTGGAAGTGGAAGTGGAAGTGGAGGCGGTGGTGATAGTAGTAGTGAAGGTGGTCAGTTGCAATTTAATACTATTGGATCTATGATGGGAGGTAGTTCCTGGTCAGACAATCCAG
>MDSV01180795.1_pt1 | contig 29522 bp, 25 predicted proteins | sample 810851 | NCBI WGS metagenome assembly MDSV01 (sample SAMN05326640, study PRJNA326480) | marine metagenome | isolation source: seawater | place: Atlantic Ocean: North East | collected 2012 | reverse complement strand
TATAGTGTAAACTAATAAAATTATGAGTAAAAAGAAAAAACAAAAAGAAAAAACTGCTAATAGCAAAAAAGCAGAAGAAGTAACAAATAAAAAGAATGAAAATGCTGGTCCAGCAACTGACACGGAGTTATTAGCAATTGAAAAAGATAAAAATCTTAGACTGTTTGCGGAATTTGAAAACTTTAGAAAAAGAACCGCGAAAGAGAGAATAGAACTTTTCAGTACAGCAAATAAAGACATAATGACTAGTTTGCTGCCAATACTGGATAATTTCGAACGTTCCATAAAAGCAAATAATTATTCTGATGATGATGGTCCTGTATTGATCTACAAACAACTATTGTCAGAACTTGAAAAAAAGGGATTAAAAAAAATGGAAGATCCTATTGGAAAAGAACTTGATACAGATTTTCATGAAGCAATAAGTAATATTCCAGCACCCAAAAAGAAAGATAAAGGAAAGATAATTGATGTTACTGAAAAAGGCTATTTACTAGGTGATAAAGTGTTGCGTTATGCCAAAGTAGTAGTCGCAAATAAATAATAAGAAATGTCTAAAAGAGATTATTACGAAGTTTTAGGAGTTGGAAAAAATGCTGATTCAAAAGAAATTAAAAAAGCATATAGAAAGCTGGCTGTGAAATATCATCCTGATAAAAATCCTAATGACAAACAAGCTGAAGAAAAATTTAAAGAAGCTGCTGAAGCATATGATGTCTTGAGCTCTGCTGAAAAACGACAAAGATACGATCAATTTGGCCATGCTGGTATGGGTGGTGCTGGCACAGGTGGCTTTGGTGGAGGCATGAATATGGAAGATATATTTAGCCAATTTGGAGACATCTTTGGTGGTGGAGGGTTTGGTGGATTTGGTGGTGGAAGTAGAGGGGGTAGAAGAATTCAAAAAGGAACAAACCTTCGAATAAGATTATCTTTAAATCTTAAAGAAGTAGCAGAAGGAACAGAGAAAAAAATTAAAGTGAACCGTTTAGTAAATGCTAAGGGAGTAACATTTAAAACATGTCCTCATTGTAGTGGAACTGGTTATATTACTAAAATTAGTAATACTATTTTAGGGCAAATGCAAACTCAAAGCCCTTGTCCCCATTGTGGTGGAACTGGAAAAATAATTGATAATCGACCAGCCGGATCTGATTCCAATGGAATGATTAAAGAAAGTGAAACAGTTAAAATTACAATTCCTGCTGGAATAGAAGATGGAATGCAACTTAAGGTAAGTGGGAAAGGAAATGCTGCCCCTTTCGAAGGGGTAAATGGTGATCTAATAGTACTTATATCTATTGAAGAACATAAAGAATTAATTCGTGATGGACAAAACCTGCATTATGATCATTATATAAGTTTTTCAGATGCTGCTCTTGGGAATTCATGTGAAATACCCACTGTAACAGGTAAAGTTAAAATCAAACTTGAGGTAGGCATACAAAGCGGTAAAATCCTAAGATTAAAAGGAAAGGGATTACCGTCAGTTAATAGCTATGGATATGGCGATTTACTTGTACATATTAATGTTTGGACTCCTCAAAAATTATCAAAAGAGGAGAAAAAGTTTTTTGAATCGAGTAGAAAATCAAAAGCTTTTCAACCTAATCCAACTACTAAAGATAAGTCATTTTTTGATCGAGTAAAAGAAATGTTTGGATAAAATTATGAAAGATAATCTCCTTACAGTAGAAGGTGTAATTAAAAAATATGGAGATTATACTGCTCTAGACAATGTAAATATTTCGGTACCCAAAGGTAGTATATATGGATTATTAGGTCCAAATGGAGCTGGTAAGACTACCTTAATGCGTATTATTAATCAAATCACTGGTCCAGATAATGGAAGAGTGATATTTGATGGGGAAATGTTACAACCACAACATATCACAAAAATTGGATATATGCCAGAAGAAAGGGGGCTATACAAGAAAATGAAAGTTGGTGAACAAGCCCTGTACTTGGCTCAACTCAAAGGAATGAACTATGATAAAGCACTCGAACAACTTAAATACTGGTTTATAAAGCTAAACATTCCGCAATGGTGGAACAAAAAGGTGGAGGAGCTTAGTAAGGGAATGGCTCAAAAAATTCAATTTATAGTTACAGTAATACATAAACCAAAACTTTTAATTTTTGATGAACCATTTTCTGGTTTTGACCCAATAAATGCGGCAATCATAAGAAAAGAAATCTTAAAACTAAGTCAAAAAGGAATTACAATTATTTTCTCTACACACAGAATGGAATCAGTAGAAGAGATCTGTGATCACATTGCTCTTATTAATAAATCAAAAACAATATTAGAAGGAAAAATTGAAACTATAAAAGAACAATTCACTAATAATAACTATGAGGTAATAACTAGAAGTGAAAAGTTAAATAATAATAATCTATACGAAGTAATAAGCTGCCAAGAATATAAATCTAAGATTATACTAAAAGAAGGAATAAGTGGTAAAGAAGCATTAAACTATATAAATGAAAAATATGATGTAGTTTCTTTCAAGAAAGAAAATCCGACTATGGAAGAAATATTCATTAACGCTGTGAATAATGCATAAAATATTACTAGTCATACAAAGAGAATACCTTGTAAGGGTGAGACAAAAATCTTTTATAGTGATGACGATTCTAGCTCCATTACTTATAGCTGCTCTAATAATCGCTCCTGTTTATCTAGCTAATCAAAGTCAAGAAGAACGTTTTATAGCGGTAAATCAGCATCAGCAATTTAGTCTAGAAAACACAGAGTTTGTACGTTTTACGACAATACCAGAGCTTGAAGTAAATAACTTAAAAGAAAACTTCCGACAAAGTCCATATTACGCACTACTCCATATAGAGGGCTCAGAGTTTACACTATACTCGAATCAACAAATTAGCATAAATGTAAGTGATGTAATTAAAAGACAACTTAATCATATCATAGAAATAAATAATCTCAGAAATGCAGGAATTGATCCAAAAATAATTGAAAATGCTAAGGAAGAGGTAAAAATAACCACCAAAATAATAGATGAGCAAGGAATAAGTACAAAATCATATTCTGAAGCGAGCATTGGAATTGGCTTTACTTCAGGCGTACTTATATACATGTTTATTTTTATGTATGGAACTATGGTAATGAGAGGTGTTATCGAGGAAAAAACAAGCCGAATAATTGAAGTTATTATCTCTTCTATCAAACCCTTCCAACTTATGATGGGAAAAATATTAGGTGTAGCTCTTGTTGGTATTACACAGTTTATACTATGGATACTACTAACTATACTTATTTCTACTGTTGCTGAACTAACCTTTTTAGACACTACAAATATAGCTACAGATATAACCCCTAATGAACAATCAATGATCTTAGCGCAAATAACAAGCTTTACAGGTGGTATTAATTTAATTCAAATATTCCTATGCTTTATATTCTACTTTCTATCAGGATATTTAATGTATAGTTCATTATTTGCAGCAGTTGGATCTGCAGTAGATGCAGAAGCAGATACTCAACAATTTATACTACCAATAACAATACCGTTAATACTATCTTTTATAATTATACAACCAATAATGGAAAATCCTGATGGGTCATTAGCATTCTGGATGAGTATTATCCCTGTCACTTCTCCTGTTATTATGATGGTCAGAATGCCTTTTGGGGTAGCTAATTGGGAGCTATTCCTTTCTATGGGAATATTAATTGGATCTTTTATAGCTACCACATGGTTAGCTGGACGAATTTATCGTACTGGAATATTGATGTATGGTAAAAAAGCTAGCTATAAAGAGCTCTGGAAATGGTTAAGATATTAGCTAGCTTGAGCTGATTTATTACTTTTTTCACCAAAATTTTACTTTTTTCACTAAAATTTTTTAATTTTTTTTTTCATTTAAAATACTGATTAACAAGTTTTTAAGTACTTTTCAAACATTTAAATGTTAAAAAGAGTGGTTTTTTTTAGGGTCCATTTATAAAAGAGGTTTATCTTTGCACCCGTATTAACCAAATTTTAAAAAGATGAAAAGAAATTTACGAAACATATTAGCCCTTTCTTTAGGACTAATGACAACTGTCGCTTTCGCTCAAGATTGGGGTGTTGATTCAAGAACAAGAATTGACATGAGTGGTGATAACGACAAAATGGAAACTGAACAAAGAGTTACTTTAGGTGCTACTTGGGGAGGTTCTGACTGGGGTATCCACGTTTCTTCTGACGTTAACTACAGAATAGGAAACAATGATGCTGCTTCAATGAGTATTTATGAAGCATATGCTTCTGCTGACTTGATGGGTTACGCTAGCTTAACTGCTGGTCGTATGGCAATCAACAATGGTTCAGGAGCATTAATGTCTTCTAACGATTGGGGAACTAGCAGAACTACTTGGGAAGGTATGCAGTTCGGCCTTAACCTAGACATGGCTGATATTACTATCGGTTATCACAGATCAAACACTGGTGCTGCTGATGAAGAAGATGCTGGTAACATGTGGTTAAATGCTGGAGGTGAATTCTCAGGCTGGAATGTTAATGTTTTATACATGACAGACGAAGCTAATGATGATGCTGCTACTGGTATTGATATTTCTGGTGAAGTTGCTGGAGCTGGTGTATCTGCCTCAATGAACACTGACTTTGAAGGTGACGAAATGAGAGTTATCGGATTAACTTATGCTGTAAATGATGATATGGGAGTTAACGTATCTCAAACAGTTTATGGTGAAGATGGTGGATTTAACATGGCTGGAACTAACATGGATGGTTCATGGATGACTACTGGTAACATGGGGTATTTAAATGGAGGTGACGAAATGTTATCTTACGGATTAACTTACACCATGGCTGGAATCGATTTAGGAGCAACTATGCACAATGTTACTTCTTTAGATGAAAGCGAAAGAGATGTTACTGAAATCTCTTTAGGTTACTCTTTAAATGACAACGCTGGTTTAAGCTTATCTATGGTAGATGATGCTGATACTAAGTACATGTGGTTAACTTTAAATGTAGGTTTATAATAAGTATTCCACGATTTGAATAAAAAAAGGACTGCTAATTGCAGTCCTTTTTTTGTATATATTACTAGGGGGGGAACTAACAAGATAATGTTAAGAAGTAGATAAAAAAAATTGAAATAGCCTTAGCTAGGTTTACTATCTTGCGGCCATTATTAACTATTTAAATATTTAAAAAATGAAAAAATTATTTTTAACCGCAGTCGTTGCTTTATGCACATTAGTAGCCTCTGCACAATTCATGGTTGTAACAACTTATGATAACGACCAAGAGGAAAACATAGACAAGCTTACCACTAACATGGGTATTGGATACATGGTAAATGATATGTTTACAATTGGGCTTGCTAAAGGAAGTGATCATGCACATGAAGGTCACGATCATGATGAAGATGAAGACACTTATGACTTATGGGTGCGTTACAACATTGCTCAAGTAGAAGGGGCATACGCTTCTTTACAAATGCCAACTGAAAATTCTTCAGACAATATGACTATTGGTATAGGATTTGCATTTAATGTGTGGAATGGTTTATATGTTGAACCAAACTATACAATGCCAACTAGTGAAGATGAAGATGGAGACAGAGAAGGTTCTTTTAATTTTGGACTATCTTATAGATTCTAAGTCAAATCCATTAAATAAGAAAAAAGCCAGCTCCAAGAGCTGGCTTTTTTAATTCTCAATTATCCCCTTTACTCTACTAAAAGCATTTTTGATACCTCCAGAATTTGACCCTCCTGCGGTAGCATAAAATGGCTGTCCACCTCCACTACCGCTAATTTCCTTCGCAATTTCCTTAATCATATTACTAGCATCTATTCCTTTTGCAATCAAATCATCAGTAACCATAAGAGATAAAAATACCTTTTCTCGCATTACAGAAGATAATACTACTACTAAATTCTCCTCCTTTCTAAGTTGAAAAGATATGCTTTTCATATCCTGAGACTCTATTTCAAGCTCTTTAGCAACAAACCTTATTCCTTTAACCAAAACTACTGAATCTAATAGCTCTTCTTTTAAATCACCTATTTTAACTTGTTTAAAAGCAATCAATTGTTTCTCTAATTGCTTATTAGTATTAACTAATTGCTTAATACCTGCTCTTAAATCTTTATTTTTGACTAAATTACCAAGCTCATTTAATAAATTTTCCTTCTCATTTAAATAACTTAGGGCATGTATTCCCGTAATTGCCTCTATCCTTCTTATACCAGAAGAAATTGATCCTTCTGATAAAATTTTAAATAACCCTATCTCTCCTGTAGCATTAACATGGGTGCCACCACATAATTCCTTTGATGCATCAAACTGAATCATACGCACAACATCATCATATTTTTCTCCAAAAAGCATCATTGCCCCCAATTCCTCAGCTTTACTAAGAGGTAAATTAGAATGTTCTTTTAATAAAATATTTGCTAAGATCTTAGAATTTACATCTGTTTCAATATCTTTTAATAACAACTTATCAATTTTTGCAAAATGCGTAAAATCAAAACGGAGATATGAATGATGAACTAATGAGCCTTTCTGCTCTACATGATCTCCTAAAATATCTCTTAAACTTTGGTGCAAAAGATGTGTTGCACTATGATTTCTTGAAGCAGATTTTCTGTGCTCTGCATTAACTTTAGCCATAAAAATTGCATTTAAATCTTTTGGCAAAGTATCTGTAAAATGTACAATCAGATTATGCTCTTTTTTAACATCAACTATATTAATGGTTTCATTAGAATTTTTTATCCATCCAGTATCACCAACTTGCCCACCCCCTTCTGGGTAAAATGGTGTAAGATTAAAAACTAACTGATACTGTTTCTTATCCTTATAGTTAACCTCCCTGTATCTAGTAATATTTACCTCTACATTTATATCTTCATAACCAACAAATTCCTCTTTATCATCCTCAAGTAAAACTATCCAATCTCCTTTATCTACCCTACCAGCTTTTTTTGACCTATCTTTCTGCTCTTGCATAGCAACATCAAATTCTGCCCTATTAAAACTTAAATTCTTTTCACTAAAGATGAGAGCTGTTAAATCTACTGGAAATCCGTATGTGTCATAAAGCTCAAAAACCTGTTTACCTGTAATCTCTTTCTTAACATTATTTGTAATTTCTTCAATTCTTTTAAGCCCATCCTCCAAAGTTTTTAAAAATGAATTCTCTTCCTCTTTTACTACGCGCCCGATCAAGACCTTTTGAGTTATTAATTCAGGGAAATGCTCTCCCATTTGATCTGAAAGTATATCCACTAGCTCATACATAAATGGATGCTTTATATTTAAAAATGTATAAGCATATCTTATAGCTCTTCTTAAAATTCTTCTAACAACATATCCTGCTTTTACATTTGATGGCAACTGTCCGTCAGCTATTGTGAATGAGATCGCTCTAATATGATCTGAAACAACCCTCATCGCAATATCTTGTCTCTCATCCTCTCCATATTTCAAATTAGCTTTTACAGAAATAGCCTTAATAATGGGCTGAAAAATATCCGTATCATAATTAGATTGTAATCCCTGCATAATCATTGCTAAACGCTCAAAACCCATGCCTGTATCAACATGGTTTTTGGGCAGCGGCATAAGTACTCCATTTGAGGATCTATTATATTGCATGAAAACTAAATTCCAGATCTCAATTACCTGTGAGTGTCCATTATTAACTAATTCTCCACCTTTAATCTTGGATCTTTCTGAGTCTTTCCTATTATCAAAATGGATCTCAGAACAAGGGCCACAGGGACCTATATCTCCCATCTCCCAGAAATTATCCTTCTTATCTCCATTCAAGATTCTATCCTCTGGCAAATATTTCTTCCAAAAATTAAATGTCTCCTGATCTTTATCTAAGCCATCTTGCATGCAACCCTGAAATACAGTAACATATAATCTGTCCACATCTAGATGACATACATCAACTAAAAATTCCCAAGCGCAATCTATTGCATGTTCTTTAAAATAATCTCCAAAACTCCAAGAGCCTAACATCTCAAACATTGTATGATGATAAGTATCATGACCCACTTCTTCCAAATCATTGTGCTTACCTGAAACTCGCAAACATTTTTGCGAATTTACTATCCTGATGTCTTTTGGGTTAGTCTCACCTAAAAAGATGTCTTTATACTGATTCATTCCAGCATTTGTAAACATTAATGTAGGATCGTTCTTGATGACAATTGGTGCTGAAGCAGCAACTTTATGTTTTTTTGATTTAAAGAAATCTAAATACAATTTTCTAAGTGTATTGGCTTGCATATCCTGTTTTTTTGTTGCACTTTACAATAAGCTATTAGAAATCAACCATTTTAACAGCTTATCTAATGCAAAATAAGTAAATTTGCACAAATATTTTAATATGGCGAAAGTAAAATATTATTACGACACTAAAACATTAAGCTACAAGCGAATTCAATTAAGCAAACTAAATAAAGCAAAGAATTCACTATATTTTCTTTTAGGAAGCGCTTTCGTAGGATTAATAATGTCAATATCTTTCTTTCAATTTTTTGATAGCCCAAAAGAAAAAATGCTAAATAGAGAAATTAAGCAACTAATTTCTCAATATGAAATTACACAAGAAAAATTACAACAAGTAGAAATAGTTCTTGATGACATACAACAAAGAGATGACAATATCTATAGAGTAATTTTTGAAGCTGATCCAATCCCTAAAACTATCAGAAAAGCAGGATATGGTGGTGTAAATAGATATCAAAATTTAACAGGATATAACAACTCAAACCTTATTATCTCTACTTCTAAAAAAATAGATCAAATTACCAAGCAGCTGTACATCCAATCAAAATCATTTGATGACATAATTACATTAGCAAAAAATAAAGAAAAAATGCTGGCAGCAATACCAGCAATACAACCTGTTTCAAATAAAGATCTAAGTCGCATGGCAAGTGGTTATGGATATAGAATACATCCTATCTATAAAACTAATAAATTCCATGCAGGAATGGACTTTTCTGCAAAAACAGGAACTCCAATTTATTCGACAGGAGATGGAACTGTTTTTAAAGTTAGAAAAAGTAAAAGAGGATATGGTAATCATGTAGTAATTAATCATGGTTTTGGTTATAAAACGTTATATGCACATATGTCTAAATACAGCGTAAAAAAAGGCCAAAAAATAAAAAGAGGTGATATTATTGGCTATGTTGGAAATACAGGCACATCTGTTGCTCCTCATCTACATTATGAAGTACATAAAGATGGTAAAAAAATTAACCCTGTCAATTTTTATTATAATGACCTTACTCCCGCTCAATATGAAAAGATGTTGGAAATATGCTCTCAAAATAATCAATCATTTGACTAATGGAGATGAATATTAATTCAGACAACAAATTATTTTACAAGATTAGCGAAGTAGCAAAAATGTTTGACGTGAACATATCTGCTATTCGCTTCTGGGAAAAACAGTTTGACATTTTAAAGCCTAAAAGAAATAATAAAGGAAATCGACTATTTACCAAAAATGATATAAAAAACATGCAGATTATTCATCATCTACTAAAAGAAAGAGGATTTACTGTTGAGGGAGCAAAAAAAAAATTGAAAGACAATAAAACAGATACTATAAATAATATTGAGATTGTAAAACATTTAAAAGAAATTAGAGGATTTCTAATTAATTTAAAAAACGAACTCTAAAGATAATGATTAGCTTGTAAATAATTCTGCACATAATCTTTTATTCCATACTCAAGACTTGTAAATAAACTAGTATATCCCGCATGCTGTAGCTTTAGGATGTTTGCTTGAGTAAAATATTGATATTTAGCACGAATATCAATAGGCGTATCAACATAATAGATATTACTTTTAAGCCCCATAGCATCAAAAGTAATATTAGCTAAATCATTAAAGGTCCTCGCTATACCGCTGCCTAGGTTATAAATACCATTCTCCGATTTCTTACTCATCATAAAAGTAACAACAGAAACTACATCCTTTACATATACAAAATCACGCAACTGTTCCCCGTCTTTATACTTAGGATTATGAGATTTAAAAAGCTGAACCGCTCCTGTGTCTTTAATCTGAGTTACAGCGTGTAAAATAACTGAAGACATGCGTCCCTTATGATATTCATTAGGCCCATAAACATTAAAAAATTTAAACCCAGCCCAAAAAGAAGGTTTGGTATGTTGATTTAAAACCCATTTATCAAAATCATTTTTAGAAACTCCATAAGCATTAAGGGGGCTTAGTTTGTTAACAATATTATGATCATCTTGAAATCCAAATTCTCCCAAGCCATAAGTAGCTGCTGAGGAGGCATATATAAATGGAATGTCATAATTTGTGCATATTCGCCATAGTATCTTTGAATAATTTAAATTTAACTTGTCAAAAATAGCAACATCGGACTCTGTAGTATCTGTTCTAGCACCAATATGATATACCTCTTTAATTTTACTTGCATTGATTTCAAACCATTCTAAAAATTTAATTCTATCAATTTTACTCTTATATAATTTTCCTTGTAAGTTTCTATTTTTCTTAGCACATGAAAAGTCATCAACCAAAATTAAATTAGTTTTTCCTAAACTATTTAACTCAGCAACTAAACATGAGCCAATAAATCCTGATGCTCCTGTAACAATTATCATATTACAAAAGTACATTAAAAAATTATACATTTGCCTAGATGAATAAAGACCAGCTAAAAATATTAAAACAAAATTTGCAAGATCAAATCAACAGCACGCAGAAGAAAATAGAAGAGTATTCTCAACTCTGCAAGCCAGTTGCTCCAGAAAATGCAATTGGAAGAATCAGCAGAATGGATGCTATTAACAATAAGAGTGTAGTAGAAGCGGCCTTAAGAGTTGCAAAAGAAAAAATACATCAGTTAATATATGTACAAAGCAAAATAAATGAAGCTGAATTTGGTATATGTAAAAAATGTAACAGTGAAATTCCTTTTGGAAGACTAATGATACAACCTCAGAGCAAATTCTGTGTAATCTGTGCGAAATAAAAATATGAAAGCTATCTCATTTATATCAAGATACATTAAATATTTCTGTATTGCAGATAACAAGTATAATGCACATAGCCCATTCTTATATCAATTTATAACTGAAGTGCTAAATCAAAAAACTAATGATTCTAATTGTGAACAAATAGAACAATTAAGAACAAAGTTATCTAAATCAGATATAATAGTAGATATTACTGACTTTGGCGCTGGAAGCAACATTAATAAATCTAAAAAAAGAAAAGTCAGAGATATAGCAATAAATTCAGCTAAAAACTCAAAGTTTGGCACACTACTTTACAGAATAGTGCAATTCTATCATCCTAAGAACATTGTAGAGCTTGGAACATCATTAGGAATAAGTACGCTATATTTAGCCAAAGCAAATGAAAAATTACAAATTTACACATTTGAAGGATGTCCAGAAACAATGAAAATTGCAAAAACAAATTTTGAAATATTAGACGTTAAAAATATCAAGACTATTTTAGGTGATTTTCAAAATACTTTACAAAAACAACTAAAATATATTAAAGAGATTGATCTAGTTTTTATTGATGGCAATCATCAAGAAAAAGCTACAATTAACTATTTTGAGCAATGCTTAATATATTCACATAACAATACTATATTAATTTTTGATGACATCCACTGGTCAAAAGGAATGGAAAAAGCTTGGAATTACATAAAAAAACATAAAAAAACTACTTTAACTATTGATTTGTTCTATATTGGCATCGTATTTATCAAGTCAGAACTTAGCAAAGAAAATTATATCATACGCTTTTAATTATGAAAATTTATACAAAAAACGGAGACAAAGGCAATACTCAATTATTAGGGGGTAGTGCAGTTAGCAAAAACCACATTAAATTAAATTGTTATGGAACAATTGATGAATTAAATGCATTTATTGGTAATATCTATGATCAAGAAATTAATGAAATCCATAAAACAACTTTAATTAAAATACAAAATCAACTTTTTAATTTAGGTTCATGTATAGCATTTGATAAAAAAAACAAGGCTATTACACCACCTAAAATAACAGAGGATAATATAAAGATGCTAGAACATCAAATTGATAAAATGGACAATGTATTACCCGCTTTGCAAAACTTTATTCTTCCCTCAGGCCATCCAGATGTTTCTAAATGTCATATAGCACGTACAGTTTGCAGAAGGGCTGAACGTAAGCTAGTTGCTTTAAAACAACAAGAAGATGTTGATCCTCTACACCTCAAATACCTTAATAGGCTATCTGACTACTTATTTGTACTTGCAAGATATATCTTGATGGAAAACAACATCCCTGCTATAGAATGGCAAAAAAATTAAGAAATTAGCTGAAAATTCAATAAAAAATATACTTTTGCAAAAAACATTAAAATGTATTGGACGTTAGAATTAGCCTCAAAATTAGAAGATGCACCATGGCCAGCTACAAAGGAAGAGTTGATTGATTTTGCAATTCGTTCAGGAGCCCCAATGGAAGTAGTAGAAAATTTGCAAGAACTAATTGAAGAAGAGCCTGGAATGCAATGGGAAAATATTGAAGACGTCTGGCCAGACTATCCTACAAAAGATGATTTTTTCTTTAATGAAGAGGAATATTAATTAAAAGGTCTAATTCGACCTTTTTTATTTTGTATACTATTCTAAAACACTAAATTTACTACCTTAAAATTAAAAGATAAATAATGGCAAATTTTTTAAGTATCTTAGGTAAAATATTTGGAAACAAATATGATAAAGATATCAAGCAGATAACACCAATTGTTGATGAAATAAATAAGGAATACGAAAATTTAGCTAATTTAACGCATGATGAACTTAGAAACAAAACAATAGCTTTTAAACAACAAATCAGCAATTTTATTTCAGAAGAAAAGTTACAAATTCAACAGTTAACAAAAAAAGCAACATTAAAAGAAACAAATACTGAAGATAAAGAAAGTCTATATAGACAAATAGAAAATCATGAAAATACCATTCTTGAAAAAACTGAAGAAATCCTTAATACTTTATTACCTAGGGCATTCGCAGTAGTCAAAGAAACTGCTCGAAGATTTGCTGAGCATGAATCTATAACAGTAACTGCATCAGAAAATGATAAAGAATTAGCTACAAAAAAAGATTTTATTATCATTAAAGAAAATCAAGCGATCTATTCAACAAGCTGGGATGCTGCTGGAACTAAAATTAAATGGGATATGATCCACTATGATGTGCAGTTAATTGGAGGCATTGTGTTACACCAAGGTAAAATTGCAGAAATGCAAACTGGAGAAGGGAAAACCTTATCTGCTACACTTCCCATTTATTTAAACGCACTTACAGGACTTGGGGTGCATCTAGTAACTGTGAATAATTATCTTGCAAAAAGAGATGCGCAATGGATGGGCCCTTTATTTCAATTTCATGGCATGAGTATTGATTGTATTGATAATCATCAACCAAATTCTGAATCAAGAAAACAAGCATATTTAGCTGATATTACATATGGAACAAATAATGAATTTGGATTTGATTATCTTAGAGATAATATGGCAAAACGCCCACAAGATCTAGTACAAAGAAAATTACACTATACAATAGTAGACGAAGTAGATTCGGTACTCATTGATGATGCAAGAACACCTCTAATAATTTCTGGACCAACTCCACAAGGAGATAAACATGAATATAATGAATATAAACATAAAGTTTCTCAATTAGTATCTGCACAAAGAAAATTTGTTACAACTGTACTTGCAGATGCAAAAAAACTTTTATCTGAAGGAAAAGAAGAGGAAGGAGGGTTTAATTTACTTAGGGTTTACAGAGGGTTGCCTAGAAATAAAGCTTTAATTAAATTTTTATCTGAAGAAGGGGTTAAAACTCAATTACAAAAAACCGAGAACTTCTATATGCAAGATCAAAATAAAGAAATGCACAAAGTAGATGCAGAGCTATATTTTGTAATTGATGAAAAAACAAACTCTATCGAATTAACTGAAAAAGGGCTTGAATTAATGACAAGCTCAACAGAAAACAAAGATTTTTTCATACTTCCTGATGTTGGATCTATCATTGCTGAAATTGATAAATCAACAAAACCAGAAAATAAAAAATTACAAGAAAAAGATGATATCCTAAGAGATTTTGCAGTAAAAAGTGAACGAGTACACACAATTAATCAATTACTTAAAGCATATACTCTTTTTGAAAAAGATGTAGAATATGTAGTAATGGATAATAAAGTAAAAATTGTTGACGAACAAACTGGTCGTATAATGGAAGGAAGAAGATACTCTGATGGCCTTCATCAAGCAATTGAAGCTAAAGAAAACGTAAAAGTGGAAGCAGCAACACAAACTTATGCAACCGTTACTCTACAAAACTATTTCAGGATGTATAATAAAATAGCTGGAATGACCGGTACCGCTGAAACAGAGGCAGGTGAATTTTGGGAAATTTATAAGCTTGATGTTATTGCTATACCTACAAATAGACCTATAGTCAGAAATGACAAAGATGATCTAGTATATAAAACTAATCGCGAAAAATATAATGCTGTAATAGAGGACATCATTTCCCTTACTAAAAAAGGCAGGCCAGTGCTAGTGGGTACTACATCTGTAGAAATATCAGAATTATTAAGTACAATACTAAGGAGAAGAGGAATTCAACATAATGTACTTAATGCTAAAATGCATCAAAAAGAAGCAGATATTGTGTCAGAAGCTGGTAAGGAGAGTGCTATAACTATTGCAACAAATATGGCGGGTAGAGGAACTGACATCAAACTGTCTGATAACGTAAAAAATGCAGGAGGTTTAGCTATTATTGGAACTGAAAGACATGACTCAAGAAGGGTTGACAGACAGCTTAGAGGTAGATCTGGAAGGCAAGGAGACCCTGGATCATCTCAATTCTATGTTTCTCTCGAAGATAAATTAATGAGACTATTTGGTTCTGAAAGAATTGCAAAACTGATGGATAGAATGGGGCTTGAAGAAGGGGAGGTAATTCAACATTCTATGGTAAGCAAATCTATTGAGAGAGCACAAAAGAAAGTTGAAGAAAACAATTTTGGAACTAGAAAAAGATTATTGGAATATGATGATGTAATGAATCAACAACGAGAAGTAATATATAAAAAAAGAAGACATTCATTACATGGAGATAGAATATCAGTTGATGTATCTAATATGATATATGATACTTGTGAAAATATTGTTAATGAGCTATATGAAGAAAAAGATTATAATTCATTTAAAATTGAACTAATTAGACTACTAGCTACTGAGTGTCCAATATCTGAAAATGAATTTAAAGATTCATCGGCTGAAAATATCACAGAAAAAGTATTTAATAAATGTTATACTTCATATCAAAATAAATCAGAACAAATTGCTGAACAAACATTTCCAGTAATTAAAGATGTTTATGAAAAACAATCTGGCACGTATGAAAACATAGTTATCCCATTCACTGATGGATTTAAAACACTTCAAGTTGTTACTAATCTCAAAGATGCGCATGAAAGTAAATGTAGTAATATTCCTACATCAATTGAAAAAAGTGTTACACTAGCAATATTAGATGATGTATGGAAGGAGCATTTAAGAGAAATGGATGATCTTAAGCAGTCAGTACAAAATGCAGTATACGAACAAAAAGACCCTTTATTAATTTATAAATTTGAATCATTTAATTTATTTAAATCTCTTATTGAAAAAATAAATAAGGAAATTGTATCTTTCTTACTTAAATCAGGTCTCCCATCTCAAGTAGATGCTCAACAAGAGAAATTGAAAACAAATAATGTAAAGCTTGAAACAAGTAGGCCTGAAGCAATTACTAGTCAAAATATAGATACTCGACAAAAAAGTCCAGAAAAATCTCAGCCTATAAGTGTAGAAAAAGAAACTGGAAGGAATGAAAAAGTTACTATTACAAATGGGGCAGAAACAAAAGAATTGAAATGGAAAAAAGCAAAACCTCTTGTTGAAAGTGGAAAATGGACAAGAATTTAATAATTCCACATGATATAATTAGATGTAAGTGGTGTAAAAACGACCCTTTTTATATTAAATATCATGATACAGAATGGGGTGTACCTGTATTTAATGACAAAAAAATATTTGAAGCACTACTTTTGGAAATATTTCAGGCTGGATTAAGTTGGTCTACCATCTTAAATAAAAGAAAAGGATTAGCAATAGTTTTAAACAATTTTTCTTGCACAGAAATATCTAAATACTCTGATAAAAAATTAGATGAATTATTATTAGATAATAGAATAATTCGTAATAAATTAAAAATAACGTCTGCTAGAAAAAATGCTATTGCTTTTTTAAATATACAAAAGGAGTTTGGAAGTTTTAGTAACTATATCTGGAATTTTACAAACTATAAATCTATTCAAAATAAATTCATTTCATCTCATCAATTACCCTCTAGTACTGCATTATCAAAAAAAATAAGTGATGATCTCAAAAATAGAGGGTTTCAATTTATAGGGCCTACAATTATTTATTCTCTTATGCAAGCCATAGGAATGGTAAATGATCATACCACAGACTGTTTTAGACATAAAGAAATTATTACTTCAAATACCTAAAATCATGATTTTTATCGATCCTCAGTAAAGACATATAAATTAATCGAATTACATTCTCAACATCCTCTTTAGCAACACTTTCTACAGTTGTATGCATATACCTTAGAGCTAAAGAAATCAAAGCAGATGCAACTCCTCCTGAAGCATAAGCAAAGGCATCGGTATCTGTACCTGTCGCCCTAGAAGCTGCTGCTCGCTGAAAAGGAATATTATTATCCTCTGCAGCTGTAATAATAAGCTCTAAAAGATTATTATGTACTGCGGGACCATAAGTCAAAACAGGTCCGGATCCACATTGTGTGTCTCCTTGCTTAATCTTATTAATCATTGGAGTGCCTGTATCATGACATACATCAGTAACAATTGCAATATCAGGCTTGATGGTATCTGCAATCATTTGAGCACCTCTCAGGCCAACTTCCTCTTGAACAGAATTTGTTATGTATAAGCCAAAAGGCAATTCTATATTATTTTCCTTTAATAAACGTGCTACCTCAGCGATCATAAACCCGCCTATTCGATTATCTAAAGCTCTACCAACATAAAATTTTTTGTTTAAAACTATGAATTCATCTTCGTAAGTCACCACGCACCCTACATGAATGCCCAATTTATTAACTTCTTTACTAGTTCTTGCTCCACAATCTAAAAATATGTTGTCTAGAGCTGGCGATTTCTCTTTTGCAACAGTCCTAGTATGTATTGCCGGCCAGCCAAAAACTGCTTTTACCAATCCTTTTTTTGTGTGTATATTAACTCTTTTAGAAGGAGCTATCTGATGATCCGAACCGCCATTTCTTCTTAAATAAATAAAACCATCTTTAGTAATGTAATGAACAAACCACGATATCTCATCAGCATGAGCCTCAATAACTACTTTATATTTTGCATTAGGGTTTATTACTCCAACTACTGTACCATACGTATCTACAAAATGGGTGTCTACATAAGGCTTTATATATTTTAACCACATTTTCTGACCCTGACTCTCAAATCCAGTGGGCGATGGATTATTTAAGTAGTCCTGCAAAAATTTTTCTGATTTTTTAGTAATAATTCTTTTTTTAATCATAATATTCTATTTTCTATATTGTTGGAGACCTCTAGCTAACCAATCCTTAAATAATTCAACTGTTCCATAATCTTGATAATTTGCAGGCTCTACCATCTGTTCTTCATAATGATTTAAAAATACATAATAAGGTTGAGAATTTGTACCATAAATATTAGCCTGTAATACCATCCACTTATCTCCAGTTGTTTTTACTTGCTTTTTTTTGCCTGCAAGAGTAGTTTCATATTGTTGATCCTTAGAAAGTTGCTTTCTTTCATCAACATATAATGAAACTAATACAACATCATTGGCAAGAATATTTTTCACCTCTTCATCAGACCAAACCTGCTCCTCCATTTTTCTGCAATTTACACAAGCCCAACCAGTAAAATCTAACACAATTGGTTTATTCACCTTTTTAGCATACTCAAATCCTGCATCATAATCATGAAATACCATTATTCCTTGAGGACCTAAATGTTGCTCTTTATTTATATAACCATCATCTATATTTAATTTTACAGGAGAACTATTAGCCCCTCCTATACCATATGGAGACTCACTATATTGCATTGGTGGAGGAAATGCATTAATAATCTTTAATGGAGCCCCCCATAGTCCAGGAATCATATAAACAGTTAGTGTTCCAGTTAAAATTGCCACAGACAATCTACTAACTGAAATATATTCTAAATCTGAATCATGTGAAAACTTTAAAAAACCTAATAGATACATAGTTAGCAAACCAAATATTACAATCCAAATTGCAATAAATAATTCGCGTTCCAGTAAATGAGTTTGCAATACTAAATCAGCATTTGACAAAAATTTAAATGCTAGCGCTATTTCTAAAAATCCTAAAGTTACCTTAACAGCATTCAGCCATCCCCCAGATTGCGGCAAAGAATTTAACCAACCGGGGAAAGCAGCAAAAAAAGCAAATGGTATTGCAATTGCTAATGAAAAACCAAGCATTCCAATAATAGGGCCCATGTAACCACCATGAGCTGCCTCAACTAATAAAGTACCTACAATAGGACCTGTACAGGAAAAAGAAACTAATGCTAAAGTAAAAGCCATGAAAAAGATCCCTATAAAACCTCCTCTACCTTCTGCCTCTACACTTTTATTCGTCCAAGATGCTGGAAGTTGAATCTCAAATGCACCTAAAAATGAAGCACCAAAAATAATTAAAAGCAGAAAAAATCCAATATTAAAATAAACATTAGTTGCCATATTATTAAGAGCATCAGCACCAAAAATTGCTGAAACACCCACACCTAAAGCAACATATATTACAATAATTGATATTCCATAAACAATTGCATTAGCTATTCCTGTCGCTTTTGTTTTACTTTGCTTAGTAAAAAATGACACAGTCATTGGAATCAAAGGAAATACACAAGGCGTCAATAGAGCTGCAAAACCACTTAAAAATGCAATAAAAAATAACCACCACATTCCATTTTCTTCCTCTACACCTTTAATTTTAAAAGAAAATGGCTCTAAAGGAGGAAAAACACATTGAGATTTATCACATGACATAAAGCTAATGTTTCCAACGATATTAAAATCAGTAGATGTATTAATCTTTACTCTTTGCCGAAATACAACTTCATTTTTAAAGTACGGTAATACAATATTATCAAAATTCGGATCTGACTTTCTAATTGGTTCAGGCTCAATCATTTCACCAATTAATTGATAGTATTCTGAATCCACAAAGTTAAATTCTGTAGGATATGCATCAACTCCTTCAGGAAGATGTTGTGAATATAAATACCACCCCTCGTTAATATAAGCTTTAAATTGTAATTCTATCTCATCATCTGATACTACTTTTTGAGTAAGAGTCCACTCAACTGGGTCATAAATTTGTGCAAAGACAGACATACTTACCATTGTAAATAATACAACTAATAATTTATTCATATATTTATTTTTGAATTATAAATTTCTGTTTTTTTATTCTTTAACGCAAAAAATCTAGTAATGAATTAACAAATATTATTTTAATTTATTTTCTATGACTCTAGTTAATTCATCAGATCTCTGACTTCCTATTAAATAAACTAAACCATCTTTATCAGTAAGCTCAATAGCATCATTTCCTCTAGTATAAAATCTTATTTTTCCTCTAACATGTAAATTATAAACTGCCCGATTAATAATATATTTACTATACTTCACTTTTTTAACTGAAATCAAACTCCCTATATTAATTTTCACCTTTCGCGCTGTCCATAAACCATCCAATATTATACTGCCATTCACTACTCTTGTTTCAAAATGAAGTATAAATAATAATAAAACAGAAAATACAATAATAGCAATTCCAATAATAAAATACAATTCACCTTCTTTATAGTTATTCTCTCTCCAATAAAATGCAATAAAACAGAATAAGGACAAGGCTAGCCTACTAGTTAAAGCTATTCTATTTAATCCTAAATACTGTTTCTCTATAAAATCAACATGTGACATTTAATTATTTTCTAAAAGTTCTGCAATGTACACTTTTTTTGTATGACTATTAATCTTAAATCTATCATCAATTCTACTACCAACAATCCAAACAATATCATCCCCCGAACATAAAATCCATTGCTTTTGCTTATCTAAAATAGAATATCTTTCATCAATAAAAAAATCACTTAATTTCTTAAAATTAGACATTCCTAATGGCTGAAATCTATCACCATGCTTCCATTTTCGTAACTTTAATGGGAATATAAGTTTGTCAAAATCTAACTTGGCAATTTTGAAATCTGTGTCAACAGAAAGATCAGTAGAGATAGAAAAAACAATTGGAATAGGAGTTTGTATCTGGCTATCTACATCAAATATTTTTACACTACACTCTTTTTTTTCCAGCAATGAAATGATAATATTTTTTCTATCAATAATTAGCTGATAATTCTCAGAAAAGAATCGCTTGCCACTTTGAGATTCTAATGAATTTATAATTTTATTTACTTCAAAAAAACCAAAGGGTTTTAAAAGCTCAAATAATATAATTTCTATATGATCCAAATTAATTAGATCTGTAATATTGAGCTTATAAACATTATTTTCTAAAATCAATAATCTTTTTCTTATTACATCAATTTGGTCCTGAAAAAAATTATTAACAGAAGATAAAGCAGATATCTCATCTAAAATCACTGATTTTACACTTGGATTCATCTCTTTTAATAAGGGCAATAACTGAACCCTAATCTTATTTCGCAAATATTTAATATCTAAATTACTACTGTCATTGCGATAACTAATACTTCTTTGATCTAAATAAAATTCAATTTCTTTCCTACTTATTTCAAGAAAAGGCCGAATAACATTTTGATTTCTAGCCTGCATGCCACATAAGCCATTAATACCTGTACCTCGTACTAAATTAATTAAAAAAGTTTCAATATTATCATCTTGATTATGTCCTGTGATTATACAATCAAGAGTATTATCTTTCAATAGCTTATTGAACCATCTATATCTAAGAGCACGAGCAGCCATTTGAATTGAAATCTTGTGATTGTTAGCATATTCATAAGTATCAAAAGATTTAACATGACACTCAAGCGCATACTTCTTTGCTAATTCTCTAACAAAAACCTCATCTTTATCAGATTCAGCTGACCTTAAATTAAAATTACAGTGAGCTAAATCGATTTTATAACCCAAATCTTTAAGTATATAAAATAAACAAACACTATCTGCTCCCCCGCTAATAGCTAAAAGCAAGTGATCATCTTTTGAAAAGAGTTTATTTTGTGTAATATATTCTCGAACTTTATTAATCATCAATCGTAAAGTTTAAAACATCTAAGATTGGTTTCACCTTAGTTAAACACTCATGATATTCATCAAGAGGATCAGAATTAATAGTAATTGCTCCTCCAACTCCTATTGACAAATAGCCGCTTGCCAAGTTATATAAAATTGTTCTAATAACTACATTAAAATCAAAATCTGCGCTTGGTGTAATATATCCAACTGCACCTGAAAAAACACCTCTCTTAAAATTTTCAAAATACTCAATTAACTCCATTGCTCGAATTTTAGGAGCGCCTGTCATTGACCCCATAGGAAAAATAGTTTTGAGTATATCTGTAAAATTAATTTCTGAAGAAACATCAGAGCTAACAGTAGTTATCATTTGATGAACTTGCTTAAAAGTATACACCTTACATAAATCCTCAACCTTTACTGATTTTTGAATCGCAGTTATTGACAAATCATTTCTAACTAAATCTGTTATCATAACATTTTCTGCAATATCCTTTTGAGATGTTGCTAAATCATTTATTAACTGCATATCTTCAAGATCTGTTAATCCTCTTTTTCTTGTACCCTTAATAGGTTGTGACAAAATATTATTTGATTTTTTTCTAAGAAATCTTTCCGGGCTAGCAGATAAGATATATCTGTTTTTTAACTTTAAAAAAGAAGAAAAAGGAGCTAGCATTTTATTATTTAAACTAAAAAATATCTGCTCAGGATCAACTTTAACCCCTTTAGCATAAAACTCCTGACAATAATTCATTTCGTATATATCACCTCTTTGTATATGCTCCTTTATTGCGCTAATTTTACTTAAGTAAGATGCTTTTTTATCCCTAGTAATTAAATTAACATTTAAATTATGGGGCAATAAGTATGTGAAATTAAACTTTTTGACAAATTGATCACATTTATGTTTTGAATTATATGTTTGTATTTCAAGCTTTTCATTCTTTAAAAGAAGAACATACTCTGGAATAAAAAAAAATAAATTATCTGCCTGAAAATTATCATTGTTTTTTGATGAAAGAACTTCTATTTCATTCTTTAAGTCATAAGAAAGATAACCAAATAACCAATCATTATTCTGATTATGAAAATCTTTTAAATTGTCAAAAGAATCAAGATTAGAAACAACAGCATCATTAAATCCAACACCTGCAATAATATCAAAATTCATATAGTCTCTTGGAAAGCGCGAGGTATTTTTATCAATATTAGAAAGCAGCACACTAATATAGTCTATGTCTTTAGATAAATTAAGTAATGCCCTAATTAATTTATGCTCATTGAACCCATCATATATATAAGAATATCTCATATTGCAATAATACTAAAAAGCCAACTCAAATTATTTTATATTTTTGAACTATGAATAAATTAATTACAATATTCTGTTTTATACCATTAATAGGGTTATCTCAAAAAGACACCGTTTTTAATACTAATTATGATATAATGAGTATAAATGAAACAGGTATCGATAATCTAATAGAAAAATATGAAACAATATTAAGAAATAAAGATGGAATTGATGGATGGAGATTGCAAATAAAATTTGCTTATAAACGTGATGAAATTGTAAAACATCAAACAAAATTTATAGATTTATACCCTGAAATACCTTCACAAATTACTTTTAAATCTCCTTATTATAATCTTACTGTAGGAAATTATAGAACGAAACATAATGCCCTAAAGATAAAGGGAAAAATAAGCCGGCACTTTCCCGGAGCTCATCCAGTGCAAGTAATAATTAATCGTGCTCTACTTAAAAATTAAATAATTATTTTAAACTTCTTTTAATCTCTACCTCAGTATATCCTTCAATAATATCACCAACCTTAATATCATTGAAATTCTCAATTGACATACCGCACTCAAAACCTTTCTTAACCTCATTCACATCGTCCTTAAATCGTTTTAAGGATGATAATTTTCCAGTATAAACAACTACGCCGTCCCTAATAACTCGTACACCAGTATTTTTATTTAGTGCTCCGTCAAGCACCATACATCCCGCAATTGTTCCAATCTTAGAGATCTTGAATATATCTCTAACTTCAATATTACACACTACTTTTTCTTCAACTTCAGGAGATAACATTCCCTCCATGGCTAATTTTAACTCCTCAATTGCTTTATAAATAATAGAGTAAAGTCTAATGTCAATTTGTTCTGTTTCAGCTAATTTACGAGCCTGTAGAGATGGTCTAACTTGAAAACCTATTATAATAGCATCAGATGCAGCGGCTAACATTACATCAGATTCTGAAATCTGTCCTACTGCCTTTTGAATAATATTTACTTTTATTTCTTCTGTAGACAATTGAAGCAATGAATCGGAAAGCGCTTCAATAGAACCATCAACATCTCCTTTTACTATAACATTAATTTCTTGAAAACCTCCAAGAGCAATTCTTCTTCCAATTTCATCAAGAGTCAAATGTTTTTGCGTCCTCACATTTTGTTCTCTTTGAAGCTGAGCTCTCTTAGAAGCAATTTTCTTAGCTTCTTGTTCACTTTCTATAACATGAAACTCATCACCTGAAGTAGGAGCGCCATCTAATCCTAATAATACAACAGGCGTAGACGGGCCAGCAGATTGCCTAGCTTCTCCTCTTTCATCTAATAATGCTTTAACTTTACCAGAAAAAGAACCTGCAAGAACATAATCTCCAACTTTTAATGTCCCAGTTTGAACTAAAATAGTTGATAAATACCCCTTGCCTTTATCCAAAGATGCTTCCACAACTGTTCCTTTTGCTAATCTATTAGGATTTGCTTTAAGATCAAGCATCTCTGCCTCTAATAAAATTTTCTCCAATATCTCTTTTACTCCAGTCCCTTCCTTAGCCGATATATCCTGCGATTGATATTTACCACCCCAATCCTCTACTAAAAGATTCATCTCAGCTAATTCTCCCTTGATTTTCTCTGGATCTGCAGTTGGCCTATCAATTTTATTAATTGCAAATATTATAGGAACACCAGCTGCTTGTGCATGACTAATTGCTTCCTTAGTCTGTGGCATAACTCTATCGTCAGCAGCCACTACAACTACTACTATATCAGTAACCTTAGCACCTCTTGCTCGCATAGCAGTAAACGCCTCATGACCTGGAGTATCAAGGAAAGCAATTTGTTTTCCATTATCTAAAGTTACTTCATAAGCTCCTATATGTTGAGTAATACCTCCACTTTCTCCAGCAATCACATTTGTTTCTCTAATGTAATCCATCAATGATGTTTTCCCATGATCTACGTGCCCCATAATAGTAATAATTGGAGCTCTGGTATCCATCTGATCCTCCGAGTCAATAATTTCTTCTATTGATTCTTGTACATCAGCTCCAACAAACTCTACGCTAAAACCAAAATCTTCCGCTAACATTTGAATTGTCTCGGCATCAATTCTTTGATTAATACTAATCATCATCCCAAGACCCATACAAGTAGTTACAATCTCATTAACTGAAACGTCCATCATACTAGCAAGCTCGCTAGCAGTTGCAAATTCTGCAATCTTAATTGTTTGATTAGATGCTGCTTTTTGTGAAGTTTCCTCTTCAACAATCTCTCTGTGAGCTTGTCTTTTCTCTCTACGATTTTTTACTGACGATGTTTTACCCCCGCCCTGAAGCTTTGCTAACGTTTCCCTAACTCTTTTTTGCGCCTCTTCAGCAGAAATTTCAAGAACAGGTTTTTTAACATTTTTTGATTTTTTAAACTTTTTTGGGTCAATTTTTTCTTTTACAATCCTAACTCTTTTTTTCTTTTCTTCATTAGTTTTAATTTGAAACTTATCCAAATCGATTTTATCTCCTGTTTGTCTTACTCCTTTAAGCTTATTAGCCTTACCTCTTATTATATCTACATTATCTGTATCAGAAGTTGTTTTTTCTTTTAATTCTTCCTTTTCTATTTTTTGATTCTGTAGTTCAGTTTTTTTAACCGCTTCTTTTGCTTTCTTTTCTTCTAGCTCTCTTTTGTTTTCCTCTTCAATCCTTATCTGCTCTTCGGCCTCTTGCTGCTTAATAATTTCCTCAGCTCTAGCTAGTTCTTTCTCTTTAGCTAATAATTCAGCTGATAATTTTGCTTTCTTTTCAGAATCAAACTCACCTAGTAAATCCATATAGACATCATGAGATACTTTTGAATTTGGTTTCAAGTCTTTTATTCCTTTAGTTTCCAAAAAAGTAAATATCCTATCAATACTGACATTAAACTCTTTAACTAACTTATTTAATCTTACAGTTGCTTTTTCTGACATATCTAGGTTTTAAAATTTATACCTTAATCTTCAAATTCTGAACTTAATATATCCAAAACTTCATCCACAGTTTCTTTTTCCAAATCAGTTCTTAAAACTAAGTCTTCAGCTGACAAAGCCATTACGCTCCTTGCTGTATCACAACCTATTGCTTTAAGAGAATCAATAATCCAATCTTCTAATACATCTGAAAACTCTTCAATTTCTACATCATCTTCAACATTATCAGCATCACGATAAACATCTATTTCATAACCTGAAAGTTTTCCAGCTAAATTAATATTATGACCTCCTCTTCCAATAGCTAATGAAACCTGATCTGCATCCATATAAACTGATGCTCTCATATTACTTTCATCTAATGAAACGGACTTAATCTTAGCAGGAGATAATGATCTACTAATTAATAATTGTAGGTTTTCTGTATGATTAACAACATCTATGTTTTCATTTCTTAATTCACGTACAATACCGTGGATTCTTGACCCTTTTACCCCTACACAAGCACCAACTGGATCAATTCTATCATCATAAGATTCAACTGCCACTTTTGCTCTTTCTCCTGGCATACGTACAACATTCTTAATAGTAATAATACCATCAAAAACCTCCGGAACTTCTTGTTCAAATAATCGCATTATAAATTCAGGAGCAATTCTAGATAAGACAATATTAGCTTTATTATTTTTTAATGTAACTTCTTTAATTACAGCTCTGACATTTTCTCCTTTCTTAAAAAAATCTTTAGGAATTTGTTCTTCTTTCGGCAATGACAAATCATTACCCTCATCATCTTGTAAAAGAATTTCATTTCTCCATATTTGATACACTTCACCATGAATAATCTCCCCTATTCTGTCCTCATATCTTTGCATTAATTCATCTCTATGTTGGTCGGCGATACGCGCCATAAGATGCTGGCGAATAGAAAGGACTTGTCTTCTACCAAATTCTGATTCAAAACTAACTTGTTCTGAAACTTCTTCGCCAACTTCATAGTCATCCTCTATTTTTAAAGCTTCAGACAAAGCTATTTGTGATATAGGATTTTCAACTTCTCCATCTGCAACAACCTCTCTATTTCTCCAAATCTCCAAATCACCTTTGTCAACATTTATAATAACATCAAAATTACCTTCTTCATCATATTTCTTTGCTAAAACTGATTTAAATACATCTTCTAAAATATTCATCATTGTTTCACGATCAATATTTTTCACTTCTTTAAACTCCGAAAATGACTCAATTAGATTATCTACTTCCATTTTATTTAAAATTTATTTTAAGTTTTGTTTCTTTTATATCTACTTTGGGGATCTCAACTTGCTCAATAATACTTAATTTCTTACCCCCTTTCTTTCTTTTTAACACTTCAAGAGTTAAAATATCATTTTTATAAGATAAAATCACCCCTTTCTTTCTTTTGCCATTCTTAAGTAAAACACCAACTTCTTTACCATAATATTTGTGATACTGCTGGTCTACCAAAAAAGGTTTGTCAAGACCTGCTGAGCAAACAGTAAGCTCATAATCTTCAAAGTCTCTATCAAAATGTTGTTCAATATGCCTGCTTATCTCAGAGCAGTGATCTATTTTCACTCCATCCATTCTGTCAAAACATAATGTTATAACATTATTAGTATTAACTTTAACATCTACAAAGAAGCCGTTCAATTCTTTTATCTTAGGCTCTGCCACCTTCCTTATATCCTCTTTTGTAATCATAATCTAACTTAAAGAAAAAGAGGCGATTTGCCTCTTTTCTTTATCTCCTTCTATTTTACGCATGCAAATATATAGAGATTTATCCATATCTACAAAATATTTAGTGCAATACTATTCTTTTGCTTATAAATGATCTTTGAGTTCTAACCTGAACCATATAAATTCCTCTTGGCCAATTCGATAAGTTTATCTTCTTAGTATATTCACCAACAAATTGCTGTTTATACTCATGAGAAATCATTTTACCAAAAGCATCAACCACAGTGATTTCAAAATCATCTATCTCCTCAGAAACAAAATTTATATTAAATATTCCTTCTGTTGGATTAGGATAAATATTAAGCTTAACACCTAATTCAGCATCTCCAGCACCAATCCTATTACTTGGAAGAGTTACAAATACATTATAAGAAGTAAATCCAGATTTATTAGAAGGGCTACAAACTGCACGAACTTGCCAATGATAAGCTGTGCCCGGATTTAAACCTGTTTGAATTAATTGATTTGTATTAACACCATATGTGTATACCCAAGAACCCCAAGAAGATCCTTGTAATTTAAATCTTACATCGTATGTTGTAGAAGAGCCTCCAACAGCATCCCACCCTAACATCCCCGAAGTACTTGTAATAGAGGAAACATTAGTATTTGTTGGCTTAGAACAAGGCGTTAATGTTGAGAATGTCTGAATTGCTGTCCAAGCAGAAACATCTGATGTATCTGTTGAACATACTCCTCTAACTTGCCATTCATATACGGTTCCAGAAGTTAAACTATACTTAGTTTTGCTCGTTGTAAAGATACCGCCCATATATATCCAATTATTAGCTCCTTGAGCTCGTAACCTAACATCATAATGATGGGCATTTGAAGTAGCAGACCAATTCATTGTAGCTCTATCTAACAAAATATTTGTAACTGTCAATCCTGTTGGTACAATACAACTTATTTCTGTTGTAAAATCAGAACCTACTACTACAGAGCTTGTTCCTGATGCCACACAGGTTGTTGATAATTTCCATTCATATGTTGTTGCTTGATTCAATCCTGTTAAAGTATATGAAACAGCGGTACTTGCAAAAGTATTATTAACAACTGTAGTATCCCAAGTAGAACTTCCGCTTACTCTATACAATATATTATAAGTATTAGCTGCGCTAGTTCCTGTCCAACTTAAAAGAACTGAATTATCTGTCATATTTGAAGCAGATAAATTCCTTGGATCTGAACAAGGAGCTAGTGTACTAAAGGTAACATATCCTGTAAATCCAGAATTATTTGCCCCAGATGCTACACACATTGTAGCTACTTGCCAGTGATAATATATCCCCTGTGATAAACCTGTCAATGCTAATGAATTAGTAGTTACAGTATCATATGTCCACGCACTCCAAGGCTGAGTTGTTAATTTATATCGTACTCTATAACCCCAAGCACCAGAAACCGCATCCCAAGTTAAAGTAGCAGCCGTTAAACCTATACCTGTTGTCGTAGCATTAGCAGGAGCCGTACAAGGTGTTAATGTAGTAAAGCTCTGTGTAGATGACCACGCAGATACAGAACTAGTATCCGATGAACATGCTGAACGAACTTGCCACTCATATGTTGTAGAAGGAGTCAAATTAGACTTCTGCTTAGAAGTTATACTCGATGGTATATTATTCATAGCTATTGTCCAAGAAGCACCCTGAACTCGCATACGAATATCATAATGATGTGCACCTGAAACTGATGCCCAATTCATAGTAGCTTTAGTCAACTCTATGTTAGATGATGATAAAGATGAAGGTGTACTAACTGTTAAAATAGTTACAGCAAATCCACTAGAAGTTGCAGAACATCCTGCTGGAGTAGTAACTGTTAAACTATAAGTACCTGAAGCAGTAGCCGTATAAGTAGAAGATGTAGCACCAGAAATAGCCCCATTAGCATCACTCCACTGATAAGTATTAGCAGGTGAAGCATAAGTAGACATACGCAATGGAACCGTTGAACCAGAACATACAGTAGAACTACCTAAAGAAGTAACTGAAACACTAAGTGCTGCTGGCTCAGTAATC
>MDSV01002943.1_pt1 | contig 29522 bp, 34 predicted proteins | sample 810851 | NCBI WGS metagenome assembly MDSV01 (sample SAMN05326640, study PRJNA326480) | marine metagenome | isolation source: seawater | place: Atlantic Ocean: North East | collected 2012 | reverse complement strand
GATAAAGTCTTTAATAATTTTTCAGAATTGCTCATAATTGATCTTATTTGATAGAAAAATTAATTTCAAATATGATATAAGAAATTATGTATACCCATAATTTAGACCCAATTTTATTCAATATTGGGTTTTTTGCTGTTAGATGGTATTCACTAGCCTATATTTTTGGAATTTTAATTGGTTGGTGGTTAGGCAAGAGAACCATTTTAAAAAGATTTCAAAATTTAAATGTTGATATAAAAGAGTTTGACAACTTAATTACCTATATAATTATATTCATGCTAGTCGGAGGTCGGGCTGGTTATGTGTTATTTTATAATTTTGAATATTATTTATTTAATCCTCTTCATATCTTGAAAATTTGGGAAGGAGGTATGTCTTTCCATGGTGCTTTGATAGGTATAATTTTCACAACTTATAGGTTTTCGATAAAAAAAAAATATAAAGACTTTTTTCTTATTAGACATAATTGCATTCGTTGCTCCAATTGGAATTTTTTTAGGTCGAATAGCTAATTTTGTTAATGGGGAACTAGTAGGAAAAACAACTGATGTTTTTTGGGGGGTTATTTTTCCAAATATTGATAACAACGTTAGACATCCATCACAATTATATGAAGCCTTTTTTGAAGGAGTAATTCTATTTATAATTATGAACTTATATTTATTTAAAAAAAATTATAAGATTGGAACTTGTTCTTACATGTTTTTAATTTATTACGGTTTTTTTAGAATTTTTTCTGAATTTTTTAGAGAGCCAGATCCACAAATTGGTTATTTGTTTGGTCAAATAAGTATGGGAACAGTGTTAAGTTTAATAATGATATTAGCTGGTATAATTATTTTTAAAAAAAAGATGATGTCAAATAAAAATTTTTTCAATAATTTTAACTTACTTCCAGTTGATAAATTTATAGAAAACGTTCTTTATAATAAAAAAGTGGGTTATTATGCTTCAAAGACACCTTTCGGTAAGACTGGAGATTTTTTAACTGCACCAGGAGTATCAAATTTATTTTCTGAAATAGTTGGAATATGGCTTATATCAACTTGGAACTGCTTCGGTAGGCCAAAGAAATTTAATGTTGTCGAACTTGGCCCTGGAGATGGAAGTTTAACAAAAATTTTACTCAGAACATTTCAACAGTTCCCAACATTTTATAATGCAACAAATATATATTTATATGAAAGAAGCGATCTATTAAAAAAATTACAAAAAAAAAAAATAAATAATCAAAAAGTAAAGTGGATTAATAATTTCTCCGATATCAAAAAAGGCCCAATTATTTTTTTTGGCAACGAATTTTTTGACGCAATACCAATTAAACAATTCGCTCGTAAAAAAAATCTTTTATTTGAGAAGTATTATTTATTAAATAAAAAAAACAAGATTAATGAAATTTATAAAAAAGCTTTAGGCAAGGATATCTTACAAGTAAATAAGTTTAAAATTTTAAAAAATTTGGATTTTATTGAGTTTCCGAAACTAGGTCTAAATGAGTTAGAAAAAATAATTAAAAAAATATCAAAGCTAGAGGGAGGTTTGCTGCTTATTGATTACGGTTATTTAACCCCTCAAAATAAAAACACATTACAATCAATTTTAAAGCATAAAAAAAATAATTTGTTTAACAATTTAGGAAAAGCAGACATAACTTCTTTGGTTAATTTTGGTCTTTTAAGTGAGTATTTCACTAAAAATAATTTAAAAGTAAAAAAAATTGTCACTCAAAAGTTTTTTTTGGAAAAAATGGGAATAATAGATAGGGCTAATATATTAAGTCAGAAAATGAGTTTTAAAGAACAATCTAATTTATATTTAAGGTTGAAGAGATTATTAGACACTAAAATGATGGGCAATTTATTTAAAGTCATTTTTACGTATAAATCAAAAAAAGACAACTTTTTAGGTTTTAAATAATGTTTTTCTCTAAAAAATTTAAAAAATTCAAGAAGGTTAGACATTGTTTCTTTTCTCGAAAAGGTGGATTTTCAAAGGGAATTTATCGAAGTCTTAACTGTGGCAAAGGATCAAGAGATAATAAAAAAAATATTTATAAAAACTTATCCTTGGTAGCAAAAAATATGAAAATTAGTAAAAAAAAACTATCGTTGATGAACCAAACACATAGTAATAAAGTAATTATAATTAATGGAAAAAATAAAAATTATAAAAGATTTAATTCAGACGCTCTGATAACGAAAATTAGAGGTATCGCTTTAGGGGTTGTAACTGCAGATTGTGTTCCGATTATTCTTTATGACTCAAAAAATCATATAATAGGTTGTATCCATGCCGGATGGAAGGGGGCATCATCTGGAATAATTAAAAATACAATTGATGGATTTAAAAAACTTGGTTCAAAAAATAAAATTTTCGCTAGTATTGGCCCATGTATTGGAAAAAAAAGCTACGAAATTGATATGGATTTTTATTATACGTTCTTATCAAAATCAAAAAAAAATGCTATTTATTTTTTAAAAAAAAATAACAATAAAAAACTATTTAATCTTAGAAAATACGTTCATGACAACCTTGTTAAACTTAATGTTAAGGTCGATCACATTAACCACGATACCTTTAAGGAAAAAAGTAAATTTTTTAGTTATAGAAGATCCCAGAAACTAGGTGAAAATGATTATGGAAGATGTATTTCTGTAATCAGCCTGACAAATTTTAGCCAAAATTAATTATTATATTAATAATTGTTAAAGCTCTTTAACGAAAAACTTAACAACAAAAATATGGATCAACTAGAATTGGATTTATATCCTTATAGATCAAAAACTATTAGTGAGGGAGAAAATCAAATATTTTCTTGGCATGACAACATAAGTGAAGATAAAGATAAAATTTGCTATCATGAGAGCGTATATGTGAAAAATCATAGAATGGATCTCGAGGATTGGTTGCATATAAAAAGACAAAACATTGGCAAATTCACTTTTGAGTATTTTTATTCATTGCTCAAAAAAAGCAAAAAGGCAAGACTAAGTTTTCTAATGAAATTTTTAATTCAAAATAAAATAGTTTATGAGAAAGGGTCTTGGGAAACCATAGATCGTGATTAGTACAATATTTAATTGGATTTGGTTTGAAAACATTAGAAAATAACGGTATAAGTAATTACATTTCATGAAAATTTTATCTGGAACTAGCAATTTAAAGTTAAGTAAGGATATCTCAAAAAAATTAAAGTTAAAATTAGTCAACACTAATATAAGAAGATTTGCTGACGGTGAGATCTATGTTGAAATTAATGAAAATATTAGAGGTAACAGTGTTTTTGTAATTCAGTCCACATCAAATCCTGCAAATGATAATTTAATGGAACTCCTTCTAGTTATCGATGCTTTAAAAAGGTCATCAGCAAAAAATGTTACAGCCGTAATCCCATATTTTGGATACGCTAGACAAGACAGAAAAGTTGCTCCAAGAACTTCTATTTCTGCTAAGGTTGTTGCAAATCTAATTACAAACGCTGGTGCAAGTAGGGTTGTTACGGTCGACTTACATGCGGGACAAATTCAGGGTTTTTTCGATATGCCAGTAGATAATTTATTTACTACACCATTGTTTGCAAAATATATTAAATCAAAATTTAACAATAAAAAATTAATATGTGTTTCACCTGATGTGGGAGGAGTTCAAAGAACTAGAGGTCTGGCAACAAGAATAAAAGCAGATTTAGCAATTATAGATAAAAGAAGACCTGCTCCAGGAAAATCACAAGTAATGAATATTATTGGAAATGTGAAAAATAAAACTTGTATTATTGTTGACGACATAATTGATAGCGGAGGAACTATTGTTAATGCAGTCGATGCTTTAAAAAAAAATGGAGCTAATGAAGTTTATGTTTTTATCACTCATGCAGTTTTAAGTGGAGATGCAGTCAAAAAAATTAAAAATTCTAAAATTAAAAAACTTATAATTACTGACACAATTGATAATTCACAAAAAATTAAAAATAACAATAAAATAGAGGTCTTATCTATATCTTCGCTAATGTCTGAAGCTATAAAAAGAATAGCTAATTCTAATTCAGTATCAGATTTGTTTAATTAATACTTGTTTTATTAAATGAGTTGAGTTATATAGCTTTTTCAATAAAAAATATTAAATGAGTAACTTAAAAGCAATTAAAAGAGAAGGCACTTCTTCTGGTTCAACTAATAAGTTGAGAAGCTCAGGATTTATTCCAGCGATATTATATGGAGGAAACGACCCTAATCAAAAAATTTCTATTGAAAAAAAAGCAGTGAGAGATATCATAAGCTCTGATAATTTTTTATCGAAAGTTTTAGAATTAGACATCGATGGAAAAAAAGAAAAAGTTTTGCCTCGAGACGTCGCTTATCATGTGGTTTCGGAAGAGCCTATACACATTGACTTCATGAGAGTAATATCAGGTAAAAAAATTATATTAGAAATACCTGTAAAATTTATTAATCATCCTGACTCTCCTGGATTGAAAAGAGGTGGAGTTCTAAATATAGTAAGAAGAACCGTAGAATTAAGATGCCCAGCAGAGAATATTCCGAATGATATTACTATCGATTTAAAAGGTTCTGATATAGGCACAAGTTTAAAAATTTCTTCAGTTAAATTACCTGATAATGTTATTCCAACAATAACAGACAGAGATTTCGTAATTGCGACAGTAGCAGCACCAACAATAATTAAAGAACCAGAAAAGCCAGCAGAAGAGACTGCTGAAGGTGCAGAAGGAGAAGCTCCTGCTGAAGGTGCAGAAGCAACAGCTAAAGAAGGTGATCAAACTAAAAAAGATGATAAAGGCAAAGAGGCTGTGGCTGCCGGAGATAAAAAAGCTGCAGATGATAAAAAACCTTCAGAAAAAAAACCTCCAGAGAAGAAATAATTAATATGCTTTTACTTGTTGGATTAGGAAATCCAGGATCAAATTATACCAATACTAGACACAATATCGGATTTAAGATTATTGATGCTATAAATACTCATTTCAAATTATCAAAGCAAAAGCCAAAATTTAAAGGATTATTAACAACAGGAAATATAGAATCTAAAAAAATTTACGCGATTAAACCTTTAACATTTATGAATAATTCAGGAACAGCAATAAAAGAATTAATAGATTATTTTAAAATTGATGCAAAGGACGTATTTGTTTTTCATGACGATATGGATATTGATTTTGGAAAAATAAAAGCAAAGTTTGGTGGTAGTAGTGCTGGTCATAATGGTATTGACTCGATCGATAAATTTATTGGAAAAGATTATTCAAGAGTAAGAATTGGAATTGGTCACCCTAAACAAAAAAAGAAAGTAAATAATCACGTTTTAGAAGATTTTAAAGAAGATGAAGATGAAAAAATTAAAGAAATTACTGAGAGCATTGTTAAGTTAATACCCACGCTTATTGATAAAAAGATGGATCTTTTCTCGAGTAAGGTCAATCAAAATCTTAATGGGATTTAAATGCGGTATTGTTGGACTTCCAAATATAGGCAAGTCTACTTTATTTAATGCACTAACCGCATCAAAAAATGCTGAGGCAGCAAATTTTCCTTTTTGCACAATTGATCCAAACATCGGGGTTGTGGACGTTATAGATGAAAGGCTAGATCATCTATCAAAATTGTCTAGTTCTAAAAAGAAAATTTATACTAACATTACATTTGTTGATATAGCTGGATTAGTAAAAGGGGCCTCTAAAGGAGAAGGTTTGGGTAATAAGTTTCTCTCTCATATTAGGGAAGTGGATGCTATTATACACTTAGTTAGGTGTTTTGAATCAAACAAGATCACTCATGTAAATTCAGAAATTAATCCAATAAATGACTTAGAAGTCATTAAAACTGAAATTATATTATCTGATATAGACATTATTCATAAGAAACTAGCAAAAAACAAACGAAAATTTATTAAAGAAAAAGAAATAGAAATTTTAAAAAAGAAACTAGAACAATTAAACCAAAACAAAGAAGTTTCAATTGAAAATGAAGATGAAGATAAATTTTTATCTACTTTAGGTTTATTAAGTATTAAACCAAAAATAATCGTTTGTAACGTTGATGAGGAAAGTTTAACTGAAGGTAATAAGTTTACAGAACTGGTGAAATCTAAATATTCTAATGAAAAAATAGTCACTATATGTGCTGACATAGAGGACCAAATTACGGGTTTAGACAAAAGTGAAAAGGAAGCATTCATGAAAGAAATTGGACTAAATAAAACTGGTCTTAATAAGTTGATAAGAGAAGGATATGATTTATTAGCTTTAGATACTTTTTTTACATCAGGTCCAGAGGAAAGTAGAGCCTGGACAATTAAAAAAAATACTTTAGCACCTAAAGCAGCAAGTGTAATTCATACAGATTTTGAGAAAAATTTTATTCGAGCAGAAGCGGTAACTTGTGAAGATTTTATAAAATTTGGAAGTGCTGAAAAATGTAAAGAAAATGGAAAACTTAGAATTGAGGGAAAAGACTACATTGTAAAAGATGGAGATGTTCTATACTTTAGGGTCAATCCTTGACCAAATCTTTTTCATGCTTAAATAGACTAATGCGGTTAGTAATATCAAATAGATCATAACTTTAATTCCAGTTTTATGTCGTATTTCTAATTCTGGTTCAGCCGCCCATGCTAGAAAAGTTGTTACATCTTTAGCCATTTGTTCCATTGTTGAGTCTGTGCCGTCAGAATATTCTACCAGACCATCAATTAAATTATTTGGCATCTTAATTTTATTTCCAACCATGTATTTGTTATAATATACTCCATCATCCAATGTTACTCCTGGAGGAGGATCTTCGTAACCAACTAATACAGAATAAATATAGTTGGCCCCACCTTTTCTTGCTTTTACTAAAACCGACATATCTGGAGGGTATGCCCCTCCATTAGCAGCAATAGCTGCTTGCTCATTTGGATAAGGGCTTTTAAATTTATCTGAAGGTTTCCCAGACCTAAAAAACATTTCTCCTTGCGAGTCAGGTCCGTCTTGTATTTCAAAACTTGCTGCAATGGCTTTAACCTCTGATTCAGAGAATTCAGGTCCACCTGGTTCACCTAAGTTTCGATAACTTAAATATTGCATCGAATGACAAGACGAACAAACCTCTTTGTATACCTGAAACCCTCTTTGCAATGAAGCTCTGTCAAATGTTCCTGTTAAACCTTTGAAACTCCAATCAACTTTAATTGGCTCGACCATTTCAGCGCTGTGTAAAGGTTTTAAAGAGATTGCTATAAAAAAAATAATGCTTAATAATTTAATATTAAACTTTATCATTTAACTTCCTGGCAACAGATGGCTCACCACCTCCGGATAATACAGGTTCTGAAATGCTCATTGGGATTGGGTCAGTTTTTTCCAAATAACCAACTACCGGCATTACAACAATGAAGTGTAGGAAATAATATACTGTCCCTACTCTAGCTAATACCAGATAGATTCCTTCAGCTGGCATAGCTCCAACATAACCAAGCATTAGAACATCTAAAACTAAAATCCAAAAAAACTGTCTATATAGAGGTCTAAATACAGCTGATCTTACTTTAGAAGTATCCAACCAAGGAAGTACAAACAAAATAAAAATTGCACTAAACATTAAAATAACGCCACCTAATTTATCTGGGACTGATCTTAAAATCGCATAAAATGGTAATAAGTACCATTCAGGAACTATATGGGCAGGAGTAACTAGTGGATTAGCAGGAATATAATTATCTGAGTGACCAAGAATATTTGGAGTAAAAAATACAAAACCAGCAAAAATAATCATAAACATTAGTAAAGCAAATGCATCTTTTATGGTTATATAGGGATGAAAAGGAACAGTGTCTCTTGATGGTTTTTTTATATCTATTCCAACGGGATTATTATTTCCAGGGACGTGTAATGCCCAAATGTGTAAAACTACTAGACCTAAAATTAAAAAAGGAATTAAATAATGCAAACTAAAAAATCTATTTAGGGTTGGATTATCAACTGAATAAGCTCCCCATAGCCAGGTAGTTATACTTTCACCTACTAAAGGTATTGCACTAAATAAATTAGTTATAACTGTAGCACCCCAAAAACTCATTTGACCCCAAGGCAAAACATAGCCCATAAAAGCGGCGGCCATCATAAGTAAGTAAATAAGAAGTCCAATTATCCAAATTACCTCTCTAGGAGATTTATATGAACCATAAAATAAAGATCTAAAGATATGAATGTAAACCGCCAAAAAAAACATTGAGGCACCATTGCTGTGGATGTATCTAATTAACCAGCCATAATTTACATTTCTCATTATATGTTCCACGCTTGCAAAAGCTAAATCAGCATGAGCTACATAATGCATTGCTAAAACTATTCCAGTAACTATTTGAGTTATTAAACAAAATGTTAAAATACCTCCAAATGTCCACCAATAGTTTAGGTTTTTTGGAGTAGGATAATCTGTTAAATGAGCTCCGAGCGTTAATAACGGCAAACGATCATTAAACCATTTTCCAGCTTTTGATTTTGGTATATATTCGTGTTCACTCATTTAAAATTATCCAATCTTAATTATGTTGCTATCAACAAATTCAAATTTAGGTATTTCCATGTTAGTTGGTGCCGGGCCTTTTCTAATTCTACCTGAGACATCGTAATGCGAACCATGACATGGGCAAAACCATCCGTTAAAATCTCCTTTGTCTTTTAAAGGAACACAGCCCAGGTGAGTACAAACTCCTAACATAACTAACCACTCATCTTTGCCCTCTTTTACTCTATCTTCATCTTTCTGAGGATCGGGCAAATCGTCCATCTTCACTGCTCTAGCCTCAGCAATTTCCTTCTGAGTTCTTCTTTTTAAAAAAACTGGTTTTCCTCTCCATAATACTGTGATGGACTTTCCTGGTTCTATATTACTAATATCAACCTCAGTAGTAGCTAAAGCTTGTTGTGCTTTATCCGGATTCATTTGGTCAATCATTGGCCATATCACAGCTCCTACACCTACAGCTCCTACCGTATAAGTAGCGGTGAATAAGAAATCTCTTCTGTTAACTTTTTTTTCTTCTTTGCTCATTTATTTAAGTGCTTATAATGTAATTATTAAATAAAACCATATTTTTAAAATTTCTAGGGTCAGAATGACACATAAATTAAGCTAAAATAATGCACATAGTACTCTATAAACCTGATATTCCTCAAAACACTGCATCTATTATTAGGTTAAGTGCCTGTTTGAAACTGAGTCTACATATTATCGAACCTTGTGGTTTTAATTTAAATGACATTAGATTTAAAAAAGTTGTCTTAGATTATATGGGTTTAAGTAAGATTTTTAGGTATGATAGCTACAACTCTTTTGTTAAAAAAAATAGAAAATCAAGAATAGTTTTAATGACAACTAAGGCTAAAAAATTATATCATAAATTTAAATTCAAAAAGAATGATATGCTTTTATTTGGAAGAGAAAGTGCTGGAGTTCCGAAGTATTTACACAGGACAATAAAAAACAAGTTAAAAATTCCAATGAATAAAAATACCAGATCGTTAAACATTGCAATGAGCGTAGCAATTATTTCCTCCGAAGCGTTAAGACAAAATGATTTACTAAATTAACTTTACATGATTACATCAAATTTTAGGAAAAAAATGGCCGATAGTTGGTTCTCATATTTACAAAGTCAAATTTGTAGAGAGTTTAGAAATTTAGAGAATGATAAAATTAATTTTAAAAAAAAAAATTGGAATAAAATAAAAAAGACGGATGGTGGAGGAACTTCATATCTTTTAACTGGAGGAAAAATATTTGATAAAGTTGGGGTTAATAAATCAACTGTTTCGGGAATTTTTCCAAAACAGTTTAGATCAAAAATTTTAGGTGCAGCAAGAAAGGGTAAGTATTGGGCTTCAGGAGTTTCTGTAGTTGCTCATATGAGAAATCCTAAAATTCCTGCTATTCATTTTAATACTAGGTTTATCGTCACTACGAAAGAATGGTTTGGAGGTGGAATGGATGTTACTCCAAGTCACCAAGATGAAAAGGAAAAGAAAATATTACACAATCATTTAAAAAAAGTTTGTACAAAAAATAAAAAAAACTACAATAAATACAAAAAATGGTGTGATGAATATTTTTATTTACCACATAGAAAAGAGGCTAGAGGCATTGGAGGTATATTCTTCGACTATGAAACCAAAGACTGGATTAAAAATTTTAAGTTTGTGAGGGATCTAGGCTTTGCTTTCATAGATATTTCTAAAAAAATTATAAATAGGAAGAAAAAATTAAAATGGACCTTAAAAGATAAAGAAAAACAACTTTTTAAAAGAGGAAGATACGTAGAATTTAATCTTCTTTATGACAGAGGCACAAAATTTGGTTTAAATTCTGGAGGTAATATTGAATCAATTTTAATGTCACTCCCACCTCAAGCTAAATGGAAATAATTATGGAAAAAGAACCGATAACAGTGAGGGGTCTTAATAATTTAAAGTCTGAATTAGATAATTTAAAAAGCATACAACGACCCAAAATTGTAGAGGCGATTGCAGAAGCTAGATCTCATGGGGATTTAAAAGAAAATGCTGAATATCACGCTGCAAAAGAACAACAAGCTCTGATAGAAAGTCGGATAATCGCTATAAATGACTTAATTGCAAGAGCAAATGTAATTGACATAACAAAAATAGAAAATAATGGAAAAGTAATTTTTGGTTCAACAGTCAAAGTTCAAGATTTAGACACTAATAAAAAAATTTCATATAAACTGGTTGGGCAAGATGAAGCTGATATTAAAAAGAATTTAATATTTTTTAAAAGTCCAATTGGAAAGGCTTTCATAGGAAAAAATAAAGGTGAAATGGTGAGTGTGGATACCCCATCAGGAGAAAGAAATTTTGAAATTCTTGATGTTGAATACGTCTAATTTAAATTAGCTTTCACCAGCTCTTTAACTCGATCATCAGAAATTTTAAAACTATTTTTGATCCATTCAGTTTCTATTATTTTTAAAACTCTACCCATTGATTGCCCTTCCTTCATTCCATGCCTTTTAAGGCATTCTCCGTCAATTTGGAACTCGGGTACTTTTAATTTTAATATTCTGCTTAAATTTTTAAAATAGTCTTCTAATCTAATTTTTGAATTTATAGAAAAGTTTATAAGATTTAAATTTTTTAAGTGTTTTTTACCATATATATATACATTTTTTGTTAAATCTTTATCAAAAAATCTCTTGCTCTGTATTTCAATTAAGTTCGAAGCTAAACTTCCTAAAAAACTTTTCAGCTTATTTGAGATATTATATTTGTGTGCAAAATATTCATGGTTTTCTTTCTCATCAATCAATAATATTGCAAGCAATGTATCTCTATTTAAAAGGGAATTATCGTTAATTTTTTTAAGGCTTTTTAGCCTATTTAAATATAAAAATTCTGGGAATATCAGACTAAATATTTCTTTTAGGTGGTTGTTTTCATTTATTTGTAAAAAATTTTTAAGATCTAAAATCTTTAATAACTCTGATAAAACTCTTTCTTTAGAAATTTTTTTTACTCCATCCAGATTTTGTTTAATCGTGTTACTGGTTGTATGTTCAATATTTAAGTCATACCTAATCTTAAATCTTAAAAATCTAATAATCCTTAAATAATCTTCTTCTATTCTTTTTTGAGGATCGCCAATGAACTTTACATTATTATTTTTAAGATCTGTTGTTCCCATTTGGGGATCAAATATTTTGCCGTTAATATCTAAATAAATAGCATTTATAGTAAAGTCTCTTCTCTCAGAGTCCAATTGCCAGTTATCTGTATATTCTACTTCTGCATGTCTGCCGTCTGTTTTAATATCTTTCCGTAAAGTTGTTATTTCAAATTTATTTTTGCCAGATAATATGGTTACAGTTCCATGTTCAACTCCAGTGTCAATAATTCTAAAAGAAGTATTTTTAAATCTTTCTTTAATCTGATTTATGGTAAGAATTGTTGCAATATCAATGTCGTCAATATCTTCTCCTGAAAGATATTTTCTCACACAGCCGCCGACAAATCTAGCTACAGTTTTTTCACTCGAAAAACCTTTTTGTAATGTTTTGAAAATAACTTTTAATTCTTTATTCTTATAAAATGGGAAAAAATTTCTTTTTAATTTCTGTAAAAATTTAAAATTTAAATTAAACATAAAACTTTGGCTGGGGCACTAGGATTCGAACCTAGGATGGCGGTATCAAAAACCGCTGCCTTACCGCTTGGCTATGCCCCAATATTGATTTGTTGATATATCATAAATATATTAAATTAAATAGTTTTTGCAAATGTTGCCCAATAGTTTGGAAACTTAAGTTTTATTCTATTTAATGCAACTTTAGCTGTTTTTTCACTTTTAAAAACACCATAACAAGCCGATCCGGACCCTGTCATTCTAGAAAAATAGCACCCTTTATTTTGTCGAATTTCTAAAATTAAATTTTCAATTATTGGATATTCTTTTTCTACAATTGATTGTAGAGCGTTATTGTTATTAATGAGAAATTTAATAAATTTACTCTTATTATTTATTTTTTTGAAATTATTTATAAATACCGAAGAAAATTTATTTACTTTTGAATATACATACTTAGTAGAACATTTAATATTAGGATATACTAATAAAAAGTAAAGTTTGTGCTTTTTGGGAAAAACATTAATTGTTTCGAGGTTTCGTAAAAACCCTTGTTCATGGAAAAATAATTTAAGGTCAGATCCAATTGATTTTTTAAAAAGCTCTAATAAGTTTTTATCGACTTTTCTTTTAACCAAAAATTTAATTAAACACGCTGAATTGCTTGATCCGCCTCCCATCCCAGCAAAAACGGGTATCTTTTTTCTAATTGAAATTGAGTAATATTTGGAAATAAGATTATTATTTCTTAGTATCCTCAAAGTATTCGTAATTGAATTGTTGGTTTTGCTTAAATGCTTAATGAACTTTCCTTTAAAACTTATTATATCTTTTTTTCTGTTGTTTTCTTTTATCTTTATTTCATCAAATAAATCTACTAGACAATAATACGATTGTATATTGTGTAATCTGCTCTTTTTAATTTTTTCATTTATGCTTAAAGTTAAATTAATTTTAGAAAAGGATTTTAATATCATTTAGATTTATAAGCCTGATATCAATTTATTTTTTATATTAATTTTTAAATCTTCCTCGGTATCTTCAAGCTTTAAGACGTAGTTCCAATAATATCTGGCCTGAATTTTTTTTCCATTCATCCATAAAACATCTCCATAATGATCGTTAACAATTGGATCAGCAGGCATTAACTTTACAGCAGACTGAAGATAATCTTTTGCTTCACTGTATCTTTTTAATTTAAACAAGGCCCAGCCTAAAGAGTCGATTATAAAAGGATCGTTTGTTTTTAATTTATTTGCTCTTTGAAGCATTTCTAAAGATTTTTCTATTTTTACTCCTTTTTCAATCCAAGAGTAAGCAAGATAATTAATAACATATGCTTGATCTGGACTTATCTCTAAAGACATCAATAAGTCTTTTTCTGCTTTTTCCCACTCACCTATTCTTTCGAAAGCAACACCCCTATCGTCAGTAACTAACGGATAAAGAGGATGGCTTCTTGAAATTGATTGAATTATTTCTGTATAATATTTTATAGACTCTTTAAACCGGTCGTTACTTTTTAAAAATTTAGCATAATCATATTTTTCATATATATTTTTTTTTGGAAGTTTTTCGTAAGCTTGACCTAAAACATTTAAAGCTTTTTCTTTTTTGTCTTGTTTAATTAAAATTTTTGCTTTCTGTTTAGCAGAATACCATAGATAGGCAGTACCATTTTTTTCAATAGCATTATAAATCTTTTTTGCCTTTTCAAAATTTTTTATTTTGTAAAAATTTTCAGCTAACAATGTATCAAAAGAGTAAAAATCTTTATTCAAATATTTAGATAAATTTAAGTAAAAATTTGAAAGTTCAAAAATTTGCTGAGATGAATATGCATTTGCTACAATATAAAGAATTTCAGCGTTTATATCTGAAAGATTTTGACAATTAAAATTTTTTTTATATTTGTCGTTATAAAAATCATATCTAAACTGATTTAATAATAAATTTCTTGGATATAATTCAATTGCAGAGTCTATTACTTTTTTTGACTTTTTTATTTTACCAATATTTATTAGATAGTTTGCATAAAAATAATTATACCTCGAAAAATCAATTTTTTCATTTGACGTTAAAGTCTCAAATAATATTTCTGCTTCTTTATTTCTATAAAAACAATTTAAAAATACATTTTGAATATTTTTTAAATTGTCATATTGTATATTCATTTTATTGAGTTTTTTTTGGGCATTATTAAAATCCAATTTTTCAAAGGTTACCCAATTAAAAAGAGATGCTGAAACAAAGTCATTGAGTAAAAATTGAGATTTTCTTTCTTTTAATTTAATGAAATATTTTTGTGCAAGTTCATAATTTGCATTTCTAAGGTAATATATTCCTATTATTAAGTCGCTTTCAAAATTACCTAGTTTTCTTTTTTCTAATTTTTTGGAATAATTAAAGGCCTCATTAAATTTATTTAAATTTACTAATGAAAAAAGATATTTTGATGAATAATTTATATGTCTATTTTCCAATCCATCTAATTTTTTCAGAAACTGGTATGACTCATTATATTTATTTTCTTTTAAAAGCAGTATCCCTGTAAAATAATCTGCAATATAGTTCCCATCGTTAAACTTATCTACGTTTCTAGCATGGAGTGTGGAAAAAAAAAATGATGAAAAAAAATAATTGTAATATAATCTTTATACAAAATTTAAATATATTCATAGTGTCGTGACTAAAAAAATAAATAATAAAACTATTAAATTGATCAAGTTTTATAACTTTATTAACTACAATTTAATTTACAATAATGAAGCAATCAATAGATATAAACGCGTTGACTCAGGAAGAGGTGGTAGCAAAATAGAAATGTTGAAAAAGCTAAAAAAATCTATTTCTCTCGTAAAAAACTGCTTGTTAAAAAAAAATGCAACAAATGTTGTTTTTGCTGATGGCAACCCTGAGGCGAAAATAATGATTGTAGGTGAAGGCCCGGGTTCAAATGAAGACAAAGAAGGTATCCCATTCGTAGGGCGTGCTGGGGCTTTATTAGATAAAATGCTTTCTTCAATAAATTTAGATAGAAAAAATGTATACATCACAAATGTAGTTAATTATCGACCTTCAGAAAATAGAAAGCCTTCGGAAGATGAGATTAAAAGATATTTACCATACCTTCAAAAACATATTGAAATTGTAAATCCGAAAATTTTAGTTTTGCTTGGTAGTACTGCGATGAACGCACTTATAGGTAATGAAACGGTAATTTCAAAGATACGTGGAAAATGGATTGAAAAAAAAATTGGGGTTTGTAAACCATCTATAATTGTAACTTTTCATCCAGCGTTTTTAATGCGTCAACCAGCACAAAAAAAAATGGCTTGGATCGATTTAAAAATGATAAGAGATAAAAAAAATAAACTTAATATTTAATTGAAAAAAATAATAACAGCAGGTGTTGATGAAGTTGGTAGAGGGTGCTTAGCGGGACCCGTAGTATCAGCTGCAGTAATTTTAAAAAAAAATATAGACCTGAAACTTTTAAAAGATTCAAAAAAAATTCCTTTCAATAAAAGATTTGAAATCTCAGAACATATTAAATTAAATTCTTACTATTCTATTGGCACCGCTTCTGTAGAAGAAATTTTAAATCTAAATATTTTAAGAGCATCTTTATTATCCATGAAAAGAGCATTGAATAAATTATCAATAAAACCTAAGTTAATTCTTATTGACGGTAATTTTGCTCCACCAGGCTTAAAAAATTTTAAAACAATCATAAATGGAGATGAAAAAATCAAGGTAATAAGTGCTGCTTCAATTATTGCAAAAGTCTATAGAGACGGTTTAATGATAAAGTTATCAGAAAAATTTTCAAATTATGCATGGGATAGTAATTTTGGATATGGAACTAAAGCTCATCTAAAAGGTTTAAAAAAGTTTGGTATCACTTCTCATCATCGAAAGGGCTTTAAACCGATACACAAGATGTTGTCGAGTTAGGAATCTTAAACACTACAAGACTCTTTTTTTTGTAAAAGGGTTTGACCTTGGATTCAATTTCGGGTTGAATCTATTAAATGTTTAATTTCACTAATAAAATTTTACACGGTGACTGTCTTAAGGAATTAAAAAAAATTCCTGACAAGACATTTAATTTAGTTTTTGCTGACCCTCCTTACAATATGCAGATAGGTGAAAAACTAACTCGTCCTGACGCAAGTAAAGTAAATGGAGTAAACGATAAATGGGATCAATTTAATAGTTTTAAAGATTATGACAATTTCTGTAAAACTTGGCTAACAGAATGTAAAAGGATTTTAAAAGACAATGGAAGTATCTGGGTAATAGGTTCTTACCATAATATTTTTCGTTTAGGCTACCACTTACAAAATTTAAATTATTGGCTCCTTAATGATGTAATTTGGAGAAAAAATAATCCAATGCCTAATTTTAGAGGTACTAGATTCACTAATGCCCATGAAACTCTTATTTGGGCATCAAAAAATAAAAAATCAAAATATACATTTAACTACCAATCTCTTAAATGTTTGAATGATGACTTGCAAATGAGGTCTGATTGGACATTTCCAATTTGCAATGGAAAAGAACGATTAAAGAAAAATGGAAAAAAAGTTCATTCTACTCAAAAGCCTGAGGCATTGCTTCACAGAATTATACTGGCTACCACTAATAAAGATGATAGCATTTTCGACCCTTTTTTAGGCACGGGAACAACTGCTGTTGTTGCAAAAAAACTAGGCAGAAATTACTGTGGGATAGAAAGAGAAAGAAAATATTTTAAAGCAGCTGTTGATAGAATTGAAAAAACTAAAGTTATTGACGATAGTTATCTTGATACAATTGAAAACAATAAATCTAAACCTAGAATACCTTTTGGTTCGTTGGTCGAATTAGGGATACTAAAGCCAGGTACCGTTTTATTTGATACTAAAAAGAAATTTAATGCAAAAATTATGGCTGATGGAAGTATTAAATATAAAAAATCTGAAGGTTCTATTCATAAAGTTGCAGCAAAAATTATGGGAACAGAAAGTCATAATGGCTGGACTTACTGGCACTGTAAAATAGGTAATTCGATCGTATTAATTGACAATTTAAGACAAAGATTTTTATCTAAAAGAAATTATTTCGTATAAACTTTACCTAAATAGGAATTAATAAAGCTTTTTCGTCTAACTAGAATCTTCATGAAAAAATTTCTTATGGATTGCATAACTGAACTTGAAAAATGAAAGGCAAAGAAATTAAAATTTGATCTATTCCTCACTATTTTTGCTCTTTTTGATCTCTTTTGAAAGTAAAGGTTTTGAATGTCTGTCTTTTCCTCATTTAACAAATTGAATAATTCATAAGCACTTTCTATGGACTGACCTGCACCTTGAGCTAATGTTGGCAAAAACCCGTTAAATGCATCTCCAATATAAAAGACTTTTTTGTTAGTGGAAGGAAGAATTTTTGGTGTCGAATATAATGGCCAAGATTTAAAGTTTGAATTTAAGATTTTCTGAAAATTTGGATTTTGATTTACAACTTTATTAATTAAGAATTTGATATTATTGGGGTCATACGTTTTATCTCTTATAACGCAAACAAGATTAAGCTCTTTATTTTTGTTAATAGGATAAATGACTAGATGACAGTTGTTTCCCATAAATAGACTAATCCTCTCTTCGTTAATACTTAATTCAGATTTTGAATTTATTATTGTTCTTATAGCAATAGCTTTTTTGAATTTTGGTTCATTTTTTTTTTTTCAAAAAATGACCTAGTATTGGAAAATATACCATCTGCACCTACAACTATATCAACTAAATCATTTGTATTATCATCGAATTTTAAAAGTATCTTTCCTTTTAATTCTGAAACCTCTTTAATCTTTTTTCCAAATCTCAAATGTTGGGTATAAATGTCATCTTTTAGAAATTCAATTAAAGTTGATCTTTGCATAGTAGTGTATTTACTCTCTAGTGCATTTAATGAGTCAAGATCTAAATCGCATATTTTTGTGTTTTGAATATCATAAAAATCAACTACCTTGGGGTTAAAAATTCGTTCTGCTTCTATTTTTTTAAAACCGATTTGATTTAAAATTTTAATACTATTAATCGATAATTGAATTCCATAACCTTCATCTAATGATAAACTTTTATCTTTTTCGTATAACATGAACTCATGTTCAGAATTTTTGCTGATTAAGTTTGCCAAAGTAAGACCTGCAATACCTGCACCAATGATGGCTAATTTTTTTTTCATTAGAACAGAATTAAAACTTGTTGAAATATTTTCTTTGTAAAACTTGGAATAAATTCCTTATTATTTTTTAAAGAATACCAATTGTATGTTGTGGGAATGTTTTTAGTAAATTTATAGTAAAGGTTAATATTTAATCTTAAATTTGATATAGTATTTTTATAATTTTTTAAAAACTTCCAATTATTATTTTTTAACAAACCATCAGACTCTTTAACAATTGGTAAATTAAAATTTTTAAGAAAGCTTATTTGATTTTTTTTTGTTAAAGCTATTTGTTTTTTTTTATTTAAATAGCAAAAAATATCATAATTCCTATCTTTAATCATCTTTTTACTCGAGTTTTGTATTTTACTAGTTGATTTTAAATACTTACAAGATTTATTCAAACAACAAGTAATACAATTTGGGTCTTTAGGTTTACATACTAGAGCACCAAATTCCATCAAAGCCTCTACAAAATCTGCATGTCGATTAGTTTTAAATAGTTTTTTTTTATTTTTTATAATTAAATTTTCAAAATTTATTTTTAATACTTCTTTATTAAGATATCTTGAAAAAACTCTTTTCACATTTCCATCAATAGCAATAGTAGGTCTATTGTATACTAGGCCTAATAAAGCATTTCCTGTATAATCTCCTATACCTGGTAGCTTTTTTATTTCTTTTAACGTTTTAGGAAGTTTTGATTTATGGCTTTCTACTAGCTGTTTAGAACAAGCTAAAAGATTCTTGGCTCTTCGATAATATCCCAAACCCTCCCACATTTTAAGAACCTCACTTTCATTACTTTTTGATAAATCTTTTAAGGTTTTATATTTTTTCGTAAAATTGTTAAAATATGGAATAACTGTTTTTACTTGAGTTTGTTGCAACATAAACTCACTCAAAAGCCTGTAATAAAGCTTTTTATTTGATTTTTTGCTAACACGCCACGGTAAGCTGCGTTTATTATTATCGTACCAAGTAAGAATTTTTTTTGATAAATTAAAACTTATATGCATAAGAAAGATAATATTAAAATTAAGAATTTCATACAAGGTTTGAGGCCTTTTTCAGCCTCAATTCCAAAAACGCTTAAAAAACATTTAAAGAAAGGTGGATTTAACTATTCAAATATTGTGGACAACTGGACAAAGATAGTGAACAAAGAAATATCTGATTGCTGCTATCCAACGACAATAAAAGTGGATGGGGAAATGAAAAACGGTATTTTAGTATTAAATGTTATACATGGTAAAGAGTTAGAAATTGAATACGCTAAAAGAGAAATAATAGAAAAAATAAATAGTTTTTTTGGATATAATTGTATTAATGGAATTATTTTAAAAATCGTTCATGAAAAGATTCACAATACACGAGTTCAAATTCCAAAAATTAAAAATTTAGTAAAAATAAATAAAGAAATTGGAAAAGTAGAAAACAACCAATTAAAACATTCGTTAAAAAACTTTTTAAAAGCGTACAATGAAAATAAATAAATATTTATATAAACTATTGATTTTTATTTTTCTTGCTTTTCCAGCTAATTCTGAAAATAATATTTTAAGTATCGGGGATAAAAATGCTAAAATTGTTGTAAAAGTATTTTCTTCCTTAACATGTCCTCATTGTGCTCATTTTCACAAAAATATTTTCGAGAATCTAAAAAAAGATTACATAGACAAAGGTAAAGTCAGGTTTGAGCATTATGGTTTTCCTCTTGACCTAGCCGCACTTAATGCAGAAATAGTTGTTAGATGCCATGAGGATAAAGACAAAAAATTTCAATTATTGGGTAAAATTTATGAAAAACAAAATCAATGGGCTGTTGGATCTGATATAAATCTTATTAACGAATCTATTAAAAAGATTGGTTTAAACTCAGGCTTAAGTGAAAATAAAATGGTTAATTGTCTTAATAATGAAGACTCTCAAGATCAAATTTTAAATGAGAGAATTGAAGCTCAAAAAAAATATAATATACAATCCACGCCAACTATTTATATTAATGAAAATAAATACGATGGCAAACATCAGTATAAATCGTTTAAAAAAGAGATAGAAAAATTTATAAATGAGATTTAAAAATTTAGAAATAAATGGTTTTAAATCCTTCTCAGACAAAACTAATTTTTTAATTGAAAATGGTTTAACGGGTATAGTTGGGCCAAACGGGTGTGGGAAATCCAATATAGTTGAGGCTTTAAGATGGTGTATGGGCGAAAATTCTCCTAAGAGCATGAGAGGTTCTGGAATGGAAGATGTGATTTTCTCAGGAACTTCAAACAGACCTTCAAAAAATATTTCTGAGGTAGCTTTGCTTATGGACAATAGAAACAAAGAAGGTCCTTCACAATACAAAGAATTTGATGAGATAACTATAAAAAGAAAGATAGAGAAAGATAAAGGGTCAAAATATTATATTAACGACAAAGAAGTAAGAGCTAGAGATGTTCAAACTTTTTTTGCAGATCTATCAACTGGAGCACATTCACCGTCTTTGATTAGTCAAGGAACTATTGGTCAATTAGTAACATCTAAACCAATAGAAAGAAGATCTGTGCTTGAGGAAGCAGCAGGCATTTCTGGTATTCACGCAAGAAGACAAGAAGCAGAAACAAGACTAAATGCCGCTGAAAATAACTTAAAAAGAGCTGATGAACTTAAAAGACAACAACAGAAACAATTGGATAATTTAAAAAAGCAAGCAGAAGAGGCAACAAAATATAAAGAAGTTTCCAAAGAAATAAAAAAAGTTGAAGCAGGGCTTTATTATCTTAAAATTCAAGAAATAGAAAAAGACAAAAAGCTTATAGTTGAAAAACTAAGCGAACTAGACGATGAAATAAGTGCAATAAATATTGATTTCAATCATAATAACACTCTGTTAGAGGAAGAAAGTAAAAAACTTTCCCCTTTAAGAGATAAGAAAATTGAAAGTGTTGCTAAACTTCAAAAAATAAACTTGGACATGACAAGTTTAGAAGAAGAGGAATCGAGAATAAAATCTTTAAAATTAAAACTTGAAAAATCAATAAAAACAATTGAGTCAGATTTAGAACGTGAAAAAAGTATCTCGTTAGATGCAGAATTGAATGAAAAAAGGATTTCACAAGAAAAAAGTGCATTATTAGAAACGGAAAATGAACTTATACAAGTTGAGTCTACTTCCTCTAAGGAATTGAGCAAGTCAAAAACAAATCTAAATGATTTACAAACTAAACTCGAAGAATTGCTAAAAAAAATAGAAAAATATATTGATGAAGAAAAAAAGTTATCAAAAGATATCTTTAGAGAATTAAAAGATTTGGTTAAAAAAATAACTTTATCACAAGAAGAGTACGCAGAAAAATATGGTAAAAATAAATCTATACAAAGTGACTCTATTAAAAGAAAAGAAAGAATAAAAAATATTGATATCGAGCTTGAAAACTGGAGAAATTTAAAATCAAATTCAGGAAAAATGATATCAGAGTTAAATGAAAGAAAAAGAAAATTGCAAACAGAACAAGAGGATAATCAAAAAAACCCTGAAAGAATAGCTACTTCTAAGGGGCAAAACTTACAAAATTTAGAAAATACGAAAAAAAGAAATGAAGAAATTGAGGGTGAACTAATTGAAGTAGAAAATAAATACAATTCGATAAATCAAAATTTGAAAGAGATACAATTGAAATTGTCAGACTTGAAAGAAAACAAAGCAAGAAATGAGGCTACTATTGAAGGAATTGATAATAGAAAAAAAGATTTATTATATTCTGTCAAAAATGAATTGGGTATTGAGAGCGAAACATCTTTACTGGCTCAATCAGATTTAAGTAATCTATCTGAAGAAGGATTGCCAAATATCGAAGATCAAACAAATAAAGTTGAAAAGATAAAAAAACAAAGAGAATCTTTTGGCTCTGTTAATCTAAGAGCTGATGAAGAAACCAAAAAATATGAGAATGAAATAAAGAAAATGGAAGATGATAGAGCAGATCTTTACTCTGCAATAGTAAAATTAAAATCTGGTATAGATGAACTTAACCAAAAAGGCAGAGAGAGGCTTCTTGAAGCTTTTACAAAGGTTAATAGAAAATTTAACGAAGTTTATACGAAATTATTTAGCGGAGGTACCGCTAAAATTGAGTTGGTCGACTCTGATGACCCTTTAGAAGCTGGTTTAGAAATGTTTGCTTCACCTCCAGGAAAAAGATTACAATCAATCACTTTGTTGTCAGGTGGTGAACAGGCTCTTACTGCATTATCTCTAGTATTCGCAGTTTTTCTTGTAAATCCTTCACCTATTTGCGTATTAGATGAAGTAGATGCACCATTGGATGATGCAAACGTTACTAGGTTTTGTGGTTTACTAGATGAACTTACAAAAATAACAAACACTAAATTTATAATTATTACTCACCATGCTCTAACAATGTCAAGGATGCATAGGCTTTATGGTGTCACCATGGCTGAACAAGGGATCAGTCAGTTAGTTTCTGTTGATTTACAAAAAGCTGAAGAGCTAGTGGCTTAATATTGAAAAAAATGACACTTCCTGAAGATTTTAAAACTCGCCTAAAAATTGCAAAAACAAAAATTAAAAAACAAGTTCACCTAGATGGTGAAAAAAGGGGTTCTTTAATGGGAAATGCATTTAAATTAGGCACTGAACTAGTTGCGGCTGTTGGGGTTGGGACAATAATTGGGTTTATTTTAGATAGTTGGTTTGATACTAAACCTTGGTTAATTATAATATTCTTTTTTTTAGGAGCAGCAGCAGGCATGTTAAATGTAATACGGGCAGCTAACAAAATGCAGAAAGAGGATTAAGGTTCAATATGGCAAATAATCCAATGCAGCAATTCACAGTCCACAAAATTGGACCTGAAATTAAGATTGCTGGAATTGATCTATCTTTCACAAATGCAAGCCTTTTTATGGTTATAAGTGCTTCCATAATTCTACTATTTTTATTTGTTAGTTCAAAGGAGAAAAAAATTGTTCCTAGTAAAATTCAATTAATAGCAGAGATGTTTTACAGTTTTGTAGCTAAAATGATTAGTGATACTGCTGGTTCAAAAGCTAAACCTTATTTTCCGTTTATATTTAGTTTATTTATGTTCGTTTTGATTTGTAATATGGTTGGTATGCTTCCATATTCATTTACTGTAACAAGTCACATTATAGTTACACTTATAATGGCTTTATTTATTTTCATAGCAGTAACAATAATTGGTTTTGTAAAACATGGATTTAAATATTTAAGTATTTTTGTACCTAGCGGAGTTCCAGCTGTTCTATTACCTCTAATTACTATTATTGAAATTATTTCATATTTAAGTAGACCTGTAAGTTTATCTGTTCGTTTATTTGCAAATATGATGGCGGGACATACAATGTTAAAAGTTTTTGGAGGATTCGTAGTAAGTTTAGGAATATTAGGTGGATGGTTACCGCTTGGTTTTTCAGTGGCATTAACTGGTTTGGAAATACTGGTAGCATTTTTACAAGCTTATGTTTTTGCAATATTAACCTGCATCTATTTGAACGATGCATTAAATTTACATCATTAATCAATAAAGGAGGAAAAATGGAGTTAGAAGCGGCGAAAATGATTGGAGCAGGTCTTGCTGCAATCGCATTAGCTGGAGCTGGAGTAGGTATCGGAATAATTTTCGGTAACTACCTATCTGGAGCTATGAGAAATCCTTCTGCAGCTCAAAAACAATTCCCTAATTTGCTTTTGGGATTTGCTTTAGCAGAAGCAACGGGATTATTTGGACTTGTAGTAGCTTTAATTATTTTATTTGCATTTTAGTTAAATTAAATATGAGAAGATCTTTTAGTCTATTAGTTCTTATAACTATAAGTTCAGATTTATTTGCAGCTGAGGCAGGTATGCCTCAGCTGGATCCTACTTATTGGGCATCTCAGGCTTTTTGGTTAATTTTAGTTTTTGGAATTCTTTATATCTCGATATCCAAATTATATTTACCAAAAATAAAAGATAATTTAGAGACGAGAGAGAATAAAATTAAGGGAGATCTAGAAAGTGCAAATAAATTTAAAAATCAATCTGAAACTAAGCTTAAAGAGTATGAAATAATTTTAAAAAATGCAAAAAAAGATGTAGCAAAAATACATTATGAATCAAAAAATAGATTAGATAAAGATATTCAACTAAAAAAAGAGATAATTGATAAAGAAATTGAGAAAGAAATTTCTAAAGCACAGAAAGAAATTATAGAGCTTAAAAAAAATTCTATTAATTTAATACAAAATATTTCCGAAAACATAGCTTCAAATATTATTGAGAATGTATCGGGTGATAAACATAACGAAAGTAGTATTAAAGCTGTTATAGAAGATGTATCAAAAAGAAATATTGAAAGATATTTATGACAATAGATGCAACATTCTGGGTAACTATTTCATTTTTTATTTTTATTGGGATTTTAATTTATTTTAAGATTCCTCTAAAGATAAAGGGAGTTCTAGAACAAAATATTTTAAACATTAAAAGTCAAATCAATGAAGCTGAGAAACTCAAAGAAGAAGCGAAGAATATTTTAATTGAGCACGAAAAAAAAATTAGCAATTCTAAGAACGAGGTAAAATCAATGATCAATAAAGCTAATGAAGAAGCTGAAAAAAATGTTATCAGAGCTAATGAGGAATTTCATTATTTAATGGAGAATAGAAAAAAAAGAGCAGAACAAAGAATTGAGCAGCTAAAAAATCAAGCTGTTAAAGATATTAAAAATGCTTCAGTAAAAATCGCTATAGAGTCAGTAGAAAAATTGTTCAAAAACTCAATTGATAAAAGCAAATTGGATAAAATTTACAGTTCTAGTATCGAAGAAACAAAATTGGCACTTAAGAAAAAATCCAGTTAATATAGGCCATATATAAAATGGCAAAAAAAATAATAGTAATTGGTTCGGGATTTGGTGGTTTAGCTGCATCTTTAAGATTGAAAGCTAAAGGTTACGAGGTGACTTTATTAGAGAAACATCCAGATTTAGGAGGAAGAGCTAGAGTATTCAAAAAAGGCGGTTTTACTTATGATGGTGGACCTACGGTAATCACTGCTCCATATCTTTTGGAAGAATTATTTAACTTATACAATAAAAAAATTTCAAATTATGTCCAAATAGTTCCTTTAGATTTGTGGTACCGATTTGTTTTTAATGATGGACAGACTTTTGATTATTCCGGGGATGAAAAATCAATGGAGTTAGAAGTTAAAAAATTTTCAGATAAAGATTTCAAAGGGTATAATAATTTAGTTAATTTTACTGAAAAAATTTTTAAAAAGGGTTTTACAGATTTATCTGACAAGCCTTTCAATAATATAACTTTCATGCTTAAACAGATTCCGTCATTATTAAACTTAAAAAGTTATAAATCTGTTTATCAATTAGTTTCAAATTATATATCAAATGAAAAATTAAGAAGAGTTTTTAGCATGCATCCACTTTTAGTGGGTGGTAATCCTTTTACTACAACATCAATTTACACTTTAATTTTATTTTTAGAAAAAAAATGGGGTATACATTACTCTATGGGAGGCACAGGAAGTGTAGTGAAAGCATTAGAAAGACTAATGATTGAAGAAAATATTCAAATCATCAAAAATGCCGAAGTAACTGAAATCACTTCTGAAGATGATAAGATTAAAGGAGTGAAGATAAATAATTCTGAAATTATAAATTGCGACTATATTGTCTGTAATTCTGACCCACCAAACGTATATCAAAATTTAATTAAATCTAAAAATACTTACAATTTTTTATTTAAACAAAAAATGAAAAGAATGGATTATTCTATGGGTTTATTTGTTTATTATTTTGGATCTAAAAAACAATATAAAGATGTAGCTCATCACACTATTTATTTTGGAGATTCTTATGAAAAACATTTAGATAAAATTTTTGAAGAAAAAATATTATCTGAAGACATAAGTTATTATTTGCATAGACCTTCTGCTACCGACCCTAATATGGCCCCTAGCGGTCAAGACGCATTCTACGTTTTAGTTCCTGTTCCTAATAATCTTTCACGTATTAATTGGTCTGATAAAGGTGATGAATTTAAAAATTTAATTTTAGATAAAATGGATAAATCAGTATTACCTGGAATAAAAGAAAATGTAATAAGTGATTTTTATTTAACTCCTAATTATTTTGAAAATGACTTAGCTACATTACATGGCTCTGGATTTTCAATACAACCTAAGTTTTCACAATCTGCTTATTTTAGATTTCACAATAGATCTGAGGTATTTGAAAATTTATATTTTGTCGGTGCTGGAACGCATCCAGGAGCAGGGATGCCAGGAGTTCTTTCATCAGCCAAAGTGTTAGACAGATTATTTTAATGAATAATAATCTATTACAAAAACATGCAAAGTCTTTTTATTGGGCTAGTTTTTTCTTATCTAAAGAAAAATTCAATAAATGTTGTTATTTGTATAATTTTTGTAGAACTTTAGATGATATAGTTGACAGTGAAAACAAACTAGAAGCAAAAAAACAAAATTTTATAAAGTTTAAAAAAAATTTTATAAACAAAAATCTAAATAATTCAATTATAAAAGAAATGTGGGCGATAATTGATAGTGAAAAAATTTCTAAAAAAGTTGTAATCGACTTATTTGATGGAATTGAAACAGATTTAGAAGAAAAGGTAAAAATCAATTCGAGAAAAGATTTATTAGTTTATTCTTACAGAGTTGCTGGAACAGTTGGTTTAATGATGTCAAAGATACTAAATGTAAAAAATAAAGAAGCCTTAAAAGGTGCAGTAGATCTCGGTATTGCTATGCAACTTACAAATATTGCAAGAGATGTTTGTGAGGATGAGGGACGACGAAGACAATATATCAAATCAGATTTTTCATCGATTGCAGAAATAATTAATGTATCTCAAATATTCTATAAAAAATCTTTCAATTCTATTAGAAGTATACCAATAAGATCCAGATTTTCAGTAATTGTAGCAAGGCGTATTTATAAAAAAATAGGTGACTATATTCTTAAACAAAAAAATATGGATAATTATAAAAGAGCAGGCAAAATATATGTTCCTTTAGTTAGTAAAGTAATGCAAACTTTTTTATCTGCATTTGACTTTATAAAGTTATTGTTTGTTAAGGAGCTTAATTACGATATTCATATTAATCACAATATTTTAAACGAGGTAGTAAATATAAATGAAAGAATTTGATTTTATAATTATTGGTGGTGGTTGTGCAGGACTATCTCTCGCTTACGAGCTCGAAATTAATGATAATTTGAAAGATAAAACACTAGCTATAATTGAGCCTCGTGATCAATATGTAAGAGATAAAACATGGTCTTTCTGGAAAGTTTTTGATCATAACTTTGATGATTGTGTAATTAAAAGTTGGAATAATTTTACAATAAACACTTCCGAGGGCTCTAGTGAAATAAAAAATAAAAGATTTCCCTACCAGAGTATAGATAGTGGAAAATTTTATAAAAAAATTAATTTAAGACTTTCCAAAAATAAAAATGTTAATTTTTTTAAAAATTTAAATGAAATAAATATAGAAAATTCTCTAGTTTTTAATAGTGTATTTAAAGGTGAGCTTGACAAATCTGGGCTGTGGCAACATTTTCAGGGTATTGAAATCGAAATACAAAAGGATACTTTCGACGACGAAATTTTGAATCTAATGGATTTTAACTGTGATCAAAGAAATGGTGTACATTTTTTTTATACTCTGCCCTTAAGTAAAAATAGAGCTTTGATTGAAACAACTTGGTTATCAAATCTAGAAGATGAAAGCTTAATGGATTATGATTTACAATTGGAAAACTATATTAAAAATAATTTAGGTATTCAAAATTATAAAATAAATTTTACAGAAAAAGGAGCCATACCATTATTTTATCCATCATTTGAAAATGATTATAAAACTATAAATATCGGTTCTGCAGGTGGAATGACTAGGTTAAGCACAGGATATACTTTTTTAAATATTCAAGAGCATAGTAAATATATTGTCAAAAATATCGATAAAATCAAAAAAATAAAAACTTATAGTCTAGGAAAAAAATATCAATTTCTAGACAAAGTATTTTTAAGAGTTTTAGAACGAAATCCAGAAAAGATGCCAAAGATATTTTTTAATATGTTCCAAGCCTCTTCGAATGCTGTTATTAAATTTTTATCAAATAAAAGTAATATTTTTGAGGATATTAATATTATAAGTAAAATGCCTAAATTAATTTTTATAAAAGCATTATTTAATTAATGAAAATAATTAATTTTAAACACTCAGTTATATTTTTCAATTTTTGTATTTTAATAAGCCCACTTTATTTTATGATAAATATTCAACCAATAATATTCTGCTTATTTTTAATATTAACACTAGGAATTTCTCATGGCGCATTAGATAATATCAAAGGAAAAAAGCTTTTAAAATTGTTTGGTTATAAATCGTTAATTTATTTTTATTTTGCTTATATATTTATTTCTCTCTCAATAATATTTTGTTGGTTAATTTTTCCTAATACTGTATTATCTATATTTTTAATCGTTGCTGCTTATCATTTCGGCAAAGAAGATACAGTATTTTTTTTTAAAAGAAGATTTTTAATATCTGAATTTTTATTTTTTTTGAAAGGTGCATCAATAATATTAGCTCCATTACTATTGCAGAGAAATGAAACAAACGAAATATTTAGGTTTTTAAATTTTAATGTTTTTGAGTCTGCAATTTTCACTGATCAATTATTAATAGTGCTTTTATTTTTAAGTTTCATATCGGCTTTATATATTTCAAATAATAAAAATGTTGATTTTAAAGGAATTATGATTATGGATTTTTTTTCACTCATTATATTAAATTTTTTCTTAACACCTATTTTGGCTTTCACGCTTTATTTTTGTTTTCTTCATTCGGTAAGACACTCTATTACTTTAATTTTTGAATTAGATAAATCTTTAAAACCAGGGCTTAAAAAATTTATGAATAAAGCAATTCCCTTAACTTTAATTACTGGAGTAATATTTTTATTAGCAATATATTTTTTTAATATTTTTTATAAGCTCGATGAAGCTATTTATAAGGTAATTTTTATTGGTTTGGCGTCACTTACTTTTCCGCATATATTGTTAGAATATCTTTTAGAAAAAAATGAAAAAAGAACTTAAAAT
>MDSV01198938.1_pt1 | contig 29539 bp, 23 predicted proteins | sample 810851 | NCBI WGS metagenome assembly MDSV01 (sample SAMN05326640, study PRJNA326480) | marine metagenome | isolation source: seawater | place: Atlantic Ocean: North East | collected 2012 | reverse complement strand
TGTGGTGGTGGCGGTACGTGTGTCCAGTGTACTTGTCAGGTTAATAGTGGTGGTGGTGGTATTTTACCAACAGAAGAACCTCACTTTTCTAGAAAGAAAATTGCAGAGAATTGGCGCTTAGGTTGTCAGGTAAAGGTTAAGGAAGATATGGATATAACAATCCCTGAAGAAGTATTTGGTGTTAAAGAATGGGAAGCTACAGTTGTTTCAAATTATAATGTAGCTACTTATATTAAGGAGTTTATTGTGGAAATACCTAAAGATATGGAGTACTTAGCTGGTGGATATATTCAAATAAAAATTCCAGAAGGTGAAGTTAAATATTCTGAGATGGATATTGTAGCACATCCTACTGATCACCCTGGAGAGCCAGATAAATTTGAAAAGGATTGGGCAGAAGGAACATATGCTATAAGGAATCTTGTTATGAAAAATGATGAAGAAATTGTAAGAGCATATTCTATGGCTTCATTTCCTGCAGAAGGTAAAAGAATTATGCTTAATGTTAGGGTTGCTGCACCACCATGGGATAGAGATAAAAATGCTTGGGCAGATGTTAATCCTGGAATTGCTTCATCTTATATTTTTGGATTGAAAGAGGGAGATAAGGTAACTATTTCTGGACCTTATGGTGAGTTTTTTATTAACGAATCAGAAGCTGAAATGTTATATATTGGAGGAGGTGCTGGTATGGCCCCTATGCGTTCCCATCTATATGAGTTGTTTAGAACTATTAAGACAGGAAGAAAGGTTACTTTCTTTTATGGTGGGAGATCAAGAGCTGAACTTTTTTACATTCATTACTTTAGAGATCTTGAGAAAGATTTCTCAAACTTTAAGTTTCATCTAGTATTATCAGATGCCTTACCTGAAGATAACTGGGTTGAAAAAAAGAGTTTAGATGATCCTGAAGGCGATGGTTTTACTGGTTTTGTGCACCAAGTAGTTATTGATAAATTTTTATCTAAGCATGAAGAGCCAGAAGACATTGAACTGTATTTCTGTGGCCCTCCACTTATGAATCAAGCTGTGCTTAAAATGGCTGATGATTGGGGAATACCTGATGAGAATGTTCGTTTTGATGACTTTGGTGGCTAAGATGTAGTTCCATTTATTATTAATTTTCTTAACAATTTTTATCTTTGTTCATCATGAGAATCATTTGCTATCTATTAGTTTTAATCTTTTTTTCTTGTTCATCTTCTGATAGCAATATTTTAGTAGTTAATTCAGGAGAGGCGCAGGGTAGCTATTATCACATTAAATATATGTCAAATAATGGTTTAGATTACCATTCAGATATAGATAGTCTACTTATGGAAGTAGATAGTTCTCTTTCTATTTATAAACGCTATTCTTTAGTTTCAAGATTAAATAGCGGAGAACAATTAAGAACCGATTCTTTCTTTAATACTGTTTTTATGGCATCTCAGAAAGTATTTTTAGAAAGTGAAGGTAATTTTGATTGTTCTGTTTCTCCTCTTTTGAGTGCTTGGGGGTTCTATAAGGATAAGTTAGGAGATTCTATTGTTGTTGATTCTGCAAAGTTTAGAAGTATTTTACTTGATATTGGTTTTGATAAGATCAAATTAATTGGAGACTCATTAGTTCTTCCGAGAAATATGTCTTTAGATTTTAATGCGCTTGCACAAGGTTTTACAGTTGATTTAATTGCTCACTATTTAGAGAGTAAAGGTGTTGTAAACTATTTGATTGAAGTTGGAGGGGAAATTATAGCAAAAGGAATGAATGATGATGGTGATATATGGCGTGTTGGTGTTGATAAGCCATTAGCATCTATAGATGCTAATGATCGCTTTCAGTTTATACTACATTTAGAAAATAAAGCATTAGCTACATCAGGCAACTATCGTAAATTTTATGAGATGGGTGGGGTTAAGTATTCTCATACAATTAGTCCTTTCACTGGTTTCCCTGCACAAAATAACTTATTGAGTGTAACAGTGATTCATGATAATTGCATGTTAGCTGATGCTTATGCTACTGCATTTATGGTGATGGGTGTAAAGCAAACAAAGCAATTTGTTGCACAACATGCTGATATTGAAATTTACTTAGTTTATATAGGAAAAGATGGAGATTGGAAGACTTATATTAGTAAAAAAATGTCAGAGCGCCTGATCAACTAGACTCATTCATTTTTACATTTTTCCTCAGGTTTTGCACCACATAATCCACAAGGCTCTCCTTCTGTATTTATTAATGGGTTCTGACTAGCACATGTTCCGGCAAACTCTCCATTTCTTTTTAATAAGATTTTCACTCCAATACCAGCAATTACAAATGTCATCAGAAAAAGAGTAATTAGGAAAAGTATTGAGAATTGCATTGTAAATTATTTTACACTTAATTTATGTGATCTTATCTATTAATTGTTATTCTTTTAATTGTAGTTCTATTCTCTGCTGATAATTTTATAAGATAGATGCCATTATTAAGTGATGAGGTATTAATGCTGTTTGTATATTCTGATGATAAGACTAATTGACCAAAAGCATTAAATATATTAACTGTTGAATAGGCGCCTTTAATATTTAATATATCTTTTGCAGGGTTAGGGGAAATAACAATGTCATCTCTACTTTCATTTATAGTGGTTGTAGATGATTCGTTAATTTCAATATCATCTATATATAAATTATTACCACCTCCACATATTCCTTTAAAAGCAATCATTACTTCAGAATTCCCATCATATGCACTTAAATCTACAATATCTGTTGCCCAGTCAGATGCATTAGGATAAAAATTTCCTGATGTTGAGACAGGATTGGTAGTTGCTAGATTAGGTCCTGCAAGTTGAGAGACTAAGTCCCATGTAGATCCACAATCTGTCGAGACTAGAAGTTGTAATTGATTATTATCAAATCCAGTTGCTTGAGCATGCGCATATGAGTATGTTATCTGGTTTCCTGTTGAATTAGAGAAGTCAAGTTTCTCAAAAAGCAACTCGGCATTCTCTCCAGCAGACATCTGGCAAAATTGCCATCTAAATGAGTTCTGACTATTACCATATCCTCCAGAGTTTGGACCTGGCCATGTTGCATCAATTATAAATACTCTATGTCCTTGTGGGTTTATAAGTAGAGCATTATTAGGAGCTGGAGTCTGGTTAGCATAGCCTTCAAATCCTTCTATATGAGAAGTGGCAAATGCAGTAGGAGAAATAGTGTTGAAAGCACCAGAGCTTGCTAGATTATTATTAGGAACATTATCAATGAATGAAGTGCCTGATAGAGCATCAGAACTATATGTAATAGTGTTTTCCCCAGATGGGACGGTAGTAGTAGGGAATGTGATTGTAGTATTTGCACCTGGAGCTAAAGCAGTGTAAACAGCTTGTGTTACAGGGGTGTTTTGATTCAGAGTATAGCTTACTTCAAAAGTATCTACAGCTATCGCACTATTATTAGTTACAGTAATTTCAGGGGTGATATTGTTATCACATAGTGATGTTGGTATAGTCATATTAGTAGCTGCACTTAGATCAATTAAATTTACTCCTGGGGGCACTATATGCGTCATATTTCCCATATCTCCATTTATAATTTCTTGATTACCTTCAGACATGAAAACAGCTACCTCCAAATTAAAAAGATCATATACTACCCCAGCTAAATTAGTAGGGATTGTATAATTATAAGTGTTTTGAAAGAAAGAACCTGTTGTTGTAGGAGCAACATTCTCTCCCCATTGTCCAGTTAGAAGATGCCTTAACATATGCTGGTGATTATAATTCCCATTTGGAAGTACTTGTGTTGGATTATTTGAAGCTCCAGTCTGAGGCCCTTCTACATTATTTTGTAATAATGCAACATGGATCTTATTTGTTGATGCTATACTATTATCTGTATAGTATGCTTCAACATTTACGGTTAATTCTCTGGTGCTTATATCAATAGTTGCTTCAGCAGCTACATTAACACATGATGGCAGTGGTAGTATTTGATTACCTGCTGATTGCCAATCTCCTCTACTCATAGCTGTCCCAGTTCCATTCTGTTGTAGACCAGGGAACTCATGTCTATTTACAGTTCCAGCAGGGTAGCCAGCTAAATTAGTTTGCCCCGCAATTGCAGATCCGAAAGAGGTTCGAAAATCTGGATCCCCACCATTTGGGCTAGCATATGATCCAGTATGGATATTAATTAGTACCACATCTCCAGGGTTTGCATCATGTAGTTGTTGTGCTTTTAGATGTCCATCTGGACAGTTCACACAATAGATCCCAGTAAATTCCTCAAGTACAATATTTCTATTTTCTGGTGTTGTACTAACAAATGATGTTTGTCCTATCATCATTGATGATAATCCTAGCGCTAATAGAGTAAGTGTTTGCTTCTTCATAAGAATCAGGTTTTAGTTTTATATTCTACAAATCTAATAAAAAATGATTAAAGAAGTATCTATATATATTATGTTTGCATCTTAATTTTTAGAGCAATGGAAAAGAAAGCAGAAGCATTTATTAGATTAATAACCATTATGGATGAATTAAGAGAGCAATGTCCTTGGGATAAAAAGCAAACGATGGATAGTTTACGCTATTTAACAATTGAGGAATTATATGAGCTTTCTGACGCCATATTAGATAGAGATATGAGTGAGATTAAGAAGGAACTTGGTGACATTCTTCTTCATATTGTTTTTTATTCAAGGATTGCTTCAGAGACTAATGAGTTTGATATCTCAGATGTAATAAACTCTGTGTGTGATAAATTAATTCATAGGCATCCTCATATATATGGAGATGTAAAGGTAGAGGATGAAATAGAAGTAAAGAAGAATTGGGAAAAACTAAAAATGAAAGAAGGAAAAAAGTCTGTCTTGGAAGGTGTTCCGAAGTCTTTACCTGCTATTGTAAAATCTTTCAGAATTCAAGAAAAAGTAAGAGGGATTGGTTTTGATTGGGATAATAAGACTCAAGTTTGGGATAAAGTATTGGAAGAACTAGAAGAATTAAAGGTTGAGGTAGAAAAGGGAGATAAAAACAGAATAGAATCAGAATTTGGTGATGTATTATTTGCCCTAACAAACTATTCGCGTTTTATTGATGTAAATCCTGAGGATGCATTGGAACGCACTAATAAAAGATTCATAAAGCGGTTTCAAATTATGGAAAATGAAATAAAAGAAAAAGGACTAGATTTATCTGATATGAGTCTATCGCAGATGGATGTGTATTGGGAGAAAGCTAAAAAAATATATTATAATTCGAATAAAGATCTTTGATATTCCGTCGTATTAATAAATAATTATGATACAAAATAATTTTATGAAAAGTTTAAAAATCTTGTTTTTAATTTGGCTTTAAATTATTGTGTAAATCAGCTATATGCAATTGTTTTTAAGTAAATTTGTAAAGTGTTTAAAAAAAAAAAATGAAAAATATATTTTTATCAATACTAATGATGATTTCAATATTTAGTTATACCCAAGAAAGATGTGGAACTGAATTTTATACTGATTTACTAAAAGAAAAATATCCTGAATATAAAGCCGAAAGAGCAAAAGTAAATTTAGAAACTGAGAAATGGTTACAAAACAATCCTGATTATAGCCCAAAAACAATTATTACTATACCTGTTGTTGTACATGTTGTATGGAATACAAATGCTGAAAATATCTCAGATACACAAATTTTTTCTCAAATTGATGTGCTTAATGATGATTTTAGAAGAACTAATAGTGATGCTTCAAATACGCCTGCTGTCTGGCAGAATGTAGCAGCAGATTGTGAGATTGATTTTTGTCTTGCTACAATAGACCCAAATGGTGCATCTACTACAGGAATTACTAGAACTCAGACGTCTCAAACGTCTTTCTCTATAAGTAGTGATAATGTTAAATATACATCTATGGGGGGTATTAATCCATGGCCTCAGGATGATTATTTAAATATTTGGGTTTGTGATTTAGGGGGAGGATTACTTGGCTATGCAACACCTCCCTCAAACTGGTCAAATCCTGAAGATGGGGTAGTAATTGGATATAGATACTTTGGAACTACAGGAGTTGTTCAGTCTCCTTATAATAAAGGAAGGACAGCAACACATGAAGTTGGTCATTGGTTAAATCTTGAGCATATTTGGGGGGATAGTAATTGTGGAAATGATAATTGTAATGATACTCCTGTTCAACAGTCTTCTAATTATAGCTGTCCAAATTTCCCATCTAATTCGAATTGTACTGGAAATGGTAATAATGGAGATATGTTTATGAATTACATGGATTATACAAATGATGCTTGTATGAATCTATTTACTAATAATCAAAAATCAAGAATGATTTCTGCTATTAGTCAGTACAGATCAAATCTATTGAATCATAATTTGTGTAGTGGTAGCACAAATCCTAGTTCATGGGATTGTGTTAATGGTGTCTGCTCAGATCCTGGAACGGGCAATGGGACATATAGTAGTTATAACGCTTGTTTTGCCGCATGTGGGTGTGCTGGAAATAGTACGTCAATAACAGAAGGTTTCCAAACAGCAACATTACCAAATGGTTGGTCAATTGACAACCCAGATGGAGATAAAACATGGGTAATTAACTCAAGCTACGGGTATAATAGTAGTAGCTCAATATTTATTGAGAATTCAATTTATTCAGCAAATGGTCAATATGACGATCTAAATTCACCTATCATGAATTTCTCTAATGCTAGTAATGTCAGTTTGACTTTTGATTATGCTTATTCATTATGGACTAATCCTAATTCAGCTCAGATTTGGTCTGATACGCTGATTATCTTAGCGTCTTCTGATTGCGGGTTAACTTGGCAGAATATATGGGAAGAGGCTGGAGCTAATTTAGTAACTACAAATCCGATATATAATGAGTTTGAGTGGTTTCCAAGTAATAATAATGACTGGAGCTCAGAGAATATTAATTTAAATAATTATGCAAATCAAGATGGGGTCATTATTAAATTTAGGAATGTGAATCAATATGAAAATAATCTTTTCTTAGATAATATTAGTATCATTACAAATGGAGGTACTTCTATATATGAAGAGATGCAGAATGCTATTACAGCATATCCTAACCCTGCTTATAAGTATATTAATATAGAGTATGTTGGGCTAAAAGAAATTTATACAGTTCTAGGTGAAAAATTATTAGAAACATATGATAATAGAATTAATGTTTCTGATTTAGAAAGGGGTATTTATTTGATTAAAGTTAAGAATCAGGCTTTGCGATTTGTTAAAGAATAAAATAATTACAAATGAATTAAAGATGAATAAAAAGATTAACAGAATTAATATAACATTTCTATTTGTTTTACTATTTCAGTTTGTAAATGCTCAGTCTTTTGATGGATTTGCACTTTACAATTCTCAAGGCTCTAACACAACTTATTTAATTGATGAGAATCAGAATATTGCTCATACATGGAATATGAATACTGAATGCAATTATACAGTTCAATTAAAAGAGAATGGGAATTTAATTAGAGGAACAAAGTATAACAGTAATATTTTAAATGGAGCAGCAGATGCAGGTAGAGTACAAGAAATTGCTCCAGATGGAACAATAGTTTGGGATTATATATATTCAGATGCTAATCATTTGAGTCATCATGATTTAACATTAGTTGGCGATAATGTTCTTATTACAGCTTGGGAGGTAAAAACAGCTGCAGAATTAACATCTGCTGGATATACTACCAATTCAGATAAATGGCCTACTCACTTTATTGAGCTTCAAGATGATGGGAATGGAGGTGCTAATATTGTGTGGGAATGGCATATATGGGATCATATGTGTCAAGATGTTGATCCAAATAAACCAAATTATGTTACTGATATTTCTGATTATCCTGAGCTTATTGATATTAATATGATTCAGTCTTCAGGTGGGGGTGGTGGGCCTGGAGGCGGTGGAGGCGGCGATTGGTTTCATGTTAATGGTGTAGATTACAATGAGGATCTAGACCAGATTATTTTCTCCTCACGTCATGCATCAGAGATTTACATAATTGATCATTCCACAACAACTAATGAGGCAGCCTCACATAGTGGTGGTAATTCTGGCATGGGTGGTGATATTCTTTATAGATGGGGTAATCCATCAAATTATGGAATGTCAGGGGCTCAAGTGATAGAAAGCGCTGTACATGATGCACGTTGGATTACTGATGATGGAAGACCAAATGGAGGGTTCTTACAGATTTTTAATAATTGTGGAAATGGCTGTATTGGTAATGGTCCTGGTGCTACGGCGAATTCTACAATTGATGGAATTGAAGCTCCTTGGGATGCAGCAACAAATTCTTATCTTCGTATACCTGGTCAAGCATTTGGACCCGCATCTTACACCACACGATATGCTTGTGCATATTCTGCTAGTGGTCAGTCTGCATCAGATAGAATGTCTAATGGTAATATTTTTGTGAATGCATCTAATCCTTCTGGAGTAATGTACGAAGTTGATGCAGTAAGTGAACAGATAATCTGGGGGCCTTATCAATCAGGCTCACAGAAAGGGTTTAGATATGAATGTGATTATCCAGGTATTATTGCTTTAGAACCATATATGAATACAGCGACTACTTCATGTTTTTCTTCAGTATTTGTAGATGATATATCTGATGTAACATTCCTTTCTCCTAATCCAACCAATAATGTATTTACTATTGCAATTGAAACTTCTATTCTTTCAGGATTTGATATATTGGTTTATAATATGCTTGGGCAAGAGACCTTCAAGAAAGAGGTGTCTAGTTTCTTAGGTGAGTTTAAGCAAGAAATAAACTTAGAAGATTGTCTAGAAGGAATGTATATTGTAAGAGTCATTAGTGATAAAGGCCCGTCCTATACTAATAGAGTTTCATATATAAAATAGAAGATGCTAAGAACTCTTCTGTTAGTTAATTTTGTTTTTTTATCTCACCTAGATTTGTTTTCCCAGAGTAGTTTCTATGCAGTTGATTCTCTTAGAGAGATCCGTATCTATTTTTATGATTCAGATTGGGATTATCAGCTTGACAACCTATATATACAAGGTAATAATAATAGGGTTTTAGCAGATATTGTTATTGATGGATCATCTTATGATAGTGTAGGTGTTCGCTATAAAGGGTTTAGTTCGGTTAGTGTTAACCGTATTAAGAACCCGTTTAATATTAAATTAGATTATATAATTGAAGGACAAGACCATCAAGGTATAGATAAGCTTAAACTTTCTAATGTTTATCAAGATCCATCCTTTATCAGGGAGGTTCTAACTTATGAGATTGCAGGTAATTATCTACCTTCAGCACAGGCTAATTATGCTAATGTATATATTAATGATACACTTTGGGGACTGTATACCAATGTGCAGGCAGTAAATAAAGATTTTTTGAATGATCATTTTGGCAATAAGTATAATCCTTTTTTTAAGTGCAATCCTGAAAATTTGGATATTAGCCCAGGTGGAGAGAATGCAAACTTAAGTAATAATCAAGGTACAGATAGTTTAGACTACGAGCCTTATTATAGTATAAAATCAGATTACGGTTGGGAGGAGCTTTATAATTTCATCGATACTTTAAATAATTATTATGACAGCATAGAGCAAGTTTTGAATGTGGATAGAACTCTTTGGATGCATGCGCTTAATTACACTCTTATTAATTTTGATTCTTATATTGGTTATGCTCAGAACTATTATATTTATAAAGACGCAACTAGGCAGTTTAATCCTATTCTTTGGGATTTAAATATGTCTTTTGGAAGTTTTCGATTAACTGATGCTTCTTCTATTTACTTTAGTGGCTTTGACATTGCTCAAGCTCAAAATATGGACCCTTTATTGCACCATACACAAATATCGGTATCACCAAGACCCTTATTGAGGAATTTGTTTTTGAGTGAACGTTATAGAAAGATGTATTTAGCGCACATTAGGACCATTGTGCAAGAGCATTTCTTAAATCAGGACTATCATGCAAGAGGACAATACTTCCAAAATCTAATTAATGCTAGTGTTCAGGATGATACTAATAAATTTTATTCTTATACTGATTTTACAACTAATTTAACTAGTCAAGTATCTTTAGTTACTGCTGATTGCCCAGGAATCACTCAGCTCATGGATGCAAGAGCTGTTTACTTAAGCGCTTACACAGGATTTACTGGTGAGCCAACAATTTCAAATATCTCATATAGCCCTCAAACTTTCAGTCTAGGAGATGATGTTTTTATTACAGCTAATATCTTAGATGCAACTAGTGTTTTTTTAGCATATCGTTTTGGTGAGAATATGGCATTTAAGAAAGCGCCTATGTTTGATGATGGTAATCACGATGATGGGATTGCAAATGATGGGGTATATGGTGCGAAAATTACGAACACAAGCAATTTGATTGATTATTATCTGTACGCTGATAATGATTCTTCAGGAGTTTTTTCTCCTGTAAGAGCAGCTTATGAATTTTATAGCATTCAATCTCAATTACAGGCTGGAGACTTGGTGATTAATGAAATAATGTCAAACAATGTAAGTGTTGTTACAGATCCAAGTGGTAATTTTGAGGATTGGATAGAATTATATAATCCAACAAATTCACCAATTTCTACTAAAGGATTGTTTTTAACGGATTGGCCTAACAGTAATCTATTAAAGTGGGAATTACCAAATCATTTGATTCAAGCTCAGGGATATACAATTATTTGGGCAGATGAGGATGGAGGGCAAGGAGATATGCATGCTAATTTTCAATTATCAAATTTGGGAGAACAACTTGTTCTTACAAATTCAGATAGTTTAGTTATTGATTCGATTACTTATTTCTCCCAAGTTGATGACATCTCTTTTGGAAGAAGTCCAAATGGATCAGGATCATTCAGTATGTTAACTCCAACTTTTAATGATAATAATGATTTTCCTATTTCAGTTGAGCAGATATTTAATAAAGCAATGATTTATCCAAATCCATTTACTGAAATTTTATATCTTGAGGGAGATGAGAGGATTGAAGTAAGAAACTTTTTAGGCCAGCTCATTTATTCTGCTGAATATGTAAGGTCAATCCAAACATCAGATTGGGATGCAGGAGTTTATTTCATATATTTGAGGAATAAAAATCAGAATTTAAAAGTCATAAAAATATAAAGTATGAGTAAGAATATATTATTAATGATTGTGATTTCATGCACTCTTTCATTAGGCGCTCAAACGATTACAAATTATACCACAGCAGATGGATTGGTTAGCGATTTTGTTGAATGTATAGCAGTAGATATTAATGACAATATTTGGTTTGGAACATCAAATGGAGCTCAGATGTTTGATGGAATTAATTGGATAAGCTACAATACATCTAGTTATCCTTTGATGCCATCTGATAATATTAAAGTTATTAGTGCAATGAGTAATGGGGATGTTTGGATAGGAACAGATTTTGGAGCTAGTAGGTTTGATGGGGTTAATTGGACTACCTATACTACTAGTACAATGCAAAGTATACCGCTGATTAGTAACCAAATTAAAAGTATTGACGAGGATCCAAGTACAGGTATCGTATGGATAGGGACAAATCTGGGTGTGACCCCCCTTGATGTAAGCGGAGTAACAAATTCATTATCAATAGGCTCTCCTGATTTACATTGGAGTGGGGTGAATGCCACTTCATTTGATTCAAATGGAGATATCTGGTTTTCTTCACCATTAGGTGGTATTACTCACTACGATGGTGTTGATTATACGACATATGACACTTCAACAGGGTTGTTATCACAATATGCTACAGATTTAATTGTTGATAATCAGGATAATAAATGGGTAGGAACTGCAAGTGGGATATCTGTCCTAGATGTTTTGAATTCATCTTTCACTCAACATACTCGGATGTATATAATGCCTCCTCCAGACACTTTAAATCCTGTGGTAGATATAGCAATGGATAGTTGGGGGCGTATATGGACTTCAATTTATGTTGGTTATCTAGCTGAAGGGGCTGTAGCTTATTGGGATGGCAGTATATGGGAGGACTTTGATGTGATAGATGGACTCGCAGGTCCAAATGTGAAAGGTCTAGCAATTGACTCGGAAAACAATGTTTGGGTAGCTACTAGTACAGGTGTTTCCAAAATATCAGCTATACCAAGTTCTATTAATGAACCAGAGCTTCCAGAAGTTATGATATTTCCTGTTCCAAGTAATGATATAATATATTTAAGTAATAAGGCAGAAAATATTCGAGGTATCTTAATATATAATAATCTGGGAGCTTTAATCTATGCTAATGATAAGCCACAACAGCAATATAGTATTGATGTCTCTTCTTTAGAGAAAGGAGTATACTTTATGAATATTAATTTTGTAGATGAAATAATTAGTAAAAAGATAATTATTAATTAGTCTCCCTATTTTACTTAACTAATATTAATACCTTGAGTAGTTTTTTTCTTAACTTTACACCAACTTTATAAAGTCAAAATATGTGTAGATATCTTCTTTTTTTCTCTTTTATATTCTTCTCTTTCATTTCTTTTTCTCAGGATGTCTTTGATATTGGAGTTCGTCAGATAGAAATTTTTTTTAATGAGCCTAATTGGGATGATTCACTTGATATTTATTATGCTAACAATAATGGAGAAAGGTTAATAGCAGACTCAATATTGATTGATGGGTTGAGAGATGAGGATGTTGGAATTAAATATAAAGGTAATAGCTCATATAATGTTAATAATGCAAAGAATCCAATGAATATAAGGTTGGATTATATAAATAATGGACAATCTATCGATGGTTATAATGTACTTAAACTTTCTAATGGTTTCCGAGATCCTTCTTTTGTGCGTGAGGTATTAACTTATGAGATGGCGAGAAATTATATGCCTGCACCAAAAGCTACTTATGCAAATGTATTTGTAGATGGCGTCTTGATTGGTTTATTTACATGTGTGCAGTCGATCGATGATGATTTTACAAATGAACATTTTTATGAACGTAAAGGTCCTTTTTTTAAAGCTGAAAATACAGGCGTTACAGTTCCAGGATGTTTAGGGCAGCAGTTAGGTATTTTAGAATATTATTCTGATACAAATTGTTATCAAAGAGCATATGAGATGCAATCTTCCAATGACTGGGGCCAGCTTGGCAATTTTCTTGATACATTAAATAATTATTTCAATGAGATTGAGAGTGTATTAGATATAGATAGGGCTCTATGGATGATGGCTTTTGAAAATCTAACTGTTTGTTTAGATGGGCCAATTAATTCTATTCCTCATAATTTCTATCTGTTTAAGGATAATAATGGGAGGTTTTCTCCATTGTTATGGGATATGAATATGGCATTTGGCACTTTCACTAATGGACTACCTCAACCGGTCACAAATATTGACTTGCAAGAGTTAGATATTTTTCATAATAGTACCGATCTCAGTAATAAACTAACAAATAAACTGTTTTCTTCTGATAGATACAGGCGTATGTATATAGCGCACATGCGGACTATTCTCAATGAGCAATTTGCAAATAATAATTATAGTGCAAGAGCTAATCAATTACAGCAGATTGTTGATTCAGATGTTAGTGTAGATCCAAATACATTCTACACCTATACGGAGTTTACTAGTAATATCACTACATCTGTTGGCGTTAATCCTATTATTGGTATTTCCGAGTTAATGTCACCTAGAATACAATATTTGCAGTCACTTCCTGAATTTACTGCTTCTACTCCAATAATCACCCCATTAAACACTACATCAGTTATACCTCATACAACAGTAAATATAACAGCACAAATCTCAAATTCAAATTATGCTTATTTAGGATATCGATTTAAGTTTGCTGATAAGTTTGAGAAATTACAGATGTTTGATGATGGGCAGCATGGTGATGGTATTGCTGGTGATGGAGTTTTTGGAGCAAATATTGATGTGGATGCTAGAGATATTCAGTATTACTTTTATGCAGAAAATAATGATGCAGGAGTTTTTTCTCCTGAGAGGGCAGAGAAAGAATTCCACCAGTTAGCAGTTGTTAGTGGATTAGTAATTAATGAGGTCATGGCAGGTAATTTTTCATCAGTTCCTGATCAAGATGGAGAGTATGATGATTGGGTTGAGTTATATAATGGTAATAATTTTTCATTGAATTTAAATGGATATTACCTCTCTGATAATGAAAATGATTTAACCAGATGGTCTTTCCCAAATGTCACCATTTCTGCTAATGATTATCTAATTATTTGGTGTGATACAGCTGGAGTAAGTCAGACAGGATTACACACTACATATCGTCTTTCAGCTGATCAGGAGGAGGTTTATCTAACTAGTCCTACAGGCATAGTACTTGATGCTGTTCATTATGTAAATATGCCAACTGATATGGGTTATGCTCGTGTGCCAAATGGAAGTGGTGTAATGCAATATCAGAATCATACCTATGAGGCTGATAATCAGCCTGCATCTGGAAATAGTAATATAATTTTTGAGACTGCATTTAGAGTCTATCCAAATCCTTCTAATACTAGGATTTATCTATTAGGAACTACTCAAACTATTAATGTCTTTAATGTGATGGGGAAAATAGTTTATTCTGAGGATGAAGTAGAGTCAATTGACATTAGTAATTGGGAGAGCGGGATCTATTTCGTGCATTCAGGAGATTCCGTGGTTAAAATAATAAAACAATAAACATCATGAGAAATATTTTATTTATTTTTTTAGTAGCAATAGCTCTTATTGCTTGTGAGAAAGATGCAGGAGAGGGAGGCACCTCAGTTATTGAAGGGAAGGTGTATAAGATCTTTACTTCTCAAAATCCATTCTCAGGAGAATGGGACACTTCTTTCTTCCAGTTAGATGCGGGCAAAGATGTTTTTATTATATACTCAGATAATCACGAAGGTATATATGACGATAAATTTGAAACTGACTATAATGGGAGATATCATTTTGAATATTTAAGAAAGGGTAATTATACAATATACGCTTATGCTGACAGTACTGATGGTAGTGGTATAGAGTATGAGTATCCTATCTTTAAGCATATAGAGATAAGTTCAAATAATTCTACTAATAAGGTTGAGGATTTTGTGATTGAAAAGAACCAATAATTGAGTGATCTCTTACAAATAATAGATGGTTTTACACCTATTTCATTAGATGAGATGGACGATGTGAAATTAATGAGTAGGACGGACACCAAATTTGCTTTTAAGTCAGTAAAACTTCCTGATTTGTTGGAAAGAATGCAGCCTTTTTATCGAGTACTTTCAATAGATAAGAAATTTATCCATGATTATAGGTCTCTTTATTATGATACTATTGATAGAAAGTTTTATCTTGATCACCATAATGGAAGAGTAAATAGAAACAAAATTAGATTCAGGGAATATGTTGGTAGTGATCTAACTTTCCTTGAGGTAAAGAAGAAAAATAATAAAGGGAAAACAATAAAGAAAAGAATTAAGGTAGGCTCGATTTCTAATCAACTTACAATAGAACAGCAGCAGTATGTAAATAAAATTGTAGGTCAGGATATTAATGTAGAGGCAAAGCAGTGGATTAATTTTAGTAGAATCACTTTTGTGCATTCCATACATAAGGAACGCTTAACTATAGATATAGACCTTACTTTTGAGAATAAGGAGCGCTCTGGAGACTTAAAGAAGATTGTTATTGCTGAAGTAAAACAAGAAAGAATGAGTAGGTCATCTGATTTTATGAAGATTGCGAAAGAATTACATATTTTACCTGTCAGGATTAGTAAATATTGTATGAGTACATTAGAATTAGATCCTAACTTAAAACAAAACCGTTTTAAAGAGAAAAGGTTATTTATTAATAAATTAAAACAAACATAAATGGAACTATTATCAATTTTATTATCTGGAGGCCTAGAGTTCTTAGGCACTCCAATTTTTGACTCAGAAGATTTCTGGAAGATGGTAACTAAAACTATCTTTAATCTAATAATTATTACAGTTATTGTTAGATATATTTATTATCCTATAACAAAGAATAAAGACTATTTATTTACCTATTTTTTGATTAGTTTAACTGTCTTTTTACTTTGTGTCTTACTGGACAGTGTAAAACTACAACTTGGTTTCGCACTTGGACTTTTTGCAATTTTTGGTATAATTCGTTATCGTACCGATCCTATTCCTATTAAGGAGATGACTTATTTGTTTTTAGTGATTGGTATCTCGGTAGTTAATGCACTTTCAAATAAGAAAATTAGTCATGCTGAGCTTGTGTTTGCTAACTTGCTAATTGTGTTTGTTACTTATGGCATGGAGAGGTTATGGCTCTTAAAGCACCAAAGTAGAAAAAATATTACATATGAGAAGATTGAATTAATAGTGCCAGAAAGAAGAGATGAATTGATAGCAGATCTAAAAGAAAGAGTAGGAGTTGATGTTATTCGAGTAGAAGTGAGAAGAATTGATTTATTGAAAGATACAGCTAACTTGCGTATTTTCTATTATGAACAAGATTCGGAATAGTATTATTTTACTATTGATTAGTTCTTTGTCTGTTTTTTCCCAAGAGAATGATTTGCAGTCTTGGTATTCATTTTCTCTTAAAAAGAAATTAGTTAAGAAAATAGATCTGACATTAAAATCAGGTATCAGATATAGAGAGAATTCTAGTCTATTGTCTAAACAGTTTTTTGATTTTAAGTTTAAAAAGAGATGGAGCAAAAGAGTTTCTTTTGCGAGTGGTTATCGTTATGCTAATAACTGGGATAAAGAGCTTAAAGCTTCTGATAATCACAGGTTTTATTCAGATTTAAGTTATAAGAATAAACTTGTTAAGAGGCTGGATTATTCTATCAGGAATAGATGGCAAACTCAGGGGGATATTTATGGTTATAAAATGACTTTGCGTCAGAAGTTCTTATTTTCCTATAATATTCGTAAAACAAAACTCACACCTAATATTGCTACTGAGTATTTTTTGAATTTGTATAATGGAGTTAATAAATTGCGATCAACAATTTCAGTATCTCACCCAATCACTAAAAATATAGCTTTTGATTTTGCTTATCGTATACAGCAAGAGTTTTATGTAAATAATCCAGAAACTATTTTTATATTTGAGGGCAAACTTTCATATGATTTATAATGCAAGAGAAAAAGATAACACTTAATTTTATTTCGTCTCATTTATCAGAGTTAGATATTAAGGACCAAGAGCTTATTGCTAATGCAAAAGAGGCCTTTGTGACTGCTTATGCTCCTTATTCTGGATTTCTGGTGGGAGCAAGTATTTTACTCGAGAATGGAGAGATTATAAATGGCAGTAATCAAGAAAATGTTGCTTACCCATCTGGGCTTTGTGCGGAAAGGGTAGCTATGTTTTATGTTGGGTCAAAATTCCCAGATATTAAAATAGAAACTATAGCAGTATCTGTATTGTCAAAAAGTTTTGGAGTAACTGATGTTATCTCTCCTTGTGGTGCTTGTAGGCAAGTAATGGCAGAGTATGAGGATAAACAAGGACAGTCGATAAAGGTTATCTTGCATTCTCCCAATGATCATGTACTTATTGCAAATCAAGTGCAGGATTTGTTGCCTTTTATGTTTAAAAGCCCTCACTTAAAGAAGCACTAGTAATTTAGTTTTCTTTAAATTTACCGCATGCATATTCTTGAGACTCCTATTGATTATTTAAAAGGTGTTGGCCCATCTAGAGCTGAGCTCTTAAAGAAGGAATTAAAAATCTTCACATATGGTGATTTGTTAGAACACTATCCTTTTCGTTATATTGATAAAAGTATAATTTATAATATTTCTGATCTAACCCCTAATATGCCTTATGTTCAGCTTAAAGGAAAGATCATAAAATTTGAGGAGAAAGGACACAAGAAGAGTAAACGATTAATTGCTCATTTTAAGGATAGTACAGGTGTCCTTGAGTTGGTATGGTTCAAAGGAATAAGATGGATAAAATCTGGTGTAAAGTTACATACTGATTATATTGTCTTTGGGAAACCGTCTTCTTATAAGGGGACATTTAATATCGTCCATCCTGAGCTTGACATCAGAGAAGAAAGTCAGGATTCTTTGGCAAGCTTACAAGCTGTCTATCATTCAACAGAATTATTAAATTCTAAAGGTTTGAGTAGTAGAGCAATTAGTAAATTGACTAAAGCTTTATTGCCTTTACTAGACAGCCAATTGGAAGAGACCTTATCACCTTCTCTTATTAAAAGATTAAATTTACCTAGTCGAGAAAAGTCTTTCTTTGATGTTCATCATCCTAAAGATGCGAAGTCATTAGTTAGAGCGCAAAAGAGGCTCAAGTTTGAGGAATTCTTCTTCTTGCAGTTGCATTTATTGAAATTAAGATTAACAAGAACTCAAAAGTCAAAGGGTTATGCCTTTGAGAATTTAGGAGATGGGTTTAATGATTTCTATGAAAAACACTTGCCTTTTAATTTGACTAATGCGCAGAAGAGAGTGCTTAAGGAGATAAGGAATGATGTTAGAAATCCTCAGCAGATGAACCGACTATTACAAGGGGATGTAGGTAGCGGGAAGACTCTTGTTGCACTATTAACGATGCTTATGGCTGTGGATAATAATTATCAGGCTTGTCTTATGGCACCTACAGAGATTTTGGCTCAGCAGCATTTCCAATCTATTGCTAAATATTTGGAGAAAATGGATATAAGAGTGGCCTTACTTACGGGATCTACAAGAGCCAAAGAACGTAAGATCTTATATCAACAATTAGAGAATGGGGAAATTGATTTGTTAATCGGCACACATGCTTTGCTAGAGGATAAGGTAAAGTTTACTAATTTAGGTTTAGTAGTTATTGACGAGCAGCATAGGTTTGGAGTTGCGCAGAGAGCAAAACTTTGGAATAAAAATGATTATCCACCTCACATATTAGTTATGACGGCTACTCCTATTCCCAGGACACTTTCTATGACTATATATGGTGATTTAGATGTTTCAATAATTGATGAGTTGCCACCTGGAAGGAAAGAAATTGAGACTATATGGAAGACAGATTCCTCCCGATTGCAGATTATTAATTTTATGAAAGAACAGATTGTCTTAGGAAGGCAGATTTATATAGTGTTTCCGTTAATTGAGGAAAGCGAGAAGCTAGATTATAAAGATTTGATGGAGGGTTACAATGCTATTGAACGAGAATTCCCTTTGCCTAAATTTCAGGTAAGTGTGGTACATGGTCGTATGAAAGCTGAGGATAAAGAATATGAGATGAAACGTTTTATAGAAGGGGTAACAAATATTATGGTGGCAACTACTGTTATTGAAGTTGGTGTAGACGTCCCCAATGCTTCTGTTATGATCATTGAAAGTGCAGAGCGTTTTGGACTTTCTCAATTACATCAGCTTAGAGGTAGGGTTGGTAGGGGGACAGAGCAGTCTTATTGTATACTTATGAGTGGGAATAAGGTGAGTAATGAGGGTAAGACCCGTCTGAAGACTATGGTAGAAACAAATGATGGATTTAAGATATCAGAGGTTGATTTAAAATTAAGAGGCCCTGGAGATATGATGGGAACTAAGCAAAGTGGTATACTTGATTTTAAAATTTCAGACTTAATTGCTGACAATAAGATATTGCATTTTGCTCGAAAGGAGGCTGAACTGCTATTGAAGGGGGATGAGCATTTGGAAAAAGCAGATAATATAAATATTGCGCGTACTTATCGTCCTTATGCTAGGGAGCGTATGGGATGGAGTAGGATTTCTTAGAATAAATAAGGGTAAGCTACTTATATCGCACCGCTACAACCTATTACCCTTGCTGCATTCCTGCCCTGGGGGAGTTCATAGGGAGCTGGTCGCACAAGACTTACCCTTGCGCCAAAAGTAATATAATCTAGCTTTTTAGCAAAGTATTTCCTAACTTCTATTTTTGTTTATCTTTGCCTAATCAACAATTAAAGAAAGATAAATGGATACTAGAAAATTTGCAATGAATTATGGTTCTGTACTGGGGCTTTTTTTGATGCTTATTGCATTAACTCTCTGGGCTTTAGGTGTTGATGAACAAAGATCAGTTATCCCATCAATATTGAATAATATGGTGATAATAGGATTTCTAATTTACTCAATTATTCAGTATCGTGATAATTTTAATGATGGTTTTATTTCTTATGGGAGCTCTTTAAAATTAGGTACTAGTGTCGCATTTTTTTCCTCAATACTAATGGCTTTTTATACGTTTGTCTATATTACTTACCTAGATCCTGATATGTTAGCTAATATCTTGAAAACGACTGAGCAAGCTGTATTGCAGACTAATCCTGATATCTCTGAGGAAGAATTAGATCTAGCTTTGGAGATGACTGGAAAGCTTACTCAGCCTCATTGGTTAATGATTATGGGTGTGCTTAGTGGAACCTTTATGGGATTCTTCTTTTCAGCAATCATTTCATTCTTTGTTAAGAATTCTGATCCAAATAAAATCGAATAATTATGGATATATCTGTAGTAGTTCCTTTATTTAATGAAGAAGAATCGTTACCAGAACTATGTTCTTGGATTGATAAGGTAATGCAAGCAAATGACTTTACATACGAAGTCTTGTTGATTGATGATGGTAGTAAGGATAATTCATGGGAGAAAATTGAGAATATATCTTCTGGCAATCACAATATTAAAGGAGTTAAATTTAGAAGAAATTATGGAAAATCTGCCGCTTTAAATATTGGTTTTGCAAAGGCAGAAGGGGATGTTGTTATCACTATGGATGCTGATTTGCAAGATAGCCCTGAAGAAATCCCTGAGTTGTATAATAAAATTACTATTGAGGGTTATGATTTGGTTTCTGGTTGGAAGAAGAAGAGATATGATCCAATTACCAAGACTGTTCCTACAAGATTATTTAATTGGGCTGCTCGTAGGGCCTCTGGTATCTATTTACATGATTTTAATTGCGGGCTTAAATCTTATAGAAATACAGTAGTGAAGTCTATTGAAGTACATGGTGAGATGCATAGATATATTCCTGTACTTGCAAAATGGGCAGGTTTTGCTAATATCACAGAACAAGTAGTCGAACATCAAAGTCGAAAGTATGGTATTACTAAATTTGGATTAGAGCGATTTGTAAATGGATTCTTAGATTTACTTACCATTACTTTTGTAAGTAGATTTGGAAAAAAACCAATGCATTTCTTTGGGGTTCTTGGTAGCTTAATGTTTATGCTTGGTTTTGGCTTATTCACTTATATTGGAGGAACTAAATTATATTTTATGCTTAATAGTCTACCAGCAACTAATATTGCTAATATGTCAGGTTTCTACATTGCTTTAACCTCTATGATTATTGGGGTGCAGTTGTTCTTAGCGGGCTTTATTGCTGAAATGATATCAAGAAATACTTATGATAGAAATAACTATCAAGTAGAAAAAGAGGTCTAATTGGCTAATCAAAAAGTTATTATAATTGGACCTGCTTTCCCTTTAAGAGGCGGTATTGCTAATTTTAATAATGCTTTAGCAAAGGCTTATGCCGATAGAAAGGATGATGTGATTGTATTCTCTTTCGCCTTACAATATCCTTCATTTTTATTTCCAGGGACTACCCAGTATGAGGAAGGTGAACCCCCTAAAAACCTTAAGATTAAGACACTTATAAACTCTATAAATCCTTTTAATTGGATAAAAGTAGCGACTAAGATTAATAAAGAGAAACCGGATTTAGTGATTATAAGATATTGGTTGCCTTTTATGTCTCCTTGTCTAGGTACTATTGCTCGGCTCCTTAATAAGAAGATAAAAATTCTAGCAATTACTGATAATATTATTCCTCATGAGAAACGCTTAGGAGACCGGTTTCTTACTGCCTATTTTATTAAGAGCTGTGATGCGTACTTAACCCTTTCTAAATCTGTTCTTGAGGATCTAACACAATTTACTAAATCTGCTTTTAAGAAATTTATTCCACATCCTATTTATGATACTTTTGGTGAGAAAGTATCAAAGAGTGAAGCAATCCAAAATTTAGCTTTAAACTCTAGGGATAGATACTTATTGTTTTTTGGTTTTATACGTAAATACAAGGGTTTAGATCTTATGCTTAAAGCCATGACTGATGATCGTATTAAAGATCTAGGAGTAAAACTGATTGTAGCAGGAGAATTCTATGAAGATAAGGAGGAGTATATATCATTAATAAATACTTTAGGGATTAAGAGCCAGGTCATCTTACATAGTGCATTTATTTCTTCTGATGATGTTAAGAATTATTTTTGTGCTTCTGATATGATTACACAGACTTACAAGACAGCTACTCAAAGTGGAGTAACTCAAATTGCTTATCATTTTGAACGCCCAATGTTAGTGACTGATGTTGGAGGACTAGCTGAGATTGTTCCTAATGATAGAGTGGGCTATGTAACTTCTCAAGACCCTAATGACATCTCAGATGTGATAGTAGATTTTTATGAGAATAACAGAGAGAAGGAGTTTTCATTAAATACTAAGAAAGAGAAGAAAAGATTTAGTTGGGAATCATTTATAGATGGAATTGATAAATTAATGGAATCGTTACAGAGTTAGAACTTATTTTTTGAGCTATATTTGTAAAAAAAATCGATGAAAAAACTGCTTTTATTCTTATTCCTTCTTCCTTTCTTTTCTATTAGTCAGACAATTAATAAGATTGATGATTATGGAATGAAACAAGGCGTGTGGTCTAAGAATCATAAGAATGGGAATATAAGATATAAGGGGCAATTTAAAGATAATAAACCTCAAGGTTTATTTTATTATTATTATGAGAGTGGTGCATTAAAAGCTGAGAAAGAGTTCTTTCATGATGGAGAGGCAGTTGCTACCCATTTTTTCTATAAAGATGGCAAATTGCAATCATCAGGAATATATGTAAATGAATTAAAAGATAGCACCTGGAATTATTATAATAAAGATAGTATTTTAATCATGTCAGAACAATATCAAGGAGGGAGGCTTGACGGGGCTACCAAAACTTTCTATTATGATGGTGCTCTTTATGAGAAAAAGAATTGGAGAAATGATTCTTTAGATGGCTCTTGGAAACAGTTCTTTATTGATGGAACTTTAAAGATGGAAAGCTACTACAAAGATAATTTGAGGCATGGAAAGCAGACGTATTATTATCCTAATGGGAATGTATATTATAATGGATTCTATAATAATGATATAAAGTCAGATTTCTGGGAGTTCTTCACAGAGGAAGGTGTTAGTGATACAATAATAAATTATAATGAGTAAAGGAAGAGTTTTAATGGCAATGAGTGGAGGTATTGATAGTACCATGGCTTCATTAATTCTTCATGAGCAAGGCTATGAAGTTATTGGCCTCACCATGAAAACATGGGATTATGAAAGCTCAGGAGGCAGTAAGAAGGAGACAGGTTGTTGTAGTTTGGACTCTATAAATGATGCGAGACAATTATCTGTCGATTGTGGTTTCCCTCATACTATTCTAGATATTCGTGATGAGTTTGATGATTTGATTATTGACAACTTCGTTGATGAGTATGTAGCTGGTCGCACCCCTAATCCATGTGTGCTTTGTAATACACACATAAAATGGGAGGCACTTCTGAAACGTGCAGATATGCTACGTTGTAAGTATATTGCGACAGGTCATTATGCTCAGATATATGAGGAGAATGGTCGATATATTGTATCTAAAGGTATTGATGAAAGCAAGGATCAGTCTTATGTCCTTTGGGGTGTTAAGCAAGAGTGTCTTAGAAGAACTATTTTTCCTATGGGAAAGTATCATAAGAAGGACATTAAGCAGATGGCGATTGATAGAGGATATAATGCTTTGGCTGAGAAAGATGAGAGTTATGAAATTTGTTTTATTCCTGATAATGACTATAGAGGATTTTTAAAAAGAAGGGTAGAGGGACTGGAAGAAAAAGTAAAAGGAGGTGATTTTATTACAATCGATGGGAAGAAAGTGGGAACTCATGATGGCTATCCTTTTTATACTATTGGTCAAAGAAAGTTGGGAGTGTCATTAGGGCCTGCTCCAACTTATGTGGTTGGGATAAATCCTCAAGATAATACTGTTGTTGTAGGAACAAAAGAAGATTTGCGACATCAAGAGATGTTTATTAGGGATGTTAATTACTTGAAATATGATAAAATAAAGGATGGCATGCAATGTATGGTGAAAGTTAGATATAAACACAAAGGTGAGATGGCCACCATTACAAATGAGGGAAGAAACTTAAAAGTATTATTTCATAAAAGAGTAGCTGGAATTGCACCAGGTCAATCCGCTGTAATCTATGAGGGAGAAGATTTAATTGCTGGAGGTTTTATTATGAAAGAATAGATTTTGAAGTATAAGATCTCATATAAAGATACTCATTGTTTTTCTAAGTTCATTATAGATTATTTAAATAAGGATGAGAAGTTAAAATCATTTGTCAATCATTTTCCTGAACTTGAGAATTTTGGGCGGCAAATTGTAGAGAAGAGGAGTCACGAGATAGATAGAGGCGTATTAGTTGAGGTTTTAGAAAAGCAAAACCAGTCGTTTAATCTTTCAGATCTATCACAGGAGAATATTGATTTGCTTAAGTTAGACACTACTTTTTCTGTGACTACAGGGCATCAGCTTTGTTTGTTTACCGGACCTCTTTATTTTATCTATAAGATTATCTCTACTATTAATCTATGTGATCAACTAAAGGTTAGGTATCCTTCTAATAATTTCATCCCTGTTTTTTGGATGGCTACCGAAGATCATGATTTTGAGGAGATAAATCACATCCATTTATTTGGCAATAAGATCGAGTGGAATAATAAGCAGCATGGTGCTGTTGGTGAAATAAATTTAGATGATTTAGATAGTCTAATATCAGAGTTGAAAATAGTTTTAGGTGCTCACAAGAACATTGATAAGTTGATCCTGCTTTTTGAGCAAACCTATTTAAATCATAATAATCTAGCTGACGCAACAAGATATCTTGTTAATGAGCTTTTTGGTGAGTATGGTTTGGTAATAATTGATGGAAATGATAGAGATCTGAAAAGACAATTTATCCCTCAGATCAGCAAAGACATATTGGAAAGAGGGTTTGCACCTATTATACAGCAGTGCAGTGATCGTTTATCCAAAGATTATAAAGTACAGGCTTTTGTTAGAAACATTAACTTTTTTAGGTTATCAGATAACAAAAGAGAATTAATAACAGGGGGTGTTGCCGAAAAAGAAATTAGAGAAAATCCTGAAAGGTTTAGTCCTAATGTCTTATTGCGACCACTTTATCAGGAAGTTATTTTGCCAAACATTGCTTATATTGGCGGTGAGTCTGAGATTGCTTATTGGATGCAGTTAAAGACTGTTTTTGAGCAAGAGAGGACACCTTTCCCTCTGTTAGTTTTACGAAATTCAGCTCTGCTAATTGATAAAAGTAAACAGTATAAATTTGAGAAATTAGGCTTTAAATTAGAGGATTTGTTTTTATCTGAAGCTAAGTTAAGTAAGAGGTATGTGCTAGCTCATTCTAATCAAAAGATATCTTTAGAGGATGATAAAAAAAAGTTGGCATTATTATATGAGGATTTAGCATCAAAAATTTCAGAATCTAGTTTGCAAAATAGTACTAAGGCACAATTGCAAAAACAGTTCTCTTTTCTAGACAAGTTGCAAGAGAAGTTGATTAGAGCAGAAAAGAAAAAGAGTGAGAATGCAATAAATCAAATTACTAAAATAAAGAAGCATCTTTTTCCAAATAACTATTTACAGGAACGGTATGATAATTATATCTCATATTATTTAGATGATGGGGATAACTTCATCAAAACATTAAAAAATAATCTTGATCCACTTTGTCCGAATTTTGTAATTTTAACGCTTTAATAAGCAATAGTTTTAGATGCAACACGAAAGAATACTTATTTTAGATTTTGGATCACAATATACACAGCTTATTGCTAGGAGAGTTAGAGAGTTAAATATTTATTCAGAGATACACCCTTACAATAAAATACCAGAAATTGATGGAAGTTGGAAGGCGGTCATTCTATCAGGATCTCCACATTCTGTTCGTGAAAAGAATGCTCCAATTCCTGATTTGTCAGCAATAAAAGGAAAATTACCTTTACTAGGAGTTTGTTATGGGGCTCAGCATTTAGCACATGAGTTTGGTGGAGAGGTTTCACCTTCAAATAATCGTGAATACGGTAGAGCTAATCTTTCTTTTGTAGATGTGCATTCTGAGTTAATGAAAGGCGTTGCTCTAGGCTCTCAAGTCTGGATGAGTCATGCAGACACTATCACAACTATTCCTTCAAATTATAAGCTCTTAGCATCTACTGATGATGTAGAGGTAGTTGCTTACAGGATTGAGAACGAGTCAACTTATGCACTTCAATTCCATCCTGAAGTATATCATTCTTTGGATGGGAGCACTATCCTAAAGAATTTTTTAGTAGATATTAGTGGTTGTGCACAAGATTGGACTCCAGCTACTTTTGTGGAGGAAACAGTTGATGGCTTGAAGTATCAGTTAGGAAATGACAAAGTAGTTTTGGGGCTTTCAGGGGGTGTTGACTCTACAGTCACAGCTGTCTTATTGCATAAGGCTATTGGAGAAAATTTGCATTGTATTTTTGTAGATAATGGTCTCTTAAGGAGAGGTGAGTTTGAGAGTGTACTGAATCAGTATCAAGGGATGGGATTAAATGTAAAGGGGGTAGACTCAAAAGAGCGGTTTTATAATATCTTATCTGGAGTTACTGATCCTGAAAAAAAGCGTAAAGCAATTGGAGCAATGTTTGTTGATGTTTTTGAAGATGAGTCTCATAAAATAGAGAATGTTAAATGGCTTGCTCAAGGGACTATCTATCCTGATGTAATTGAATCTGTTTCTGCAACTGGAGGACCATCCCAGACTATTAAATCCCATCATAATGTAGGAGGTCTTCCTGATTACATGAAACTTAGAATCGTTGAACCTCTCAATACTTTATTTAAAGATGAGGTAAGAAGAATAGGCCATTCAATGGATATTGATCAAAAACTTTTAGGCAGGCATCCTTTCCCAGGGCCTGGATTAGCAATTCGTATTTTAGGTGATATTACAAAAGAAAAAGTGAGGATACTACAAGAGGTTGATCATATATTTATTTCAGCATTAGAATCTTCTGGATTATATGATAAAGTCTGGCAGGCAGGGGCAATCTTTCTACCTATACAATCGGTTGGAGTAATGGGCGATGAGAGGACATATGAGAATGCTGTAGCCTTAAGAGCGGTTGAATCAACGGATGGTATGACTGCTGATTGGGTGCATTTGCCTTATGAATTTTTGGCAAAAGTATCGAATGATATTATTAATAAAGTTAAGGGGGTTAATCGAGTGGTATATGACATTTCTTCAAAACCACCAGCAACAATAGAATGGGAATAATAAAGAAATCAGCTTTCATCTTTCTAGTTTCTTTGGCATTAGGTTTGTCAGCACAGAATAAATATGATACTACTTATTTCTCAGGAAGAGAATTTGTTAAGCATGTGGTAAAAGGAGGTGAGTCGCTTAAATCAATAGCGGCGCTTCATGATGTTACAACATTAGATATTAGGTTGGCAAATGAACTAGATAGAAGACTTTTTTATAATCAGTTGCTTTATATTCCAATATATTTGAATGATAGAGCCGAGGAGTCGATTCCTGTTAGAAGATTAATATTGGATGATGATTCTGATGATCCTATTATAAATATTGCACTTTTGATGCCATATTATTTAATTAGGAATGACACCATGTTTAATAGCGATACTTTAGATCTTTCGGACAGATATTGCAATCAATCTGAGTCAGCACTTTCTTTCCATATTGGTGTTGAACTAGCTATAGATTCATTAAGAAGAGCAGGTAAGAAGATTGTTTTGCATGCTTTTGATACAAATCAGGATAGTCTAAAGGTGAAGAGATTAGTTTATTCTAGTCAGCTTGATAAGATGGATATTATTATTGGCCCTATGTATTCTAGTTTATTTCAGATACTATGTAGAAAGTATGGTCAAGATAAAAGTAAGGTTCTTATCTCTCCTCTCTCTAGAGATAATAAGAATATTATGCAATTCTCTTCTGTTTATCAGATAGCACTAACATATAAAGTTCAAGCTGAGATATTAATAGAGTATTTGAGCAGCAAGAAGTTAGGTGAGAGGATTATTATATTGAATGATAACAGGACGGAAGGTATTGCAGCTTATTTAAGATATAAATTTAGAGAGTATAACAAGACAGTGGAATCTTTTCAGATTACTAATACTAAGGTTGATTCTATTAGAAGATATTTTGTAGAAGCTCAGAATGTATTACTATTGTCCAAAGATAAAGCTTTTCTTAGTACAATGTTGGGTTCAATCGGAAGTATCGATTCGATCTCTACTATATTCTCATTTGAGTCTATTACATCATATGATAATCTTGATGTAACCAATCTGATGGAGCTTGATGTTCATATTCCTAATTCAAGAAGTATTAATCTCTTTTCTGATTACGATTTGAGTTTCCTGTCATTATTTGAGAAAGAGTATGTTACAAATGCTCAAAAATATTCAAAACAGGGATATGATATTATTATGCATTTTTGCGGCAGAAAGGATGTATATGATTTCAAAAAATCTAAGAGTGGATATAATGAGAATATTTCAGCACCCATATATCATTATTCAGATTATAAATTGATTCCTGTTAATTAAGATTTGCAATACTTAATTAGCCTAGATTTCAGATTAGTAACTTTCTTGCTCTATTCTCGTATCTTCTTGATAAGTATTTGTAAGTAAGGGAATACTTCTATTAGTTTCTTTTTCTCATTTCATAGTATTTATATATTCCTTTTATCCGATTCACACCTCAAATCTTGTAACTTTATTCTTTTATTTCCGTAAATTTGCAAGTCTAGACTTGCAAAATGAGGAGATACCTTAAATACCTATTTCTAATCTTGATACTATCTAATAGTGTTATAAGTTTGTTTGGTCAAACTTATGTAATGGGTTCCGGCCAAGCAACTAATAATGCAACTATTACTACTTGTAGTGGCACTTTTTATGATAGTGGCGGGGCTAATTCTAATTATACTAATAATCAAAATAGGACTGTAACATTTTGTTCAAATATTTCAGGAGAGGCAATTTTTTTAAATTTTCTTCAGTTTAACTTACAAAGTGGTTGGGATGTAATGTATATATATGATGGTCCGAATACTTCTTCTCCATTAATAGGGGCGTATTCTGGTTCAAATATAAATACTCTTATATGGGCTACTTCTGGATGTATAACAATAAATTTTATTTCAAATTGGTGGGGTACTACTGCTGGTTGGGAAGCCACTATTGGTTGCGGTACTGCTCCTGTACAACCTAACTGTATAACAACAACACCAGCTGGAAATTCATGTTTTACTGTAACTCCTATTTGTGATTTTAATGGCTATTGTGGTAATACAAGCAGTACTTATAGTGTTAATTCTTGGGGTGCATTAACTAGTGCTTTTTGTGGTTCAATTGAGAATAATTCTTTCTTTTCTTTTGTAGCAGGAGCAAGTACA
>MDSV01116954.1_pt1 | contig 29545 bp, 45 predicted proteins | sample 810851 | NCBI WGS metagenome assembly MDSV01 (sample SAMN05326640, study PRJNA326480) | marine metagenome | isolation source: seawater | place: Atlantic Ocean: North East | collected 2012 | reverse complement strand
GTGAGTAGTTCCTTACATTCGGGCACACAATTCAAGATTCGCTTACGCTCGGACGGAACGAGGAGAAACTCCATTTCTTCTGTCACCAACTTCGACCAAAGTTTGCCGAAGTTGCGAGTCAGCGCAGACGCTGACGGTTGAGTATCCTGTTGCCACTTTTTCAAAGTGTCACGGAATGCTGTAAAGTCATTAATCTCCCACATAGAAATCTCTTCGTCAGGAATCTCATCTAATGAACCGTGTTCTAAAAGTAACTTAGCAGCCGAGGCTGCTCCAATACGCGGGAAGCCTGGAATGTTGTCAGAAGTGTCTCCGACTAAACACTTCCAGTCAACATAATATTCTGGCGGAACGCCACAAGATGCAAAAACTTCGTCACGAGTAACCTCACGAACACAATCGTGAATCTTGACACGGTCATCCCACATTAAGGCTTGATAGAAATCTTGGTCTTTACTGAATATGATGATGTCTTCATCCGTCTCTTCGAGATACTTTTGAGTCAACTCCGCAATCCAATCATCAGCCTCTTTATACTCGTCATAAACTCCCTCCCAACCTTTGGCCAAACACATCGGGTCAAACTTAAACATAGATAACTGGTCACGTAAGTCTTTGCCTTCGTGTTTACTAGCATCTTCGGCATTCTTACCTCGGTGGGCTTTATAGGCAGGGAACAATGCTCCTCTGGCTTGACGACCTTTCGTACCATCATAACACATAATGGTTCGATGACCATGCTCAGGTGAAGAAGACATTTGTCTCATGCGAACATACAGTAAATCTATATCTTTCTTCATCATTCCAATTTGCTTATAACGCATTTCCTTAAAGGAGCATTTCCCTCGCTTGTGTTGCTGATTCCACCAACGCATATTTCTCGGACCCTTAGCCGTGCAGGGTGCCCAGTGTTTCGAGGCACGAGATACGAAGTAGCCAGCGTCGATAATATTGACTACCATTACTTGAAGAGTAGTTGGTGTAACTACTTAACTGTTCCCAAGCGATAAGTATTTATAGGGGAAGCCTCTCTAATTTATTTTGAGTGATTTAGATGATTTTTAAAGTTCCACATTGGATAGACCCGAATTGGGCAGATGAATTATCGGATTTTGAATATGGGTTTGCAACAGGAACATTCAAAAATGCTTATTGGCAAAAGTTGGTGGGTTTTCGACTGTGTGTTACAGGAATAGAAACTGATGAAGAAAGATTAACTAAAAATTATTATTCTAAGAAACAATCTATCAAACCTATTCGTCATATTGAGTGGCGACCAATTTATGTTAATTTATTGGAGACTCAATTTGTGAACAAGGCTCAAGGTGCATGGAGGATTTTTCAAAATCCACACACCGAAGAAGCCAAACAAAGATATGTTGAAATGTTTGACTGGCATGGACATGGTTGTTTTTGTTGCGATACCGAAAATTGGGAAATGCAAACGAGTAAGAACTTTAATCGAAAGGTAAATAATTGGCATTGGGTTGATTAGGAAATATCGAAATAACTAAGTAGTAAGAAGCAATTACTTACAGTATGAGACCAACGTTCGGACGGGAAATATCTTATCCTAATTCGAGTAAAGAAATCGAACAGGTCAAAAAAGCCATGAAGACACCTGATTGGGAGTATTTTAGATTAACAGATAAGTCACCTCAACCTGCATTTAGCGATTACTTACTTATCAATAAATTACCTAATGCGGACGCAGAAATGAATCAAGTAATTAGAGATAGTTACGACTTCATTATTGCTTTGAAAAAATACTATAATCGACCAAGACCTGATGAAATTAGCGACATTATAGCCGCTCCATCTAAAACAGCCAATACTACTGCATATCCTTCAGGACACGCCTTGCAGTCATATCTAATCGCCAAAATGTTATCTCGGAAACATCCCGAAAGACGTCGAGACTTTGAGAAAATAGCCGATAGAATCGCAAATGCTAGAGTAAGTGTAGGACTTCATTATCCCTCGGATGGAGCGTATGCTAAGCGATTGAGTAAAGAAATGTAAAAAATCACTGAGTGGAGTCGGAGGGATTTGAACCCTCAGCCTCTTGGTTGCAAACCAAGCGTTCTTCCAAATTAAACTACGACCCCTTACTCAGAGGAAACTCCCATGATTTGATTTTCCAATTCTGTTGAATAACTAAACTTAATATCTCCATCATAGCCTCTTTGCGTGTGTATGGCTGCAACTTGAAAGCCTAGTTGAGGCCATGGTTTTTTAGGCGCAACAACATTGTAAATTTCTTTGATGGCAAATCCATTTTGCTTCATATCACGGATTCTTCGTTTAGTAGTATAATGATTAATCGTAGTCAAATAAACAATATTATCAGAAACTTTCATCCCATGCGCTAAGAAATCCCGCATCTTACTCCACGGAGGATTCGTAATAATCCAATCCACAGATTCCTCAAAGGAAAAGAAATCTTTGCCTTCTCCGATTTCACACCAGTATTTAGTTTTAGAAGTGAAGTTGTTGTAAAAAGAACCAGTTCCTCGACAAGGGTCTAGAATTTTCCCTGTTGGATTGAAATGTTCGATAATGTCTCGGGCAAGATACTCAGGAGTCATGACTAAGTCTTTATCAGGACTGTTCTTCGGAGGACAAAATGCAACCCCCACAAGTCATCCCTCACTCAGTGTAATCTGGATGTTTCGACGGCTCATCACCTTCGAACTCAACTTCAATCTTATCTTCTTCAGGCGTAATCTCAGTTAAAATTACTCGATACACCTTACCACCCTTCCGAATCTTCATCGTGACGGTGTCTTTCAGTTCTGCTTGCTTAGTGACTTCTTCATTTCCCATAAGTTCTTTTACTAAACGTTCGTAAAAGTCCCAAGTCGTTCCAAAGTTATTAAAATTACGATACCAGTATGGTCCCATATCTTAAGGTAAGGAAGAGTTCCTATATAAAACTTATGCAGGAATTGGTCGAGACGTTAATCGAAGAATTTCAGGACCGTCCCAGTAACTAGGTGTGTTCATTCGATTTGCTATTAAGCGAGTAATACCAAAGGCAGTGATTCCAAGACCGATACCCCAAAAGGCTGCATTTTCTACGGTGAAGGGAACTTTGCCCACAGATACTCCCCAAAATAAATACGCTCCTCCTATAAGTGCACAGGTTATTCCAATTATTTCATTCATATCTATCATCACTCATTTGCTTTTTTAATCAATATCAACATACCAAAACCACCAACCGCTAATCCTGCGGCGAATCCATACAGTCCACCAATTTGCAATCCAGCCGCTTCATCTTCGTTGATTAAATCGGATTCAAAGGTTTCTGCACGACGCATACCGCCAAATCCAGCACCTCCTCCGAAAGAACCACTAGAGCCTCCGCTTGGTGAACCTCCGCCCGATACACCTCCGCCACCAACAGGGTCTGTGCTTGGAGGAGAAGTAGGTTTCGTTTCTTCTTCATCTGTTCCTGTAGGAGGTAATTTACTAGGTCCGCCGCCTCCAAATGGAGGAAGGCTAGGTTTTGTACTCGGAGGTAGTTGGCCAGGAGGAGGTAATGTAGGAGGAGAAGGAGTCGGAGGGGTGTAGCCTGCAGTAGGGGGCGGTGCACTCGTTCCTGGTGAGGACGTTGAACCTCCCGCCGCACCACGAGCCCAGTTAATAACAGCCTGCCAAGGACTAGTGTAGGCCACTCCTTGCTTTTGAGCCGCAGGAGGTGCTTTACGTTGTTTCTTTTTCTCTTCGGCTTGAAGGGCTTCATAGGCTTTTTCAAACTCAGCACGTTGCTCAGGGAACTCAGACCAAGTATTGCCTTGGTCTAATGCCATTAGCCAATCATCGAAACTTACTTTCAATCCTGTTTTAAAGCCACCACAAAGCGAAGGCTCGGCTAGGGAACAAATTTCATCTCCGTAATTGGTCGAAGCATTTTTATAACGTTCGTTTAAAAAGTCAACCATGTTAAAACGATACTCTTTGCCTGTGTTTTCCGATTGGAATATGCGACCTGTTTGGTCATCAATAGTAACGAAACTAGGATGGCAGGAATCAAACGGATTTTGAGTGTAATAAGCCACTAAAATCACCCGTCAATTTCCTTACCTGAGCCGATAGCATTATCTAGTAATTGACCCAGAGTTTGTTTTTCCTCTGCTGGTGCTTTAGAGCCTCTAAAGAGACCTGAAATCCATCCAAGACCACCCAGTAGAACGAATCCACCTCCAAGTATCCAAAACTTGTTGTCTAAGAGGAATACTTTGGCCTTTGGCAAAGTAGTAGTTGTGAAATTATGCATAAAAGTGACATTACATTCTAATAAAGTCCCTGAGCCATCTGTAGTCATTTTAGACTTATATCCATCATCGCACTCACATTTTGCATCTGTAGTGTTGTAAGTAGCGTTGTCAGGGCAACCGTCAGAGCCGCTTGTAGTTCCACCGCCGCCGCCACCGCCTGTCGTATCGCCACTTAAAACGGCTTCATAAGCCGTGTTAAGGTCAGTAAGTGATGTATCATAGGTAGAACTAAGCAAAGTAGATGAAACGGAAGTTGCTTCGACAGTAGAGGCTGAACCAGATTCAACAGATTCAGCAGTTAATTCAGTTCCTACAGGGAAAAGGTATTGGTCATCAGCAAATGTAAACTCTGCAGGGATGGAATCCACTAAAGTAGTGTATTCAGTTTCACTGGAGTAAGGAAGATAATAGTAAATAGTTTCAATACCATTTAGTTGTCGAAGACGCAACCAACTAGTTCCGTCTGAGTTACTAACTTCATCGACTGTTTGAAAATCTCCACCCTCTAAGTCAGTTCCTGAAGTCATCAGCAGGTCTGGAGCCCACCCTGTATCAGTGTCGACAGCCGTTTGGAAAATCTCTTGTGCATTTTGCATATCTAAGGGTTCTTTGAATCCTTCGGAGGCATTAAATGCAGGAATGATAGCAATACTACGTCCCGAATCAGGGTCTGTATCTACACCCTCTGCTGAGGAATCCGCAGTTACAATTGTGTTTCCTTCGTCATCGACGCCGATATAAAGTAGAGGCAATGGAGTTACATCTATAACAACTTGAGTTCCATCTGCATCTACTTTAGTAGTTACTAAGTCTGCAGGTGTGAATGCATCCGAGGCCGAAGTGTCTAAATAAGCCGAGTAAGTGGTAAGTACCGTGCCTGTAGCACCATCGTAATATGTAAACGGTGTGACAACACTGGATTCATCAAGCAAAGTTAAGGTTTCGCCAACTGTTTCAGCCATACTAGTTCGTAGTTTACGACCAATATTAGTCCAATCTAAAGCGTTGACACCGAAAGTCATACTTGTAACTTATGGTTTCAGTTATTTAAAGGCTTCTATTTAACACTGCAATACCTGCGACGGCAGCGGCTGCCCAAAGTAGCCAATTTAGGTCACTTCCTTCGGTAACGGTAATCTTTAATTTAGCGGCATCTTCATAAAGTCCAGCCCCGTTGGTGGCTTGGCGTTCGTCATCAGTGAAGCCATATCCACGACCCCCTGCTCCTGCAGTAATGACATTATTGGCAGTGTAGAACCCATCTAAGTTCATTGGAACTTCCATTAGGGTGTCTACAGTGTCTGATTGATATCCTGTGTATCTAATGTTTGGAATTTCATCGTCAGGATATGAGAAATACTCTGCCCACTTAGCCCAATCATAGGTGTAAACAACGCCATCACTTTGTAGTTCTAAGGTGGGCATATTCACCGCAACTAAAGAAGGTAAGTTTTCCACGGCTTGACAATTACTACCTTGAATTAAATCTCCTCTCAAACACCCTTCTTTGGTGTATTGCACTCTTAGTGCTTTAGGTTTACCTGCACTAATTCTAAGACCTCTCCAACGCTTAGATTCACACGACTTTCCACCATCGCAAAGCGTCTCTAATTCCACATCACTAAGTCTTGGATAAACTTCACCAAGCACTGTGTTACCCCACGGGTCGACCATATCAATAGTAACTAAACCGCCGCCAAAACGTAAGTAATCTCCTTTGGCAGGGTCTAATGAAACTGTACTTCCACCTAGTGAACTGCCTGTTTCATTAAGGAAATACTTCAACTCAATAACGCCTGGTCCTTCTATACGAGCCGTTTGCACGTCTTCGGAATACGCACTAGCCAAATAATAAAACTCTGTCGAAGCACCAGTTGCAGTGGCAATAGGAACAGTTTGCTCGAAAAGTGTAACCATACTCATCAATAGATTCCTTTTGGTATTTAATGTTTACTATGAAATCGCAAAGATGAGTGCCACACCTAATCCTGCTACGGCAAGCCAAGGGAAATCAGTTTCTTCATCATCGTCTTCATAACAATTCCCTGCAGCATCCTTAGAGTATCCTTCAATGCAGGATAAACACAGTCCTGCAACATCCTTCTCGTAGCCTGTCTTGCAGGAAATGCAAGTGCCATCATCTACATTGGCCGAACGGTCGTATTCATTCGACCTCGGGTCGGTACAACCTTCAATCTTTTCGACGCAATTGCCTGACTCGCAAATCTCTCCTTCGGCACAATGTTCATTTATGCTGCAGGGTGTGTCTTCGTCGTACTCACAACTTCCATCATCTTGAGTTGCAGATGAGTCGAAATTAGTAGCAGTGGAGTCAGTGCACCCTTCAACCACTGCGTCATCATCATCATCATCATCATCATCCTCAGTGAAGCAAGGTTTGTAACTAACTCCTTTTAGTGTGATTCGAACATCTTCATCACACCCAGACCTATCTAGTTTATATGGTGAATAAGAATAAGAAACCCCGCCTGCTTTAATAACAAATTGGCCAATATCGCCATGTTCATCATCTAAATCTATTGAAACGTAATCTCCCTCGTCTCCATCTAATATAATTGTAATGTAATAATATCCTTCATTAGATTTTTCCCCTTCATTGGGAACTGTAATGAGATTTGGATTTAAATTGGTTATGGAATCCATGTCATCTTGCATAGGTTCTAAGATTTTTTCATAGAAATCGCTTGAATGGCACGTTTTTGCACCTATCTTCAACCTTACCAACCATCCAGGTTTGATTACGAGTTTAGCCGCCCCATCAGAGCCTGACACATCGTTTAATTTCAAGGTGTCACCACCATATCCTGCCAAGGGCACATCTTTCCAAGTTATGTCTCCTCGAGCATTAAAACGACTAAACGGACGAAGATGATAGTCATCACCATTTGTTCGGAAAGGTTCTGAATAATACATCTCTAAAGAGTAAGGTGTAACCGTTGCATCGGCATTACCTGCACTTGGGCCGCAACCAAGGGTCCCATCCGCAGCCGTGCGAAAAGTGATAGCCTCAGCCATTTTCCGAACAGGACTGTAATTAAACGGGTCGCCGAGCATGAATCCCATAACGATTAATTATCCGTCCGACTATTTAATATCTCCTCAGGGTAATTCAAGGCAATTATGGGTCGGTGAGGGATTTTTAAATACTTCCAATTTTCCTTGACCAGTCCTTCATAGGAAAAATTATGACCCTTAACCTCTAGTACAACCTTGTCATCATTAATATGATAAACATCATATGTCAATAGTTCTTCTCCGAGAGACCACCTACCAGATTCTGTATCTTTAATATTTTTGCCAGTAATTTCAATTGCCACCTTAATGTCAAATTCACTATTTACGAAAATGTCTCCTACTCGTACGTCTTGATAGTTGATTTTTCTCAACGAGATAAGGCGACCTCGTTCTTGAGTGTGTCCGAGTTCAAAACGAATCAGTAGTGTTGGGGTCAAATCTGTGATTTCCATAACTTATTCAACTCCTTCTAATCGCGAGATACGAGTCTGCAGTTTTTCAAAGATTTCTTGATTAAAACCACGTATACCGAAAAAATGTTTATCTTGACTAAAGAAGTTATCCCAACGACCACCAACTTCATCACCGTGCCCTTTGCCAATTTGAACAGCACTATCACCTACTCGATGTTCTCGAGTTCCACCACCAATATTAGTTCTAACGAATGGTTGTAAATACCAACTGGGTTCGTCCTCCCAATCCCACCAGTGAATCGTTACCTCAATACCATATTTTGAATTCTCGCCAACTTTTTCCGTTACGACAGTTCTAAGGCCTTTTCTTGCACCACGTTCTAAATCTAATTCTACGATTCCATCTTCCCTTGTCCTGAATTTTACAACACCCTTAATAGCATCAACAACTAAATTAAGCCAAGGTTGAGAGAGTATAGGTTGCGAAAGCGGAGTCTCACGCGGATAGTTTAAAAACTTCATAAAATCACATCACTAAGGGTAATTCAAGGTTATGGTTACGCCTGTTTTACCCACCACACCAGCATAAGATTTCACAATTCCAGGACCTAATTCCGTTCCTTTGACACCTTGGTCATCATAACGTCCTCGAGGCTCTAAGTGAGAAATATGTGGATAAATCATACTATTCATCGGAGGAATTTCTCGCTCTCCTTTGCCGTCACAGACCTGGCAGGCCCGCAAAGTATTTTTCACCTCTATCTCCCCTTTATTATTACAAGAGTTACAACCCATAAATTGCCTTACGACTTGAATATGAATGTGGTCATTCCCACAAGGGCAACCCTCCCAAGGTGTAATAGCCACTACTCGACCTTCGACATAATTTGAATTGTCAAATGCAAAGTCATATGAACGAACCATAGTTCCGATTTTAATACCTGACTCTAGTGCAATCTGTCTCCAGTCTTGACTCATAATTTAATATCGGGGGCTTTCGCTATATAAAGTCTCGGTCAAATTGCTGTTGGAGCAGGATTGTCGCCTGACCGTTCTGTAGTTCGTAATCTAGTCCAAACTGCCGTCAATAAGGCTAAATGACAAGGCTCACAGTAATGATATACTGAATAACCAGTTTCACGGTCGTGCCGTAAGTAAGAATCGGGGCTTAGTCGAGAGTGAATGACTGAATCTTTATCTTCTTGACAACGAGCGCAGATAACCATGATAACGTATAGTAAAGCAAAGTATTTAAAGATATCTACTAAAATGCCATATGACCTATCAATTTAGATTCAGTTTTCGATATCTTACTTTGTAACGTCCATTCAGGATTGCAATCTAAAAATGAGTAAACGGCTTGCTCTTTACGCTTGGCTTCGAAAACAAGGTCGAAAGAGTAACCGTAAGTATCAATAGAACCCGAAATGTAATCTGAATGGGCAGGCGTCATTTTATCGCCACCTTGTTCAATAACTTTACTCTCGGAGTAATGGAAGACAGGGACTACGTTCTTTGGCCATGTAGAATGAGCCAATGCTAATGCTTCTTGCTCAGTCATGTCACCAGTGTTAAAACAGTAATGATGATAATCAAACACGATTGGAATTCCAATCACCTTGTAAACACCATCATACAAATCTTTGACTGAATAAAGATTCGCACGGTCGTCATTCTCTACTGTCAACCGTTTCTTCGTTCCTTCATCAAGTAATGCAAAACTCTCACAGAAGCGTTTTAAGGCACTCTCACGGTCTCCATATGCTCCACCTACATGGATGTTAATCTTGTTCTCCCACGACGGCTCAAAGCCCATTAAATCAAAGATATGTGAATGACAATTCAATTCATTCACTGCCTTCTTAACAACCTCAGGATTCGGAGAAGCCAAAACATTGAAAGGTCCTGGGTGGAAAGTCAAGCGTTGCTCGGTCGAGCGAGCGTATTCTCCTAAACTACGCAGTTGAGATAAAATCAAGTCAGATTGCGGTAAATCTTCAATCCTGTAACCATGCTCAAGATGAGAGTAAAATGGAAACATCTCACTACTCATCCGATAAAGTTTGAAATCATGTTCATAATTCCACTCTAAGACCTGTCGCAAAGCGTCAAGATTACCTGTAATCAATTCTGACAGATACTCTAATCCTTGCTCCTTCAAAGTCTTGAGTCGTAAGGTTCGATTAGTACAAACCTGTTCAGTATCAGATAGCGTTTGATTAATGCAAGCGTAGCCTAAGTGATTACGGACCATGGTACTCGTAACCTTGTTCCACTTATAAGGGTTACTAAGGTTTGATTCCATTGAAAATGTGAGTAATCACATCAACAGTCCATCCATTACCAATGGCTTTGCGTCGTTGGGCTGCACTAATTCCTTCGGTGTAGTTAGCAGGTAAAGTTTGTAATCTTTCTAATTCAGTCAAAGTTAATTTTCGATAGCAACCTTGGTTATCAACCACCCAATCTAATTGCGACGGAGTCGCCACAATACAATTTGATTTTGAAGTTCGAAGAGGTAAGTAAATCTTATACTTAGCACCTCGAGGCGTAGTGTCTCGACCAAGTAATTTACGCAACCTGCGACGTTCTGCTTTGCCTTCTTCGGTGCGAGCCTCGTAAAATGTATATGGAACGTCATCACCTTCTAATCGAATAGTTTTTCCATTAGGGGCTAAGCGGTCACCATATTCTCGGTCACATTCCTCTTCAACAGATTCTAAAATAGATGCTAAAGAAATTTCTAAATCTTCGGGCTGTTCCACGCCTGGAATGTTTGTCCAATAATATCGTCGACGATGTTGGCCCGACACTAATGCCGAATTGATTTCAATTGGTTCTACACCGACAGTTTCAGTGATGATGTCTCTCCATGAAGATTTCATTTTCACATTCTCTAATAAGAAATACTTCGGCTTGAGTTCTTTTAAAATTCTAACAAATTCCCAAAACAATTTACTTTTACCATCGAATCCCGTACCATCTCCAGCCACACTGAAACTTTGACAAGGACTTCCTCCAATAAGCAAGTCTATTTCAGGCAAGATTGAAACGTCTAAATCTAAAATATCTCCTAATTGAACGGTATCGGGATATTGCGATTGAGTGACCTTAATGGCGTGTTTATCAATCTCAGAGGCAAAGTATTGCCTTACAGCGATTCCTGCCCGTGCGAGGGCTATTTGACCGCAAGAAATGCCGTCGAAAAGACTTAACACAGTTATAGGTCTCATGACTTCAACCCCTGAAAGATATGAGCAATAACGTCGATAGTCCATCCATCTCCAATCAAATTAGTCGCTTTCGACTTGATAACAGGAAATTCATACCAATCAGGAATAGTTTGAAGTCGCTTGTATTCGTCTAGAGTAAGGTCACGAATACGGCCATCACTGTTCGTGACGAATTGAGTATTCCAAGCCGCGTAACCTCTCGCCGTAATCGGCATGGATTTTTCACCATCTAAGCGGACCCACATTGAACCGTCTTTCTTTTTATCAATGAAAGCCTTCTTCTTCTCCGACATCTTTTCCTCGGGTTTTGCCTTTCGGTCGACGACATCATCTAGCAAGATGTTAAGGTCTTCGGGTTGCGTCACACCAGGTATATTCGTCCAATAATAACGACGTCGATGTTGGGCGGAGACGAGATAGGAGTTAATCAAAATAGGTTCGACTCCGAGTATCTTGGTGATGAGGTCTCGGTCAGCATTTCGCATACTAGCCACATTTTCAAGCAAGAAATACTTCGGCTTCAATTCCTTGAGTAACCGAACGTATTCAAAGAACAAGATGCTTTTTGAACCTTCTAAGCCTTCTCGACTTTGACCAAGGATGGTTAAATCTTGGCACGGTGAACCACCAATTAAAAGGTCTATCTTCGGTAAGTCCGCCTTAGTTAGTTTCGTCACATCACCAACTTGAATAGTATCGGGGAAATTATGTTGCGTGACGGCAATGGCATGAGGTTTGATTTCGCTAGCATAGTAATTCTCGAACGGAATACCTGCTCGCTTGAGGGCGAGTTGCCCTCCTGACATACCATCAAACAAACTCAGTATGTTTTTGATTTTTACCATAAGTATCATTACTCCGTTCGATTACTTAATGTTTCTGGTCATAGCGTTCCATAATGAACGTATTGGTCTACTTCAACATCACCATGATAGAAAAATTTATACTTTTCAATGCCTTTGGTTAACTTTTCACGACCTGCTTCTAAAAACTCAGGAGAACACTCGAAAACAGCAATGTCTTGAGTCTTCTTATCGATGCACAAAAAGATGAATTCTTCAGCATCAGGAAACAGTTCCAAATACAAAGCGGCTTGTAAATCATAAGAGTATTTTCGTGCGGAATAAGCGAACTTACCAATATCTAACGTAGTTTTGATATCAATAATTTGCTTGCCTCTCTTAATGTCTGCCTTGCCTCTAAAGGCTAAGCCATCAATCATGGCAATAGCAGGAACTTCAAAATCAGCATCTTCTAAGTAAGAAGCAGCCTCATTATTGGCTAGTAAGACGTCTGCCAATTCTACTGCCTTAGTAACCTCAGGCCTGGTATAAACTTCTCCGAGTTCTTCTACGGCTGCTCGGTAAGTTTTCGTGTTCTTTGACGCTACTTCGACAATGTTTAAGTCGTCAAACTTATCAGGTTCTAAAATTCTCCAATGGAATAACTTTCCATCTCGCAAGGCTTGAGTAGATTCACTCTCACCTTCTAAACGCTTAGCGTATTGCTTTACGGAAGTTAATAGCAACTTTAGATTGCTACTGCTAAGGGCTTGCTTACCTAAGTAACCATAGTAAAAATCATCGTCAAGCATTTGCTCAAGCAATTCTTGTTTATCATGTGTTACGCCATCGAATGTAGTTATTAGACCCATAATTATCTATCCCATTTCATACCTATATAAGGGTGAGCCTTTTTTCAACATGCTCAGGTTTAGAATCAGCCCTGAAATGAACAGAAAAAGGGCTGACTCGAGGTGGGTGTGGTAAGTATCATCTCCAGGTGGGTGTTTCATCATCCCAATCTTCATCGTCTGCAGTGTCTGCAGAGTAGTCTAAAGGAACATTGATTTCAATCGTGTCATCTTCATCTTCGTCAGCACAAGATTCGCAACCGCAAAAATTGTCAGCGAAGAGTTCCCAATGCTCTTGAATAGCCTCGTCATCAGTGATTCCTGTGGCTTGAGTTAGCATAGTTCTAAAAGTAGTAAATCGCTTGACGTATTGCGCCATCTTAACATTCCAATAATCTTCAGGATTCATTCTAAATCAACTCCCCAAATAATGAAGGAAGCAAACATAACTAAGCCTCCTCCAAGGCATTCAATCAAGGCACGAATGTAATTATCGGCTGAGAATGCCAAAGTCATATCATAAAACTGTAGCAGTCCAAACAAAAACAACATCCCTGCGAGGGCAATCATAACTCGTCTCCAATTCGTCATGTTACGTCGTAAACGCCAATCCTATATAAGTGGTGTGGTAGATTGCATCAGTTATGAGTGAAAAAGACCCATCGAGACAAGTCGGCAGTGATGACGCCTTCATCGATTTGCTTCAAAAATGTCTTAAGGTCATCGAAAGAATCAAACATGAAGTTGAAGTTCATAATCCCAAACAACCAATTAGGTGCTTTGGCCTTACCGCCTTCAATGACGACTAAAGTCGGCTTACGTTGTTGTAAGGCATTAATCAATTCATGATAAGTGCCACACATAGATATCGAAGTATCTAAGTAAACGATAACTACATCAGATACATCAACCATACGCAAATCAACATGGACGATGTTTCGCATTTGTTGTGTCAATTCAAAGTAACGACCAGATTCTTTCAATTCCATCATTTTTTGTTTCTCTCCTTCAATTTCTTTGTAAGCGGAGTAAGCAATGGGTTTATCGCAAGGGTCAAGAGGCTGTACCTTTCGACGCTTAAGCCATGGCTTCAAAGCACGACGCCAACCGACGCCATCGTCTTTAGCAGCATCAATAGGTCCTGCCAAATAAAATCGCAAGCCATTCAATTTATTCAATTTCTTAGAGGTCTTCTTAGACATGTCAGTTATAACGTCTTCTATAAACTCATCTTTCATACCGAATAGTAATCTCGGATACCCTTATAAAGGCATCAGTAAAGTTGAAGTTGACTAGTCAATGATTCAATCTTAGATTTAGAACCAGGACCTAAAACGACTACAGTCAAAGAGTTTGCAGGAATCTCAGTAAGTCCTGCATCTCTAATTTCCGTGTATTGAATACGTTTCTTACGACACTTAGTTTCGAATGAAGTTAAGGCGGATTCATCAGAACCTCGTAAGCAAATCTTACGTTGTCCTTGAGCAATCCATGTTTCCAAGACTTCGAGACGAATATTAGAGGCTGTCAAAGCAGCCGTGACTGCTCCATGAGCAGATTGAGCCGCAGTTTTACCTGCAGACATCTTCAAAGCAGAATTGACGATGATAGCCATAGTGTACTCAGACATTCCGTTCGCCTCTGATGTCTACGAGTAGACACACCTATTTAACAATTACTCTTCTCCATCACAACAAGGTTCAGGACAAGTTTTGAAATTTGAACCATGCCAAGTAGAACGTAGACTCTCATAAATCAAATTACCAATGATAACTGTAAAAATACCCATGACAATCAAAAAAGGAATTGTATCAACAGTGTTTTGAGGCATCATTCTTGTTCACCTAATCCACTAATATTAACTTTATCCTTAGAAACCTTTCTCATAAGTTCAGATACAGGGAGTTCGTCATCAATCTCTGCAAATCCGTCTAAAGCGTGATTCCAACGTGGTTCTAAAGTCAATTTCATATCGCAAGTGCCAAATCTAGTATCTCCCCAAACGACGAATCTTCGAAGAGGAACAAAAATAGGAGACGTAATACGGCCAATAAATTTTCGAACTCTATTCATCACTGGTCACCCCACATAATGTGTGCTGTAATGGCAATGATAACTAATCCGCTACAAAAGTAAACTAATTCTTCCCAACTCATATTATTCAACCTCCGTAGTTGGTGCCAGCAAGGTCTCAATAGTAGAACTGGCCAAGGATTTAGTCATTTCTTTAGAAATGTCCCCGCCTAATTTTTTAATGAATGTAAGTTGTTTTTCCGTCGCTCGTTCCACGACATAGCCAACAATTTCAGGCGCATGACTAGCAACTAATCTCCAATCATTCAAAAGACGTAAGTTGGCAGTGACAAGAGATTCTTCATCAGCATCAATGCCAATACAATCAACACCTAATCGATTTGCAGCGAGAGTAGTTGAACCACTACCGACAAAACAATCCAGTATCACAGGTTGACGACCCATAGCCTCGGCCGTAGGGCAAACGAGTTTGATTAAATATTCCATAAGTTTAATTGGTTTTACCGTCGGGTGTTTGTTATCAACAAAACCCATACAGGTTTTTTCCTTCTTTGGAGTTTTAGGGCAATAAAAGAATCTCGCCGCACCACCACTTGAGGCAGGTTGAGAAAAATTACGGTGCATCTTATCAGGTATGAATGCTGAATTAGACCCTTGAGATGTGTAGGGTTTGATAGAGCCTGTTTTACAATCACCACTTTGTTCATTAAGAATTGCCCCTGCTTCTTCATCGAATATAGCATTCGCAGGGAATCGGCCAACTGAGGTTCCCCCTCCACCGCTTAGTAGTTTTTCTCCATAAGATTCGCTCTTACATTCCGTTCTCCCATTACGGCCTGCTTCAACTAATTCCGAACCAATCCTAGTAGCATCTATGTTCATACCACCGACACCATGCGTAAGCACATTGTTCACAATAGTTCCTTTGAAAGGTTTTTGTGCGAGAATAATTGGTTCCCAAGCAGGTTTCAAAGCAGTTCCATAACCATCCCATTGTTCGGCTTTAGGAGTTGCAGGCTCGGTGAGGTAAGATTGTCGTTGACCTACTACTTCTCCTGCATATCCCTCTCCAATACCACCTGCAAATGAGCCTGTAGTGTTATCAGTTTTTCGGCCTATTTGGTGAGGGTTCAAACCAAGTTTCTTTCTTTCAACGCCTGCTTTCTTATCAATGGCTTTACTGATGTTATGGCTTTTAGGAAAACCACTTCCGTAGTTCCATGATAAGCAATCTTTGATAACGAATCCTGCATCTTCTATACCTGCAGCAGTCCTGTGGAATGTTCGAGTTCCACCGAAACTCAAAAAATAACCCCCTGGTTTAAGCACTCGCAAGCATTCTCTCGACCAAGCAGCACACCAATTTTGAAATTCAATAGGTGCACCAAAGGTATCCCATTTTTTACCCATAAAGGATAAGTTATACGGAGGGTCGGTAACAATAGCATCCACTGAATTATCTGCAATTAGTTTAAGTTGCTCGACTACGTCTCCATGTTTTAGTGTAATTTTCGACACTTCTATCTCTCCTATTATTCTATGCTGTGAGTTCACACGTATATGAATCTTCGCATTCTTGGAAGTAGTCAACAACTTCTTGAACTTGAGTAGCACTGTAAACCCAAAAGTCATTAGGCAAAGTGCGACCAGTCTTTCTGTCAATCGTCAATCGATAGTCTGAAATGAACTTACCAGACCCTTCTTCGGCCAAAGGTGTCTTTTTCTCCATCGCAGCAAACTTATGCGCTCGTCGAGTGTTGGTATAGGTATGCAACCTCACCACGACAGGATGATTGCAAGATTCAATTAAAAAGTCAGTTTTCTTTTGAGTATCTGTTTCTACGGAATTATCTACAGTAGCGACATCTTGGAAAACGTCATGCAATAGTAAGTTCAAGTGAGTTTCTCGCACAAACGAAGGCAAAGAACGCTTAGCCCTGGCTTTGACACCTGCCTCGATGTCTTGATTGACATTGGCTGCAAGACATACTTGCCAAAATGAATCGGCAAATGCTTGTAGATTAGGTGGCAGACCTGTCTCAGCCAACATAGTTTCGTAATGTCCTCTCATGAGAGGAAGACGAGACCGCTCGGCTTTCCAATCTCTCACTGAGTCAAACTTAATCGTCCAACTTGAAATTTCTGCTTCGAACTCGGCTAATTTAGACATTTCAAACACTCCACGAAGAACCATTATAATAATTATCATTACTGTAATATGGCTGGAACGGGTGATGCTTATCGGCCACCTTTCCTGTGCCATTACAATGCGGACAATCCTTAGTTCTTGTGCGTGGTTTTGGATTCCAGTCGTAAGGGTTGATGTTTCTTTCTAAAACTTCAATACGGCGGTTTAATTTTTCCACAGCAAGAGTTAGTTCTTCGATTAACTGTTTTTGAGTCTTCTTTTTATCAGACATAATCTAAACACGAGTTCCATACCTATATAAAGGTTAGAACTTAAGCAAATGATTCTCCACAACCACAGGAACTAGAAGCATTAGGATTATTGATTCGGAAACCACCGCCCATCAATTTATCGACGTAATCAATCTCGATACCCGTAAGCAAATGACTAACAATATTGGGAATTAATACTCGAAAACCTTCATTGGGAACTTTATCACAAAAAATGAATAATTCTTGACAATCAATTTCGGTGCTTTCGATGATTTGTAAGTCATAAGTATAACCTGAACAACCACCTGATAAAACACCAACAAGAAGTGCCATATCTTCATCATCATGACCTAAACCTGCTTCGGCAAGCATAGTTTGGGCTGCATCTGTGATAGTCAACGAGACTTCGACCGTTTCGGGTTGTTCTACAGTTAGGGGGCTAGCCACTTCACAAGTTCCACAATCCATGTTAATTACCTTGTCGGTTCAACTATTTAATATAATCCCAAAGGTAAATGGCTTCACCACAAGTCTCTTCTTCGACTTCTATGACTTCAGATTCAACTACAGGGGGCAGAGTAAACTCTGGAGTGGGTGCAGGTGCGATATAGGTATCAGCCGCCCAACAGTCAGGGCATAAAGGCAGGTGTGCCACTTCTTTGCCAACGGTAAATCTAAACACAGTTTCACCGTCGACCTCAGTTGTGTCTGAGTGTGCACCCATCCACTTAGAAGACCATGATTGAAATGTAGTTCCACAGATGTAGGTGGGTGAGTCATGTTGTCCTTTGGGACGTTGGTGCATAAACTTCGGAATACCTTTCCACGCCACACATCTCACTCCTTGACCAAGTAGTCAACATGGTCTTCAGGAAGTCGATGTTGCCTACGAACACATAGATTATGAATTAGTTTAGAGGCAGATTCTACACCCTGTGTAAATCTCTTTTCGGCTACGTCGTCTCCAGAGGGAACCATTTCTTCTTTAACTTCAGAAACATCAATTTGCTTTAAAATGTGCATGAAGATTTCATACTCAACATGCGTAACAGTTTTCGCTCTCATAGTAGTTCATGGGTGGAATACCCTTATGAGTGTTTCGGCATCTCGATACGAGAAAAGTCTTGCAAAGGAACATTTACCACCATGTTTAGCACTTGTTGCCCTGTGTAAGTCTGTGAGTTCGTTTTGGCTATGGCTACATTGAAGTTTTTAGAAACTAATTGCCCTACGACGAAAGGATGAGTAATCCAATGAATTCTAACCACCGAAGACTCTTCTACTAAAAATAAAACGTCTTGAGTAGAATCTATCCAATGAACTGTGTGAAAAACCATTTGAATCACCATTACTGCGTGTAAACATCGCCGTTTTCAGCAATTTTAACGTCTTCATAAGGAGCAGCCACACGACGATACAATTCAAGTTTAGCGCACTCTAACGCACCAATAATGGCATTTAAGTTTTGATAACGAACTCCTTGACGAGTCAAAGTTTGGTTGATAATGGCAGATAGTAGATAATTTAAATCTCCAACTGGATAAAGTCCATCTTGCCCTTGTTTATTCAATTCATTTACGATTTCAGTAATTGCAGAGTCATATTTAAGTCTATCAAGGTCTTTGATGTATGGCATATAAAAGAGTATCTAAACACTCCTATATAAAACCTACAAAGGCATTCCCGATGGGTAATTCAAAGCAAAATATGAAATCCCTTGCAATATAATAAGTCTAGCATCCCAAGAAAATTGACCAGTACGTAACAGGGGTGAACTAGCCTGAACTGGCTGAGTCTTAGTGCGATATTCAGCCGAAAATATCTGCTCAGGTGCGTAATCATACACCCACCCTAATTCCGTGATTTCGCCTGTCGAGATATCGAGAATAAAATCTCCACTACGTCGATTACAATACTGTAGATACAAATTATCTTCGGAATCTAAGTCACCAGGGCTATAATACTGAATTATGGTAAACACATACAGAGATTGATTTCTAAAATCAACAGAAACTTCGCCAGCAGGGGTAATAACTGCAATTTCTATATTATCGCCACCCGTTCCATATGAATAATAACCCCTTTCAGTTGGATATCGAGACGGCATCATAACTATCATTTCACCCGTATCTAAAAAGGTACTACTCGAATACAAATCGAAAGAATTGAAGTATGCTTCCAAGGAGGGATTAGTTGGAGTATCTATGGTTGGTGCAGTAAATTCGCCCCCTCCAGTTTCAAATGTAGGAGTTTTAGTGGTCAATTGTCGCCAAATCCAATTACTGTATCTATGTCTCTGTGGAGGCACTTCTGGTCTAGCACCCTCTGCTTGCTCATAAGTTTCAATACCACCTTGCATATAAGTCATCATCTCGGATAAAAAGAGATTACATTGATAATCTAATCGAGACTTGCGACTTAGATTAGCCCAGGTGACCATGAGTAATCTACTATCGGCTTACTACTTAATGATTACTCATCTAATGGCTTAAACCAAAGACGTCCGACTTGAGTTTGCTTAACCTTTTGATACTCACCATGCTTTTTAACCGTCCCTCGAGCCGTAATTCGAGAGTGTGTGCGTGGGACTTTGCCAGTTGTCCAAGTAATAATTTGATTTTCGTCAGCGTCCACCATCGTGACTAGTGTCGTAGGTCCCCACACACCACCAGGCATTTGCTTGGTTCGAAGCACGGTGGCTTCAAACTCGATACGCTGGCCAACTTCTCCCAAATGCTCGCTAGGGTGTGGTTCTTCGGTATCTGTAGTAACAGGCAGATTACGTTCAAAGACAGTGTCTAAGACGCCTTTTTCAGTGAGATTAAACCACTTCATCCAAATAGCGCCTGCGTAGCCTGCCGTCTTTTTAACGACGATACCTGTGTCGAAAACTGTCTTGAGATTGTAATCAAAAGAATTACGAGGTTTGACCATTTCCAACATGTTAAGGGCTTCCTCAGCAAAGAGTTGACCTACAGATTCATCAGCCAACTCATGAGTCCAAACAGGTTTGCCTGTGTGGTCAATATTATTTGAAACTAATTTCGTATTGTCGTCGGAAATATAAGAGTTGAACAAAGACTTACCTGCGCCTCGAGGATACTGATTTTTAACACATAGCCAACGTCCAAGCACGACGAGGAAATCATAAAGTGGATACTCTCGTGTAGGTGTCCAACCCGAACCCCAACTACGATATTCTTCATCAGAATCGCACTGCGCCATAGCATAATAGTTGTAAAATCGAACTAATATTTCAGGGTCGATGCCTGTGTATTCAAACAAACAGTTTGAACCGACTTGACGGATTTCCCCATCAGTTTCTGATTGAACTAAAACAGTTTTCTTACGGCGACGAGTTTTGCCGCAGTGGTCACAATAACCATTCCAAGTTTCGGGAACATGCTTAAGCAAATCTTCATCATCTGCATCAGGCATTTTGTTTACGACTACTGGTGAGTCAACGACTCCGAGTTGCATTGGCTCTAAAACTGCCAAAGGATGCCATCCAGATTCAGTCAAAGGTCCGTGAGTAAGAGTGACAGGACATTGATAACGCACAAAAGTATCAGTACCTGATTCTTTTGACATAGTGTAATCTCGAAATGCTCCTGCTGAACGCTTAGAAACGACAACCTTAACAGGCTTGCCGATTTCAGATTCGAATACAATGGCTCGCTTATCAGCCACACGCTTGACACGCTTAAACAACTTACGAAGATTCTCCACACGATACGGCGGAGTCCAACTAGAAATGAACATTAAACCATTGGCTAACTGTTTGGTAGTAGTTTGCATGTTTATGGCGAGGGAGTGTCCCTATATAAGTAGTTCGGTGAATTGTTTAACTCAAGAGCCTTGAATAAGTGACATAATACATCTACTACAATACTATTGCCTGCTTGTTTGTACAATTGACTATTACTACAAACCTGCTTAGCACGATTAAATGATGCATCGTCGAATCCTTGGAGTCTCCAACATTCTCGAGGAGTTAATCTTCTAATTACATAGGGAACTAGGTCTACACCTGCAACGTTTTCATTGATGGCAAAATCATTTGAAATATAATCTGAACAATCTGCTCTATTACGCCCTGTTCGAGTTGAAATAGTAGATGCAATGGGGCGGTTTAAAACTAATCTATTAGGTGAAACTACGTAATTACCAGCCTGTTGAGAATTAATGTATTGCTTTAACTTACTGGTTAAATTAAACTTTTCATCTACATTTGATTCTAAAAAATCCTGCAAAGTTTTATCTAAATTACGAGTCGGTAAGTCAAGATTTAACGAACCATTAAGTTTACTTACAATGAAAACTCTCTTCCTATTTTGAGGAATGCCATAATCCTTAGAATTAAGTTTCAAGACTTGAGAAGAGTATCCTAGATTTTCTAAAGTCTCTAGGTAAGCATCTACGACAGGTTTATGATTCTTCCCTAATACACTGGCAACATTTTCCCAAATGATTAATTTTGGCATGACCTTTTCAACAATCCTGACTGTCTCCCACAAAAGACTACTTCGAGTTAGGCTTTGTTTTTCGCCTCCAGCACCTCGACCTGCTTGGGAAAAATCTTGACAAGGACTTCCATGAAATATGATATCGGCATTGAGGTCTTTGTCCCAATCTCTAATATCTTGCGGTTTGTAATTTTCTCCATAAATCGCGTTGTAAGATTTGACTGCAAATTTATCTATTTCGACATAATCCAAAACTTTGAAATCTAAATCTAATCTTTCCAATGCTCTCCGAGGAGCACCAATTCCTCCGAAAAATTCTATCATGCTCAAAGTCATGAATATTATTACACTTATACTACGTATATAAGCCTAAGCCTTTAAGTAACAAAACAACTAACGACTTAGTATGTTGAAAACTAATATCATTGGTATTGGATTAATAGTCATTGGATTAGTCACGACGGTGAAGTTTGCGAGTTCGAATCAAGCAGTAAAATCTTTAGGCACTATGGTTGTATTCATCGGAGCGTTCCTGCTTTGGACAGCGTTTGTAGCCAATTATAATTCTGACCCATCGTTTGCTATTTTTGATTAATTATACAAGCCTTTAAGTAACAAAAACACTTACTTAGAAGTATGTTTTTATCAGCCATCACTCTCGGAGTTGCCATTGTAACATTTGTAGTTACAGGAATCCTTAGAGACCGATTTCCAGATAGTCAAGCGAGAAAGTTAGCCGATAATGCTTTAATATTAGTAGTCGTTTACTGCGCTTTCGAAGCCTTTATCAAGGGAATAAGAAAGGTGATGGAACCTCATGTCGTCTAAAAAGGAATTAGAGCGAAAAGTGTTTAAACTGCAACGAGATAATAAAAGGTTGCAAAGTAAACTCAATCGAATCAAGAGGCTTTTAAGAGGGGTTTAGTGTATGGATTGGGATTATGACTTTTCCTGGAGTGCATGGATGCAAGATGAATATCACGAAAGTATGCAAGGACTATATGTGATTTATAGCACAAAAAAATGGTTAATGAGTTTGGGATTCGAAGAACCTTTGGCTCATTTTTTATCCTTAAATAGAGTATTAAAATCGAGACTAATACGATTGCCAAGAGATAAACAACTATGGATGAATGGTCCTTCACCTCGTGAAGTTTTACAATCTTATGTCACTTTTAAATATGATAATTGGCAGTTAACAACTACGGAGCGTCAAAAATACTTAAGAGCCCTAAATGATGCCATCCAAAGGCTAAATACCAAGAAAAAAAGCATTGCAGGGTGGCAAGATATTGAAAATATCTTGTGGTTGACTCCCAGTACGTTCGCTTCGGGTATTTTAATAAGTTTAAATTATCCAAGGGGTGTGAGGCTTTGAGAAAAAGAGAGCGAGAAAAGGAGTGGAACAAAGATAAGGTGGAAATTATCAAAGAATTTAAGGAATTAATCCAAAGTAGAATCGAAATAGAGGATATTTTTACTTTTAAAATAATTAACCACATCATTGATGAGAAAGGTAATCCTAGACCTCGTAGTAATCATCCATTGCAGCCTAATCTTCGCCCAATTAAAGACGGAATTGAACTGTGGGCATACAACACCAGCAACACCCAAATACGCCCTCTGATAAGGGGGAGATTTTACTTGACTCATTCCAAAGACTGGGATATCTGGAATAGTATGCCAAATTATAAATACGCAGGAGCCCTGGACATTATTTACGTTTTAACCAAAGAGGAAGTGAAAAATTATCGTCGTGCTAAACCATTAGTAACTCCTCGTGAAGAACCTGAAAAGGAAATAATTGCCCTGAAGTGGCCTGCTTTTTGGGCTTATACATCTACACCAAATCATCACAAGGGATATTCCTTTAATCTTCTAATTTGTGGCCACGTTCACCATGCCACAGGTTGGGGTGTAACGGTTGCCATAAATGAATCTGAGTTCGTTAAAAAATTTAAGCAATTGATTCCTATTGGAGATGCAAAAATTATAGCACTTAATTATCCTAATCTTTAAGTATCTAAAAAGCCAAAATAAATATTATGCACCCTAATACTATCGAAGCAATTCGTAAATATCTAAGAAAGTGATTAAAATCAAAGAGCCTTCACATCGTGATGCCGTGATTCAATCAATCCTGCAGGACTAATCTCAACAAACTCTGCTGTTTGCCATAATTCAGCAAGACAAGTAGCACCTGAATAGGAGAATCCACTTCGAACACCTCCAATAATACTCGTGATAATCTCTCCAACTGAACCTCGATAAGGAATCAATGCTTCAACACCCTCAGGAGTGGCCTCACTTACTTCATCACCTGCTCGCTTAGAACGACCCAAGGCCGCACCGTAAGAAGCCATACCACGAATCATCTTATAACGTGAACCGTCACGAGTAATAACTCCACCTGGAGCCTCATCAGTTCCCGCCAAAAGACTTCCCAACATTACGGTAGAAGCACCTGCGGCCAATGCCTTAACGACATCGCCCGATTTACGGATTCCTCCGTCTGCAATTACAGGAACGTCAACGGCTGAACAAGCCTCTATGATAGCAGTAAGTTGAGGAACTCCATGACCTGTGACAATACGAGTAGTGCAAATACTACCTGGACCAACTCCTACTTTAATACCATCTGCCCCTGCATCTGCCAATGCTTTAGCCCCTGCGGCAGTGGCTACATTACCTGCAATAACAGGAATGTCAAACTCAGCCTTGATGGCCTTAATAGCCTTGATAGACATAATAGAATGACCATGAGCAATGTCTAAGACTACAACATCGACACCTGCACGGATTAGATACTTTACCCTTGTGAGATAATCTCCAGTGACGCCTACGGCAGCCCCAACGGCCAACCGCCCTTTAGCGTCCTTTGTCGCATCCAAGTGCAACTCTTCTCGGTTTAGTGTCTTTCGAGTGATGAGCCCGTAGATTTTGCCCGCTTCATTGAGGACAGGCAATTTGCCAATGCGTTGATTCTGCATCAAGTCTAAGGCTTCAGACTTCGTTACACTAGGTGTAGTAGTGATGACATCAGTTAAGCCGACCATAACATCAGCGACTTGGTAATGGCTTAAAGCGCCTGCTACATAGGTCGCATCTTTGAGACCTAAGATTCCGCAAAAGGTTTCGGTTTCATCGACAACAAGTAATGAAGAAACATTTTTCTCCACCATAATGTCAACGGCAGAGTCTAAACTTTCCGTCAGTTTAATTTGATAAGGATTAGACAAAATGAAGTTTAAGTGAGTTTTAACTCGAGTTACTTCGGCTACTTGGTCTTCAACACTTAAGTATCGATGGATAATTCCAATTCCTCCGAGTTCAGCCATTCTAATTGCCATGTCGGATTCACATACGGTGTCCATATTACTCGCTACAATCGGAGTTTTCAAACTTAAACCTGCGACTAATTTGGAACTAGTATCGACATGACGACGACTGGTTAAATTGGAAAATTGAGGTTGCAATAGAACATCGTCGAAAGTGTAGGCTCGCTTAAACATACTAATCAATTCCTATCTCCAAGTGAATCCTGCACCCATGTGACCAAACTCAGCACACTTGGAGAACCCAGGAGTTCGCAATTGCAAAAAGTCAATAATTCCTGTAGGCGATAAATCATATCCTTCGATGTTACAAGATTCACCGTCAATAACGGCAGTAGCCTGTAAAGGTTGATTATAGCCAATAGCGTATGCCAGTTGAACAGTAACCTCTTGGCGAGTTTCATCTTGTTCAAGTAATTCTACGGCGACTCTTCGTGCCATATAGGCTGCACTTCGGTCTACTTTAGTAGCATCTTTACCGCTAAATGCACCTCCACCCAACGGAACTCTAGGTCCGTAATTGTCGACGGCTAATTTGCGTCCTGTCACACCTGCATCAGCCGTGAATCCTCCAATGCTCCAATCTCCCGCAGGATTACAATGCAAGGCAGTGATGGTGTATTCGGGATACTTACTAAAGTAATTTAAAACTAAGGCTTCTAATTCTTCTTTCGGAGCATTTTGAAATGAACACACTACTCGAATTTCGTTATCACTAAGCGTAATCTGTGTTTTACCATCAAACGCATAATGATTGAATACAAACTTGTTCAATTCTCGAGCCAAGTAATACTCTTGAGGTAAATATTGCTCGTTATCACGACAAGCGTAACCAATCATAATGCCTTGGTCACCTGCCCCACCTGTGTCTACACCTTGGGCTATTTCCACAGATTGTTGATTTAGATTCAACCTTACTTTAATGGCGGAGTCTTTTGTAACTTGACGAACAATGTCGTGAATCTGAGTGGAAGTCACCTTGGCAGTAGAAGTTATTTCGCCTGTAATGTAAACTTCTCCGAGTCCGCCACAAGTTTCAATGGCGCAACGGGAGTAGGGGTCTTGTTGTAAATGTAGGTCTAAAATACTATCTGAGATTCTATCACACATCTTATCAGGGTGCATCGGAGACACGCACTCGGCGGTGCGAATCATCTCAAATCACTCCGAAAACTTTCAAGAAAACTGCTACACCTGCTACAGCCGCAATGGCAGAAGTCAAAGTTCTTAGCAATTCCATTTTATGATTGTGCTGGTCGAGCCAACACTCGAAACGTCCTCGAGGAGGTTTAATCATTAAACGATTTTCACCTAAGAATATTTTCCCAGTTTCAGTTTCCCAATCAGCAATTTGCTGACTCCATTCATCAAGCCAACTATCTAGTTCTGAACTACGTGTCATAGTAAGAGATTACAGATTTTACCTATTTAAGGGTAATCCTGTAGGGTAATTAAATGAACTAAAAATTGTAGGGGGGAGTAACTCGTACAAAAGAAATGGTCCGCTCCAACCATTCCAAGCCACTGACTCAGACCCCCTGTCATAAAGAACAGAAGAACGTTCTTTCGGTCCAAGTCGCCCATCATTTAGGAAATGGGCGTGGAACTCCCTTTGATAAAAGTTGTAACTTTGATGATGCAAAACTAAAGGACAAGGGTCTCGTAGCGTCCACCCTGTTTCAAGCATAATCTGTCGACTTAATGTCGTAGCCCCGAAACTATCACAAGTAATCTTTTGGCCAGCAAAACTAGATAGATTAGGAAATAATTCTGTTCCGTAAACTTCTTGTGCTGTTAATAGAGTAGAATCGTAGTTATTAGATTCCTCCATTTCATCGTCATCATCTTCATATTCACGAGAAATTTGGTAACCTATGCTATGTAATAGTTTCATTGAGGATATCTTTTTAAGGTCAGGATTGTCCCAATTGTCTGCCGAAATCCAAAGATACATTTTATCGGCTTCAATATCACACATCGTTATATAGCGTGTTGTAATTAGTTCAAAATTACTATCTAACATAAGTTGTAGAGAATCTTGATTCGTGGTAAAATCAGGATACTGCTGTTGAAGTCTGTCAACAACGTTTTGAAAATCTTGAGACGTCATCATTTTAGAGACCTCCTACAGGATAATTTAAAGTTCGAAGGCCGTCTTGAATCATCTCAAAACCCTCTGCATCGGGTTGCAAACGATAAATTCGTTCAGTTTTAAATCTGTCTCGAACGTGTGGCGCTTCAAATGGAAAATCAAGCCAAGGCTGATATCGAGAGTCAATTTGAGTCGAAGTTATTGGGAGATTAGAAACTTTATCAGCCCAAATTACATACTCATAATATCGACCAGGTTCTGATTGAGGGAAGTAAACTAAAGACCAATAGCCTTGGTCTAAACCACCTGTTGGCCATCCTCTTTCTACTAAATAAACTGTGTTATACTCAGCCATCGTTCTAAATAATACTGTTTCAACAAATACAAATCCAAAACCTTCATCAACAGTATTTTGACACATCATGATGGTCGGAGCACCTAAACTAAATCCTTTAGAGCCACCACTAGAAATAGATTCCTCAAAAATACTCATCCTCTCTTCTGGACTTTCTAAATTATAAAAGACAAATGGAAGAGGAGAGCGTCTTGTGTAATGAGTATTTCCTTGTCTAATTTCAGAACGCGTCTCGGAGGGAACAGTATCCTTGAGGAAACCTCCTGTTCCAAATTGAGTTCCTAAGTATTGAAATGGTAAATTATACTCGGAAAAAACTCCTGTGTTCCAAAAGTAAATGCCCTCATCTTCGCCTTGTAATATAGGTAATTTTTCATCAATCCAATTGTGAAATTGTTTCGAGGTTCTAAATTTAAGATTCATAGCAAATCACCCTCAGGATAATTCAAACTAGGTATGTTTAAGTTTAACGCCCCTAAGGGAAACTCCCACACTTCTAAACTGGGTGATTCCCAACCATTCCAATAAACTTCCCCACTACCAGTACGATATGATACAGACATCTCGTCTGCATAGGACTCAGGAAACGTTTTTCGAGACCAACCAAGGCTCGTATCGCTCGAAGACTCTAAATATTGCATATCCCCGTAAAAACCCCTCTGAGGATACTGATTTCTATCTCCAAACACAGGATTTCGAGTGGCTACTTGAATCCTAACATTTTCATCATCCCAAATTTCACTATCCTTAATCCAATGAAGGTATACTCGACCAGGTTCAATTAGATTTGCTGACCACTCTCGCCTCCCAGAGGGATGTGAGATTTCGACCTGAAGTGCATGTTGTTGTAAATATGACTTTAAGTCCTCTCGCTTGATGTATGGAGATTCTTCACTAGTTAATCTGTTGTTAAAACGTCGCAAGAAACGGTCAAATTTAAGTTTCATACTCATATTTAAATACCTCCTGTTGGATAATTAAGTGTCGGGGATGTCCTTAATTCGAAATAAAAATCATAATACTCTTTTAGGTCTCGTCCCTGATATTCTTGAACATCTCGCATAATATATGAAAAAGAAACACGAAAATGATTATGTAACTCATTTGCTATTTTTTCATTAATTATTGGATGTGGAGTCATTATCTCTCCACTAAAATCACGTTTAAGATACTCACCACCATCTATCACAAACCAAGGATTATCTTCGAGAAGTATTCCTCTTTCTGAACTGGAACTAATTAATTCATCCATGTCAAGATAATCTGTGTTCCAAGAAACTCGTGGCGGTGCCGCTTCTTCTACAAACACACCTGCCACATCTAAACTCCACGTTCCTGCATTACTTCGTTGAGGGTTGGGAATCAATTCTAACCGTTTTAAGCCTGAGTTCCAAGCCGTTCGCCAATCAGAATCTAATCGAGAAGTGTCTTCAAGAGTCATTTCACCCCAGTTCTCCTCACTCCCCATGAAATATGCTGTTTTTGCTCCAAAAGAAAATCTTGTTATTTTAGATGACCTCTCTAGTGTGCGTAACATAGAGGCTAACTCAGCACCTGTGATAAACATGTCATTAGACAAAGGAGTAACTATTTTTTGTTCAACAAAATCATAACTTGTCATGACTTCACACCCATGATTGTCTAATATCATCCCAATCCATAACGTATAAAGCCGCAGGAGGGATTGTTCCATAATAGTCTAATAAATTACTATTTTGGTCAACTTGTTCTAATAAGTCATCAAAAGCAGAAACTTGGATTACAATGGCCTCTCCTCCATACGTGTCGGCAATTTCTAAAGCATTTTCATCTGCTTGCCACATATCTAAAGATAATAAAGGGTCTTCGAGACCAAATCTCTCAATATCTTGAATGTATTTAGAAGAAGTAGCAAAGTAAAGCACGACATCTGTGTCTGCTTGGAATGATTCCGCTCGGTATTTCGCTACAACCTTTCGAATATCCTCGGAATAGCGAGCGTTTTGTTTACCTGCTTTAGTAGCCTTCGCCTTTTGTCGCTTAGCCTTAGCGTATAGTCCTTTCTTTTTCAAGGCCTCAACTGCTTTAGCAGGGAAATAAGGTTCTCCTGTTTTCGAGGATTTCTTACCGCTAGAAGTCTTCCATTTTTGGTCTGACCAGTCTTCTAAATCATCTTGTTTTTCTGTTTTACGACCTTTGTAAGGTTTCAACCCTGCTCGTTCGAAAGCCTCTTCATACTCACGCTTCAATTTTTGAGACTTACGGGCTGACCATTGACCTGCCTTT
>MDSV01177210.1_pt1 | contig 29557 bp, 18 predicted proteins | sample 810851 | NCBI WGS metagenome assembly MDSV01 (sample SAMN05326640, study PRJNA326480) | marine metagenome | isolation source: seawater | place: Atlantic Ocean: North East | collected 2012 | reverse complement strand
CACCAGCAGCTGAAGAACCACCAGCAGCTGAAGAAACACCAGCAGCTGAAGAAACACCAGCAGCTGAAGAAGCATCAGCAGCTGAAGAAACACCAGTAACTGAAGAAACACCAGCAGCTGAAGAATCTTTAAAAACTGATAAGGAAGCTCCAGCTGATGAGGATAAAAAAGAGAAATAGGGGTATGTTATTAATAATATAAAAGGGTAAAACATTTAAGTTTTACCTTTTTTTAAATGTATTTTTAATTTATGAAAGACTTTAAAAAACCTGGTATTCTACTGCTAGAAGACGGTACAATATTTCACGGCTATTCAATTGGTGTTGAGGGTAAGGCTACTGGAGAATTATGTTTTAACACAGGTATGACAGGTTATCAAGAAGTTTTTACAGATCCTTCGTATTATGGTCAGTTAATGATTACTACTAATGCTCATATTGGTAATTATGGTGTTCATAAAAATGAAACTGAATCTGATAATATGAAAATATCGGGATTGATATGTAAAAATTTTAATTTGGATTTTTCTAGAGCAGCAGCAAATGAAAGTCTAAGAGAGTATTTTATTAGACAAGATAAAGTAGTTCTTTGTGATATAGATACTAGGTCAGTTGTACGCCATATAAGAGATAAAGGAGCAATGAATGCTATTATATCCAGTTCAGAAATGGATATTAACATATTAAAGGATGAATTGAGTAATGTACCTACTATGGAGGGTTTAGAACTTTCTTCATTTGTGACCACTAAGGAACCTTATTATTGTGGCGATGAAAATGCAAAATATAAAATTGCAGTTTTAGATTTAGGTGTTAAAAAAAATATTTTAAGATGTTTAGTAGATAGAGATTGTTACTTAAAAGTTTTTCCTATGAGTACATCTTATGACACAATTTGTGAATGGAATCCTGATGGATTCTTTTTGTCAAATGGGCCAGGAGATCCATCTTCATTACATTCAGTAATACAAGAAACTAAAAAAATTATTAATGACGGAAGAGCTGTTTTTGGTATATGCTTAGGACATCAAATAATTGCTTTATCAGAAAATATTTCAACCTACAAGATGCATAATGGACATCGAGGAATAAATCATCCAGTAATTAATTTATCAACTAGAAAGGCAGAAGTTACGTCACAAAATCATGGTTTTTCTATTTCTAGAGAAGATATTGATAATAATCCTGATATTGAAATAACACATTTAAATTTAAATGATTCGACTGTTGAAGGAATTAAGCTAAATAATAGAAATTGTTTTTCAGTTCAATTTCATCCTGAATCTTCTCCAGGACCTCATGATTCTCAATATTTATTTGATCAATTTATTAATAATATAAAAAAATAAAGTGTCTAAGATAAAAAATATACATGCTAGACAGATAATCGATTCAAGAGGTAATCCCACAGTTGAGGCAACGGTTACTACCTCATCAGGCTATATTAGTTCAGCTTCTGTTCCTTCAGGAGCATCAACTGGAAAGCATGAAGCTGTAGAATTAAGAGATAATGATAAAAATTTATATTTAGGAAGGAGTGTATATATTGCCGTTAATAAGATAAAAACTATATTAAACAATGAATTGGCAGGCATGTCTATTTTTGATCAAAAGTTAATTGATCAAAAAATGATTGATCTTGATTCAACAAATAATAAATCAAACTTAGGTGCTAATTCAATTTTAGCAGTTTCATTAGCTGTTGCTAAAGCAGCAGCACAAGATTCTGGCAAGTATTTGTTTAATTATCTAGCAATTGATAATGCAAATGAACTACCAATACCTATGATGAATATTTTAAATGGAGGTTCACATGCTGATAACAGTATAGATTTTCAAGAATTTATGATTATGCCTACTGGTGCTAGTTCTTTTTCTCAGGCACTACAAATGGGTACAGAGGTGTTTCATAACTTAAAAAATGAGTTAAAAATTAATGGATACTCCACTAATGTTGGTGATGAAGGAGGTTTTGCTCCAAATTTAAAATCAAATGAAGAGGCAATAGAAATTGTTTTAAAATCCATAGAATCTGCAGGATACAGACCAGGTCATGATATTTATATTGCTATTGATGCGGCAGCTTCTGAGTTTTTTAATTCGGAAGAAAAGAAATATCATTTTCATAAATCTAGTGGTGAAAAGTTAACCTCATCTGAACTTGTTAATTACTGGAAAAATTGGACTAAAAAATATCCTATTTTATCTATTGAAGACGGATTAGATGAAGATGATTGGAAGGGATGGAGTGAATTGACAGCAGAAATAGGTTCTAATGTTCAATTAGTAGGTGATGACTTATTTGTTACAAATTCCAAAAGACTTCAAAAAGGAATTAATAATGAAGTTGCAAATTCTATTCTTATTAAATATAATCAAATCGGTACCTTATCAGAAACAATACATGCTATAAATCTTGCTAAGAAACATTCATACTTAACAGTTATGAGTCATAGATCAGGTGAAACTGAAGATGTATCAATTTCTGATTTATCTGTTGCATTCAAAACTGGTCAAATCAAAACTGGATCAATTTCTAGAACAGATAGGGTTGCGAAATACAATCAATTATTAAGAATTGAAGAAATACTTGGTGATAGTGCTGTTTACAATGGTAAACACTTTAAGTTTCTTTAAATAAGTATTATATTAGCAGAAAAAAATGAGTAAAATAGCAGAGTTACATTATAATAATAAAATTTTTAAATTACCTGTAATTGAAGGTTCAGAAAATGAATCTGCTATTGATATAAGTAAGTTAAGAAATGAAGCGGGTCTGATCACGTTAGACCAAGGTTTTAAAAACACTGGTTCTACGAAAAGTTCTATAACCTTTTTAAATGGTGAAAAAGGAGTCCTTAGATATAGAGGTTACTCTATTGAAGATTTAGCTGAAAAATCTTCATTTTTAGAGGTTTCCTATTTACTTATTTATGGAGAATTACCCAAGAAAGATCAGCTTGAAAGTTTTACTGAAGATATTTCTAAGCATACTTTAGTGCATGAGGATTTTAAATCAATCTTAGATGGTTTTCCATCAAAATCTCATCCAATGGGAGTCTTAGCTGCATTAGTTTCATCTTTGACTGCATTTTATCCAAAATCATTAGATCCGAATAGGTCTGCTGAAGAAGTAAATGGTACAATTATAAGAGCTATTGCCAAGTTACCTACTTTGGCAGCATGGAGTTTTAAAAATAGAATGAGGCAACCAGTAGTATACCCAAATAATAACTTTGGATATTGCGAGAATTTTATTAGAATGATGTTTTCATTACCAACTTTTGAGTATGAAGTTAATCCTGTCGTTGCTAAAGCATTAGATAAGTTATTGATTTTACATGCTGATCATGAACAAAATTGCTCCGCTTCTACTGTAAGAATTGTTGGTTCCTCACACGCAAGTTTGTATGCTTCAGTTTCTGCAGGTATAGCTGCATTATGGGGTCCGTTACATGGTGGAGCAAATCAAGCTGTAATTGAAATGCTAGAAGCAATCAAAAATGCTGGTGGTGATATAGATAAGTTTATTAATAGAGCTAAAGATAAAAACGACTCATTTAGATTGATGGGTTTTGGCCATAGAGTTTATAAAAACTTTGATCCAAGAGCTAAAATTATTAAAAAAGCTGCAGATGATGTTTTAAATCAATTAGGTATTAAAGATCCTGTTCTTGATATTGCTATGAAACTTGAGAGAGCTGCCTTAAAAGACGATTACTTTATTGAAAGAGGATTATATCCAAATGTGGATTTTTATTCAGGTATTATATATAGAGCTTTAGGAATCCCTACTGATATGTTTACTGTTATGTTCGCGTTAGGTCGTTTGCCTGGTTGGATTGCTCAATGGAAAGAAATGAGAGAAAATCATGAACCAATTGGAAGACCAAGACAGATATATACAGGACATAATCTTAGAAAATACATTCCTATTTCAAAACGATAGTAAACAATCGATATATGAAATATACTTCATTGGAAGATTGTATTAATGATTTAAAAAAAACTGGTCAGTTAAAAATCATTACAAAGCAAGTAGATCCTGATTTAGAAATAGCCTCAATTCATCTTGAAGAATATAAAAAATCTGGAAAAGCTCTATTGTTTACAAATATAAAAGGAAGCAATTTTCCTGCTGTTTCAAATCTTTTTGGAACTCAAGCAAGGTCTGAGTACATTTTTCGTAAATCTATAAAAAGAGTTAAACATTTAATTGATTTAAAAATCAATCCAGTAAATGCATTCAAAAGTCCTGTAAAAAGTTTGACAAATGCTTTTTATGCGCTGAACGCTCTTCCAAAAAAAATTTCATTTCCTAATAATTTTAAAGAAATTAGTTTAACTGACATACCACAAATTAGATGCTGGCCTAAAGATGGAGGTGCTTTTATAACATTACCGCAAGTTTATTCTGAAGATATAAATAAGCCTGGGATAAGTAATTCTAACTTAGGAATGTACAGAATACAAATTAGTGGAAATAAATATATTAAAGATAAGGAAGTTGGTGTTCATTATCAAATTCACAGAGGTATTGGAATTCATCAAAAGAATGCTTTAAAAAAAAATCAACCATTAAAAGTTTCAATTTTTGTTGGAGGTCCACCTGCACATTCTTTTTCTGCTGTAATGCCCCTGCCAGAAAAAATGTCTGAATTAAATTTTGCTGGAATTCTTGCTGGTAGAAGATTTAGATATTCTATTAAGGAAGATTATGTAATATCAGCTGATGCTGATTTTGTGATTTGTGGTGAAATGAGTTGCGATTTAAAACCTGAAGGTCCGTTCGGTGATCACCTAGGCTATTATAGCTTAAAACATGATTTTCCTTATTTAAAAATTCATAAGGTATATGCTAAAAATAATTCTATTTGGCCTTTTACAGTTGTAGGTCGACCACCACAAGAAGACTCTCAATTTGGAAAATTGATTCACATTATGACAGGTAATGCTGTAGAAAATGAAATACCAGGTCTTAAATGTGTAAATGCCGTTGATGAGGCCGGAGTTCATCCGCTATTATTAGCAATAGGAAGTGAAAGGTATACCCCATATAATCCTACTAAAAAACCAAAAGAACTTTTAACCATAGCTCATCATATTTTGGGAACAGGTCAACTATCATTAGCTAAATATCTTTTTATAATTGATGAAGAAAATGCACCAGATATTAATGATGTTAAAGCTTTCTTTATACATTTGTTAGAGAGAGTTGATTGGAACCGAGACTTACATTTTTTGACAAAAACAACAATCGATACATTAGATTATAGTAGTAAAAAATTAAATGAAGGATCAAAATTAATTGTCGCTGTAGCAGGTGAAAAAAAGTTAGAGTTAGCAAGTGAAATACCAAATATTAAATTATCTAATGCTTTTAGTAATATTGAGTTAGTATTTGATGGCGTTTTAGCAATTGATGGTAAAGGAAGTTTAAGCGATCTTAAAAATGAATTGGAAAATAATAATTTGAATCAAATTAAGTTAATAGTTTATGTAGATGATGCTAAATATACCTCAAAAGATATAAGTAATTGGCTTTGGATTTGTTTTACAAGATCTAATCCTTCTCATGACATTATTGGCTTACATGAAAAAATTGAAAATAAACATTATTCTTGCTCTATTCCCATAATTGATGCAAGAACTAAACCTCATCATGCCCCAGTTTTAAAGAGGTAGATTTTTATTAAAATGTATAATAATAATTTGCAAAAAAATTCCAAAATGAGGTTAATAAAATTGCAATAAGTTTAGATGTATAAAATTGTTTTCCCAATTTTTCATGAAATAAATACAAAAATATATTGTTAATTATTAATCCAATAATTGATATTATAAAGAAGCTAGTGTACTCTTCAAATATTTGAGTTGAATTACTGTCAAATGTCCAGATTCTATTTAAATAATAGTTGGTGCATACTGCAATAATAAATCCTAATGAGTTAGAAATGTACTTGTGTATTTTTAGCTTTTCTTTGGAAATATATGTTATTATAAAATCTATTACTAATCCAGAAAACCCAACAATACAAAACTTTATAAATTTAATTATTAACATCTTTTAATAAGATTTTTTTATTAATCGATAAGATTCGCAAACTATTTGACGCTAGTGTTAAATTTATTTTTACTTTATTTTTGTATTTTTTATTAATTGGTAATTTATATTTAATTTTTTCATTTTTTAATATTTTATTTTTTTCAGAAATTTCAAAAAAGTAATGTTTAAATTCATTATCATTAATTTTAATATGCAGTTTTAATTTTTGGTTACTATCCTTATAAAACAATCTAGTTTTATTTGTTTTATTTTCTAGAGTAAAATGTAGATAAGTTTTTGAATTTATATTTTTCAACATAATATCACTTATTTCGAGCCCTGTATATGAATAATAGTTTTCTATAAAACTTCCTCTATGTTTGACGTTGTTTTTTGATAACCATTTTACATCATTGCCATAGCTTAAAGCAAAAACTTTTTTTCCTTCCAAAACGGAATCAGTTTTGTAAAAATCTAATTGACTAAATCTACTGTAATAACTTGGTGAAGCTTCTTTCCATTGATTTTTAGCAAAAGAATAAACTGCATGATCATGATATTTGTTTGTAAATAATATTGGGTGGCCTTTACTAACCGAGTCTAATTCATTTGCCCAATTTTGCATATCTAAAAAATTAGATTTAAAACTTAGTTTTCTTTCAAAATTATTTCCTAATAATACTATTCTGCTAATTAAGATTAAAATTATAGTCGGATATATTAATAATTTTATATACTTTTTGATTTTTGGTTTATTAGATAGTTGTTTGAAAGAAATAATTATCAATGGAATAGTAGATACAGATACCCAATGAGCCTCTATTCTACTTCTAAAGCTGTAAATAAACAGAAACAAATAAAAACCTAGCGCTATGTTTTTCAGTGTTTTTTCAAATATATCCTTAGGCTTAAATGTTATAGCTAAATAAATTATAAAAAATCCAATTAATGGTCCTGCTAAAATTATCTGAGAAAATAAAAATTCAGTTATATTGGTTAATTTAAAGCCTGATGTTCGAGTGTCTATATGATATATTATACTTGGGAAACTATTTTCAAATTGCCAAAAAATATGTGGCGATAGTATAATTAAGGTTAGAAATGTAACTAGCCAAAAACTTTTTTTATATAGAAGGTTAATATTTGAAAGTACTGTGATAGCTATAATTAGGAAAGCATGATATTTGCTGTAAATCATAAATGCAATTGTAAAAGAAAGAACAATAACATTAACTTTTGATTCATCAAGAAGATACTTTTTGTAAGCAAATAAAAATAGTATAAAAAAAAAGCATAATGAGGCATCAGGTAATGTAAGAAAGCCAGCAATATGTGATGATATAAGAGGGAATGAGATAATAAAAAAGAAGGGGTTAATATTTGTTTTTTTGTTATCGATTAACTTTAAAATACCAATTAACACAATAGTACCCATTAAAATAGAAATTATCCTTATTCCCAATGTGCTATGAGAAATGATATCTCCTAATTTTGTTGTTATACTTACCATTGGTGGATGATCAAAATAACCCCAGCTTAAAATTTTTGAATATATCCAATAATATGCTTCATCATAATGTAGATTTGTAAATGTTGCTTGAAAAACATTAAGTAAAAACCACGCGACTATATACCATTTATATTTTTCAACTACAAGATAAATTGTATTCATACTAATGTTTAAAAGTTTTTATTTTTTTTTCAATTACTTTTTCTATTTTTTTAAACAATTTTATTTGTTTTTTATTAATAAATGTTATGGCTTCTCCTGTTTTTTGAGCTCTTGCTGTTCTTCCAATTCTGTGAATATAATCTTCAGGATCAAATGGAACCTCATAATTAATAACTAAATTAACGTTTTTAATATCTATTCCTCTAGAAAGTATGTCAGTGGTAACGAGTATATTTATTTTATCATTTTTAAATTTTCTAATTGTCTCTTCTCTTTCAAGTTGTGATAATCCAGAATGCATTTCATTTGATATTAATTTTATTTTTTTAAGTTGCTTATTTATTTCTTTAACATTTTTAATACTTGAAACAAAAATTAATATTCTATTATTATTTTTTCTTTTTTTTAAAATATTTGAAATCAAATTAACTTTTTTTTCATCTGCAACCATGTAAGCAGTTTGAGTTATTCCACTTGCAGGTTTGGATATTGATATATTTATTTCTGAAGGTTTTTTTAGAATTTTATTTGCCAATTTCCTGATTTTGTTTGGCATTGTTGCTGAGAAAAGTAGTTTTTGTGAATTTTTTGGAAACTTATTTATGATTTTAATAATGTCATTATAAAAACCCATATCAAGCATTTTATCAGCTTCATCTAAAACTATATGTTTTATAGTTGATGTATCAAAATAATTAAATTCTAAATGTGCTAATAGTCTTCCAGGTGTACATATAATTATTTCAGTTCCTTTACAAATTGCTTGTTTTTGTCTTTCATATTCAATTCCAGATCCACCCCCATAAATTGCGTAAGATGAATTATTAGTAAAATATGCAAAACCTTCTATTTGACTATCAATTTGTTTTGCTAATTCTCTTGTTGGTGTTATAATGATTGTATTAACTGAATTTATTTTTTTTCTTTTTAAAAGTTTATCTAGTATTGGTAATACAAAAGCTGCTGTTTTTCCTGTTCCAGTCTGAGCACACGCAATAATATCGTCTCCATCAAGTATTTTAGGTATTGCTTTTTGTTGCACCGGTGTAGGATTTTTAAAGTTCATTAACTCCAATGCCTCATAAATATTTTCTTCAAAATTAAATTTATCAAATTCCATTTTGTAAATATAATAAAAACAAAATCTGATTAATATTTTAAATAAATACATTAATCTTTGATTGATTAATAGATAAATTATAATTTGTGTATTTTTATCATAACAAAAAACAATTACAATGAATTATTTAACACCTCTTGAAATTTTTTATAAGTGGGAAAAACAAAAACAAAATGATATTTTTCTTAGTCAACCAATAAATGATAAACTTTATAATTGGACTTGGGGGGAAGTAGGTCAGCAAGTTAGAAAAATGGCTACTTACATTAAATCACTTAATTTAACAGAAAATAGTAAAATCGGAATTTTATCTAAAAATTGTGCACATTGGATAATGAGTGATTTAGCTATTATGATGAGTGGTCATATCTCAGTACCACTATATCCAAATCTCAACTCTAAAACATTAAAAAATATATTAGAGCATAGTGAAACTAAACTATTATTTGTTGGGAAGTTAGACAATTATGAACAAATGAAAGATGGTGTGAATGAAGATATTAAATGCATTTCTTATCCATTTTACACAGAAGATTATCCAATGTGGGATGACTTAGTTAAAGATATTAGCCCCATTGAAGATAATCCTGTTAGAGAATCAAAAGAACTAGCAACAATAATTTATACATCAGGAACAACTGGAGAACCTAAAGGAGTTATGCATAAATTTTTCAATCTAAGTTTTGCAACTACAAATGCTGTAAAGACATTAAATCTTTCAACTGAAGTGTTTTTTTCATATTTACCAATTTGTCATATTGCTGAAAGACTTCTTGTTGAAATGGGAAGTTTGTATACTGGCGGAAGAGTTTATTTTGCTGAAAGCATTGATACCTTTTCAAAAAATTTATCAGAATCATCACCGACTGTTTTTTTAGGTGTTCCAAGAATATGGACAAAGTTTCAACAGGCAATTTTATTAAAATTGCCTCAAAATAAATTAGATATATTATTAAAAATCCCAGTTTTATCTACAATAATAAAAAGAAAAATTAAAAAAAATTTAGGCCTATATAAAGCAACAAATATTTTTACAGGTGCTGCACCCACTCCAGTTTCATTAATTCAATGGTTTTCTAAGTTAGATGTTAATATTCAAGAAGCATATGCGATGACTGAAAATACTTGTTACTCACACGTTACTTACAATGATAATATTAAAATTGGTTATGTTGGTAAAGCTTTACCATTATGTGATGTTAAGTTATCTGATAAAAAAGAAATATTGATAAAGCATGATGCTTTGATGGATGGATATTATAAAAACCAAGAAGAAACAGATAAAACAATAATTAATGGGTGGTTGCATACTGGTGATGAGGGTGAAATGGATGAAAAAGGGTTTTTAAAGATCACTGGTAGAGTTAAGGACTTGTTTAAAACAAGTAAGGGTAAGTATGTTGCTCCATCACCAATTGAAATGCTGATTTCTGAAAATAAGTATATTGAACAGGTATGTGTTGTTGGAAATGGTCTGCCTCAGCCTATCGCATTAGTAAACTTATCTGAAAATGGTAAGAATGAAAATTCACAGGCACTTCTTATGGATCTTAAATCAAATTTAAGTAAAGTAAATGCTAGATTAGATAAGCATGAAAAGATAAATAATATTGTAGTAATGCAAGAAGATTGGACTGTTGATAATAAATTATTGACTCCTACCATGAAAATCAAAAGAAATTCTATAGAAAAATTGTATTCTAAAAAATATCAACAGTGGTATTCAGATGAAGATATTTTGTTAATGAATTAGTTAAGTCTTTAGTTTCTTTTTTTTTGCTGCTGGAAACAGTATATTATTTAAAATTAATCTATATCCTGCAGAGTTAGGATGCAAGGATAAGTCTGTTTTTGGATCTCCAACTCGATGTTGATAGTCTTCAGGGTCATGTCCACCATAGAATGTCCATGTCCCATTTCCAAGTTTACCATGTATATATCTAGACTCATTTGTTGATTTTGTTTCACCCATTATAATAACATCTTTTTTTATATACTTATTTTTAAAAGAAGTTGTTTGCCCCATAAATCCTTTTATAACTTTTTCATGGCTTTGACATAACATAGTTGGTACTGGATCCCATTTTGCAGAAAAATCAAATAAAGTAAAAAAATCAACTTTTGGTGCTATTCTTCTACTTCTTGTAGCATCTATTGATGAAAATTCATAAATATTTGGATTTTTAACTAAGGTAAAATTTGTAAACGCCAATGTTTTGTTAAAATCAAGTTTTTCATCCGCGAGTGGATCACTTGGATCATTATCGAACATTTGACTGCAGATATCTGTTTCCGAAGCAGCTAATGCAATGTCATAACTATCTGTTGCAGAACACATTGCAAACAAAAAACCGCCCGACATTATATATTCCTTTATTTTTTTTACAACTGCTAGTTTTTGTTTAGATACTTTTTTAAATCCAAATTTTTTTGCAAGTTTCTCAGATTCTTTTTTCTGTTCTTTATACCAAGAAGCATTTTTATACGAAGCATAAAATCTTCCATATTGCCCTGTAAAATCTTCATGATGTAGATGAAGCCAATCATAAATTGGCAGTAAATTATTTAATACCTCAGTATCATAAATAACATCATATGGTATTTCGGCATATGTTAGTGCTAATGTGACAGCATCATCCCATGGTTGTTTATTTTTTGGAGAATAAATTGCGATTTTTGGAACTTTTTCTAATCTCACAATATCTTGATTTTTCTCTGGAGATCTTATTTCATTTAAAATTTGATTCGCTTTTATGTCTGCTATAATGTTGTATGTTACTCCTCTAATATTACATTCTTTCTCTGTTAGTCTATTATACTTCATTAAAAAACTTCCTCCTTCATAATTTAAAAGCCAAGATACATATACATCATTAGCAATAGTTTTATATGCGATACCATATGCTTTGAGATGATTCTTTTGGTCATTGTTCATGGGTATTAATATATAAGAACAACTAGCTTGGTAGAATGATAAAAATAATATATAAAAAAGTATTTTTTTTATTTTAAAAAGAATCATCATTTTCATCTTTATTCATACTTGAAGAGATGGAAATCATCGAAGAATTTTCGTCACTATCATCTATATCATCCATGTAATCTAAATTACTAAATCTAGCAAATTCAGCTGTAAATTTAAGTCTTATGTTTGCCAAAGAACCATTTCTATGTTTAGCTATCATAATTTCAGCTTGTCCTCTAGAATCATCTCCATTATCCCATTCAAAAATTTTATAGTATTCAGGCCTGTATATAAAAGTTACAATATCTGCATCTTGCTCTATAGCACCCGATTCTCTTAAATCAGATAACATGGGTCTTTTACTTCCAACACCTGATCTACTTTCAACACCTCTATTAACTTGAGATAGTGCAATGACAGGAATTTTTAATTCCTTTGCTATTCCTTTAAGAGATCTTGAAATTGTAGATATTTCTTGTTCTCTATTACCAGCATTTCCACCTGCATGCATTAGCTGCAAGTAATCAATAATTAAGATGCCAACTTTATGATTTTTAACTAACCTTCTTGCTTTAGCTCGTAGTTCAAAAATAGTCAAAGCAGGAGTATCATCAATAAATATAGGTGCTTCAGAAAGATATTTAATTTTTTCATGAAGTTGGATCATTTCGTGATCAGCTAAATCTCCTTTCCTAAGTTTATTTGCACCTAATTGTGCTTCACTTGCGATCAATCTATTTACTAATTGTTCTGATGACATTTCTAATGAGAAAAAACCAACTGGTTTCTTATAATCTATTGCAATGTTTCTTGCCATAGAAAGTGCAAAAGCTGTCTTCCCCATCCCAGGTCTTGCTGCAATAATAATTAAGTCAGATGCTTGCCAGCCTGACGTAACTCTATCTAAATTAGAAAAACCTGTAGGAATTCCACTTAGTGTATCCTCTTTATTTCTAAGTATCTCAATGTTTTCTAATGCTCCTTTAATTAAAATACTCATTTTATCATAACTTTTACGTAAGGTTCCTTCAGTTACGGTAAATAGCTTTTCTTCAGCAGTACTCAATAAATCAAAAATATCTACAGATTCGTTGAACGCATCATTAATGATGTTGTTTGAAATACTAATTAACGATCTTTTAATAAATTTTTCAGCAATAATTCTAGCGTGAAACTCTGTATTTGAAGCTGAAGCAATATTATTAGTTAGTTCGGAAATATAGCTAAAACCTCCAATGAAATCTATTTCTCCCATTTTTTTTAACTCTTCAGTTACAGTTAAAAGATCAACAGGTTGTGTGTTATTAAATAATTTAACTATTGCTTCAAATATTTTTTGGTGTTCTCTTTTATAAAAATATTCTGGGTGAAGAGAATCAATTGTATCTGATAATGATTCATTATCAATCATTAAAGCACCCAAAACAGCACGTTCTAAGTCAATCGCTTGGGGTTGAAGTTTGCCATCTACTTTATTTGTTGATGTTGCTTTTAATACTCTTTTTCCAATTTTTTTTGCCATATTATTCTTTTATAAAACCCATTTTAGAGAATTTTTCCATTCTGTTAAAAATTAATTTTTCTTTTTCTATTTTTTTGAGTTCATTAATTGATGTTAGTATAGTTTTTTTGACTTTTTGAAATGTTTTTTCTGGAAAAGTGTGTGCTCCTCCTAAAGGCTCTTGAATAATTTCATCAACAAGTCCTAAATTACTCATGTCTGTTGCTGTTAATTTTAAAGATTTTGCAGCTGTTTCTTTAAAATCCCAACTTCCCCACAAAATTGTTGAGCAATTTTCAGGGGATATAACTGAGTACCATGAATTATTTAACATCAGTATTTTGTCACCAACACCTATTCCAAGTGCACCTCCAGATGCTCCCTCACCAATTATAACAACAATGATAGGAACTTTAATTCTTGTCATCTCTAATATATTTCTTGCAATAGCTTCACCTTGACCTCTTTGCTCCGCTTCTAAACCTGGAAAAGCCCCTGGGGTATCAACAAGACAGATAATTGGTTTGTTAAATTTTTCAGCTAATTTCATTAAACGTAATGCTTTTCTGTAACCGTCTGGTGAGGCCATACCGAAGTTTCTAAATTGTCTTTCTTTAGTATTTCTTCCTTTTTGTTGTCCAATAAACATTACACCATGATCACCCACTATACCCCAGCCACCAATCATAGCCTTGTCATCTTTTATATTTCTATCGCCATGAAGCTCGACAAATTCACCTTTTGTTAATGCATTAATATAATCTAAAGCGTAAGGTCTTTGGGGGTGTCTAGATACTTGAACCTTTTGCCATGCACTCAGGTTGTTATAAATTTCTTCTCTTTTTTTTATTATTTGTTTGTTTAAGTCATCAAGTGTTTGGCTAATATCAACTGTATTATCTTCTGCTAGCTCTTGGGCTTTTTTGAATTTTTCAATAAGATCTTCAATCGGTTTTTCGAAATCAAGATATTCCATATTTTTTTATTAACAAATTTAAATAAAATGATTATTCATTACATATAATTTAATAGATGATTATTTTTGTTGTTGAAAACTATTTAATGATTTCATACCCAAACGCCAAAATAAATATCGGATTAGATATATTAAGCAAAAGAAATGATGGTTATCATAATATTTGTTCAGTATTTTATCCTGTTATGTCACTAACTGATATTCTTGAAATAAAAAAATCAAATGATTTTATTTTTACATCTTCAGGAAAAAAAATTAACAATAACAATATTTGTGTTAAAGCATTTAATTTATTTAAACAAGAGTTTAATATTTCTAATGTTCATATACATTTACATAAACAGATTCCTATATGTGCAGGACTTGGTGGGGGCTCATCTGATGCATCATTTACATTAAAAATGTTAAATGATTTATTTAATTTAAATTTAACATCCAAACAGTTACAATCTTATGCATTAATGATTGGAGCAGATTGTCCTTTTTTTATAGAAAACAAACCAATGTTAGTAGAGGGTGTTGGAGAAAAATTAAATTATATTAAACTTAATTTAGATTCATATGACATCAAAGTATATTCAAGTGATATAAAAGTGAGCACTCTTGAAGCCTATTCACTAATTAAAAGCTTTAAAAACAGTAATTTGAGTTATAATATTAAAAAACCTATCAATACGTGGCAAGAAAATATATCTAATAATTTTGAGGAACCTATTTTTCAATTATATCCTAAATTAAGAGAAAAGAAAAGAAAAATTATTGAAGATGGCGCTTTATATTGTTCCATGACAGGAACTGGTTCTTCAATCTATGCAATTTTAAAAAAATAGCAATTTATCCGTTCATTGTAATTAAAAACTCATTATTATCTTGAGTTTTTTCTAATCTATCTTTCATAAATTCAATTGCTTCAACAGGGTTCATATCAGCTAAATAATTTCTAAGCACCCAGATTCTTTGTATATGTTCAGTTTTAAGTAGAAGATCTTCTCTTCTAGTACTTGATGAAACTAAATCAACAGACGGGAAAATTCTTCGATTTGAGATCTTTCTATCAAGTTGTAATTCCATGTTACCAGTTCCTTTAAATTCCTCAAATATAACTTCATCCATTTTACTTCCTGTTTCAGTTAGAGCAGTAGCTAAAATAGTTAATGATCCTCCTTTTTCAATTTTTCTAGCTGCACCGAAAAATCTTTTTGGCTTATGTAAAGCATTTGCATCTACACCACCGCTAAGAATTTTTCCGGAAGCTGGTTGTACAGTATTGTATGCTCTTGCTAGTCTTGTTATAGAGTCGAGTAAAATCACTACATCATGACCACATTCAACCATACGTTTAGCCTTTTCTAAAACAATATCAGCTACCTTTACATGTCTACTAGCGGGTTCGTCAAAAGTAGATGCAATTACTTCTGCATTAACATTTCTTTCCATATCAGTAACTTCTTCAGGTCTTTCATCAATTAAAAGTATTATCATGTAAACTTCAGGGTGATTGTCTGCAATTGCATTCGCAATATCTTTTAATAAAACAGTTTTTCCAGTTTTTGGTTGTGCTACAATTAAACCTCTCTGACCTTTACCAATAGGAGTAAATATATCTAACATTCTTGTTGTTATGTTATTATGTCCATTTCCAAGTAAATTGAATTTTTCGTTAGGAAAAAGTGGTTTCAAATGGTGAAATGGCACTCTATCTCTAGCAATTCTAGGGTCACAACCATTAATACTCTTTACATTTATCAGTGGGAAATATTTTTCTCCTGTCTTTGGAGGTCGTACTGTTCCTCTAATTGTATCTCCTGTAATTAATCCGAAAAGTTTTATTTGAGAATGAGATACATAAACATCGTCAGGAGAGGTTAAATAATGATAATCACTTGATCTCATAAAGCCATAACCATCTGGCATAATTTCTATAACTCCTTCAGTTTCAATAATTCCATCGAAATCATAATCATATTTAGAGATATGCTTATTGTGATTATTTTGTTTTGTTTGATTGTTATTTTTTTGAGAATTATTTTTACTGACTTCTTCCTTATTTGCAGTATCATGTTTTTTGATCTCTTTTTTCATTTTAGAATTTTCCGGTTTCATTTTAGAATTTTCCGGTTTCATTTTAGAATTTTCCGGTTTCATTTTAGAATTTTCTGCTTGATGATCTAATATAGCATATATAAGTTCTTGTTTTTTTAATTTTTCAAATTTTGGAATACTAAGTTCTTCACCAATTTTTTTTAGGTCTGCAACCTTTTTGTTGTTTAGATCTTCTAGTTTGTACATTAGTTTTTTTTTGATTAACACTTAGTGTGTTGTTTGAAATAGTTTTGGTATAAGGTTAAGATGTGTTTTCTTGATAGAATTATATGCAATAATACAATTTTTTATTATATCATTGTATTGTAATTAATTTTATTTCTATGATTCAAAGGTTTCAAACTCTTTTCATGTCATTTTCAATCTTATCGTTAGTAGTGATCATTGTAAATTTTCCAATTTTAATAAATGATGCTGATAAGTTCTATATTAAAAATTTTCCATTAATTAAATATATTATGTTATCGTCAGTTTTTTTAACGACATATTCTATTTTTCAATATAAAAAACTAAAAAGACAAAGATTGTTAGTTTCATTTTCAAGATTAATCATTACAATCGGTATAATTTTAATTGTAGTTTTATACAAAAAAAATTATGATTTGGAATTAGGATTCTATTTGTTGTTAGTACCTTTTATTTTTTTATTGATTTCTGATTTTCTTATTAAAAAAGATCAGAAATTAATTAAGTCTGCTGATAGAATTAGATGATTTATTTCTAGTTAATTCAATAATATTTAGATTTTTAATATTTTCTTTATCTACATCAAAGCACACAATAGTTTTTACAAAATGTATTCCATAGTTTCCTGCTGCTCCTGGATTTATACATAACATTTTATTTTTTTTATCGTAATAAATTTTAAGAATGTGAGAGTGCCCAGTAATAAAAATATCAGGCTTATTTTTTTTAATTTCTTGATATATCTCATTATCATTTTTTTTTGTTGATCTGCCAATATGTGTCATTAGTATTTTTTTGTTTTCACATTTAAAAAAAATTGTTTTTTCTAGTTCAGATCTAATCTTATTGTTGTCAATGTTACCCCAAACAGCTTTTACATTAGAATAACTTAGTAAACTATTATAAGTTTTAAGATCACCTATATCTCCTGCATGCCATATTTCATCAGCTTTTTTTAAATATTTTATAAAACGTTTGTCAATATTTCCGTGAGTGTCAGAAATAACTACAATGTGCTTCATTTTAATAATTGAATCGTTCCTGTATAATTGAATACTTTGTTTTTAAAATCAACTATTGTGATATTATATGAGTAGGTGCCAATTGGACAAGTTTTTCCTCTGTTTTTGCCGTCCCAAGGAATATTTTCTTCATTAAAAATTACTCCTCCCCATTTGTTATAAATCGTAATAGCGTATCTTTCTACTGATCCATTAGCTATCATTTCAGGTTTAAAAAAGTCGTTATTACCATCATTGTTTGGTGTAAAAGAATTTGGTATAAATACTTTGTAGTTTGGTAGAATTGTTAAACTATCAACTATTGAATCTGAACAGAGGAATTCATTTAAAATGGTATAAGTAATAACATATTGACCCGTATCGTTATATTGATAGGTGAATCTTGAGCTATCAAAAAAAACAGAGCCGTCACCCAAATTCCAAGTAGCGTAATACATTCCAATACTTTTATCTATAAATAAAATATTTGGGTCATCAATATATGCTGGTTGCGGACTAAAATCAAAATAAGCATTCGGTTTTGGATAAATATTTATTGATTTTTCAATGAAATTTGAGCACATTGTTATTGAATCAGTATAATCATATCCAATTTTATACTCCCCAACAGATAAATTATGTACATCAAAGAATGATTGTAATTTATTATTAATATAGTAATTACCACCAGCAGGTGTTCCTTCATTTTCTAAATAAACAGGAAAATTAAATGATTCATCTCCAAAACATTGATCAGTCAATTGTAAATTTAGAGATGGTAATTGATTAACAATTAACGGCAAGGTATCATTTATTGTATTAATACAGCCAGATTCATCAATAATTTCTTTTATAACAATATTTGTATTGAAATTAGGTGATAGATAAATTGGAGTTTTTTCAATTAATAATACACCTGAAGAATCTATTATAAATGGTTTGAATATCGAGTCTCTAAGTATTATTGTATAATAGTTAAATTGCGGGCTATTTAAATTTATTTCAAGTTTTGTGCTCTCATTTCTGCATATAGAATCATTTTCTAAGCTAAAATAAATTTGTATTTGACTTGGCTCATTTATGATGACTGTGCTATCTAATTCACATCCAATTGAATCAGTAATAATAACACTATATTGATCTGCATTTAGGTTAAAAATATCACTTGTGACTTGTCCATTGCTCCAGCTGTAACTGTATGGAGGAATTCCACCAGAAACAAATAATTTTATATTAGCATCGCTATAATTAAAACAACTGACATCTTGTTTGACAATTGATACAGATAGATCTTGAGTTCCATTAATAATGGTCAAATTTAAATTTACAGTACTATCACAACCAAATTGGTTCATGAAAGTCTGAAGATAATTACCGCTTATATTATAGCTAATATTATTCCATAGATATTCATTACATTCAGTAACATTAACATTTAAATAATCACTGTAATTAATTGTCAAATTTAATGTAGCAAGACTATCACAGCCTTGGCTATTAATAAATACTGAACTGTATATTCCAGTATTAGTATATATTGAGTTGTTCCATGAAAATGAATCACATTCTATTCTATTGCTATTACTATTACTACTTAATGATAAGTTTAAAATTAACGAATCAATATGAACACATCCTGCACTATTTACTGAATAACTTGTGTAAACACCACTGTTTTGGTAATTAGTATTATTTAAAGTCCAAAAATAATTATCGCATGCATTTATATTGTATGTATTGTGTGTTGTGTCAGCAATAAATAGATGAATGCCAACTATACTATCACAACCGTTAACGGAAGTTAATGTGTCGTAATATAATCCTGAGATTGTATATGTATTATTGTTCCACGTGTAATCATAGCATGTGAAAATAGAATCATAAATTATATAACTATCATTAATTATTAAATTTAAAGTGTGTGTTGAGTCACACCCATTTATAGATCCTCCATTGTATGTGTAAGAGTAATTTCCACTACTGTAATATGTTTGATTATTCCAAGTGTAACTATTGCACGTTGAAATAGTGTTTTGATTTGATGTGCTGTTATTAATTGTTAAATCTAAAACATGAATACTATCACAACCAGAAATATTTGTGTACGTATTAGTATAAATTCCAGATAATGTGTATACTATATTATCCCAGGTATAGTTATCACAAGATGTTATGTTAGTTTGTCCAGTATTACTAGTATTAATTGTTAAATCTAAAATATGAATACTGTCACATCCAGACATATTTGTATATGAATTTGTATAAACGCCACTTGAACTATATGTTATTAAATCCCATTCGTAATCATTGCAAGCTATTACTGACGAATATGTGGAATCTCCAGAATAGAATGGGTCTATTGTAAGATATAATGTATGTGTGCTATCGCAACCTGCAGTGTTTATATATGTGTTTGTATATGTTCCAGTAGATGTATATAATGTTCCATTCCAACTATAACTATTACATGTTGTAACTACACTTTGTCCAGTTGAGCTATTATTAATTGTCAAATCTAACGTATGAACTGAATCACAACCCGTATTGTTAGTATAGGTGTTTGTATATATTCCAGATGATGTATATGTTGTACCATCCCATAAAAAACTATCGCATGCAAAAACTGTACTTAGTCCTGAGGAGCTACTGTTAATAGTCAAATCTAATGTGTGAGTTGAGTCACAACCCGAAGTGTTAGAATATGTGTAGGTATAAATTCCTGAGGATGAATATGATACTCCATCCCATAAAAAACTATCACATGCAATGATTGTACTTAGTTCTGATGAACTATTATTAATTGTCAAATCTAATGTGTGAATTGAGTCACAACCCGCAGCGTTAGTGTAAGTGTTTGTATATGTTCCAGTTATGTTATAAACTAAATTATCCCATAAATAACTGTCACAAGCTGATATTGTAGTTGTGCCAGAACTACTATTATTAATTGATAGATTCAACTCAACAATACTGTCACAGCCATTCGATGATGTGAAAGTATTTGAGATTAAAGTGCTGTTATAATAAGTTACTCCATTCCACGAATAACTATCACAATTTGTAGCTGTTACATTTGATATTAATTGCTGCGGATTAATAATTGAAAAAGAATCTACAAACATACAATTATTAGAATCTACAACATTAAATGTATAAGTTCCCGCAGATATAGTTTGAGGTGAATTATATGTATTATTCCCATTAGTTAGGATTTGATTAAATGTTATTAAATTAACAGTATAATCGCTAATTCCTCCGCTAACATTTATTGTAACACCTCCATTATTTCCATTATGACAGCTAGGATTAGAAGTTGTGTAATTTACATTTAATGCTGTTGGTTGAAGAATACTTACTGAATCAGTTGTTATACACCCAAAATTATCAGTGATTGTGACTGTATAATTACCAGCGCTAAGCCCATAAATACTATCAGATGTTAGTCCGTTTGACCATATATATGTAGCATTTACTGTAGGACTATTAATTACAATAGAGTAATCCTCTGTAGCTCCAAACCAAGGTTGTTGATAGTTTGGGTTTGAAAACAATCCTATATCACAAGGTCCGATTGAATCAACACTTAAATTATTTAGGAATTGCGATACAATCCTCATTCTTGTAGCTCCAAAGCCACTAAATGGTACTGTTATAGGTACTGAAAAGACAGATGAAGGTAGATTTGGAATTGTTCCAACATGTTCTCCCACATCATTAAAATCTCCGTCAATGTTCCAGTCAATAAATATTTTTGCCCCAGATGGATAGTTATTTGGAGAACAGTCTCCTAGAGTAACGTTAATAATATAATTTTGACCCTGCGTAATGTCAGCAAATAAATTTGTATAATTCTCATAACTATCACAAAGACCGCTAGTGTTGTTAGATATATTAAACATATCTCCAATTAGTTCAACATTTTCAATATTTGTTGTCATATTTGATCCTGGTTGGGAAGTACAGTAGGTTAGTACTGATGTAGTTCCAGCCGGAGCAGATGAGCCTTGTAGTTCTAATAAAGCAGTTCCATTATTATCACCAAAACAAAGAACATTAGTATGAGTTATCGTTGAAGTAATTGCTGAAGGTTCATAAATAATTATACTATCAACATGTGTGCAGTTATTTTGATCGATAACAGTATATGCGTATGTTCCAGCTGAAAGTTGTGTGGGGTTAACTCCAAACCAATTTGTGTTGTATGAAGGTGTTCCTCCACTTATATTAATAATTGCTGATCCATCTGAATATCCACTGCAACTTGCATTTGTAGTAGTTGTAATTACAGAAGGTGATTCGTTTACAGTAATACTTTGTGATATTGATGATGAACATCCATTATTATCTGTATAACTATATGTAATATTATTTGTACCAATATTAAATGGTGATGGAGTAAACGTATTAGATATGTTTCCATTAACAGTATAAACGCCTCCGTTTGGTGTTCCAGAATTTAAATTTATAGTTTGTTCATTATCACACAAATCAGCAAATGGTAATAATGAAACATTGGGTAAGGAATTAATATTAATTGTTAAGAATGCAGTATCATCAGGACAAGAACTCGAGGATCCAGGAACAATGTAACTGTATATTCCAGATTGTGAAACTGAAGGATTAAAAATATTTGATACAGCTAAATTTGCAGGATTATACCAAGTTCCACCAGGGTCTGGATTTCCTGTTAGCTGACTAAACATGTCAAATTGTTGTGCATCTTCACATCTTGTTATATTATTGTCTCCTCCGGCATTTCCTCCTAATATACAGCAGTTTGTCGTTGCATTACCTGATGTTTGTTGAAAGTTAATATTGCAAGCTTGATTAGAATAGTTTGTTATTAATAATACGTAGTAATCACCTGAGGAAGCACCTGTTATGTTACAAAATTCGTTCCATGTTGCAGAATAACTACAATCTTCTACATTTCCCTGAGTTAGTTGATTACACATAGTGTTAGGATTTGTAAAAGGGCCCCAACAAATAAAATCTATATCATTTGTTCCACCATTTACACCAAGTCCTTGAATATTAATTGTTATGTTTCCTGGATTGTCAATTTCCAAAAAATAAAATGCAGGATTTGGTTGTGTTCCTAAACAATCAAAATACGCACCAGTAGGTGCTGGTGCATTTGTTGATGCAGGGAAAGTATAATTAGTTCCAGTGCAAAACGGATCAGCTGTGTTACATGTAGTGTTTTGTGCAATAATAACTGTTGCAAAAAAAAGAAAGTATAATGTAAACAGGTGTCTCATTAGCTTGTACTTAAAAATATTTAAAATTACTTATCTAATTAAAGTGATGCCACCAGAAAATTTTCTCACTTTTCCATTTAAGTCAGTCAAAACAATGTTATAAATAAAGTTGCCTGCAGGAGAAAAATTGCCATTTATTTTACCATTCCAAGCAGAATTACATCCTTCAATACAAGCTTTAATTTCATCATCTATTTTTGTAAAATCACAACCTCTAGGGCAATCTTGAGAAATATAATCGTTCGTTTCAAAAACTTTATTTCCATACCTATCGTAAATCATTAACATGTAATTTTGAATACCATTTACTACAGGTAAAAAATGATCATTGTATAAATCATTATCTGGAGAAAATGCATCAGGAATAAAAATTTTAAAACCAGGATCTATTATTACTGTATCAACATGCGTTGAAACACATCCACTATCAGAGGTCACTGTTAGAGAAACATAGTGAGTATCAACTACAGAAGGGTAGACATGTTCAAATGTTGCATCTGATGAAGTTGACTTATCCCAAGCCTCAGGATAAGATGGGTCTAGATTTGTACTTTGCCAATAATACAATAGATTGTCATTTGATTCAGAATTTGCATTGTTTTTAGATAAATTAACAAAACTAATATACGGATCGTTTATGTCAGTTGGCTGTTTGTGTGCTATAAAATTAGCAACAGGAAGTGGATTTACAAAGATTTTAATTTCTTCACCTTTTTGTATAGCACGACACCCTTTACTGTCAATTACATCTGTGATTTTATAACTTCCTGTAATATTTGTATCTAATGTATGTAGATTACCAACTGAGTCAGGTATCTGTGTGTTATCAAGATTAACTTTGTAATAAATTTTATAAGGCAGATTACCGGAGTAAACTTCAAATTTTAATGTTGCGTTACTATTTGGATTATCACAAATATATCTATTATCAGCATCCAGTGAAGCTATTGGAAGAGGATTAACAACAATATCAAAATTATCAAATAAATCTGTGTAGCAACCTTCATCATCAGTTACTCTAACAAAATCATAATTAGTTGTAGAAGTTAAAACTTGTTTTATAGTAGTTGTATCACTCCAAGGTCCAAGTGAAACAGGTACGCTATTATTATTATAATCTATTGTCCATGGAGAAGTACCCTTTGTAAAAATAAAACTAATATATGAATTGTCTCCGGCACATATTTCAGAGGTATCAGATGTGTTTGGTATCTCAACTTGAGGGTTTTCATTAACTGTTAAGGTAACATTATTATTAATTGGGGATATTGAACCGCATGATGTGATTGGATCATAGAAATTAGTGATAGAGTAGGTAGTAGTGTTAAAAGGATTAACAAAAATAGGAGATCCAGAACCACTTCCATTCACAATATTTCCATTTTGATCAATATCTTTTGTTATTAAACCATTGTTAATTTCAACAGTGTAAACAGGGGGAATAGCTAAAATACTTGTATTTACTGATATACTTAAGTTTTTACTTTGACCCTCACAAATATCATTTGGAACAAATGCAAAAATAGATGCTTCAGGAGTTGGATTGACAATAATATCAACCTGAGGAGGTAAATCAACCATAGGAATAACACAACCGTTATTATCTTGACAGTAAGTTACAAGATAAGGATATGGAGTTAGACTAGCTGTTAGTTGTGGAGAAATAGTATGTGTTTCATTTGAAGTTCCAGTAAGTGGTGCTATACCAAATCCATTTAGACTAATATTAAAAGGAGGTGTTCCTTTTAAAAAATTAAATTCTAACACTGCATCTTCACCTTCACATATTTCAGAATCTAAAACATTAAACAATGATATTTCAGGACTTGGATTGACAATAACTTCAATTGGAGATGAATTTGTTGGTAGTAAGTTTGGTGGACATAAATTTCCTTGAGCATCAATAATACTTGTTATTACAATACTATTTACTGGTCCAGGTGCAATCCTATTCAAATCTGCAGGAATATTCATTGGGAATAAGGTTGGTGTATTTAATGCATTAATTTGTGCGTTTGGCTGTGGTACACCGTTAATTTCCCAATAAACTGTAAGTGGTACTGCTCCTTGTATACCTTGTAGAACCAAATCTAATGCACCAACTTCCTCACATACTATTGATGCAGCATTTGCAGAAATTAGCGGCCAAGGTTCTACAAAAATATCTGTATTGATATTTGGATTAATGATACAACCATTATTATCTGTTATTTGATCTACAGATATTGTTACAGGATTGGTATTTATATCATAATTAGGAGTAAGTGTACCAGTTCCAGTCATACCTAAGATATTAAAATTACTTGAGCTTGCTATGGGATTTTCATTACCATTGACAATTATGTTAAAAGGTGGAGTACCCATAAGCATATCAATTGTTAATGTTGTAGAAGTACCTTGCGGTACTGATGCTGGTACAGGTGGGTTATTTATAAAAGTATTTGGATCCATTACTGGAGTTGGATGAATAACAAGTGTAGATTGTGTTTCGTAGGGTAATGAACCATTGTTTGTGCATACAGAAATTAAAGGGTTAGGGGTAATTTGATAACTAAAAACATTTCCTAAGTTTCCAATATTAAACTGTGGATCATTGGGGTCAATTGTACCAGTTGGGATTAAGTTTCCATTGAAATACCAACTTCCCACAAGGTCCTGTGTTCCATCAAGTAGATTATTTAGGTCATAAGGAGATGCTGAACTGTAATTGTTCAGGCAAATATCATCATTGATTGCATTTCCAGTGTTTGGAGCTTGTTCACTATTAATTGTAATTTCTTGCCACGCATCGGCACATGTTCCTGTAATTTCACTAACTGTATATCTATATATCCCAAATGGATCGATAGGAACATTGAGTATCGGATCCCATGCTTGAAAGGTTCCAAATAAAATAGGAGTAGGTGGAACAGTTCCCTGATAAGACCATGATCCATTTAAATCGCCTCCTGTAAATAATGGAGCAGAATTTAGATCCCATGTTGTAAAATTATCTGAACATATTGTATTTATTGTTGGGTTTCCAGCATCAGGAGCCTGTATTACATCAATTACTACATTGTTTTGAGAATTATTTGAACAAGAATTATTGTCAGTAATATTTATTAAGGTATATTGATTTGATCCAATATTTGGAAATATTTCTATAGGTAAATTTGTGGTTACATCATTTCCAGATGCATTTAAGTTAACATTATTTGATATACCGTTAGGATCAATAAAGTTTACATTGTAGTTAGGCGCCCCATTGCTTATATTGAAGGTTAATTTTATATTATCTCCCTCACAAATTTGATTATCGGCATCATCAGAGCTAATAGTTGCATTAGGTATGTCATATATAACAACTTCAACTTCTTCATAATCAGCTGGGCAATTTCCAGTTAATGGTGCAGTATATCTTAAGGTATAATTTCCTGCGCTAATTGGAGTAAAGAGGTAATTAATTGGAATACCGGGAACATTATTGGTGACATCTGTCCAGTAGGTTGTTGAAAACGGAACAGGAGCAGTAGTAAACAAACTATTTAGATTAAGAGGTAATCCTGGGTCGTTAATACAAATTGGTGGAATATTGTTTGGTAATACACCAGCATCTGGTGCAGATGTGATATTAATATTTATAAGAGTAGGGCTTGGTGTAGGACAGCCACTAACTGGTGGGAGTTGATACTGAAAAATATGATTTCCAAAGCCACAATTTCCTGGATCTAGCGAATATTGAAAATTATTAAATGGTAAGGTCCCAGCAATTCCGACAGGAGCTACTCCCAAATAATCCCATGTTCCATTTTGATCTGGAAAGACAGTCCAACTGTTCCATAATGTATCAGTTATTGGGCTAGATGTACAAAGTTGAATTGGATTTGTAGGAGGGTTTCCTATTGGAAGGGGGTCATTAACTGTAATGCTTATTGTTCCAAAGTTAACAGCAATAGGACATGGAGTTATATCTTGAACATTTGTAACTACAAAATCATATGTTCCTGCAACTAAAGGGTTGGGTAAAGCTGTTGATGGCACAAAGCCGTTAAAGGGTAGCATTGAAGCATCAAAAGGAATACCACTTGCAATCGTATTTCCACTTCCATCTTCTAAATCAAATGTAAAAATTCCAGAATTAATTTGTGGTACGCTGTTAGATGTTATTTGAAAGGTAATATTAAATGGATTTCCATCATTACAAATAGTGTTTGAGCTAGTTAGGGAGACATCAAAATTTCCATTTCCAGGGTTACCAGAAACTGAAACAGTGTCTATGGCAACACATTGAGAGTTAGCATTGTCACTTGCAATAACTTGATACTGAGTTGGTACAGCAACAGTAGAAACAGGATTTGATATATTAGGATTAGATAATCCTGTTGTGCTCGGGGGTGAAGTTGAAATATTTGTCCATGCGTAAGTATATGTGTTGTTAACAGGACATGAGACTGTAATTCCAGGTCCTACTGTTGGATTTGTTCCACTATTTAATTGGGCGCTAGCAATTGCAGGTGTAGTATTATTACCGTTGATAATTAGAGTAGGAGTAGATGTGTATCCAATTGCTCCATTAATTGTAATGGAACTAATATTCCCGTTTGGCCAATTAACTCCATTAACAACACATGACGTATATGTTCCTCCTCCTCCAACTAAGGTGCAAGTAGGTTGTGGATTAACAGCATTCCAAGGTGGAATATTATATCCTGTTCCTCCATTGGTAATATTAACATTTATTGTGTTCCAAAAACTGCTAGGAGTTGGTCCATAAGCTGTGGAAGCAACTAGATTCATTTGGCTATCATAAATGTAGTAATAACATTCTGTACCTGATGGGCCTCCAGCTCCATAACCACTAAAATCAGTTTCAATTAAATCTCCATCAACAAGAGGAAGAGGAAATGTGTCTGTAGCATTTTGTCCGCCACTTCCCATTGTAAAGTATCCAGTTAAAACTCCATTTCTGTAAAAATCAACATAGTTATAATCATTAGGAAATGGTTGACCAGTCCCCCAGCCTGGAAAATTTGGACCTCCACTTTTATAATTTCTTAAAACTATCGAATAATTACATCTTCTGGTTATTGAAGCCACCGCCTCTAATGTGTCCGATCCAGCGCATAATGCAGGAATTACTGAGGCTTGAATAGTAGGTTGTTCAATGTATACTGTAACACTGTCACTACAACTGTTTGTACCATCTGTAACATTAACAATATAAATGGCAGAGTCTGTAGAAGGAGAAACTGTTATTGTATCGAGTGTATAATTTGCTGGTACACTTGGTCCTGTAATAATACTGGTGTAAGGAACTCCACATGGTGGGTTTAGGGCAACATTAAAATTTGACATGCCCCATTGGTCCCAGTTCGCAGATGATGTAGTTTGTGTTCCTACTCGAAATTGTGTTCCAGTTGAGTACATTGCAGGCGTAATCGGAAATGAATAATTGTTCCAACAATGTTGTTGAAGTGGTCCTCCAGAATTAACAGGAACAAAGTAATTTATTGTAGTCCAAATACCTCCAGCGGTTTTGTATTCTAAATATAATCCTTCATTTGGTTGATCAGGACCATCACAAGGTGCTGGAGATTGAGTTTCGTGTCTATAATCTAAACTCAGTGTTCCTGGACATTGAACATCTAGCGGAACCGTAGTTAACCAACCTGCTGGACCACCGGTGAACCAAAACACCCAGTTTGGTTGAGGGTTGGTACAGTAAACTGGAGGGCTACATCCGTTAGGAATGTTTTGAACTACTGTGTAATTAAGAGCAGTACTAGTTTGCCAGATGCTTCCTAAGGATCCAGAACTAAAATCATCTCCAAGTGCATTTACAGGTAAACTAATTGCAAGCTGAACACTCTCTCCACAATTTACGGTATCAAGAGTTGATGGAATAGTAGTAATATTCGTATTACATTGAGCTACAACAAGATAAGACAACACCATAAAAATAGTTGTTGTAAATAATTTGGATAGTTTTATCTTATTCATTTATAGTTATGTTTTTTAGTTCAAATTTAGTTAGTCTAACAATTCTATTTACTCCAGGCATATCTTCAAGTTTTTCTGAAAAATTACTAAATATTTTGAGATTACTGTGAAAGTTACATTGTCCAACTAATATTTGATTAGCATCTATCATAGTAGTTTTACGGTATTCTTCAGTATCTTGTTCGCAATTTGAGCAAATATTATCGTACCATCTTTCCTCATACCATGAAACCTCTAATTGATCATTTGTTTTATTTGTTAATTCTAAAATAATGTAGTCCTGATTAAAGAAATCTTCATATTCACAGTTTTGTTTTTTGTATTTAATGATGCATTTATCATTTTCAAAATAAAATACCCAATCATCTTCAGAAATTTGTGTGTTTGAAAATCCTAAAGTTGTTGATAGAACTAGAATAGCTAGTGTATACAATAAATGTCGCATAAAAATATTTGTTTAATCAACAAATATAAGAAAAAATAACCCAAAAAATAAATTACAAAAATTTAGATATAAATAATAAACAGAAGTGATTGTTTTAAAGAAGTTTATAGTTATTCTTTGTAATCCAGCCACTATTTCCATTAGCTATTCTAATTTTTATCCATTCACCAACTTCATCAATAATCTCAATTTTGGCACCTAAATGGAGAGAAAAAAGATTAGTTCCATTTTCTGTTGGAGCACTTTTAACCGTAACATTTTGAGAAAAAAGAATGCCATATTTTTTTGAATCAATTTTGT
>MDSV01242382.1_pt1 | contig 29560 bp, 29 predicted proteins | sample 810851 | NCBI WGS metagenome assembly MDSV01 (sample SAMN05326640, study PRJNA326480) | marine metagenome | isolation source: seawater | place: Atlantic Ocean: North East | collected 2012 | reverse complement strand
TGGCATTGCAGACGCAGCGTTTGCTAGTGCTTTCACTGATGCTGCTGCAGTAGCAGGAGTAATCGCAACCAAGCCTCGACCAGGTGCTGAATCCTCAGCTCAATCAACTTTCAATTCGGCTTATAGTGCCGCTGGAGGAGATGCTGAAGGAATATACACCCACGAAACCTATGATGCTGTCAAAATCATTGCTCATGCTGCTTTAGAAGGTAGCGATGACATTCGCGATGATCTTGCTAGTGTCGGATCTAATTACGATGGAGCGAGTGGAGTTCACAATTTTGACTCCAATGGAGACGTAGCCGGTACTGGGTATGAAGTATGTCAGTTTGATCCTGCATTTACTTGTACTCGTGTATGGACTGCTAGCGGTGGCCTAGCTAGTCAATAAATAATTAGAAGTTTGAGTTAAGAATCATGGCCCGCCTAAACTAGGCGGGTCCTGGTTCTTAATTTTTACAGTTAGTATCTTGGATTTTAGTATGGCATTTTTGTCAAATAATTTCAGGAAAATTCATATTGCTCATAGTTGGTTAATCCTCTCTTTATTTCTGTTTATTGATAGTTATATAGGGTTAAGATTTGGGTCAGGTTTCCTCTCATGGAGTGGTATCCCAAAAGGTGATATTCTTTGGATCCTTCAGTCATTAGAAATGATGGCATTTGGGATAGTAATCGTAAATAAGGCTGTCAAAAGTTCAACCGGGAAATTTAAAGCTTTGGCATTGGTTTCAACCCCTGTTTTTCTCTTCTTACTAGCTTTATTCACTCTAGACACTTTGCTTAAAGGCAAAGAGATCACCACAATTTTTTATTATAATTTGTCATCGATTTCTCTTAGCGCCCTGTACTGGTCGGCAGCATACATGACCGTTGCAGTGGGATTAGCACTCACATATAAAGTACAAAAATATGGCAATTTCGCTCAGGCAGAAATCATGTTACTCGGTTCTTACGTCGCCTTAATCATGATGTGGTCAGATATGTTTTTCCCTATATCTGACGCTTCCAGCGATGGGATTCTAAATTATAGATTGTTGGTCGCATCAGCGATTTCAGCATTTGTTATTTGCGGATTTATTGGGGTGATCATTGATAAATCAGTTTACAAACCACTACGAAAAAGATTTGCTTCTGCCCAGGTGCTGATGATCACATCCCTGGGAGTTGCCATGTTGATTAGAGCAATTTTGTACATGAGATTCTCAGCAAAAACTTTTCGATTTATTCCGGATAAAGATTGGCGCTTATTATCCTCAAATGTTGAAGTGCCTACACAAAGGGTTGATGTGGTTGTAGGTAGCAGGGTGGAAGAACCTTTTATTAATATTGTTAGTAACGTTGGCCCTTATGGTTTCTCTTATTCAAAAATCGCCTTGGTTGTCGGAATTCTCATAGCGATTTCTTTATTAATGTTTATTATGCACAAAACAATTCTTGGAAAGAAAATGAGAGCTGTTTCAGACAACCCTGATTTGGCTTCTACTAGCGGGATAAATGTTGAAAATATACACTCTACAAGTTCCTTTTTATCGGCAGGTATATCTGGGCTGGGTGGTGCTTTATTAGCCGCGATCCTGCCTGTAAACCCTGAACTAGGCCTATCCTTATTGTTACCTGCATTTGCTGTAATAGTACTGGGTTCAATAACTTCGATACCTGGTGTAATCCTCGCAGCTTTCATTATTGGGATTGTTAGAGCTATATCAGAACCCTTACTCATTGGTGCGGGTAATGCTCTTGATAGACCTACGGCAGGAGGGTTTGCGGAAGTAATGCCTTTTATATTTTTAATTGGAGTGCTTTTATTGATGCCTAGTGGGTTGGGCAATGCCCTCCATAAATGGAATGTAAGTAGATTTAAGAACTTAGAGAAACAAAAGCGTAAATCTTTATTCTTTGTAACCGATTTGTTCGAGGTCTTCTCAAGATTTTTAACTCAAGCTATAAATTTAGTCGTACAAAGATTGATGATAATAAAATCACACCGGCTGTTTCTTATTTATATTATTCAAGTCAAATCTTATATATTGGAACTTTACTTTGAGGTATTAAATCGAATTGGCAGTTACTTACAAATTGTATTAAATATGGCTAAGTGGCCCACACCACAGCTATTAAAAATAGACAAAGAAACCAATCGTGGATCATGGATTATTTTTGGTGTACTACTATTTGGCTTAATTCTTATCTCTATCCTTCTTCCCAGTGTCTCCTACTATACAAAAGTGATGCAAATAGCAAGAATTGTCGCTTTACTAGGTATTTTTAGCCTTCTCAGTTTCTCCTTAAATATTCATTCTGGATTTACAGGAATGACAAATTTTGGGGTGATTTTTTTCGCTGGGATAGGTGCAGTTTTAGTGGGGATCTTGTCAGCACCAATAGAAACCAATGGGTACGGATGGGGTGCCCTCGAAGCTACCATATTTGCAGTTTTATTAGCTGCGATAATTGGTTGGTTAATCGCATATCCAACTGCACGCCTAAGAACAGATTACTTCGCTATCGTAACAATCTCTTTAGGTGAGATATTGAGGATTTCCTTGCAAGCCGAACCTTTGCTTAGAGCAGGAACCGTAACGTCTGCGATGGGCATTTCTAATTACGAATTACCATTCAAAGATTGGTGGAATTCGGGTTTTTCTGACTCTGTAGGAAGCTTCATCGGTTTGCCTGGTCAGGCCCCTTATGTTTTACTTCTTGCAACTTTATCGATAAGCCTATGCTTTTTAACCTGGTGGATTATATCTTTATTACTGAGTTCGCCTTGGGGTAGAATCCTAAAATCCATTAGAGAAGACGAAGAAGTAAGCCAGCACCATGGGCACAACATACTTTTGCATAAAGCTGCCAGTCTAGCCCTTGGTGCAGCTATTGCGGCATTAGGGGGTGCTTTATGGGCTTGGTTAAATACAGCAGTGTGGCCCGACTTTATGAGCCCCATACGTACAACTTTTCTAATATGGGCGGTGTTTATCGTTGGAGGAAAAGGCAATAACAAAGGGATGTTTATTGGAGCATTCATAATAGTACTTGTGGAGTTCATTTTTAACGTTTTGGTAGTTTCTCGCAGTAACTCAGATTTGATTTTCCATTCTTTAACTACCTACATAGACAAGATTTTTGGTTGGATAATATATGATCTGGGTGGTTTGATATGGTCCGAAAGATCAATAATTGAAGCATTCCCTAAAGGAACCGTTATATTAGAGCTATCATATCTAAAGTTAGCATTGATTGGCTTAGTAATAATAGTAGCTCTAAGAGTTGCGCCTAAAGGATTACTTCCTGAAATACTCTTTAAACCAAAACGAAAAGGGAAAGTAGGTGAAAATGAGTAGTACCGCAATTCATGTATCAGAATTAACTCATGACTTTGGAGGTCTCCGAGCTGTTGATAACATTTCATTTACTATTAATGAGGGAGAACTAGTAGGTTTAATCGGCCCTAACGGATGTGGGAAATCCACCACCTTTAATTGTATATCCGGGTTGTTGGACCCTACATCAGGTGAAATAGAAATTATGGGAAAAAGCACGAACGATCTTAGGCCAGATCAAATTAATAACCTTGGTATCACAAGAACGTTTCAGCATACTAGATTATGGAAAGAAATGACTGTTATTGAAAATATTCTTGTACCTCCTAATAATCAATTATCCCGTAATCCAATCTTGAGTCTACTAAGGCCAAATTCAAGAAAAGAAGAAGCAGAAAGGATTGAAAGAGCCTACCAAGTACTCGAATCGTTGGAGATTGCTCACGTTGCCGATAATTTAGCAGGTAAACTTTCTGGCGGACAAAGTAAATTAGTGGATATAGCAAGAGCTTTGATGGGATCTCCAAAAATTCTTCTTCTAGATGAACCAGTCGCAGGAGTGGCAAGTGTTCTGGCGGAGAAAATATTTCAAAATCTACGAACTCTCGTTAATGAAACTGGTATATCGATTCTAGTAATAGAACACAATATGGATTTTATTCTTAGATTAGGCGTGGATAGAATAATTGTAATGGATTCGGGGAGAATATTAATGGAAGGAGCGTCAGATGAAGTTCGAAGTAACAAATCTGTTATTGATGCGTATTTAGGTTCTTCAATGGAGTAAATCGTATGGAAAAGATATTAGAAGTCAAAAATATATCTGGTGGATATGGATCGGTTCAAATTCTTAATGGAATCGATCTTACAGTATATAAAAGCGAATTCGTAACTATTATTGGGCCTAATGGGTGTGGAAAATCAACTTTTATAAAGGTTATTTTTGGAATTGCCAATCTGTATCAAGGGGACATCATTTATAAAAATGAGGATATCACAGGAATCAGAGCAGACTCTCTTGTTAAAAAAGGTATCGGTTACGTGCCTCAAATAGATAACGTTTTTCCTTCACTCACTGTAGAAGAAAACCTACAAATGGGAGGCCTAAATTTAAGCAAGATTGAGATAGATGAAAGGATTGGCCAGGTTTACGATATATTCCTTAACATTAAGCAAAAACCTTACCATTTGGCCGAATCTTTATCAGGTGGTGAAAGGCAAATGCTTGCAATATCGCGTGTCCTAATTTCTAACCCATCTTTTATCATGTTTGATGAACCGACTGCTGCATTATCACCAAAATTTAGAGAAATGATTATTGAAAAAATATCTGACTTACGAAAAATGGGGATCACGGTACTAATAGTGGAACAAAATGCCCGTGCATCTTTAGCAATGTCAGATCGAGGATACATTTTTTCTAACGGAAAAGTGGTTCATACTTCGGATGCTGAAAACATGCTGAATGATGATGATATAGGTAAATATTTCTTGGGCGGAACACAATAATTAGAGACACTCTAATTCCTATCTATGCCCGAGCTAATTTCCTTAAGAGGATTGACTCGGTATGAAAATGCAAGAACCTATTTTACAAATCCAGGACGTCGTAAAAGATTTTGGAGGCGACGGGCGGATTCGAACCGCCGAATAGAGGTTTTGCAGACCCCCGCCTTAGACCGCTTGGCTACGTCGCCTAAATACTAATACCGTCCCTATTATCACAGAATATCTTACTAACTGCTGGTGCCGAGGGGGAGACTCGAACTCCCACAGCCTTGCGGCCACAGCGCCCTCAACGCTGCGCGTCTACCAATTCCGCCACCTCGGCATCACAATAAAAAACTTCAAATCATGAAAGGTTAAGTAGTGTGACAGCTAGCATTAAGTGCTAATAGTAGAGATTAAAGCTCTCTTACAGTGTTAAATATTGTAGCTAAGAAAGTAAATAAAGCAAAGTTTGTTTGAGCTAATAGATATTAACTAACGCAATAAAACAGCCCTCAGGTAAACCCATTCAACTCGTATAAAAAGTCGAATGTTAGAGGGCTGTTTTATTGCGTTCTATTTGTGATTAGTAACGGGGTTTTTCGTTACGAGGCTTAGCCTCATTAACTTTAACCTGACGTCCTGCGATCTCTTTATTATCCACAGCAGATATGGCTTCTTTAGCTTCTGCGTCGTTTGCCATCTCAACAAACGCGAATCCGCGTGATCTGCCAGTTTCTCTGTCAGTGATTACTTGTACTGATGTCACTTCGCCATGAGCTGCAAATGCATCTCTTAACTCGTTCTCATCGGCGGTCCATGATAAGTTACCTACATAAATTCTCAAAACTATCTCCTTAAAATTTCTACATATACCGGATTCAAGAAAGAAGGGAGACAACTGAATGCTAATCTACTACTCGAGCGGACATACGAGAAAACGTTGATTAAATTAAACGTCTACACTAATTTTAATATAAATTTCCTCAACTAGACTCATTTATTAGGCTATCTTGGATACAAAATTTGACTAAACATAGAAAAAACATTACAAATTTATATCATAATCGAAGAATATTTTAATAGGAGAGCTTAAATGAACATCTGTTATACATCAACGTTTGAAGGAACTTTTGAGGACTTTAATTCTGTAATGACTGAACTTCGGGCTGAATTTCCGGGAATTACAGATGCTACTGAGAGTGCTGAAATTAAAATTGACAAAGAAGGCTGGTGTAAAGTCATTACCATCGCCAATGTTGTGGATTTCAATAAAATGCAAGAACTTATGGCTTCGCCTAAAGTTGCTGAGTTTGATGAAAAATATAACAATACCGACGTTGTCTACAAGCTAGAAAGAATCAATTAAGAAGCTATCTTACAGAATTAGTCTAAACAGCTTGACTCATTAGGTCGGCAGAAATAAACTCCAACCCTATTAGGTTGCTTTATATATACTGGCCAAAATGATCAACTTTTTGCCAAATTAATTTTAAAATCAGGAGAATTATTCATGGATTTAGTAATGCTAGAGGGTCAAATCCTAACAATGGATGACCAAAGCTCAAGAGCTGAGGCATTAGCTGTTAAAAATGGTAAATTTGTGGCAGTTGGATCAAACTCAGAAATTAGGAACCATATAACTGAATCCACCAAAGTGGTTCATCTAAATGGTCGAACAATTACACCAGGTTTTATAGACCCACATAACCATTTTTCAATGACAACATTCGAGCCAGTCTCCATTGACTGTCGGATGCCTCCACTAGGAAAGCAATCTGTATTAGATGCCGTCGCGGTGACTGCATCGAGCAGACCTAACGGTCAATGGATTTGGGGTCTTGGATATAATGCTATGGTTTCAGGTGAGCCCATTATCACTATGGGTGAGTTAGATGAGGTAGCTCCCGATAACCCCGTAATCATTATGGATTTCTCTTATCATGCATGCTACGCAAACTCAGCCGCACTCAAGCTTGCAGGAATAGATTCTGAAACACCAGACCCTCATAAAGGCTGGATCCAAAAAGGGGATGACGGAAAGCTTAATGGGTTTTTATGGGAAAGAGCCATGGATCCCGTTCATAGGATGTCTATGAAAGCTCATATGGAAGAGTATGGGGATGACGGTATAGCTGATTTAGTACACCAAAATGCTATGCGCCATCTGGCCTATGGGATAACCAGTATTGGCGATGCACTAACAATGAATGATAGTGCTGACGTTTACAGAATAGCTGACTCTAAAGGTAAGCTTCCTATCGCTGTCCAGCAACTTAGAGGCGGAGATGGTTTTTTCCAAATCCCTGAACAAGCATCAAAAGGTGTTTTTGACCAAGACAATGTGTCCGACAGGTTACGAGGTGGAGCAATGAAGCTATTCATGGATCCAGTTTATCCCATGTACGGAATGAACCACTGCGATGCTGCAGGACACCTAACTCCTGCTGGAGAAATGTATTACACACAAGGAGAAGTTGATGAATTAGTACTCTCAGCGACAAGCAAGGGTATCCAAGTTGCAATCCACAGCATTGGAGATAGAGCAATTGACCAAACATTGAACTCATTTGAAAGAGCAATTAATGAAGTACCAGGAGCAGACAAGCTGCGATTAAGAGTCGAACACTTGTCTTTTCCTAGGGAAGACCAGATAAAGCGTGCGGCAAGTATGCCAATAGTAATCTCAGCACAGCCTCCTTTCCTTTATAGCATAGGCGACATGTTCCAAGGAGTTGTTGATGAATTTGGTATAGACCTGCCGGCGGACCCATACCGTGTAATGGTAGACTCAGGAGCTACGATTGCTGCTGGTTCAGATTTCCCATGCGCTCCACTTAACCCAATGATTGGGATTTCAGTCTTAGCCACCCGAAAAACTGCTGCCGGTAATATTATCGCTCCGGAACAGGCAATCTCTGCTGAAGAAACTTTACGACAATATACAAATGGATCGGCATATGCGATTCATAGGGACCACGAGGTTGGCTCTATCGAAGTTGGTAAACGGGCAGACATGGTAGTGCTTAGCCATAACCCCACAGCCGTTAGCCCAGATTCGATAATGAATATAACTGTTCAACAAACATACGTCGATGGCGACCTGAAATATGAACGATACGCGTGATTTAACCACATATAGTGCGTCCAAACTTGCTGAATTAATAAGAAGTAATGTTGCTTCATCTGAAGAAGTAGTCAAAGCTCATATATCTAGGATTAAAAAAGTTAATCCTAAATTAAATGCTGTTGTAGTGCTGACTGAGAAATCAGCATTAAAATCTGCGCGTGAAGCGGATTCATTAACACACAAATCTAAATCATTACCTCCATTACACGGCGTGCCAATTACCATCAAAGATGCATTTGAGGTTGCTGGCGTGGTATCCACAGGAGGCACTCTGGGAAGAAAAGATTATGTCCCCGAGACAGATGCCATAGCAGTAAAAAGATTGAAACAAGCCGGTGCAATTATATTAGGCAAAACAAACTTGCCCGAAATTAGCATGGGGTTCGAGAGTTCTAATCTTGTATACGGAAAAGCCAACAATCCTTTTGATGTTGAAAGGACCCCTGGGGGCAGTAGCGGAGGTGAAGCATCCATAATTGCAGCTGGAGGATCACCATTTGGTATTGGCAGTGATGCTGGAGGAAGCATCAGGTGGCCTGCCCACTGTTGCGGTATAGTTGGCATGAAGCCAACTACCGGCAGAACAGCCCGAACGGGACACTGGCCAGCATTTTCTGGAATATTTAGTCTGGTAACACAAATAGGCCCAATGGCTCGTTCGGTTGAGGACATAGCATTAACTTTGCCAATGCTAAGCGGACCCGACGGCATAGACCCGACAGTAATGCCAATTCCTTTAAAGGATCCATCTGAAGTTAAATTGCCAGAACTCAATATAACTTTCCATACGGACAATGGGCTTGCCACACCTATTGATGAGATTCAAAATGCAGTTAAAAACGCAGCTAAAATACTAGAAACAAAAGTGAAGTCTATAGAACAAAGAACCCCAGAAGCGCTTAAAATGTCCGCTTCACTACATTCTCAGATAATGGGAGCAGATGCAGGGGAGACAGCGAGGGCTATCTTAAAAAATGCTGGCTCAAATGCGATGGATCCAAACCTTTTGTCCAGAATCAATATGATGTCTAAGAACCCAGCATACTTACCCGATTTCTTGGACATGTTGGTTGAACTTGAAGAATATCGAAGTAAGTTGCTTCAATTCATGATAAGTACCAATACAGACGTCATGATTGGACCTGCGGCGCCTGTGCCAGCTGCTTTACACGGACATGGTTATGACGGGTTTCCAGAAAACGGTAGCTACAGCCATGCTTACAACCTAGCGGGATGGCCAGCTTTGGTAATGAGAGGCGGTACGTCAAAAGAAGGTTTACCAGTTGGGATCCAAATAATATCTAAACCTTGGTGTGAAGAAAAAGTGATTGCCATCGCTCTTGAGTTAGAAAAAAACTTGGAAACTTTCCCTGGACCTCAAATTTAATTATTGTTAAATCGAGTCAATGACTAATTAAGCCGCCATCAACATTTATGGCCTGACCGGTAATATTCGATGCCCCAGGCCCAGCCAAAAAAGTAACCATGGACGCTATGTCTTCTGGGGTTGAATCTCTACCAGTAGGGCTAAGTCTTGAAGGCGATTTACGCACTTCTGACGATTTAACTCCCTTTGATTCAGCAATAGAGTCAACAATTCTGTCTAATAACCCAGTTTGAGTTGTGCCGGGGCAAACCGCATTTACACGGATTCCATAGCTGCCTAACTGCTGCGCTGCAAGAGTCGTCATAGCAATAATTGCACCTTTGCTTGCAGCATATGCTGCGTTAGAACTACCATGCCATCCTTTACCAGCTATAGAGGCAATATTAATTATGTTGCCTCTTACTTTAGCCTCTATCATCTTCTTAGCTGCAAATTGCATTGCGAAAAATGTTCCTCTGGCATTGACTGCATGCATTAAATCCCAATCTTCTACAGTCACACCCATAATATCGACAAATCGTGTTACTCCAGCATTATTGACTAAGATATCCAATTTACTGAAATTTTGTAAGCAAGTATCGATCATTTTTTGCACGTCATCCAGGTTAGCTACATCGACCTGCATGCATTCATTATTAGTTTCTATTAATGAGCTAGTGTTTTGTGCCGATTTATAATCTAAATCCGTTACAAATACAGTTGCACCATTTGATGCTAGATCAAGTGCTATTGCCCTACCAATCCCTTGCCCAGCACCAGTTACAATTGCTACCTTACCTTTTAGTTGCATGCCTATTAATTCCTACCTGAAATTTATATAAGTTAATAATAATTATTGGCAGGAGCGGCAGGATTCGAACCCGCGACCGATGGTTTTGGAGACCATTGCTCTACCGGACTGAGCTACGCTCCTACATTTTAAAGCCGTTTACTTTGAGACAATTAACCTTACTCAGTTTATCAAGTTTTTTAAGTTAAGAACTTAAGAATTTAGTCAACTAAATTAGAAAAGGTCACAAGATGGCCTATAAGCCGAGTTCTGTACAAGCCATACATGAGAGTTTACGTCCTTAGACTTCTTCCTCCATAAATGGCAAGCGATGATTATCTATCTAGCCTAGTTGTTGCCAACTAGATCGTGCGGCCGACCCGAGTAGAGTTCAAGCTCTCTTTTTACCCAAATAAATTCAGGTCCTCTGCTTGGCCTTGCTTCGAATGGGGTTTGCCCTGCCCTTGATGTTACCACCAAGGCGGTGAGCTCTTACCTCACCATTTCACCCTTATCTCTATATAGTTAATTCAATAAGAGACGGTATGTTTCTGTGGCACTTTCCGTCGAGTCACCTCGCCCCGTCGTTAACGGGCATCCAGCTCGAATGAAGCTCGGACTTTCCTCTCTCCTAAAATAGAAGAGCAATCACCTGGCCATCTTGCTTCCCTCGAAAATTTTATCAGACCTATCAAGTATTCATTAGTGACGTGCAATTTAGAAAGAAACTTCAACTCTTTCTTTATGCACTGTGATGTCCTTGATATTTTCTTCTAATAGAACTCTTTTATCTTCATATTTCAAAGACTCAATCTGATCCATTTTTTGGTATGTTTTAGGGGATTTATCAGCTCGTGATCTATTAGATAATTTTCTAGCCACATCGAGGTTTTTTACATATTCTGACATCAAGTCTAATGGTATTTCAGCGTTTGCTACTCTCCTCAATGCAGACATCAGTCTTCTTTCTGCTGTCTTAACACGTTCTTTCTTCATTTCTTTAACACGGTGATTCTTCGTCTTTAAATCTGCATCTTTAGAGTCAGAACCTTCACGTGCGGCTGTTACATATTCAAATAACCTACCTATAACCGTTGATTCCAACATTGAAGCACGCCATGTCACATAACTACATGTACCTTGATTCTGCCGCGATTGACACTGATAGTAACGATATGTACCAAAAGATCTACGGTTATCCTTTCGCATCCATTTCTGTTTACGAGTAACACCCATCATTTTATTTCCACAATTAGCGCAAAAAACTAGACCTGACAAAAGAAATGGCTGTGAATTAGATACTCGCCCAATGGGTCTTCGTGACTTTGTTATATCTTGTGCGGATTTGAATATTTCTGGGGCAATTATCGCTTCATGTACTTTAGATTTCCTCAATCCAAATCTAGTATATGTTCCGGTATATGCTATGTTACGTAATACATCTCGTACGGTAACGACATTCCACGGTTTACTTTTACGTGTGGTTATTCCGCGATCATTTAAGTGCTGGGCGATTAGACGAAATCCTATTTGGTCTTTCGTATATAACCGGTACATCAATTCCACTACAGTAGCTTGCTCGGTTACTACTGTTAAATCCCCATCTTCATTGATCCTATATCCATATGGAGGGCGTCCCAAAGGTTTACCTTGAGCAGCTTTGATTCTCATAGATTCTTTAACACGATCGCTCCGCGTTTTAGATACTCCTTTAACACCGAGAGTGTGAAATCCATTTTGGACTGGATCTGGAGCATTGTCGCTCATGCAAACAGATGTTGAACCTGTCGAAGCAATCTCTAATAAGGATCGAGTTAGTTTTTCTAGATCAGATCCCAGATGCGGGGCATCGGGTATTACAACTAAGTATTCTGAATTAGAGTCTCTTAAGAATGTTAACAATTGTTTATATTCGGATTTAGAGCCAAATTCGTCGACATAAACCCCAACATTCTGATGAAAGTTAATTTCACAATATTCAGAAAAGTCTAACTCAAAAGAATTATCTACACTGGACCATTCTGTAGTTTTTTGCTTCCTAAAGTAGCCTACTGCTCTCAATGACTTCCTTTCCTGAATTTAAAATCAACTTACATATATGATTCTTCTGCAACTATTGCACTGAACCAACCGAACACCAGCTTTCGCGTCTTGTAGTTCTTTCACTGGAAGCTCTACTCGACAAACACCACATAAGCGTCCTTCTAATTTAGATACTGCTTGACCAGCTTTATTCTTTTTTAGCTTTTCATAAAGAGCCAATATGTCAGGCGGAACATTGAAAACTAAAGTTTCTCGCTCTGACTGTTTTTTATCTAAAGTTGCAGTTAAATCTTTCTGTTTTGCTGATAAATGAATTAAATCTGAAGATTTCTTTTCCATGAGTTTATCGACAGCAAAGCGATGTTTGTCTCTTGAGTCAACAAGTTTTTCAATCTCTATCATCAATTCAAGTAAGTCATCTTCCCTAGAAGACAACTCACCCGTAGCGTAAACTTTTTGTTCCTCTAAAGCCTGTAATTCTTTTTCATTAGTAATTACACCATCATACAAAAGCCCCTGTAACTCTGTAATTTTATTTTCCAGGTCAGTAATTATGCGCTCTTTTGATTTTTTATCAGATTCCTTTATGTCTAAAGCTTCGTTTATTTTTTCTAATCGACTATTAATCGTAAGTAAATCACCGTCAGATGATAGTTTAACCGTAATATCGGCAATCTCCGATTGGATATCGCTAATATGTAAATCGGCCATTTGTAGGTCAAATATTGATTGCATATCATTCATATTAAATATTCTAATAGATAGTGGAAATATCGCACATTGTATCGGTTGCGTCTATAAACATGCCTAGTCGAGTATATCAAGGCTGTAGTAGCCTAGTAATCTATAGGATTGATTTTAAGTGGAACAATCAACACATAACAAGAAGACTAAAACAAAAATAGTCTGCACTCTAGGTCCGTCAACAAATTCCCTATCACAAGTAAAAGCCCTGATTGAAAATGGAATGAGCGTTGCCAGACTAAACTTATCCCATGGAACCATTGATGATCACAAAAAGTCTGCAAGCCTGGTACGGGCCGCTTCGAAAGATCTGAATCAACCAGTTGGAGTAATGGTTGACATCCCCGGGAAAAAATATCGAACTGGTAATACTATTCCTGAAGTTATCAATATTGGTCTAAACTCCAAAATACGACTTACAAGTGCGGATATCACAGGTTCTCCAGAAATATTATCTGTAAAACCTGCAGGCATACATTTGGACGCTAAACCCGGGAACATCATCGCCATTGCTGACGGATTAGTGAAAGTAAAAGTTCTGGAAGTGTCTGGAGAAGAAGTGGTTTGCGAAGCAATCACACCAGGTGATATTTCAAAGGGAAGAGGTGTAAATGTCGCAGGAGTGCTTCCTACAGGTGATTTTCTTAACGAGACTACGGACATAGCAATTCGTTTTGCCGTTGAACATAATGCAGATTTTATCGCGATATCCAGTGTCGGTTCTGCATCTCATGTTGAATCAATCAAAGAACAACTTTCCAAACATGATATTAACCCCGCAATCATATCAAAGATTGAAACAGCTGAAGGCATTCGGCAATTCAAATCAATCCTAGGGGTATCAGATGGAATTATGGTTGCACGTGGAGACATGGGAGTAGAGATAGATCTATCTGAAGTACCCACAACACAGAAACGGCTAATAAGAGCTTCAAATATCGCGGGTAAACCAGTTATAACAGCCACCCAAATGTTGGAATCAATGATTAGCTCGCCGTCCCCTACCCGAGCAGAAGTGACTGATGTTGCAAATGCCGTTTTCGATGGTTCAGATGCCATAATGCTGTCAGGAGAAACATCTATTGGAAAGTATCCTGTTGAATCAGTTGCTATGATGTCTAAAGTTGCATTAGAAGCTGAAAAAGCACTGCCTTATGAAGCAATATTAGTCGAGAAACGCGAGCACATGGAGCACCAAACTGATGATGCGATAGCATACAATTCCTGTCAAACGGCATACCAACTCAATGCTGACCTGATTGTAGCGTTTACAGAATCCGGAAGTACAGCTGCCCGAGTGTCTAAATATCGACCTCGCTCAGAGATTCTTGCGTTAACGCCTTTCCTAGAAACACAGCTCCGTCTTACACTCACATGGGGTGTCACACCGGTAACCACATTACCAGTTAAAGATGTCAATGACTTCTTCCGAATAGTAAAAGAAGAGTCAAATAAATCACCAGCAATAAACAGCGACGGGCTAGTCGTACTAGTTGCAGGACTCCCAATCGGCGTTCCCGGAGGCACTAATATGCTACGAGTTATGTCGGTTTAAGGCGTGCTACCTCTTCTTTGGATACAATTAATTGCTGCGGCAATATTAATTCTTCTATCTTCTAAATACCTTGTAAGTTCTTCCGATAAAATCGCCACAAAAATTGGACTTGGACACACATTTGTGGGGATAGTATTGTTGGCTACCGCCACTTCTTTGCCTGAACTTGCAACTGGCATTAGCTCAATTACACTGGCTCAAGCCCCAGATTTAGCAGCTGGAGCAGCCTTTGGAAGTAATATAGTAAATCTCTTGATTATAGCTATAGCCGATGTAATGTGGCCGAGAGGTCCAATGCTAGCTTCTGTTTCCAGGGCGCCTATAATAGTTGCAATACTAGGGATCGTAATAATTTTCATCGCATCTATTTCAACTGCGATTCATAATTGGACAGACATACTAGATCATTGGTACATAAGCCCTTTATCGATTGTATTGGTTTTATTCTTCGTCATAGCTGCATACATTGTTTATCGTATAGATAATAAAGAAACCAATTCAATAGAAACTCAAGACGAAGCAAAGAATGGGAAAAGTAAGCTAGATAATGAAACCAAGCGCGCCTTCGCTTTTTATCTAATATCCGCTCTTTGCATTATTGGAACCTCAATATGGTTGTCTGAAGTCGGAGATAGACTAGCAGAGGCTCTACAGTGGGAAGAGAGTTTCGTGGGAACTCAGTTTTTAGCTATAAGCACTTCATTACCAGAATTGGCTACAACGATTGCTGCCTTGCGATTAGGTAATCCAGAAATGGCTGTTGCAAATCTGCTTGGATCTAATTTGTTCAATATGGGCTTTATATTATTTGCAGACGAGCTGGCGGTAACGAGTGGCTCATTGTGGTCGAGCATTTCATTATCACATGTGGTCACAGGTTTAACTGGTATTTTGATGACCTTAGTTGTTGTGGGTACTTTATTAATCCGGCAGCATCATCCAAAAAGTTTTTCATTCAAATGGATTAATTTAGAATCTTCTATACTCATCATCATTTACATAGTCGCCAGTATTGCACTATTTTATTTGTAGTAGATTGAAATTAGTAACGACAATCAATAAAAACGTACTCAAGTAAATCAAGCAAACAGTCTCGTTCTGTTGTATTGGGCAAAAACTCTAATGCTTTAGAGGCCTTATCTTTGTATTTATAAGCTATCTCTAAACATTCCTCTACAACAGAATCCGTGCTGATTCTGTTGAGTATTTCGTTTGCTTGTAACAAATCTTCTGGCTTTTCAAAATACCTTCGAACAGAATCATCTTGGGGGTTATTTTTCTGATAAACCAAAACTGGCAATGTAGTAATACCTTGCCCGATATCGTTTCCTACAGGCTTACCAGTTTTCTCCTTGCTGCTTGCTATATCTAAAATGTCATCTATTAATTGAAAACCTATGCCTAAGTTCACCCCATATGTTCGCATCGCACTCACAATATCCTCATCAGCTCCACTAAGTATTGCTCCAGACTCAGCAGCGGTGGCAAATAACGACGCAGTCTTGTTATAGATTCGTTCATAATAGTCATCCATATTCTGATCAGAGCTAAATGCATGTATCAATTCGTTCATTTGCCCTTTAGATAACTCCATAATTGTTTCTGCAAATCTGCGTATTACTCTGATATTGCCTGTATCACATACAAATGTTGCTGATGCTGCAAACATGTAGTCTCCTAAAACTACAGCTTCATCCACTCCCCACAAACTTGAAACTGTACCCTTGCCCCTTCGCATATCGGAGTTATCGACGGTATCATCATGAATCAATGTTGCGATATGCAACAATTCAACCGCGGCTGCCATGGTTTCAACGGCGACACCATCGTTTGGGTGAAATTTAGAAGATAACACTGTTACTGCCGGCCTAACCTTTTTGCCATTAGATGTAATTACATGCTTAACTAAAGGAGTAACATCAGAATATTTATCATCTTTTAATGACGAAATTTTATCTTTAACTCGATCTAACGAATCCACTATCGGTGAGTATATGTCAGACAGATTTGGATTTGATTTATTTACAGTCACTTGATTCCAGCCTTTTTATGCTCTTAACTTCGCATCTTCTGTTTCAATAACTGCATCATCAAGCTTCTTAAATAAAAGTTCTGGCTTTTCTATGGAACTGCCAGGTATCACATCATTTTGATTCCATGTCCAATTAGAGGTCTTGTCGTCTGAAAAACCAAGCATTCTTCTCAATTTTATTGATGAAAAGGGAAGGTATGGCTCCATCACAACTCTTAGGCAATTGATTACGGAAAGCGCTGTCCACAAAGTAGCAGCTGTTTTACCTTTGTCAGTCTTATTTGATTGCCAGGGTTTGCGTTCTTCTAAAAACTTATTTGCATCCGATGCCAATGTCATGGCAAGTGATAATCCTTTTCTGAATTGAGCTTTTTCAATTGACTGGCCAACCATCAAAATAGTTTTATCGCATTTTGAAAGAAGTTCTTCACATTCCGTATCGATTGATTCATTACTCGGCACCTCTCCATCAAAATAGTTGAATGTCATACTCAAAACTCGGTGAATAAGATTGCCATATGTTGCTACTAACTCATCGTTATTTGAACGAACATACTCTTTCCACGAAAAATCTGAATCCGACAATTCTGGTAAATTAGATGCAATTACATACCTTAAAGGATCCGGTTCGTATCGATCCAGGTAGTCAGGCAACCATACAGCCCAATTTCTACTGGTAGACAATTTAAACCCTTCCATATTCAAATATTCGTTCGCTGGAACATTAGTCGGTAAATTAAGATTTTTATTCCCCATCAGCATAGCTGGCCATAAAATCGAATGGAAGATAATGTTGTCTTTACCCATAAAATAGTAGGACTCAGATTCACCGGTCCAGAAATGCTTCCAAGCCTCAGGATCACCATTCAGCATTGCCCATTCCTTAGATGCAGACAGGTAGCCTATAACTGCTTCAAACCAAACATAAAGTCGTTTACTTTCATATCCTGGTAAAGGTACTTCCACGCCCCATTCAATATCTCTAGTAATTGGCCGGTCTACTAAACCTCCCTCCAAAAACCCTTTTGTGAAGTTGAGCACATTAGGCTTCCAATCCGGTTTTTTAAAAACCCATTGTTTTAGTAAATCTTCAAATTCTGTTAGCTTGAAAAAAAAATGTATCGTTTCTCTTATTTCCGGGGAACCACCACATAGACCACAAGTTAAATTAATTAAATCTTGAGGGTCCAGTGTTCTTCCACAGCTATCACATTGATCTCCCCTTGCTTTTTCATAGGAACATAATGGACATTGGCCTTCAACATATCTATCTGCTAAAAACCTATTATCGTCAAGACAAAATGGTTGATGCATCGGCTTTTCGTAAATATAGCCATTATTCTTCAATGTTAAGAAGAGGTCCTGTGAAACTGATGCATGGGTCTCTGTGCTGGTTGAGGTGAAAAGATCGAACGATATACCCAACCTATCCCAATTATCCTTGAATTCAGTTAAGTAAAAGTCAGCTACTTCTCCAGGCGAGATTCCTCGCTTTTCAGCTTCCAAAGTGACTGGAGTCCCGTGGGCATCACTTCCTGAAACCATCAAAACATCATTGCCTTTTAATCTATGATATCGGGCAAATATGTCAGCCGGTAAATATGTGCCAGCAACATGGCCCACATGAATTGATCCATTTGCATATGGCCATGCAACAGCAACTAAAATTTTTTGAGCAGCAGTCACGAAATTGTTAACCTTGAAAAAAGTTTCTAGCGGTATACATCACATGGTATCATTCTGCCACATCTGATACACCTTTCGTTTTGGTAATCCTGTTTGACTTACCACAAATTCAACTGAATCTCTCCCCGAAACACCCATTGCTGCTAATTGCAATATCATCTTTCTAGCATTTTCTTCACTTAACTCAATCGGGCTGTTTTCAACACCACCATCTAAGATTACAGTGAACTCTCCTCTTGGTTCTTCAAAATGCTCCAGTGCTGTGGTTACAGTACCTACAAAAATTTCTTCATAAACTTTAGTCATCTCTCTACAAACCGTTAATTTTCTATCCCCCAAAGATTTTTTTAGATCACTCAAACTCGCACGCAGACGACGAGGACTTTCAAGAAATACCAGTGCAATATTGCTTGGAAGAAGTTTTTCAAATAATTTAATTCGCTCAGAAGATTTGCGAGGCAAAAATCCTACAAACAGGAACTTGTCTGTATCTAAACCAGATACCGAAACCCCGGCTACGATGGAAGATGGCCCAGGTATAGGAATCACATTAAAACCCTCTTCTTGTGACATCTTAACTAACTCACGACCAGGGTCACTGAGACCAGGGGTCCCCGAATCACACACTAAAGCCAAGTCGTTATCTCTTAGTATATTCATTAACTTCTTAGATTTAGCAAGCTTACTGTGCTCGTGATAACTAATTAATTTTGTATCAATCTTATAGTGAGCCAATAAACGATGAGTTATACGTGTGTCTTCCGCTGCTATTAACTCAACACTCTTTAAAACATTTAATGCTCTAATCGAAATGTCTTCCAAATTCCCAATAGGTGTTGCGATTACATATAAACTGCCCATTAATCCTATCCTGTACGTTTCAAAGCGCGGCCAGGTAATACTCCAGTATGGTTTCCTTTTTCAATAACTACTTGTCCATTAACAATCACATACTCAACGCCAGTAGAAAGTTGGCGTGGATTTTGCCTCGTAGCGTTAGCTTTTATTTCATCTGGATCAAATATAACGAGATCAGCCTTAAAGTTATCTTTAATTAAGCCTCTATCCTTAATGCCAATCCTCTGTGCAGGATATGAAGTCATCTTTCTTATAGCTTCTGGCAAAGATAACTTTTTTTCCTCTCGGACTATTTCAGATAAGATCACGGGAAAACAACCATAACCCATAGGTGGAGGAAAATCTCCTATCAATAATGCATCGCTCCCAACCATATACAGTGGGTGTGCGATTAAGTCGGGGATAGTTCTGGCATCTACTGCATCAGCAAAATAAGACACTCTAAGTTCCTCATCTAATAAAAGATCACATAAAGCGTCCACGGGGTGCTGTTTACGCATTTCCGAAATTAGAGCAATGGATTTACCTTCATATCGTTTATTATGGGGTTTTTTAAAATACGTGAGCCACATTTCATCCCAACCTAAACTACGAGGAACAACTTCAGTTTTTAGCCTCTCTCGGGCATCCTGAGAGGACAAAACTTTAATTAATTGTTCGGGTCCTCCCTCATGAGCCCAATCAGGGAAAATGATTAATATCCTAGTACCACCATATTTATATGGAAAACAATCAAAAGTTATATCCATTCCTGTATCTCTCGCGTTTTCTACTAAATCAAAAATTCTTGAAATCCCCCCTGGGTTGGTAGTCCTTCTGAACATATGTGTTAAATGTATTGGTATACCGCTTCTTTTACCTATATCAATAGCTTCGCGAAAAGGATCTAAGTAACGATCTCCTAATCTATAACGCACGTGTGTATGATAGAAGCCTCCTAATTTTTCTGACTCTTTTGCAATTGCAACCAGTTCGTCTGTATCAGCGTAATTGCCAGGAGGATAATCAAGTCCTGTTGACATGCCAAAAGCTCCTTCCTGCATAGCCTCTCTGAGTAAACCTTTTTGCGTATCTAATTCTTTAGAATTAGCTTTATTAGCACTCCAGCCCATGGCTCCAACCCTCAGCGGGGAATTTCCGACTACGTATGCGATATTGACTGCAACTTTCTTGTCAAACAAATCTAAATAATCTGTAACAGTACTCCAGTTATAGTCGATATCAGGGTCACCATCTAACCCTGAATTGATCTGAATCATTCGCTTCAAATCCAGATTGTTGTAAAACGGAGCATACGAGTTGCCATCAATACCAATCAATTCAGTAGTAACGCCTTGATGAACCTTGGGCATATGTTCCGGTTCAGACAAGATAACTAAACCTGAATGTGCATGTACATCAATAAATCCAGGACTAACAACTTTGCCTGACGCATCTATAGTCTGCGTAGCTTTTATGTCTGATACATCACCGCGAAGCAGCTGAATAGTGTTATTTTTGACACCAACCGATAAATACTGTCCGGGATTTGCAGCACCGTCTAAAACTAGTCCACCTTTTATCAAAATATCAAACATAACTAATCCTCAACTTTTCATCCAATGTGGTCATAATCATCTAACAATATTGGATTAACGACAAATAAACTTCTGATATGGTTCGTAAAACATGAATATTGATGTATTATTTCCAATTTTTGCAACATCCTTGATTGTAGGTCTCTCAGGAGCTGTCTCCCCTGGACCATTACTTGCTTACGATATCAAAGAATCTCTAAGAATAGGACCCTGGGCTGGTCCAGCAATTTCTCTGGGCCACTCAATTCTTGAACTAGGGGTAGTGGCTTTATTATATTTTGGCGCGGCAACAATTTTAGATTCCGATGTCGCACAGATTTTCATCTCAATTATAGGAGGGGCTGTACTCATATTTATGGCTGCCACCTTTATAAGAAATTCCGCAAAAAACAGTGAGATAAATACCACCCCAAATAAGTCGTATTTTGACAAAATGGGGCCAGTAATTGGAGGGGTAATAGTTACTGTATCTAACCCATATTGGAGTGTTTGGTGGGTTACAGTAGGGCTGGCATACTTGATATGGTCACAGGAATACGGATTGGTAGGCGTTGCTTGCTTTTACTTCGGTCATATTTTGGCTGATTTTGCATGGTTTAGTCTCGTATCAATAATCATAGCTAGCGGCAGGAAACTTATTGTTGGAAAGATTTACAAAATAATACTGGCGTTGTGCGGTGTTGGTATGGGGGGGATGGGAATATATTTCTTTATACGCGGAATCAACTTGATTTGAGATTTTCAATCAATGCCAATGTAAAGGGGTGTACCTCTAATTCTCTCTCTAGATGAGCATCGCACCTCATTTGTAAAAGTTTCAGTAAAGCTTGGTCTGGATGACTCTCAGCCATATTCCTAATCGGTTCCAGGCTCGGATCTGCGTTTACTTTTCCCGGTTCAAGTTTATCTGCCAAATACAAAATTTTACCCACATCATCTATTTCAGGCCATCCGAATGTATGCCAGCGGACCGCTTGTAGAACGCGGCTGTCTGTTAAACCCGCTTCATTCTCCAGCCAGGCAGCAGCAATGGGCCCATGAAGCAACATAGGGGTTGCTGTTTCGATATCTCCAATTGGAATACCATACTTCTCTGCAGCAGAAATTTGGGCAAAATCCGGCTCAGATCGAAAAAGATCATGTGTGCTCGCTGCTAATTCACATGCTTCTACGTCCACCCCATGCATTGCTGCTAGTTCACCAGCTAGCACAGTAGCCCGGTTAATGTGCACCTGTAGTGGCCTTAACAAGTTGTTGAATCTTTTAGCAATCACTGCTTCTGTTGAAGGCAATTACATACTCCTTAATTTTTCTCCACCGTATACGTGTAGATGCAAGTGGTCAACCATTTGACCTGCATCTTCTTTTTGGTTTATTGATAACCTATACCCAGTATCAGCTATACCTTCTGACACCGCCAAACTTCTGGCAGCATTAACCATTTGGCCAATTATGGACAAACTAGATTCATCCCATTGTTCTAAAAATGTTAAATGCATATTTGGTATTACCAAAAAGTGCACCTTTGCTACGGGGTTTATATCTCTAATCGCGAAGCAAGTTTCATCTTTAAATAAAAACTTATCTGTTGATTGTTCAGAAAGGATTTGACAAAAAATACAGCTGTTACTAGTGGTATTCAAAAAAATATTTCCGTATTTATGGCATTTGCAGTAGTTCGACGCGAGTATCTTGAGGGCATTTTATAAAAGCAATATGAAGCCCACCACCACAATCAATTGGTCCTTCTAACAATTCTGCCCCCAAGTCAGTCAAGTCTGAAATGGCTGATGGTAAATTTTCAACATTAACTCCAAAATGCTCTATACCAAAATGAGCCCCAGCATCCCCGTTCCCCAAAGTTTCTCCAGTTCTTTCATTAGAAATATTTACTCGTACACCGTCAATGGTATCGCAGGCGATAAACCGGTCTCCAAAGTTCCTCGTAGCGTCACTAACAATTGTAAAACCGAATGCTTTTACGTACCAATCAGCAGCCGCTTTAGGGTCCTCGGCTTTAAGGTGCACATGGTTAAATTCGTAAGTCAATATAATCCTCCATTTTTTTATTACTGATTTAATTTGTAATTGTGGAAGTCAAAAGGCTATGAAATGGCTACGCAACTGTCAAGATTCAGTACATGAAGTTATATATTATTTGGAAGCATTGAGGGCATTATTAATAAAGTTACGAACTTTTAACTCATCTTTTTGACCATCAGTTTCCACTCCACTCGACACATCTACTGCCCATGGTTGCACTGTATTTATAGCACTATTAATATTGTCGGAAGTGAGGCCACCCGCTAAGATTATTCGTTGATTTCCGCTTACCAGTTTTGCCATAGACCAATCAAAAGTCTTCCCGGTTCCTCCAAGTGCTCCACGCTCGTATGAATCAAGCAGAGGCATGTGTCCAGCCTCTCTTATTTCATCTACTTTTTGCTTAATGCGCCTTAGAATATCTTCTCTTTGATTTTCAACTTCCATCTTAACTTGCTTGATTATTGGTGAATTGATAGTGGACCAATATTTAGAATCTTCATCCCCACAGAGTTGTACTCTATCCAAGCCACACTGACTTACAACTTGATTTACATATGAAGACCCTTGGTTTGCAAAAAGGCCCACTAATTCAGGCAATTTCCCAGTGTAGTTTTCTTTAAGCTGCCTGATAATCTCATAAGCATCAATAGATGAAATCTGCCGCCGAACCCCTTCAACAAAAACAAACCCCAAGAAATCTGCCCCCGACTCAGTAGCAATTAACGCGTGCTCTAACTTTTTCAACCCGCATATCTTGACTTTTGTCAAACTAATTTCCTCAACATTAATCCGGGATCATCAGCTGTCACTAACGTTTCTCCAATTAAAACACAGTTAGCTCCCGCGGCTGTAATCCTAGACAAGTCTTCCGGCCCAGTAATACCGCTTTCACTAACAATGATTTTCCCGTTTGGAATTAAAGGGGCTAATCGTTCTGTCACTGCAATATCTGTTATAAATGTATGTAAATTTCTATTATTTATGCCAATAATTTCCGCATCACATGCAAGCACTTTTTCCAATTCTTCTTCATCGTGAACTTCAAAAATTGCCTGCATCCAAAACCCATTTGCCACTTCTTTTAGGTTTTGCATTTCTTTAAGCGTTAACATGGATGCAATTAGTAAAATAGCATCTGCACCGTTTGCTCTAGCTTCGACAATTTGATAAGGATCAAAAATAAATTCTTTCCTTAAAACAGGTATTCTTTCTTGATGAGCAATTCCAGCAACTATTCTTAAATCATCGATACTACCACCAAAATGATCAGAATTAGTTAAGACGGAAATAGCAGCAGCACCGTTGTCACAGTAAATACTCGCAAGTTTAGATACATCTATATTCGATGCCAGATCTCCTTTTGCAGGCGACCGTTTCTTTATTTCTGCAATGACACGTATAGATGAACCTAATAATGCGCCTGAAAAGTTCAATGGACTGGACTGTTGAGATGCTTTGTCTGTTATGTCAGCCAAGGAAGAATTTACTTTTTGACGTTCTAACTCTTTTCTCTTAGCTTCAACTATCTCTTGCAATATATCTGGTATCTTCATAGCCATCTCTATTCCTAAATAAGAGTATTACTTAATTTAATGTAAGACTTAAGTACTTTAAGAGCCGAACCACTGTCTATTGACTTAGTTGCAATCGTCACTCCATCAATAAATGTTTCAGCTTTTTCTGCTGCGACTAATGCGGCTCCTGCATTAGCAAGCACCAGGAATCTAGCAGGAGTTTCTTGTCCAGATAAAACTTTTTCCAAGATTTTTGCACTTTCGTTTGGATTATTTATCTTTATTTCAGCATTATCTACTAACGGCAATCCTAGGTCAGATGGCTTGATAGACCGTTCGGTTATTATTCCGTTCTTTAATTCCCATATATGCGTCCCACCAGATAAAGAAATCTCATCCAATCCATCTTCGCCATATGCAACTATTGAATGTTTAGACTTAAGTATTTTCAATACCTCTATAATTTTTTTAGCAATTGTTTTATGCGAAGCTCCTATTAGCTGGAATTTAGCTTGAGCAGGATTAGTTAGTGGGCCAAGGATATTGAAAACTGTGCGAATACCTATTTCTTTTCTTGGGCCAGCAGCAAACTTCATCGACGGATGAAATCTCTGGGCAAACATGAACCCAAATCCAGTTTCATTTAAGCACGTTTCAACTGACTTAGGTCCTAAATCTATGTTTGCCCCGAGTGCTTCTAACACATCTGCGCTACCGCTTGATCCAGACATTGCACGGTTGCCATGTTTCGCCACCTTAACGCCTGCGCCTGCAACAACAAAAGCTGAAGCAGTAGAAATATTAAAGGAATTAGATGCATCACCCCCTGTCCCACATGTATCCACAAGTGGATAATCGCTTTTCACTTGCAAAGATTTGGAACGCATTACTCCTGCCATTCCGGCAATTTCATTCGGAGTTTCTCCCTTGACACTCAATGCAGTTACAAACGCTCCAATTTGTGCCTCGGTGGCATCTCCACTCATTATGTCTTCCATAGCCGAAGTGGCTAAATCAAAGTTAAGATCTTCTCCAAAGGATAATTTTTTTATACATTCTTTAATCATTTAAATCATCCTTTAGACTCAATAGACAAAAAATTCTGCAACAATTGCTTGCCATATTCGGTCTTAATCGATTCTGGATGAAATTGCACTCCCTCGATTGGTAATGATTTATGCCTGACACCCATCACAATACCATTTTCAGTCCAAGCTGAAATTTCTAATTCATTAGGGAATTCATCTTTCGATATTGATAAGGAGTGATATCTAATCGCAGCAAATGGGCTTGGAATATCAGTAAAAACGCCCTTGCCGTCATGATAAATATCAGAAGTTTTTCCGTGCATTATTTCTCCAGCGGGGCCTACTATAGCTCCAAATGCCTGTCCGACACACTGATGGCCAAGACACACCCCTAAAATAGGCACTGTGGATCTGAAATGATCTATGACTGATGTTGATATACCAGCCTTATCGGGATTGCAAGGGCCTGGAGATATTATAATTTTCTCTGGTTTCATTTGAGCGATATCTTCAACTGTGACCTTGTCATTTCTTACTACTTCAACTTCAGCACCCAACTCACATATAAATTGGTATATGTTGTAAGTAAAAGAGTCATAATTATCAATTAAAATATTCATGACTTGTGTGACTCAGCTATACTAATGGCTTTCATTACGGCACTAGCTTTATTGATAGTTTCCTCATATTCATTATCAACATTACTATCAGCTACTATACCTCCGCCTGCTTGCACATGAGCGACACCGTCTTTAATCACCAATGTTCGTAAAGCGATGCAGGTGTCCATATTCCCGGAGAACGAAAAATAACCCACTGCTCCGGCATAAGCACCTCTCTTAACCGGCTCAAGTTCTGATAAAATCTCCATCGCTCGAATTTTCGGCGCACCAGACACTGTGCCTGCTGGAAAGCAAGATCGGAAGGCATCGTAACAGGTCAAACCTGGTTTTAAATCACCGGTGACATGTGAAACAATATGCATGACGTGAGAATATAATTCCACTTCCATCAGTTGTGTCACCTCAACACTGCCAGGGCTACTAACACGTCCAACATCATTTCTACCTAAATCAACTAACATTATGTGTTCGGCTAACTCTTTCTCGTCCGTTAATAATTCTTCCGCAATTCTCGCGTCTTCTTGATCATCCAACCCACGTCGCCTCGTGCCTGCGATTGGGTGATAATCAAGTTTGTTGTCGACACATCTAACCAACATCTCAGGTGATGCTCCCACTATATGAAAGTCTTCTAAATCAAGATAAAACATGTACGGCGATGGGTTTACCTCTCTTAAGGAACGGTAAATATCCAACGGATCAGCGGTGGTGGATAAGCTGAATCGCTGTGAGAAAACAACCTGGATGCAGTCTCCTTCATATATGTACTCTATGATCTTACTCAAAGCATCTTTGTAATAGTCTTTGTCGATATTGACCGTGGCATCAACTCCATCAAAGTTAACCATCGTTAATGATTTATCTTCATTACCCAACTCTTTACCTTCAACACTTTTATTTCCTTGTCTTTCGAATTCAATCGGGCCAGTTGAAAGTAATTCAATAACACTTTCTATACTTTCAACGGCTTCAGCATAGGATGTTTCTATTTTTTCATCGAGGTTTACGTGGCTAACAATGCTTATTCGGTTATCAATATGATCAAACATGATATACGTATTGAAAAACATAAAAACGGATTCTGGAAGATTTAGCGTATCCTGATTCGCTGTTGGTAGATCTTCAAAATAAGAAGCTGTTTCATAAGATGCATAACCTACCGCTCCTCCATCAAATCTATTTGACTTAAATTGTTTAACAACTTTTCTATTACTTAATCTCTTCTCAATCAACTTGAGTGGATCGACCGAACCATGCTTTTGATCAGCTCCAGTTTTAATGATTTCATAAGGCTTAACACCAATGAAGCTATATCTAGCAATCCTCTCGGCTCCTTCTACACTTTCAAATAAAAATGAATAAGGCCGAGATGCGACTTTTGAATAAATTGAAACTGGAGTTTCATTTTTTGTATTAATAGTTTTTGTCAAAGGTACCAAGTTGCCATCGACATCTTTCGTTGAAAGACTTTTGATGTCTTCGATACTAATTGAATATACAGAACCTTTAAGGGCCATATTTATCTACCTGCACCGTCATTCCTATGAAGACCAACTTTATCTAAAACAATATCCAGCTTAGGGTCAGCATATTGCCTGGCCGAATCGTCACCTTTCTGAATTAAACGTCCAAGTTCAGCAGGGTCATTTATTAGTTCATGGTAACGCTTTGTTACAGGTTCAATCTCCGATATGACTGTATCACTAACCCTGGATTTTAAATCTCCATACCCCCTGGCATCCTTAAAATCACTTTCAACCTCTTGCTCGGTTTTTTGAGTAATGACTTGGTATATACCTAAAAGATTGTTAACTCCGGCCCTTTCTTTTTCATTAGAAAAACAAATTTCATTAAAAGAATCAGTAACCGACCTTTTTATGGATCTTTCTATTTCTTTTGGATCATCCAGCATACTTATAGCATGGCCACGAATATGGGCATGACTTTTAGACATTTTTATTAGTGGATTATCAAGCCCCATAACTCGTGCTCCCACTTGAGGAACAACCGCCTCTGGAAGAACAAAGGTTTGTCCGTAAATATTATTGAATCGCTCTGCTATATCTCTAGTTAACTCAACATGCTGCTTTTGGTCTTCTCCAACTGGGACTTCATCAGCATCATAAATCAATATGTCAGCTGCCATTAATACCGGGTAAGTCAAAAGACCGGTTGATACTCTTTCCTGGTTGTGAGACTTCTCTTTATATTGAATCATTCTCTCTAACCATCCAACTGGAGTGGTGCAATTTAAAACCCAAGATAGTACAGCATGAGCCGAAACATGACTTTGTATAAATAAAGTGCTTTTCTCTGGATCTATCCCGCATGCAATTAACATTGCAACTAACGATACAGTTTGCCTTCTCAATTCTTCAGGATCCTGTTTTACAGTTATCGAATGAAGGTCCACAACAGGAATGAAATTGGTTTGAATATCTTGGTTGGTCACCCAACGTTTCACCGCACCTAGGTAATTCCCTAGTTGCATGTCTCCAGAAGGCTGTATACCTGTTAAAATTCTGCTCTTTTTGGTGCTTGCGGCAGGCATTATATTTATCCTTATCCTATAACTAAAAAACCCATCCCAGAAGGGACGGGTTGTTATTCCGCGGTGCCACCCTATTTCCTTAATTTATATTAAGGCTCTTATGATAGACATTTTTATGCCCTAGGCTTTATTAACGGAGCCAATTCCGGCCTTGCCCTAGTTGAAGATGATAATTTACATCTGTGTTCAGGAGGCAGCTCCCAGGTCCATTCAACCCTTTCTATTGACACCGGCTCACAGCTTACCCGGCTCTCTTGGTCAATTTCAGGGGTTACTAATCCTGTTCATAGCTTTTAATTTATTCTTATACGAACCAGTATAGACTGGTTAATCCACTATGGTCAATTAGATTTATGACTCTGAAGCTAATGTTCCACCTTGCGCCCAATTATCCTTTGAAACATCATTAAACACCACTATAGTCGCGTCACGAGCAGTACCTAACCTCTCAAATGAGTCCGTTATTTCTTTAGCCAGTTGTGCCTTCTGGTCAGAAGTTCGACCATTCCACATTTCAATCTTTACTATCGGCATGACATTACTCCTTATCTTGTTTCATGAGGTCAACTTTATATCGATTACCAACTAAATATAAATTCTATTTATCTCGTTGCACTTCTATTGCCACATATCCTATTACACTATTATCAATTGGAGGGTTTGGTTTTATCACTTTTACCCAAGCTGAATCCACTTCTAATTTCAATATAAGCTGATCGGCGATTGCTTCAGCTAAAGTCTCTATTAATTTGACCGATTTACCTTCTACTACCTCTCGTGTAACTTGATAGATTAAAGTGTAATCTAAAGTCAAATTTGGGTCATCAGCACGTCCGGCAGGCTTTAGATCAGCTTCTATTTCGACATCCACCTCAATCCTTTGCCCAATCGATTGCTCTTCTTCGGTGATACCGTGATGTCCAAAAAATTTCATGCCCTTTACTTGAATTCGATCGTCTGCCATACTAATTCCCCTTTCCAAAAATCGACTCGTATTTGCTAATTAACTTTCTAGCTCGTTCTACTACAGGTACATCTATAACTTGATCTTGCAAAGAAGTTGATCCTCTTCCCTGCGCTTCGCTTTGTTCAAATGCATCAATTTCTCGTAATGCTTTACTGTATTCATGTTCCGAGGGTGAGAATACTTCATTTATCGTGTCAATCTGGGAAGGATGTATAGCAAATTTACCTGAGAACCCAAGC
>MDSV01075659.1_pt1 | contig 29564 bp, 26 predicted proteins | sample 810851 | NCBI WGS metagenome assembly MDSV01 (sample SAMN05326640, study PRJNA326480) | marine metagenome | isolation source: seawater | place: Atlantic Ocean: North East | collected 2012 | reverse complement strand
TTGTTCATTTCTTTGTGACATTTGAGATAGATGAGGTGCTCCAGTAGTAGACATAATTGATACAAGGCTCTTAACTCTTTCAGGATGCTCATAAGCTAAAGTTTGTGCGATCATACCTCCCATTGATGCCCCCACTATATGAGCCTCCTCTACTCCAAGATAGTCTAAAATTCCTAATCCATCTAGAGCCATATCAGAAAGAGTATAAGGAGCACTAAAATCTATTCCTAGAGAATTCATAGCGAACTTCCAATATAAGTTTGGCTTTCCCAATCTATCCAAATTTTCAGATTCACCAGTATCCCTATTATCAAATAGAATTACTCTATATCCGGCATCAACTAACCCATTAACAATTTCTTCTCCCCAAACTTTATGAGAACCCATAAGACCCATGATCATTAAGACGGGTGTATTTTCTTGTTCTCCAGTCGTTGTATATGCAATTGAAACTCCATTAACCTCTATGAGGCTCATAGGTTGATCTACATTGTATTGAGGGTATATATTTAAGGAACCTATCCAAAGTAAGAAAACTAATAGGATTTTTTTCATTCTATATCTCCATATTTACGATTTTTATTCATTGAACCCTACAAATGTTGCTAATTCAGAAATGGATTTTCTTTTAGAAACCACCTCATTTGCTGGAAAAGAATCATCTGGGTAACCCATAGCTACACAGATCATTATCACCTGATCATCAGGAATTCCAGCATGCTCTCTAACCACTGGTGATTGCATTATTCCCTGACTATTTATCACTGCCCCTAGGCCTTTAGACCAACCAGCTGTAACCAATCCATTAACTATTCCTCCGCAATCAAATTTTGAAATATCATCATCGAGTAACTCTCTATCAAATGTAACTACGATAGACAAAGGGGCATCAAACTGTCTAAATCCCCTAAGGACCCAATCCTGCCTGCCTTCCTTATCATCTCTTTCAATACCCATCTTTTGGAATAGCTGAATAGCTATTTCTATTTGTCTTTCCCTATGAAGACCTTCGTAGCCTTTATTTGGTGTTCTAATTTCTCTTGATGGGGGAACTCCTGAAATATTCCTTTCTGTATTTTCTCTTCTAATTTTATCTAAAGGATCTCCAGTAACTACATATAAATGCCAAGGTTGTGTATTCATTGAAGACGGAGATCTTACAGCTAACTCAAGGACCTCCTCTATAACTTCTTTTGGTACAGGGTCAGACTTATAACCTCTTATGCTTCTCCTTCCTAAAACAACTTCATTGAATTCCATTTTATGCTCCTTGCCAAGGGTATTAGTCTAAATCACTAGAATTATGACGTTCGGCTATTCCATCAGACATCCAAGGCCGATTTACTCTAGACCCTCTTTTATAAGCCGGTCTATCAGTAATCTCTTTTGCCCATCGAATAACATTCTCATAAGAAGCGACATCAAGAAATTCTGCTGACTCGTAGATATTATTAAGAACTAAACTTCCATACCAAGAATGAACTGCTATATCTGATATGTTGTAGTCATCACCACATAAATATTTTCTAGAAGACAGATTTTTATCTAATACGTCTAGTTGACGCTTTACCTCCATAGCAAATCTATTTATTGGGTATTCAAATTTTTCAGGTGCGTAAGCATAAAAATGCCCAAAGCCGCCTCCTAGGTAGGGAGCGCTTCCCATTTGCCAAAATAGCCAAGACATACATTCTGCTCTAGCAGAAGCTTCATTGGGTATAAACTCATCAAACTTTTCTGCCAAATAAAGCATAATAGCTGCAGATTCAAAAACTCGAGTAGACGGATCGGTGCTTTTATCTAGTAAAGCTGGAATCTTTGAATTAGGATTAATCTCTACAAATCCACTACCAAACTGATCTCCTTCACCTATATTTATTATAAAAGCGTCGTACTCTGCTCCTTCATAACCTAAAGCTAAAAGTTCCTCTAATAAAATAGTTACTTTAATTCCATTGGGTGTCCCCAAAGAATAAAGTTGGAGTGGGTGTTTTCCTTCTGGCAGTTCTTTATCATGAGTTGAGCCTGCGATAGGTCTATTGATATTGGCGAACTTGCCACCGCTTTCATTTTCCCATTTCCATACTTTAGGTGGGACGTATTCTGAAGAATCACTCATTTAATACTCCTTTAAATTGATAATTGAAGTAACTATATCAGCATTAACTAGGTAGTTTCTTGTTTATCCTCTGAAATCTGGATCCCAACCATCAGGCTTGAACGCTACTATCTTCAAATCAGGAGAGTGCATTTTTAGAGCTGGTTCAAACTCCCAACTTTTTAATAACGAACCAAAGTATTCCTCATCTTGATAAACGCTAAAGGAATCAGTCTCTGGATCCCATGGAAAGAAATTCATAGTAGCTGTAAATGCCTGTTGATAGCGAGTCTGCTTAGCTACATAATTTGCTTTAAATGGATTTTGTTTAGGAGTGATACACGACCCCTTAGGAGTAATTAAATCTATATCTACAGTAACATGCTCTGAGATACTTTCTGGGAGTTTTATATCTAATTTAAAAACTTTATTGCCCTGCAGAGAAGCTTTAAAAGAAGCAGTTTCGCCACCATGATATTCAAATTTTAAATCAGCTAAGGCAGGGTGTTTTGGAAACCCCCATATCTCTCTGCCTCCGGCAATGGCTGCTATAGCTCCTAGTTCGTAGCCTTCTTTAGAGGGCCCACAAAGAACACGATGACACCAGGTAAGGGAACCTGGAACTTCTACGTTATAGGAAAATGGATTCTCATACGGTAGATCTATTTTTTGAGATTTAGGCGTTACAGGAAATGAGTACCAGCTCTCAACATAAGGGTTGACGGTATCAGCAGGACCGCAATCTGTGTCGATAAAGTTATTACACCATAACTGCACAGGAACTTTGCCTCCAACTGTTATTGGATGATGATCTTCATGTTCAAATTCTTTGAGCACCTCAGATAAGTTAGCTGAACCATAAATTACAATATTAGAACTTCTAAGACGCAGGGGAATACGATTTACATGATTGTCTGAAGCTAGATATGAGTCAGTTTGGGTCCATTGTTCAAACCATTCATCTGATAATTCTTTTTCCATAATAGTTACCTTAAAGAATTATGGTGGGTCTGGGAAGACTTGAACTTCCGACCTCACCCTTATCAGTGTCTTGTTCGTTCATAAAAACCTTATACCTATAGGGTTTTTTACTACTACTGTTCACATAACTGTTCACACTTTGGTACTTTTTTCTAAGAGGACTTGGTGAAGCTTAAGCCGTTATTTAACTGCTTTTGTTCTAGCTATTAATCTAAAAGGTTTTTAAGTCTTTCTAGAGATTCTTGTAATTCCTCAAGTTGATCCTTTCTTTTCTCATGTCTTCTCTTAGCTTCCTGAATGTTTAGTGAATTTCTCAAGTCATCTTCTCCACATACCTTTTCAGAACATTTCTCATAAAAAACATCCAAGAGATTTGCAAGATTTCCTACCTCAAGAAAGTTTGCATTACTTAAATCAACAGCACCACCTTCTTTAATCTCTTTGTTTATTATATAAATACCTTCATTGAAATTATCTTGATAAGAAGAATAGATAACATAATTCCCAGGAGGAACTTCTTTCAAAGAATAATGACCAGAAATATTTGTTGAAGTCTTAAAGGGTGAATCAGCAAAAGCATTTAATGCACCTAAAGAAGCTACACTCGAATAATCTAAATTCATTAATCTTTTCTGCTCAGCAATATCTCCTTCTTTCTCTAGAACAAATGAATCTGATAACTTTTTGGGTTCACTTATATCGCACTTTGTAGTTGCATCCAATGAGCTCTGTCGAGATTTTATTTCCTTTTTCTTCTCTTCGATAATGTCAAGATGAGAAGTACAGGCTAGTAAGAGCTTTTCACTATTGAATGATTTGGCAATAGCGGGGTCTTCATTAGACTCTTTATTAATTTTTCTAATCTGTTTTTTTGCAGTTTCAATAATTTTTTCTTGGGTTTTAATCTGACCCCTTTCGATATAGCTTTCTCTTCTTGCAATTTCCCCAAAATTTATTTCTTTATTGATATAAATTATTTCATTACCTTTTTCTGTTCTTACGGTATCTTCAACCGGAATAAACCTTTGTTCCTTATGATCTCTAAATCCACCTAATTCACATGCGTTATCGTCAGAGTATTTAGTTGGAACAACTTGCTTCCATCCTTTTGTTAAATCAGGTTTAGAAAAGTCTGGAATTTCTTCTCCTTTACGCTGATATTCAAGTTTTTCAGCGGGTGTAGGAGACCTGCTACAATAAGAAACTCCTCTTCTGTAGTAGCTGCCGTAACTGGCTTGCTCGCCTTTAGGTAAAAAACAGCCCTTACTGAAACCAAATTCATCTTCTTCACAAAGATTAACTTTAGAAGCTTCAATCTTAATACCCTTATAGTCATAACCAGAGCATCCATCGGTAGTACCTACTCTATCGCCAACTAAATTAAAAAAAGTAATGCACATACTGCCGGTTAACTTAAGGTTGTAACCGGTATTATTGGTAATACCTTTAGTATCAAACACCAAGCCTTTTTCAAACTCTTTGTATAAAGCTTCCGTTTTATTAGCTATTTTTTTTCTTAGGTCTTTCCTTAAAACATTTAACTTTTTATTAGCCTTATCTATTTTTGACTGTTCTGAAGCAATTAAATTATTGAATCTCTCTTCATTCTCAGAAGCTGATGACTTTGCGCTTTTAAATTGCTCTTGCAGTGAAGAACAGCTTCCTTCCTGATCGACTATATTTTTATCTTTACCTTCTTTTATACTTTTATTAACTGCTTCTTCAAGTTTTAGGATATGTGATTGCTGAAGTTTAGAGGATGAATTGCAAAGCTCCTTATACACAAGAGAGTTTTCTTGAGACGCATTACTAACAGACTCTAAATAGGCCTTAATTAGAATATCCTCTAGAGATAGCCCTTCAACAAAAATAACTTCTTTTGCTGCACTGGGCTGTGGTTTTCCATCTCCTTTAACTAAAAATACATCTCCTTCAATATCTACAGGTGCACTACAACTAAAAAGTATTAATAATGGAACAGCTAAAAACCCTTTTAAAAGAAATCTCATAGGAAAACCTTTTCAATAATTTACTATTGAATAAAGTTACACCCTTTTTTTTCTTTCTACAATTATTTTTTTAGTTCTTTTAAACAAATATTTTTTAAGTTCTAAGCAACTATGTTCATATGAACATAATTCATATGGCTTTAGTGAACAGTGGATGACTGTTCACATCTGTTCACAATTTATAAACATAAAAGATTTCAGTCTAAATTGTCTGAAACCCTTATCTAACTTGAGGAAACTGGTGGGTCTGGGAAGACTTGAACTTCCGACCTCACCCTTATCAGGGGTGCGCTCTAACCAGCTGAGCTACAGACCCACTTGCGTGGATGGCGCATCTTACAACGAAAGAACTAATTTCGTAACCTTTTTAGGGCCCAAATTACAGGTCCCGATAAAGTATAAATAGATGTAGATATTACTAAAACAAGAGGAGGATCTAATGCAACCAATGCTAGAAAAAATATCACCCCTAAAAGAACTATAAAAGGTACTCTTCTTTTATTTTCTATTTCTTTAAAACTGTAATATGGGACATTTATTACCATTAGAATTGCAACAATTCCTGTAAGAAGGGCCGTCAGAATTGATAACATATCGGAAACAAGATCTTCTTGAATACCCGAAGAAGCCATTGCCCAAACAAAGAAGCCAATAGTTCCTGCGGCTGCAGGACTTGGCAATCCTCTAAAGAATTTTTCTTCAGTGCCAATGTTGGCATTAAATCTAGCTAACCTTAATGCAGCAGCAGCTACAAATAAAAATGAGAAAATCCAGCCTACTCTACCTAAATCTTCTAAACCCCAAAGAAAAACAGCAATAGCTGGAGCAAGACCAAATGATATAACATCACAAATACTATCATATTGCTCACCGAAAGCGCTCTGAGCATTTGCGAGTCTTGCAACCCTTCCATCCAATCCATCAAAGACTCCTGCTGCGAATATGGCCATACCCGCTGATATGAAATCTCCTTGTATGGAAGAAACAATGGAAAAAAATCCAAAAAATAAAGAAGTGGTGGTTAGTAAGTTAGGAAGAAGAAAAATCCCTCTTCTTTTTACTTTCTTTCCATCTCTAGAAACTACCTCTTCAACTTCGTCAAAAAGGTCGAGATTTTCGTTCTCTTCAGGCATAAAGTTCTCTAGTTTTTAGTCTTATCAACTATTTTATTCTGGGCTATCCAAGGCATCATATCTCTGAGCTCTTGACCTACCTTTTCAATAGGATGATCTTGTGTCTCTTGCCTATACTGTTTCATTTTAGGACCCCCTCTGCCATCATTACTCTCTCTACAATCGTCCATGAATTGTTTCGCAAACTCTCCAGATTGAATTCTCTTGAGAATAGCTCTCATCTCATCTTTAGTCTCTTCATTAACTACTTTTGGTCCGCTTACATAATCTCCAAACTCAGCAGTATTAGAGATGCTGTAACGCATATTCTCTAATCCGCCCTCATAAATGAGGTCGACAATTAATTTAACTTCATGCAAACATTCGAAATAAGCCATTTCAGGTGGGTATCCTGCTTCTACCAAAACTTCATAACCCGTTTGTATTAAAGAGGTTAATCCACCACATAAAACAGCCTGTTCACCAAATAAATCAGTTTCCGTTTCGTCTTTAAAATTAGTCTCTATGATTCCAGCTCTTCCAGATCCAATTGCTGAAGCATAAGAAAGTGCTATATCTTTGGCATTGCCTGAAACATCTTTATGGATTGCGACTAAGCATGGGACTCCAGCTCCATCTACATACTGAGATCGAACTGTATGGCCTGGACCTTTAGGTGCAATCATAACTACGTCGAGATCTTCTCTTGGAAGAATCATGTCAAAATGAATATTAAATCCATGAGCAAATGCCAGAACTGCTCCCTGCTTAATATTATTATGAATCTCTGCAGAATATGTTGAAGACTGCAATTCATCAGGCATAAGAATCATTACTAAGTCAGCATCTTTCACTGCTTCATCAACTGGAAGTACATTTAATCCAGCTTCTTCTGCTTTTTGTATAGAACTAGAACCTTCTCTTAAAGCCACAGTGACATCTGCTCCTGAGTCTTTAAGATTATTTGCATGAGCATGACCTTGAGATCCATAGCCCACTATTGTCACCTTTTTTGTTTTAATTAATTCCTGATCAGCATCCTTATCATAATAAATTTGCATAATTACCTCTTATCTTAAATTGTTAAAAGCTTCTCGCTTACAGAAACTCCTGAGAGTCCAGATCTGGCTATTTCTAAAATTTCATCTTTAGAAAGAGAACTTAAAAAGACATCAACTTCATCCGAAGAACCAACAAATTGAATGTTTATTATTTCCTCTGATTCAAAAACTATTTCTCCCCTTGAATCCTCAATCTTTGTCTTTAGGTCTTTTGTTGCTCTCAGTTTAATTAATAATAATTCTCTACCAATAAACTCTTCTTCAGATAGATCCACCACTTTTACTACATCAATGAGTTTATTTAATTGTTTTGTTATTTGCTCAACCGCCTTTGCGTCTCCCTCTGTGACCATTGTTAATCTAGATAAACTTGGATCATCTGTGGGAGCAACTATTAGAGATTCAATGTTGTAGCCTCGTTGTGAAAAAAGACCTACCACTCTTGATAAAGCACCAGGTTGGTTTTCCATTAATAAAGCTACTACTCTTTTCATTCCCAAGTTTTCTTATCTTTATCTAACCACATTGCACTCATCTCCATGCCTGCTTCCAGCATAGGATAAACATGCTCCTCTTCATCTATTACAACATCGAGAAAAACTAATCTATCTTTCATAGAAAGACATTCCTTCATTGCACCTTCTAAATCATTGAAATCTTCTACTTTAATACCCACATGTCCATATGATTCAGACAATTTAACAAAATCAGGTAAGGACTCACCATATGTGCTTTGTGAATGCCTACCTCCATACTGCATATCCTGCCATTGCTTAACCATACCTAGTGCAGAATTGTTCAGATTTATAATTTTTATTGGTAGACCATATTGCAAACAAGTTGAAAGCTCTTGTATGCACATCTGAATACTTCCTTCGCCTGTTACACAAGCAACATCAGCATCAGGAAAAGCCAATTGAACACCCATAGCTGCAGGCAGACCAAATCCCATAGTTCCTAGTCCTCCAGAGTTAATCCATTGTCTAGGGCTATCAAAATGATAATACTGAGCTGCAAACATCTGATGCTGTCCAACGTCAGAAGTTATATAAGCTTTGCCTTTTGATTCTTTATATAAGGACTGAATAACCTGTTGAGGTAATATCTTACCGTTCTTAGGAGGCGTATCTAACATGGAATGATTTAAGCCATGTTTATCTCTCCATTCGTTAATCTGTTTCCACCAAGGATCAAGTTTAGAAGAATCGTAATCTGAAGATCTCCTTTCTAGTTCTTTTATGAGCTGACTCAGGCAAGTTTTTGCAGAACCAACTATAGGCACGTCTACATCTATGATCTTTGATAATGATGCAGGATCTATATCTATATGAATCTTCTTTGAATTTAGAGAGAACTTTTTAGGCTCATTAGTTATTCTGTCATCAAATCTTGCTCCTACAGCTAAAATTAAATCACATTCATGCATAACCATATTCGCTTGGTATGTTCCGTGCATTCCAAGCATCCCAATAAACTGTTCGTCTGTTCCAGGATAAGCTCCTAAGCCCATTAGAGTGTTGGTGACTGGAAAATTTAACATTTTAGCCAGCTGTGTAAGCTCTTCGGAGGCTTCGTCTTGTATCACCCCTCCACCTGTATATATAACTGGTTTTTCAGATTTTAAAATTAATTTTGCGGCTCTACGTATTTGGCCAGAATGTCCTTCTTCAACTGGCTTGTATGATCTTATGTCTACTTCTTCTGGATAACTAAAGTCAAAAGTATAACTAGGTTCACTAACGTCCTTGGGGATATCTATAACAACTGGCCCAGGTCTTCCTGTAGTTGCTATGTGGAAAGCTTTTTTAACAATTTCTGGAATATCTTCAGCCCTCTGAGCTAAAAAGCTATGCTTAACTATAGGTCTAGAGACTCCAATCATGTCTGTTTCTTGAAAAGAATCAGTTCCAATAAGATGTGATTTTACCTGACCAGAAATAACAACAACCGGAATAGAATCCATATAAGCTGTTGCTAATCCAGTTATAGCATTAGTTGCACCAGGACCTGACGTAACAAAAACAACGCCTGGCTTACCGCAAGCCCTTGCATATCCATCAGCAGCATGAACTGCTCCTTGCTCATGCCTTACTAAAATATGCTCTATGTCTTCTTGATTAAATAAAGCATCATAAATATGCAACGAAGCCCCTCCTGGATATCCAAAAATAAGCTCCACGCCCTCTTCTTTAAGAGAGCGCATTAAAGCATCAGCTCCAGATAGTTTTTCTATAGCCATTTAATAATTATTCTTATACAAAATAAAAGGAAGCGAATTGTGCCACTGGAATGGTTTAAGTCAAGAAAACTCCCATAATCAGGCAATTTAAGGAATGCTGGTAAATCTAAAATTAAAACTTTCATCTCTATCTATCAAAATATCACAATAATTAGGCATATCTTTCAGAATATGTCTTGTTAACCGCTCATAATGCATCACAAATCTATAAACTTCTTCTTGGGTCATTATTTTGTCTAGCATTTCTGGGTTAGACGTATTCTTTTCTAATGTTTGTTCTTGTAGCCATCTGCTTTGAAAAACATGCTCCATGCTTGGTACTCTAATGAGGATTAAAAGGTCAATTAATGAAAAGAACTTTTGATAATCGCCAGATAGTTCTTGATTGCTCCATTTTGACCATACTCCTTTAGGATCCATTTCCTCTTCCAGCTTATTTATAGGTGGATCCCAATTGTTCTCACTAATAGGTTTTACTCCACCACACCAAGCATCAAAAAAAATAAAATCTGGCTTTCCTCTAAATACCTTCCATTTATTTTTAGGGTAGTGCTTATCTAAAGGCTTATTAAAGGCTGGAATAGCAGTCTTTGAAGAATTATCTGCTTTCGATAAAGATTCTAATAAATCAAAGCCAAGACTCATATCATGAGTTCCTGGCATTCCCCTTACTTCACATAATGGATGTATTTCATCAGCTAATTTTTTTCTCTCTTCTTGAGTTTTATACAAATCATCTATTGAAAATCCAACCGTTCTTTTATTGCAAAACTCGTTTAGAACGAGCTGTATAAATTCTGACATAGTGGTCTTTCCTGAACCTTGTCCCCCTGTGAGACAAATAAAATAAGGAGTTTCTTTTTTTGGTAAAGAAGCTAAATAATTAACCAGAGGAGAAATTATCTCTAAATAGAAATTTTCTGATATGTCTCTAATATTATTTTCCTGGGCATGTTCTCTTAATTTATTTTCAGACCTATCAAATAAGTCATAAATATCTTTTCCTTCTGTCCTAAACCTACTCATTTCTTTTAATTCTCTCTAATAAACTAGAGGTATCCCATCTACCGCCACCTAAAGATTGAATTTCTTCATAAAATTTATCTATTTGCTTAGTTAACTCTAAAGAAGCCCCATTCAAACTTCCTTCTTCTATAGCAATTTTTAGATCTTTCCTCATCAAATCCACAGCAAATCCATGGTTATACTTTCCTTCGACCATAGTTTTCCATCTATTCTCCATTTGCCAAGATTGAGCAGCTCCCTTAGAAATTACTTCAATAACTTGCTGTGTATCAAGGCCAGCCTTTTCAGAGAAATAAATAGCTTCAGCTAAGCTCTGTATCAAGCCTGTTATGGTTATCTGATTGACCATTTTAGTAAGTTGACCCGATCCCGAAGGCCCCATGAGTTTAATAAATTTTGAATAACAACTTATTAACTCATAAGCCTTTTCAAAATCATTCTGATTACCTCCGCACATTACTGTTAATTGACCCTCTATAGCCCCAACCTCTCCACCAGATACAGGAGCATCTATATATCCAACATTTTTTGAATGGCATTTACCAGAAAGCTCAACTGAGAGTTTTGAAGAAGTGGTTGTGTGATCAATTATGAGAGTATTTTCTCTTGCGTTCTCTAATACCCCTCCTTCTCCTAATACTAGAGATCTCACATCTTTATCATTTCCAACACATAAAAATATAAAATCTGAATTTTCTGATAACTCATCAATTGATGACGAAACTTTACCTGAAAACTCCTCTTTCCAATTTAATGCCTTTAGATTTGTTCTATTAAAAACAGAAACTTCGTATCCAGAGGACTGCATATGTCCAGCCATTGGATAGCCCATAACTCCTAAACCAATAAAACCTATCTTTTTCATCTTAAAACTTTAAATTGACTAATCAGTTCTTCAATATCTCCTGCCAAGGGAGTATCAAAAAACACCTTTTCCTCTTTTTCAGGATGGATAAAAGTCAAAGACTTGGCATGCAAAGCTTGTCTTGTAAATTTTCCCACAAGATTCCTTATCTCTTCATTTATGCCTTTAGGGAACTTCCTCTTGGCTCCATAAGTTACGTCTCCAACTATAGGAAGCTTTTCGTGAGAAAGATGGACTCTGATCTGGTGAGTTCTACCAGTTTCTATTTCAACATCAAGAAGAGTAAAGCCATCAAATTTTTTATTTACTTTGTACTTAGTTACTGCTTCTCGACCATTTACTATCACGGCCTGTTTTGTCCTGGACTTAGGATGTCTTCCAATAGAATGATTGATAATCTTTCCAGATTTTACATTGCCAATAACTAAAGCTTGATAACGTTTTTCTATTTGTCTGTCTTTCATCTGCTTATTTAGACTTAAATAAGCTTTTTCCGTCTTCGCTATTACCATAATTCCAGAAGTGTTCTTATCCAGTCTATGAATTATTCCAGCCCTAGGTAAAAGATTTAAATCAGAATTATGATGAAGCAATCCATTCATAAGTGTTCCACTATGATTTCCAGCTCCTGGATGTACCACCAATCCATGTGGTTTATTTAGGATTATTATTACTTCATCTTCATGAATTATGTTCAAGCTCATATTCTCTGGTTTGTCTTCAATAACCGGTTCGATTAAAGCATCAATACTTATCTCTTCCTCTCCTTTTAGAAGTAACTTTGATTTAACCTTATGGCCATTAACTGTTACTTTGCCTTCCTCTATCCATACTTGGATATGATTTCTAGAAAATTCTGGATAATTGCTACTCAGATACTTATCAAGTCTTATGCCAGCATCAGATAAATCTACTTTCTTGCTTAAAACTACTCTTTTAGACATTTTATTTTTTTTGATGTTCAGATATCTTTTCTGTCAAATAACCTTATAGATAGGTAGAATTCAAAACTAATGAGAACACAGGATAAATTTTACAGTCAGATTAGTCCATTATTTACTAATTCCTTAAAGGCTCTTGCGGTTTTATTTCTTGTAATTGCTTGTTCATCAAATGATGAAGAATCACCTGATGAAAGACTAATGGAAAAGGAGCTTTATGACTCTGCTCAATCGAGGTTAAAAGCTGGTAATTATGAATCAGCAATATTTAGTCTAGAGGCTTTAGAAAGAAGATTTCCATTTGGAAGATATGCAGAACAAGCTCAAGCAGAGCTCATATATGCCTATTACATGAACTATAATTTTGAGCAGGCCATTTCTGCAGCTGATAGGTTTATAAGCCTACATCCAAGGCATCCTCATATAGATTATGCCTACTATCTCAAAGGGTTAGCTGGTTTTAGGGATGATGTAAATTTCTTTTCGCGCTTTATAGAAGACAACGCTTCGATGAAAGATGTGTCACAGGCTCAAAGTTCATTTGAAGATCTAAGTGAATTCTTAGACCGTTTCCCAAACAGCGTCTATGCTCCTCATGCAAAACAAAGATTAATCTTCTTAAGGAACCTTCTGGCAAAACATGAGATATATGTTTCTAACTTCTACATAGATAGAGGGGCTTATATTGCTGCAGCTGCAAGAGCAAGATATGTCATAGAGCACTTGCCTAATACCCCTCAAACTCCATATGCATTGAGTAACTTGATAACTTGTTATGAAAATCTAGGGTATGAAGATCTAAAACAAGAAACTTTTACAATCTTAGAAATGAACTATCCTGACTTTGCAGAAATGGAAGACTACGAACGTAAAAGAAGTTGGTTAAACAGATTATCCTTAGGTTTACTAGGAACAGACGAAGCTCCTGCCCCTCCTATTTCAAACTAAAATCTATACCTAACTTTAATAGTAAAATTATCTCTATCAGGTTCTAACCAAGGTCTTTTCACTATTTCTTCAAAACTATCTTCTTCATCTAACTCGAAAACACTGCCACCTTTTGTATAAACTAAATACAGATAAGATAAAGGTAAAATTTCATATTTATAACGGACCTGAAAAGCTAAATTTCCCAACGTAAAAGAATTTACGTCGTAATTTGAAAGAGATAAGTCGCCACTAGAGTCTGCTATATAGGGTATTCCATTTCTAGCTGTAAAACTTACCAGCTGAGCTCTTACACGCAACTCATGTTTATTGCCTTTAAACCACTTGATAGTTGCATTTAAGTTTCTTTGTTCTCGATCATAGGTAGCCAATAAATTATCTTTAGTCCAATTTAGCCAGTTATTCTCTTTCTCGTCCGAGAATCCAACGTAATAACTGAGATTACTTGAAGGTTGATATCCTAAACCTAGATAATATTTAGATGTCCAGCCTCTATTGCCTCCATACTCACTTCCATTGCCTCTTCTGCCATAAAGCGTATAAGTAAATTTATTATTTCTTGGGCTACTATATTTAAAGGAAGCTCCTTTTCCTTCTGGTCTATTTACATACAGGGCCAATGGGCTTTCTCTTGTAATAGTTACGTCTTTTCCTTTTGTTGAGTAATCCATTTCAAATTCAACTGAAGAATTATTTTTAAAATCATTTTCAAACTTGAACTCTAAACCTGCTGGTTCTCTATCACCTCGATTACTTGTCTTCCACATGTAAGATACTCGATAGTTTCTTTTAAGAGTTAAATCTTCCTCGGAAAAATTCGTTTGCTCATATGAGGTTCTTCCGCCAAACGATATACGATTATTTCTGGACTGATATCCCATGTCATTCATATCAATATTCTCACCCATATACAGAAGTCCTAACCCTGTCATTAGCTGGGGATTGAACATATGAGAAAACATTATTCTTCCTCCATAGCCTGACTGACCGTTAACGTTTGAGTTTAGAAGAACTGCATATAGAGATGTCATTTTGGAAGGTCGATAGTCAAAATCGAAGGCATTTACGTTCGCGTTTCTATCAAGAACTGAATTCTGTGTATAGGTGCCCAAATAGCCGTAGGTAAGATTATTAAAACTTGTTCTTACTCGAGCTGCAGCAAAATCTCTACCGCTACTGAAGGGGGAATTTGATTCAAATGCTCCTAAAAATCCTACATCGTAATTTTGACCTAAACTTGTGTATCTGAATGCTGCATCAATATCTGAGTAATCTTCTTTAGAAGAATTACATATCTCTTCAATCTGAGATTCGTATTGAGAACAATTGTAATCAGGAGAAGCACCTATTCTTCGAGTATTTATTACATGAAAGAAGCGATAACCGTCTATTCTAAATAGAGATTGATTTTCAGAGAAAAAAGGCCTCTTATCTTGATAAAAAGTTTCTGTTGCTGAGAAATTAATCACCACATCATCGCTTTCAACTTGTCCAAAATCTGGATCAAAAGTAATGTTAAATTGACTATTTGAATCAATTTTCCAAAATATCTCAGCTCCCCCATTAAAGTTAGTTGAGTTTGAAGTTCTTTCATTTGAAGCGGTTAGATAGGGGAAAAAATCAATTCTTCCTGCATCAACCTTCTTAAATTCATACTCCTTAAAATAAGACAAGAATTGAGATCGATAAGGATTAGATCTAGCCGTTGAAAAGGCCCTAGATATCTCATAGGCCTGTCTCCAGGCGGCCAACCTAACTTTTCGCACTTCGCCGATCTGTTTCTTCATGGGCGTTACAGACCAGGGAATAAATATTTCTGCGTACCAGCCATTATCTCCTTCCGAGGTAGCAGCTTGCCAATCAGCGTCCCAGTCTGAATCTCCTTGATCTGAATTGGTATAAACAGCATCCCAAAGCGAGCCTCCTAGAGAAACTGTGAAATCATAAGCCTGAAGAGAATCCCCATCAAAATCTATAGAAACTCCTACCCTATCAGCTTTTGGATCTCTGTCGTCTCTTTGATGTAGCTGACTTCTTAAAGTCTCTTTAGGTTGAGAGTTAATAAATCCAAAATACAAACCATCTTCTTTCTCAAGTATTAATAACCTAGTTTTATAAGCTGGGTCATTAAGGGTAAAGGGGAAAATCTCAAAAAAATCTTCTACTACAATTGCGGAACTCCATTCTTCTTCTATTACTTTTCCATCTACCTCAATTTCAGAATAGATGAACTCAGAAAGAATAAGTGAGAAAAATAAAGAAGTAAGTTTTATTGAGGAGATAGCTGTCTTCATTAGAACCTATATCTTAACTTAACGGTTACCGTATCTGTTTCGGGATCATCCCAAGGCCTTTGATATATCTCACCTAAGTTATCTTCTTCATCGTACTGAACTACACGTCCACCTTTCGTGTAGACCAAATAAAAATAGGAAAGAGGCTTTATTTCATACCTATATCTAATTTGAAAAGCTAAATCACTCAAAGTTATTGGTGGAAGTGCAATATCAGCCTGGATCAAATCTCCAATATTATTAGCTAAATAAGCTTGTGGAGATCTAGCCGTAAATGCAACCATTTGGGCTTTAAGTCTTAATTCATGCTTGTCTCCCTTGAACCAATTTATCCCACCTACAGTCAACCGTTGTCTTTTTTCATAAGTTCCTAGCAGATTATTTTCTAACCAATTAAGCCAATCTTTCTCTCTTAAATCTTGATAAAAAATGGAATAAGAGATTGAATCAGTTGGAGTATATTCAACCATAAAATCATAAGCCTTATTCCACCCAAGCGCTGAGGCATACTCCTCACCTTTTCTTCTCATGAGATTCATCATGAATTTATATTTCTTCCCAGACATATTCATGTACTGAATCTCATAACCATAACCTTTTGGCATATTTATATAAGGTGAAGCTTCATATTTTCGTGTTATCAGATTATCCCTACCAGAGGATCTAAAGAATACTTTTAACTGTAAGTCAGTAAAATTTTTAAACCCATTTTCCAGAGTCACTGAAAAATTGGTTGGTTCTTTATTCCCATCAGTATCAGTCATAAAAGAATAATTTAGGACATAATTTCTTTCTCTACTTAAAGAATCTGAAGGTAAGTCAGTATTTTTAAACTGGGTTCTGCCGGCTATCATTAAGAAGTCATTTCTATAAAGATAACCCATATCACTAAGATCGATTGTGTCATCAAAATAATAAATACCTGCACCTGTAGAAAAACTCTTACTTGGAGTTCTCAGATATCCGACTCTAAATCCATATCCATTCTCATCATTAATCTTTGAATTAAGTAGAGCACCATTAACTCTTATGTTTTGGTTAGGCCTATACTCAAAATCGCTAGCATGAACAGTAGCATCCCTATCTAAAACTGGTCTATCAACATGGGTTCCTAAATAACCAAATGTGAGGTTTTCGGAATTTCTTCTTAGCCTTAGAGCATAAAAGTCTCTTCCTTGACTAAAGTTCTCATCCGCTTCACTTGCTCCCAAGAACCCTATATCTAAGTTTTCTGTTTGTTGAATATATCTAAGGGCAAAATCTATATCAGATGTACCAATTTGATTTTGATTACATAAGTTCTCATTTAAACCAGATTGATTTGAACAGTCGTAATCAGGAGCTGCACCTATTCTTCTAGTATTAATAACATAAAAAGTCTCATAACCCTGGACATTAAACAAAGATTGATTTTCTGCAAAAAAAGGTCTCTTGTCTGAATAATAAGTTTCGTAAGCAGAAAAGTTTACTACTAATTCATCGCTTTCTACCTGACCAAAGTCGGGGTTAATTGTTGCATTTAGCTGTCTAGAAGAATCAATTTTCCAAAATATTTCGGCCCCTCCTTTCGTATTAGTTTCTTCCATTGCAGAATCGTCTGAGAAAGTAAGGTAAGGAAAAACATCAAGTTGAGATGACTCGTATTTTTTTACTTTTATCTTTGGAAAAATAGATAAGAACTTCTCTTGGTAAGGACTTCCTCTGCAAGTAGCAAACACCCTAAATTCAGAGATAATTAGTCTATAAAAACATATGCCTATTTCTCTCTCCTCGGTACTTACCGATTTCATCGGAGCAATAGACCAAGGAATTAATATCTCTGAGGTCCAGCCATCATCTTGCACAGTGGTCGCCTGTTTCCAATCTCCATCCCAGTCGTCATTCATCTCATTTTCATTAATTACGACGCCGTCAATTATTGAACCTCCCGCGTTTACAATAAATCGATAACCTGTCCTTCCGTCATTATCGAAATCTATAGTCACTCCATTTTGATCTCCGATAGGAGGCCTTACTCCTTGATCTCTTTGGTGTTGGTTGAGTCTTATGGTGTCTTTTGGTTGAGTATTTATAAACCCAAAGTAAATACCCTTTTCGTCTTCCTTGATAAGAATTTTTGTGTCTTCATGGCCAGTGTCTAAAGAGTAAGGATAAACTTCATAAAACTGATTAACTACTCTAGCGGTTGCCCATTCTTCTTCATCTAAAAGGCCATCTACGACTATTTCAGAAAATAGCCAGGGACAGAAAGCAACTAAAGATATAAGTAATCTTTGCCTCCTTGCTAGCATATCTATTTTTCCCCTTTAGATTAAACGTTGTATGAAGCGTTATGGTAAAGCAGACAGTCTCTAGAGTCATTATTAATTAGAGATATAATTTTGCACATAAAAATAGAGTGAGTCTCATAATCTATAACTTGTTTACACTCACAAAATAAGGAGGATACCGAATTAGTCGCATAAGGAATATCATCTTGATAACTCCAATCATCTCCTTTAAATCTGTCATTTTCTCTAGATTTATTGCTACAAAGCTCTGAAAATTCTTTTTGATCAGTACTTAAGATATTAATAGAAAGCTTTGCCTTTTCACTCAATATGGAATGAATTGAAGCATTCTTGTTTATGCATATCAGCATAGATGGAGGCTCTAAAGTTAATGACACTACAGAAGTTGCTGTCATTGCATATTGTGTATCGCCTTCTCTAGAAGCAATGACAGTAACAGTAGAAGTCATTTTCCTCATTGCTTCTAGAAAATCTGTATTTATATTCTGTTCCATATAAAATTTATTTATATACTGTTAGTAAATGTCTCAATTAAGAATTATAGCCGGTAAGTACAAAGGGAGAAAAATTAGTTTCAAACCAAATTCATCTTTAAGGCCATCTACAAACAGATCCAAGGAGACTCTATTTAATTGGTTAATGGTAGATATAGAAGGGTCAATATGCCTTGATATGTTTGCAGGAACCGGCTCTTTAGGTATCGAAGCAATTTCTAGAGGAGCAGAATTAGTAGTTTTTTGTGAAAAAAATAATAAAAATTTTTTTGATCTTAAAAAAAATATTTCTAATTTAGACTGCTTAGAAAAGTCTAAACTTCTCAATATAGATTCACTTGATGAAGAGAAAGAGATTCCTCATGGTCCTTATGATATTGTGTTCCTAGATCCTCCGTTTAGAAAAAACTTAATTAATCTTGCATTAAAAAAATTAGAATCCCAAGCCCTGATTAAGGCTGATACACTTATTTATGTTGAACGCGAAAAAAAGAATGATGAACTATCTGATCATTGGAAAGAGATTAAACATAAGATTGAGGGTGAAAAGAGGTATTCTCTTATCATTAAAAAATGACTAGAGTTTATCTTTTAGCAATAATCTTCTCCGTTTTCATAGCACTGATCTTTAACAGTGAGAATCTTTTGTATGAACCTTACCTAGTAACTGTTTTGGGGCGAGAAGTTCTCCTTACGGGTCAAATCCTTTTAAGTCTTATGCTGATGTCTACTCTTTTTTTATTAATAGGAATTGGATTTTTAGAAAATATTATAAGGTTCTTTAAAAATAGACGGATAAAAAAGCCTAAAGAGATGGCTAAATTAAAAAAAGACTGATTACTTCCTTTTCATTGACTCAAAGAACTCAGCATTGGTCTTGTAATCTTTGAGCTTGTCCAATACCCACTCTAATGCTTGAGTATCTTCCATTTCATTGAGGAGTTTTCTTAGAATAGTTATATGCCTTAATTCTGCATCTGTAGTCAGAAGGTCTTCTCTCCTAGTACCGGTTCTTCTGATATTAATAGCAGGAAAAACTCTTCTCTCTGCGATCTTTCTATCTAAATTAATCTCAGAATTTCCTGTTCCTTTAAATTCTTCAAAAATTACTTCATCCATCCTTGAGCCAGTATCAATTAATGCAGTAGCAATGATAGTTAGGCTGCCTCCTCCTTCAATATTTCTAGCTGCTCCGAAGAATCTTTTTGGTTTTTCTAAAGCATTAGCGTCAACTCCACCAGTCAATATCTTTCCTGAGGCTGCTTGCGTTGAGTTATAGGCTCTTGCAAGCCTAGTTATGGAATCAAGTAAAATGACAACATCCTCTTTATGTTCAACTAATCTTCTCGCTTTATTAATTACCATCTCCGCTACTTGGACGTGTCTTGAAGGGGGTTCATCAAAAGTACTTGCTATAACTTCACCTTTTACAGATCTAACCATTTCTGTAACTTCTTCAGGTCTTTCATCCACTAAAAGAACCATGATTTTGCACTCAGGATTATTCTTGGCAATTGAGTGGGCAATGCTTTGCAGAAGAAGAGTTTTTCCTGCCTTTGGAGGGGAAACAATTAATGATCTTTGTCCTTTTCCGGTAGGTGCTGTGAGATCAATTACTCTTGCAGATAAATCTTCTGTACTTCCTGAACCTGACTCAAAAACCATTCTCTGATCTGGAAAAAGTGGTGTTAAGTTCTCAAAGGAAACTTTATTTTTATCCTTTTCTGGAGGACCAAAGTTTATCTCTTCGATTTTTACAATTGCAAAATATCTTTCTCCTGATTTAGGGGGTCTAATCAAACCTGAAATGGTATCTCCTGTTCTCAATCCAAATCTTCTAATCTGACTAGGAGATAAATAAATGTCATCAGGCCCTGCTAGATAGGAAGAATCAGGAGATCTTAAGAAGCCAAATCCATCCTGTAGAATTTCTAATACACCCTCACCTTGAATATCCTCACCTTCTTCTGCCTTATTTTTGAGTAAGGCAAAAGTGACGTCTTGGCGCTTCATTCTAGAAGCGTTCTCTACGCCAGACTCTTCCGCTAAAGTTATAAGCTCGTGGACTGGTAATTCTTTTAAATCTGAAATCTTCATTTCTTAGTATAAAACTGGGATTTTGCTCAAAAAAAACCTTGAGCAGCTTCAATCTATCATTCAAATTGAATGGCGTCTAGCTATTTCAATTAAATATTAGATTCTATAAATTCTGCTAGCTGAACTTTACTTAAAGCTCCAACTTGAGAAGCTACTACTTCTCCTTCCTTAAAAATTAAAAGAGTTGGAATACTCATTACATTTTGTTTAGCTGCAGAAGCTTGATTAATATCTACATCTAATTTTCCTACTTTAATTTGATCTGAGTACTCAACAGCTATCTCTTCCACGATAGGTCCTACCATTTTGCATGGGCCACACCAAGTTGCCCAATAATCAACTAGAACTGGTTTATCTGATGAACTGACTTCATCATCAAAGTTATCATCCGTCAAAGTAACTACGGTCATATTTTCTCCTTAAAGTAACGGGGTTTAATTAACATGTGATGGATTTATTATGTAGGCAGTTTCGTTTTTTTCAAGTCTTTTTATTTGTTTAAGTTGTGACTGCACCTTTAGAAGCTGAAGCCACAGAATCTGCATACTTAGAAAGAACTCCTTTCTCTTCGTCTTTGCTTAATGGCTTCCAATTCTTTTTTCTCTCTGATAATTCTTTTTCGTCTACTAAAATATTAATCTCATTTTTATCTGCATCTATTTCTATCTGATCCCCCTTCTCTACTAATGCCAAAGGACCACCTAAATGAGCTTCTGGAGTTATATGTCCGACTACAAATCCATGAGTTCCACCAGAGAACCTCCCATCTGTCAAAAATGCTACTTTTTCACCTAAACCCCTACCCATGATTGCAGATGTAGGGCTTAACATCTCTCTCATCCCAGGTCCTCCCTGAGGTCCTTCATATCTAATAATGACTACATCACCTTCTTTAATATGACCACCAAGAATTGCTTCCATGGCTTCCTCTTCTGAATTAAATGGCCTAGCACTACCTTTAAATTTAGTACCTTCTTTACCTGAAATTTTTGCAACAGCTCCTTCTGGAGATAAATTCCCATAAAGAATTCTTAAATGACTATCTTTTTTTATGGGTTCACTGAAACCCTTCACTATCGATTGTCCGCTTGGGTAATCATCCACTTCTGAAAGATTTTCTCTAATAGTCTTACCAGTTACAGTCAGGCAGTCTCCATTCAAGAGGTCTTGCTCTAATAACATTTTCATTAAAGGTCTAATTCCTCCAATCTCTATTAATTCAGACATTAGATAATTTCCACTTGGCCTAACATCAGCCAAAACAGGTACCCTCTCTCCAATACGAGTGAAATCGTCTAAGCATAAGTCTACTTTTGCTTCATGTGCAATTGCTAATAAATGTAAAACAGCATTAGTAGACCCACCTAAAGCTATAACTACAGTTATGGCATTTTCAAAAGCTTCTTTCGTGAGAATGTCTCTGGGTTTTATGTCTTTCTCTATTAAATGGCTTAAAAATTTTCCGGCGTTGTATGAATCCTCTTCTTTATCAGAAGAAATAGCTTCTTGGGCAGAACTTCCAGGTAAACTCATACCAAGAGCTTCTATAGCAGAAGCCATGGTATTAGCTGTATACATTCCACCACAGGAGCCTGGTCCAGGTATTGCTTTGGATTCAATATCTAGAAGCTCTATGTCTGATAACTTTCCATCTGAATGTGCACCAACAGCTTCAAATACAGACACCACATCTGTTCTTCCTTCTCCAGGTTGTATACTCCCTCCATAAACGAAAATAGCTGGTCTATTTAGTCTTGCTATAGCCATCATACATCCGGGCATATTTTTATCGCATCCACCTATAGCAACTAATCCATCAAATAACTGTCCTGCTACTACTGTTTCAATCGAATCAGCTATCACTTCCCTTGAAACAAGAGAGTAACGCATTCCTTTAGTTCCCATAGAAATTCCATCTGAAATAGTAATCGTATTAAAGATGATGGACTTTGTTCCTGCTTCATCAGCTCCTCTTGCAGACTCTTTAGCTAACTTATCTATGTGCATATTGCATGGAGTGACCATACTCCATGTTGAGGCAATGCCTACCTGAGGTTTTGAGAAATCTTCTTCTTCAAAACCTACTGCCCGTAACATAGCTCTAGAAGGAGCTTGCTCTACTCCATCTACTATGATCGATGAGTATTTTCTTTTTTTATCTGTCATTAATAACCATTAGTGTATAGCAGCCGAAATTAACTCCTTAGTGTATTCATTCTGAGGAGAGTTGAAAACCTGATCAGCCATACCTTTTTCAACTACCTCGCCATCCTTCATTACATAAACTTCATCAGATAAAGCTCTTATTACTCTCAAGTCATGACTGATACAGAGATAAGAAAGTCCTAGCCTATTTTGCAGTTTTAATAAGAGCTCTAGAATCTGCATCTGGATTGAAACATCTAATGCTGAAGTAGGCTCATCTAATAATATCAATTTAGGTTCTAAAATAATTGCCCTTGCTATAGCTACTCTTTGCCTTTGACCTCCTGAAAGTTCATGAGGAAATCTATTTACAAAATTCTTATCTAATTCAACATCCCTTAAGGACTGTAATATCTTTTCTGCTCTTTGGGCTTTATTTAAATCAGGAAAATGGACCTTTAATCCTTCACCAATAATATCTCCGATAGTTTGTCTAGGTGAAAGAGAACCAAAAGGGTCCTGAAAGACAATCTGAAAATCTTTCTTTATCTGTCTAAATTCCGAACTTGAGAGATCAAGAAACTCTTTTCCTTGAAAGTATATCTTTCCATCAGACTCTTCTAATCCCAGCAAGGCCCTAGCTAATGAAGATTTTCCTGAACCTGACTCACCAACTAACCCAGTAGTGCATCCTGGATAAACATTAATGTCTACATCTTTTACAGCATTTAAGTAGGAGTTTTCCTTAAAAAGATTTTTCTTTAGTAAGTAATTTACATTGACTTTTTGAGCCTCTAGTAAGGCACTCTCAGTCTTAATTAATTCTTGTTTTTCTCTTGGGATAGAATCTATAAGTTTTTTAGTATAAGGATGGGTTGGGTTTGCAAAGACTTCCTCAACCTTCCCTTTTTCTACTATTTCACCTTTTTGCATTACATTAACCCTATTTGCAAATTTTCTTACGATATTAAGATCATGAGTAATGAATAAAATTGACATTCCTAAATTGTTTTGGAGCTCTCCTAATAATTCTAATAAAGACTTTTCTACAGTAACATCAAGGGCAGTAGTGGGTTCATCTGCTATTAGTAATTTAGGTTCATTTGCTAAAGCCATAGCTATCATTGCCCTTTGTCTTTGTCCTCCTGATAGTTCATGAGGATAAGAGTTTGCTTTATCTTGAGGAGAGGGAATATTGACTTGATCAAGAAGATTAATGGTTCTTTTTCGTGAATCCTTCTTAGATAGCCCTTTATGAATAATTAAGCTTTCATCTATCTGATCACCCACCCTTTGATAAGGGTTTAGTGAGGTCATTGGCTCTTGAAATATCATAGAAATTGAGGAACCTCTTATCTTTCTGATTGTCTTTAACTCCATATCTATTAAGTCTCTATTTTCAAAAATAATTGAGGATTCTTCTGAATAAAAAGAATTGTGTTTTGGAAGTAATTGAAGTAATGAAAGAGCAGTTACTGATTTGCCTGACCCCGACTCTCCAACTAAGGCCACTGTCTCCCCTTGTAATATATCAAACGAAATGTTATCTACTGCCCTAAACACCTGGTCTTTGGACTTGAATTCAACTGTCAGGTTACTTATATCAACTAATTTCTTTTCTGTATTCATTTAGTTTATTTTAAAGGAAAAGACCAAAATATCTTATTGTCATTTGCATAGAGAGAACAAAAGACTATGCTTTTCTCTTCAAAACCATCTTCTAAGCCCATCATCATTAAATGCTCTCCCATTGGCTTAAATTTTCTTGCAGAACCAGGCATCACTTCTATTGACTTGAGTGATTTCATTTTCATCAATTTATTCACCGGATCTATTTCCATTTTATGGAAACTGACTCTTTTTACTCCCTCACAGGTAATATCTTGTAATCTAATTATCTTAGGTGAAGAATTGATCACTTCAAAATAAGCTGCGGTTGTGTCCATTCCTTTTAGGGGCTTCTTTGCATAATTATCTTTTATACTAAGAATACTTTCTGCATTTAATTTGAAGCCAAAGATCATAAGAAAGAATAGAATAGAAACAACTTTATTATGTATTATTTTCTTCCTCATAAACTGGCTTTACTAATGTTAATAATACTATTGGGATCTTCTTCAATAGCTTTGAATGGTGAAGGTTACAGTAATGCAATTACTAAAGAAAATATATTTACTTCCAAAAATATTTTGCCAGTTGATAAAGCTTTTCAATTGGATATTAAGATTCATGATAGAAAAATTCTTTTGGAATGGAAAATTGATGAAAACTGCTACATGTATAGAGATAAGTTTAAATTTACTTCAAAAGGAAAAGTATTAGACATCAAGTTACCTAGAGGAAACAAAATTGATGACCCATTTTTTGGAGAAATAGAGGTCTTTTATAGTTATTTTGATTTGAAACTAGAGTTAAGTAACCTAGATAATCTTGAAATTGAATATCAAGGTTGTCATAAAAAGGGTTACTGCTATACCCCTGTAAAAAAATCAATTGAAATTTCTGCACTAAAAAATAATTAATTTCTCTTAATTTCTTTTAATTTCTTATAAAATCTAGTTTAAATGGCAACTTTTTTACTACTTAATGGTCCAAACCTTAATCTTCTTGGTACGAGGGAACCAGAAGTTTATGGTGATGTTACCCTTGAAGAAATTCAAAATAAATTAGAAGAAATATGTAAAAAATCTGGAACAGATTTAGTCTCTTTTCAAAGCAATGCCGAACATGAACTGGTGGACAGGATACAAGAGGCTCAATCTGAAGGCATTAAATGTATCATATTCAACCCAGGTGCTTTTACTCACAGTAGCATAGCATTAAGAGATGCGCTGAATGGTACTGGTCAGAAGTTTATTGAGGTTCATATTTCTAATATTTATGGAAGGGAAGATTTCAGACAAAAATCTTTTCTTTCAGATATAGCAGATGGAGTTATATCCGGTTTAGGGACTAAGGGTTATGAATTAGCATTGGAAGTTGCTATCGAAAGATATAGTTAGAGGGGAAAAATGGACATAAGAAAAGTAAAAAAACTTATTGAAATGCTTGAAGCATCAGATCTTGAAGAATTGGAGATAACCGAAGGAGAGGAATCTGTTAAATTGGTTAAGAGAACAACACAATCTAACTCATCTAAAGAAATAAAAGAACAAATTTCTAGTCCTAAGGCAGAAGAAACTGAACAACAAGCAACAAATGAAAAAGTACAAGAAATTGAAGGAGAAGAAATAACCTCTCCCATGGTTGGTACTTTTTACACTGCTTCTTCACCAGGAGCTGATGCATTTGTAAAGGTAGGTGATAAAGTTAACGAAGGTGATGTAGTTTGTATTATAGAGGCTATGAAAATGATGAATGAAATTAAGTCAGATTTTTCAGGAACAGTTTCTAAAATCTTAGTTGAAAATTCTGAACCTGTAGAGTTTGGACAACCTTTATTCATAATTTCTTAAATGATAAAGAAACTTCTCATTGCCAATAGAGGTGAGATAGCTCTGCGAATTTTGCGAGCCTGTAAGGAGCTAGACATATCTACTGTTGCTGCTTATTCAGAGGCTGATAGAGATCTCATGCATGTAAAAATGGCTGATGAATCTATCTGTATAGGTCCTGCCGAATCAAGCAAAAGCTATCTCAACATACCTTCATTAATTAGTGCAATGGAACTTTGTGGAGCTGATGGCATTCACCCTGGTTATGGTTTTCTTTCTGAAAATGGAGATTTTGCTGAGCAAGTAGAAAAAAGCGACTTCCAATTTGTTGGGCCATCTTCTGAAATTATAAGATTGATGGGTAATAAAGTTTCTGCAAAAAGATTTGCTAAAGAAATAGGACTGCCAGTTGTGCCAGGTACTGACGGACCTATAGACGAAAACCTTAAAGAAGAAGCAATGAAGATCGGTTATCCAGTCATCCTTAAAGCTGCCTCAGGAGGTGGAGGTAGAGGAATGAGAATTGTGAATGATGAATCTGAACTAGAAGATGCTATTGCATTAACACAAGCGGAATCTGAGACTGCATTTGGAGATTCAACAATATATATGGAGAAATTTCTTTCTTCACCAAGACATATAGAAGTCCAAGTTATGGCAGATAGATTTGGAAATGTATTGCATTTAGGCGATAGAGACTGCTCTTTACAGAGAAGACATCAAAAAGTTATTGAAGAAGCCCCTGCAATTGGGATTCCCCAGGAAGAAAAAGAAGATATATTCAAAAAATGTGTTGAAGCTTGTAAGAAGATGAAATATGTAAGTGCTGGTACATTTGAATTCTTGTATGAAGATGGTGAATTTTACTTTATTGAAATGAATACAAGAATTCAGGTAGAACACCCAGTAACAGAAAGCATTACTGGTTTAGATTTAGTGAAACTACAATTGAGGATTGCTAGAAATGAAGAATTAAAGATCAAGCAAGAAGATGTTGTGTTTAGTGGTCATGCAATTGAATGCAGAATTAATGCTGAACACCCCAAAACCTTCTTTCCTTCTCCAGGAAAGGTAGTTGATTATCATGCTCCTGGAGGCATAGGTGTAAGGATGGATTCTCACCTTTACAATGGTTACGTTGTACCTCCTCACTATGATTCATTAATAGCTAAGCTTGTCTGCAGAGCCTATGATAGAGAAGATGCTAGATCAAGATTATTAAGAGCTCTTGATGAAATGTATATTTCTGGAATAGATACAAATATAGACCTTCATAAAAAACTTATCACAGATCCAAACTTTATTAATGGAACTTTTAACATTAATTATCTAGAAGAGAAGCTTGGTTCAGAAAATGACTAAAGAATATAACCCTCAAAAAATTGAGGAAGAGATTCAAGCAATCTGGGATGAAAATGATTCATTTTCTGTAACTGAAGACCCTAACAAAGAAAAGTTCTATTGTTTGAGTATGTTCCCTTACCCAAGCGGATCTGCTCATATGGGACATGTGAGAAACTATACTCTGGGAGATAGCATCAGCAGATTTCAAAGATTATTGGGAAAAAATGTAATGCAGCCTATGGGATGGGATGCGTTTGGACTGCCGGCAGAAAATGCTGCAATTAAAAATCAAGTTCAACCTGCAAAATGGACTGATGAGAATATTACTAATATGAAATCCCAACTCAAAAGGATGGGGTTTGCATATGATTGGAAAAGAGAACTAGCAACTTGTGATTCTGATTACTATAAATGGGAGCAATGGTTTTTTATAGAAATGCTAAAAAAAGGAATAGCTTATCAGGACGAAGCAGAAGTTAACTGGGATCCAGTTGAACAGACAGTCCTAGCCAACGAGCAGGTAGAAGATGGTAAAGGTTGGAGGTCAGGAGCTACCATTGAAAGAAAGAAATTAACCCAGTGGTTTTTAAAAATTACAGACTATGCAGAAGAAATTCTAAAGGAAACAGATAAATTAAAGGGCTGGCCTGAACAGGTTAGAGTCATGCAAAAAAATTGGATAGGTAAATCTGAAGGTATGGAATTTACGTTCAAAACTGCAATTGACTTAGAGCCAGTAACTGTTTTCACAACAAGACCAGATACAATTATGGGCGTTAGTTTTATAGCCTTATCCTCTGATCACCCTATCTCGCTTGAATTAGCTAATAAGAGTGAAGAAATTGCATCTTTTGTAAAAGAAATTAATGCAACAAAACTTTCTGAGGCGGATATGGCCAAACAGGAAAAGATTGGCATCTATACCGGCCTTCAAGCCTTACATCCATTTTCTAATGATGAAATACCTATTTGGATAGGAAATTTTGTTCTTTCTGGTTATGGTTCAGGAGCACTGATGGGGGTTCCAGCCCACGACCAAAGAGATTACGAATTTGCTAAGAAATATGACCTTGATATAAAACAGGTAATAAAAGGTAATCCTAATGAAGATATAGAGGAAGGAGCGGTTACGGAACAAAATATACTAATAAACTCTGGTGAGTTTGATGGTCTTAATTTTGAATCAGCCTTCGATAAAATAGAAGTAAGATCGAAAGAATTAAATTGTGGAAAGAAACAAACCAATTACAGATTAAGAGACTGGGGTGTTTCTAGACAAAGATACTGGGGGGCGCCAATACCTGTGATAAAAGATGAAAACGGAAAATCAGAAGGAGCAAAAGAATTGCCCGTAATACTGCCCAAGGAAGTTGAGTTTTCTGGAGTTAAATCACCCCTTTCTGATATGAAGGAGTTTATGGATGTTTCTTATAAAGGAAAAAATTATCTAAGAGAAACTGACACCTTCGATACTTTTTTTGAATCTTCTTGGTATTACGCTCGATTTGCATCTTTTGATAGCGATAAGGCTATGCTTGATGAAAGAGCAAAATATTGGTTACCTGTAGACCAATATGTAGGAGGCATAGAACATGCTGTTCTTCATTTACTCTATTCTAGGTTCTTTTATAGGTGTCTCAGGGATTTAGGTCTTGTGGATGGATCTGAACCCTTTGAAAACCTTCTTTGCCAAGGAATGGTATTAAAAGATGGATCAAAAATGTCAAAATCTAAAGGCAATGTCGTTGACCCTAATGAAGTAATTGAAAAATATGGTGCCGATGCTCTAAGACTTTTTGTAATGTTTGTTGCTCCACCAGAACAATCTTTTGAGTGGTCGGACAAAGGACTGCAAGGAGCCTATAGATATTTGAATCGCTTATGGAACATCGTTATTAGTCATGTTGAAAGTCAACCTCCACAAGAGCAGAACTTTCAAAATAGTTCTGATGATGTAAATAAACTAAGGCAAAAAACTCATAAAACCTTGTCTAAGGTAAAAGATGATTATGAAAGAAGGCATGCATTTAATACTGCTGTAGCAGCAATAATGGAGCTTACAAATTATATTCCTAAGAATTATTTAAGCGATGAAGCATCAATATCTGAAAGATCAGCTGCCGATGAAGCGATCAAAAGTATTTTGATTATGCTTTCTCCAATAGCGCCTCATATTACTCAAGAA